>Ga0070717_10000156_pt1 | contig 51522 bp, 73 predicted proteins | sample LARL113metaG_FD_71366 | JGI IMG/M metagenome (GOLD analysis project Ga0070717, IMG submission 71366) | Corn, switchgrass and miscanthus rhizosphere microbial communities from Kellogg Biological Station, Michigan, USA - LAR L11-3 metaG | ecosystem: Host-associated > Plants > Roots > Rhizosphere ...
TCGCGGGGCCAGAACTGCTGTACCGGCCGGCCGGGGCTGAACGGGCCGCCCGTCTGCATCCCTTGGTCGGCCAGGGCGCGCTCGACGTCGGGCGGGGTCCGGACGTTGTAGTCGAAGCCCGTCAGGCCAGAGTTGGGCGCGGTCGTGGTGGCGATCCCGGCCAGGTCAGTAGCCGTGGCCACCGCTGTTCGCGTTCCAGCCTTCCGGAACTCCGACCAGGCCGCCTGAGCCGCCCGCGTCCACCTGCTCACCGCACCAGCTCCGGGTGCGCGTAGGCGATGCAGTCCGTCAGGAGCCGCGTGGCACGGTAGGCCGCCGAGGACTCCAGGATGGCCGCGCACTCCCGCGCCCAGCGCTCGCGCACCTCGGCAGGGACCTCGGCGTCAGGAGCCGCCAGCGCGTCCGAGATGCGGCTTCGCAGCCACGCCTCACGACTGCCCGGCACGACGTCCTCTGTGGGCACCTGGGCGATCCGGGACCGCTCGGGCACGGGCGTAGAGCGAATCAACCCTGCGCCCGCTCCAGCTCGCCCGAGACGACGCCCATCTTCGCGTAGGGGTTCGCCGGCTCCTGCTGGCCCTCGGCGGCGGGGAGCACCGTCACACCGCGCAGGGTGGTCGCGACCTGGAGCAGCCGGTCGTCGCCGTACCGCTCGACGTACAGAACCACCGGGCCGTCTGCGGGCGCGTCGATGACGATGCGGCGGACGCGCTCCTCTGGCGTGATGACGCCGGCCTCGATGAGGGCCTGGCCGAACTGCCAGCCGGCGATGGGGGTGCTCAACTCGCGATCTCCTCGGGGGTGACCCGGCCCTGGCTGGGGTCTCGGGCGATAGCAGCGCGCTTGTCCTCGCCGCCCATGCGGTCCCACGCCTCCAGCCACACGTGGCCAGAGCCGCGCGTGAGCTTCCGGACGGCGAGGGCGAGAGCCATGACCGTGTCGTCGTGCAGGCCCGGCGGGGCCGAGTACAGGACGCCGGTCCGGGTGTAGACGAACTCGAACGATTCCAGCTCGGAGACGATCACGCCGTCCGGGTACGTGACGCGACCCTGCTGGATGGCCGCCGCCAGCCCCTCCATGAGCTGCTGCTTGCTGAGCGGCGTGAACTTGAAGCCCTCGACGGGCGCCTTCTTCCGGATGCGCTCGACGATCGGGTCACCCACGCCTGTGGAGTCCACGAGCGCCGGTTTGCCCTCGAACGCCGCGAGCAACCGGCCCTCTGTCGTCTCCCAAGGCGCCTGCCAGCGTTCGTAGCGGCACGTGTTGCCCGCGCCGTCCAGACCGATGACGACCGTCCAGTCCACCGACTTCGCCAGGTCCGCGCCGCTGACCGCGAGCGGGCCAGGGGAGAGGGGAGCGACCTGGCGCCGGATGTGTTCCAGGCCGAAGGGGTTCGAGCCGTCGTCGCTCGGGATCGCGAGGTACAGCTCATCGAAGACGTGCCTCGGGAGCTGTCGCTTGGCGTCCTCGATGTCCTCGACGGTGATGACCTTCGTGGACTCGGGGACCAGGCCGTCTGCCTTCAGCTTCGCCAGCCCGTCAGCGGCGTCGTACGCGGTCAGCCGGTAAAACGCCATGTCGGGCTCGCCACCCTCCGCCTTGCGGGCGAGGTGATGGGCCCAGTTCTTGCGACCCTTGACGTTGCCGATGATCCGCGCGGGCCCGGCGGTCGCAGTCAGCGTGGAGCGGACGGCATGCCAGCTCTCTTCCTTCATGCGGCTGGCTTCGTCCAGCACGGCCGCGTGGACGTCCTCGCCGTAAAGGGAGTCGGGCTTTTCGCCGCTCTTGAACCAGATGACCGCGCCGTTGGCCAGCGTCAGCGTCAGCTCGGACTCGTTGCTGATGGCGAACTCGAACCCGACCTTGGCCGATTGCGTCCGCAACCACCGCTGGAGGCGCCGAAAGGCGATCTTCGCGACCACGAACACTGGGGCAACCCACCAGTAGTTCCAACCCGGACGCCCCTGCATGGCCTGCTCCAGGAGCCAGATGAGCATGGAGACCGTCTTGCCGGTCTTCGTGCTCGCCTCCACGACCACGTAGCGCGAGGTGTCGGCCAGGAACTGGCGCTGGAGCTCGTAGACGGGCGGCCGGTGATACCGGACAGTCCGGGTGGGTTCAGTCCGCGGCTTCGGCGAGGTCAAGGACGAAATCGACGATGAGCGGCCCGCCCTTGTTGCCCGTGACCTCGTGGCGCTCGGCGAGGCTGCGATCGAACTTGCCAATGTCCACCTCGCAGGCCCGGATGGTGTTCAGGTAGGCCGAACGGTTCAGGGAGTTGTCCTTGACTTCGTGGAACGCCCGCCAGGCCGCCCGCTGCACCTCCTTCAGGGCATCGACGTGGTCGGCGCGACACGCCTCCTCGTACTCGGCCGTCGCCTGTCGCTCCTCTTCCTGGAGCACCCGGATCCGGGCCACGTCGTCTCGGATGGTCTCCAAGGAGACAGGCCACTCACCCCGCCGCTGGAGCCACTCGTTGACCAGGCCGAGGATCTGGATCCTATTTCGCCCCTGAGCGCGGGCCGTGCGGACAAGGTTGATCCGCTCCAGAATCAGCGAGTCGTCGTGCCAAGGAAGCTGACCGCGGCGACGCCCGCTCGGCGTGCCCTTCACGGCGCCCTTCCGACGGTTGCCGGGATTTCCAGGCTGCCCAGGCATGATCTCCTCAGATGGGCGCCGGGCTGGTCGTGAAGGCGTTGGCGGCAATCGACTGGATGGGATCGCCCTCCGGAGCCAGCCACTCGTACGTCCACTGCCCGGCCATGCCGGTCGTGTCCACATCGGTCCTGTAGAGCCCGATGCCGTCCTTCACAATCCGCACGTCCGGCACGGTGATACTCGTGACCGACCCGTCCGGCTTCCGGTACTTCACCGTGACCGTGTTGGGGTCCGCCAGCGTGCCCGTGCGGTCCCGGAAACCGTCGATGGGGTTCGAGATCGGGTTCTGCGGCGACGTCGCGTAGCTGGCGATCGTCACGAGCGAACCAGCGATGTACGGACCCGGCATCATGCCTCCCAGTCGTGCGCGCCCACGCTCGGGGCGAGCTGGTCATGCGCTCCCGTCGTGGCCGCTGCCACGTCGTGCGCTCCAGTGGTACGGGCCGCCCAGTCGTGGGCGCCCACGATGCCCTGGCCCTTGCCTTTCCCGAGCACGGAGTCCCTCGCCGCGCCGACCACGTCGGCCAGCGAGCGCAACATCCGCGCAACACGAGTCATGGCGTCCGTGGCAGGCCCGACGACCTCTGTGACGGTGCGGCCGGCGTTACGGACCAGGGAGTCGGAGGCCGGTCCTGGAGCATCCGCCGGGCCGCGGGCTCCGACCCATGCCCGAACCGTGCTGTCGATGGTCGTCAGGGCCTCCGCGAGCGCCCTGAGAGGCCCGTAGAGCCGGGCCGGGCTGTCGGAAGCGGGTCCGACGGCGTCCGTGGACGACCGCGAGCCTCTGAGAAGCCGTGAGACGCCGTCTACGGCCGCCGACAGTGCCTCGGTCGCCGACCGCAGGAGCGCCTGAGCCGCCACGGGCACGTCAGAGGCCGGACCGACCGTCTCAGCCGGCCGGCGGGCTGCCTGATCCTGTCGAGAGGCCGTGTCCGAGGTAGTCAGCGTCTCCGCAGGAGCCCGTGAGCCGGCCAGGAGCCGCGCCACGCCGTCGGCGGCGCCGGTCAGGGCGTCCGCTACGACCCGCAGGAGCACCAGAGGCCGCGAGACGGTGTCGGAAGCCGGCCCTACGGTGTCTACCCCCGTCCGCCCGTAGGAACCGGCGCGAGCGGGCGCGGTATCCGCTGCCGGGCCGATCGTCTCCGTTCCCGATGCCCTGGAGAACACACCTTGGCGCGCCGGAGCGTCCGTCGGTGGTCCGACGATGTCCGTTGGGCGCCGCAGGAAGTTGATGACCCGCGTGGCGGCGTCGGACGCCGCGCTCAGGGTGTCCGCGACCGCTCGCACCAGCGCCTGGCTGGCCACAAGGACGTCCGAAGCAGGTCCAACGGAGTCAGCGTCGGAACGTGCACCGACCCAGGTCCGGGCGGGGACGTCGCCCGCTGGGCCGACAGCGTCTGTCCCTGGCCGGACGCCAGTGCCTGCCCAGAACCTCACCAGTGCGTCTGCGGCCGCGCTCAAAGAGTCAGAGACCGAGCGCGATAGCGACGTACGAGGGGAAGCGACATCCGAAGCTGGCCCCACGGCATCCGTGGTCGGCCGTATGCCGAAGCCAGCGAACGCGCGCACCGGCGCTGCGTCCGCGGCCGGCCCCACGGTCTCGGTAGCGACCATGGGTGCGGCGTTCCGCACCAGCGAGTCAGCGGATGGGCCGATGATCTCCGTTTCGGCGCGCGTCCCGATGAACGCCCTGACCGGCGCTGAGTCCGTGGCAGGGCCGAACGTCTCCGAGGGTGCTCGCAAGCCTACGAACAGCCTCACCAGCGTGTCAGACGCAGCGCCGACCGATTCGGTGAATGCCCTGGTGAGCGCCTGAGCCGCTGCGAGAGTGTCCGAGGCAGGACCGGTGGTGTCCGTGCCAGGGCGTGTGCCCAAACCCGCCCAGAACCTGACCGGGACGCTGTCTGCTGCCGGCCCGACCGAGTCCGCCGGGTAGCAGTAGTACGCCATCGGCAGGACCGGGGGATCGAACCGCCGATACAGGGCCTCGGTGCCAAAGGCCGGAAACTGCTGAATTGGCGAGGGTAAAGGCACCGGGACCGACGTGAGTCCCGGCTGTAGGGCGGCGGCCCAAGCCACCCATCCACTGGAGCTGGAAAGCGCCATGTTCTGCGCCCCTGTCGCGCCAGGCGGACTGATCTGCTTGTGCCAGGAGGTCGCGGCTGCCAAGTCGAACGAGTCGTCCTCGGTGTAGCCGCTGATCGTTCCTGTAGAGGTAGAGAAGCTCTCAAACGCCAGCACATGCCAGCAGCCATCCTTGCTCGTAGAGCCAAGGTCGGCGGAAGTAGCAGTGGCGCTGGTCCCGTGCGCGCTCAGGCTTGTCAGATTGAAGGGATTGGAGGTATCGACGCCACTGAAGGCAACGATTTCAAAGTCGTAGTTCTTTGACCCGGTGGCGCCTACGGAGAAGGTGTAGCTGGCCGGCTCGGAGGCGGCAACTCGGTAGTACCAAGAGAAGTTGACATCGGTACCGCCAGCACCCGAAACAGCATTACCGATAAGCGTCCACCCAGAAGGATTAACCGGAGCCGAGGGGCCTGTCGTGCCGTCGCCCCAACCGGCGACTCTGGCAAGCATAAAGTCGCCGTTGACAATCCCTGTTGGCACACTTACCGCGCCCGTCTGCCCCCCGGTGCCGCTGGCGGCGCTCTGTGGCGTTCCGCGCAGGGCAATGGGCATGGCGGAGTCAGGGCCCCGCTATCCGATGACGAGTGGCGGCTGAGGTCCCCTGGGTCCGTTGACCATGGAGAGGTTGAAGGCGCTCAGGTCCACGGTAGCGTTGAAGCCGTTGGGCACGTCGAAGGTGCGGGTGTTCACCGTCACGTGCTGCACGTCGCCTGTCGTGTTGAAGCACGAGGCATCGAGGATCTGAAGCGTGCCGGTGTCGTAGTCGATCGACAGCTTGAACTCGCCGATGGCGCTGTGGGCGTCGATGGCGACGTAGGTGGCGCTAGCCATTCGTCGATCCCTCCGCGATCGTGGTGCGCAGACCGGCGGCCTCGGCGAGGGCGGCTGCGACCTCCTCGAAGGTCGGGCCACAGACCACGCTGGCGACGCGGAGCCGCGTCTCGCCGACGTCGGTCGGCTGCACATCGTGGACCACGACCTGCACCTGCGTGCTGTCGGCGAGTTGCTCGACGTGGAAGTGGAGCATCAGTTCAGAACCTCGAAGAACGCCTGCTTGACCGTCATCGAGTCGGATGCCGAGCCGAGCGTGACCGTGATGACGATGGTGTGGTTGGCGGTTGTGTCGATGGTCGCCGTGGCCGGCGCCGAAGCTGGGATCAGCGCCACCTCGTTCGCCGCCGTGCTGTAGGCCGCGCTGTTCGCCAGCAGGCGCCCCATGCCCAGGAGCGTTCCCGACGTGCCGACCGTCCGGCAGACGATGTGGCCCTCGAACTCCCACGAGAGGTTCGTCTGCGAGGCCGCCAGCGCCAGCGCCGCACCGGCTCCGAGGCTCGCACCGCTGGTCGAGTCCAGGCGCCAGTTGAGCGTCAGGTTGCCCTGTGAGGACGACGCGGTTGTGAGCACGCCGCGCAGCAGGACGCGGATCGCGCGACTCGGGTACCAGAAGCCGCCGGTACCCATCGTGGACGCGCCGGAGCCCGCGTAGGTCGGGCTGGTGACCAGGACGCCCTCGGAGGTCCCCGCGATGGACCCGCCGTCCACGATGTCCACGCGGGGACACGTCTCAGCCGTGACCAGGTCGCCGCCCGAGATGGGCCGCAGGCCGCGCCGGAACAGCTCGCGGACCGCGACTACGCGCTCCACCTCGGCCGCCACGTGGTGCGGCTTGGCGACCCACAGCTCGAAGTCCCGGCCGTGGTCGCGATCGATGAGGTGGGGTCGCTCCAGGATCGGCAGGTTGCGCATCCCGGACCTCAGTAGGAGACCGTCCAGGTGATGGTGAGCTGGTCGCCCGAGATCATGTTCACGCTGGAGAACGAGTTCTCGAAGACCATCACGCCGCCACCCTGGCCTGCGTTGGTGAGATCACCGCCCTCGGTGTCGCCCGGGCAGTTGAACCCGGTGAACATCCCGCACTGCTGGACCGCGGTGAAGGTGCCCGACGCCGTGAAGACGTTCTTGAGCACGTAGTTCGCCGTCCCCGCCGTGTGCGCCCAGTTGTTCGCAGCCGCCGCGAAGGCGCGTCCGAGGCCGTTCGCCGTCGGCGCCGACGCGAAGCCGGAGCCGATCTCCGAGGACGCGCCCGACGTGACGTTGCCGATCGTGTGGTCGGTCGCCGCCTGCGCGCCCGAGTTGGTGCTGAGGCCGACGTAGAGCGTCGGGGAGCCACCGGCCAGGATCGAGTAGGCGCCCGCCGACGGGGCTGAGGCCGACGCCGCGAAGTTCCCGGCCGCGAACCAGTTGTCGAAGTACCAGGTGACCGTGTTCGAGCCGGCCGCCTTGTTCCCGACCAGGTGAGCCGCCACGTTGCCCATGAGCAGCGTGCAGCCCATGAACTGGTTCAGCAGCGCCGTTGCCGCCGAGATGTTCGTGTTGGTGTCCACGATCTTGCCAACCGTCGTGCCGGTCGGCGCCGTGATCGCGATGTTCGACGTGTTGGTCTGCTGGAAGCCCGCCGCCGCCAGCGTGGCGCTGGACGGGCCGCCGCCCATCTGTCGGGCCTGCCAGTCGATTCCGTCGTTCGTGCGCAGGTTGTGGGTGTAGCGGACCGCCTTCAGGATGCCCCGGCGGTCGTGGACCTCCACCTTGACCGGGTTGTCCACGTAGCGGCGCGCCTTGAAGAAGTCGAGCCGGTAGAGCTTGCCCTGGCGCACGAGCTCCAAGTCCTCCCGAACCTGGGCAGGCGACCAGTCGCGCAGGCGCAGGGGTCGCGGGCGGAGGATTTCGGCGATCATGGGCGCGCTCCAGATGGGGGAGTGAGGGTCGGCAGGGGAGCCGGCCGGGACAGGACCGGCGGGCCGCCGGCAGAGGTCAGTGGCATTGCCAGGGCGGATGGGGTAGGCGTTCGGGTAGAAGCACCTGATCCACAAGCGAGCGCCGGGGCGTTCTACGGGTTGTCCGTCAACCGCACCTGACCCGTGGAGGAGCCCTGCATGGCCGAGATCGTTCTGGCCGTCGCCCTTGTGATCGCCGCGCCGTCAGCGGCCGTCGCCGCCTACTTCGCCTACCGCGCAGCGCAGGCGGCCAACGAAGCGGCGGCGGTGAGCTGGGAGGTCGTCAGAGACGCTCGACGCTTTGACCCGCCACGGCCGCGGCGGGTGAGCTGACCTCCGGCAGGAACTCGCGGCGCCAGACGGTCCGCATGACCATCCGCGCGTAGTGGAGCAGCTCCCGCGGCGAGTCCTGCCGTGCCGGCGGCCGCTCCAGCAGCCGGAGCATCGTGGCTTGGGTCAGGTCGTCCGCGCCAAAGTCGTCGCCCATCAGCTCGTACGCCTTGGCGCGGAGCTTCGGGTAGATGCCTTCGGCGGTGGCGGCGATCATGTGTGCGCGAGGACTCCTCGCACACCTACAAGACCGGGGTTGACAACGGCGCTATCAGGTTCGCCGGTCCGAGGTCACGACGCCTCTTCCTCGCGCTGCTCATCCCATCGGCGGAGGCAGCTCTTGAGCCGCCAGTCGGTGCGGCCGATGAACGCCGAGACGGTCTCCTCTGCCCGGTCCAGCGCCTCAGCGATGGCCTCCATGGTGAAGCCCGAGCACCACAGGCTGTGGGCGTCCGCTTCGATGACCGGCACGCCCGCCCAGGCGTACATCGCGTTGACGCCGTCGCTGGACTCCAGAAGCGTGCGGATGGTCGGGTACCGGGCGAGGTGAGGGAGAAGGTCAGGATCCGTGCGCCAGTCGTCATGCCGGAAGGACGACGGGGCTGGGTAAGTCGGCTCCGGCTTCATGCCACGACTGGCCTGCGCCTCCTCGACGTCGAACCGGGCCGCGTAGACCTCGGGCGCCCGGAGGCACTCGGGCAGGTCGTCATTTAGAGGGCCCCAGCGCACCGGTCGCGTCAGCTCCTCCGCCAGCAACGCCTTCCACAGCTCGAACTCCGCCATGGGCCGCGTCAGCCGGCGCATGGCCACGCTCAGCCGGTCGTGCAGCTCGTACGGGTCGGAGGAGGCCGGTGCCGTCAGTCCCGTCCTCCCCGCCGTCCGACCCTATGGCCGCGCCGACCCCAATGACGGTGAACCACTGGTCCGAGTGCGACCACGAGGCGATTGCACCGAAGCCCGTAAGCTGCCCAGGCCGAGCTGGACGGAAGTTGCGGCGCGCGCCACCATCAGGCAATTCGACGATGCGCGTATAAGGGGCTCCCGAAGTTGCCCTTCCCGGGCCTAAAACGAGCCGGCGTTAATGCTCGTTAACCGCGTCTCAAGGCCCCCGATTCTGACCCTTGATAATGACACTTATCACGAGTCAGACGACGATCGGATAGGCGCCAGGGAAAGGGTAGTCCCCAAGGAAAGTCGGCAAAAACCGACCAAATCGACCCCCTCGTGCGAAAGAACAGATTCGAGTTCTACCGCGTGAAGTCATGCGGACAGGAACGCCGCACTATCTGTTGAGAGGTGTCGATTGGCTGACCACGAGCAGGTCGCGCGGACGGTGACGTGCTCGGCCTGCGGGGCCAAGCCTGGCGAGCCCTGTCGCCGCGTCGGGTTCTACGCGAGCCTGGGCCCGCTGCCGAAGGCGCACAAGAGCCGCTACGAGGCTGGCCTGGCAGCCGAAGGCAAGCAGGGACGCCCGGCGAAGTAAGCCACCTACTCGCTCTGGCCGAACTGGATCGCGTAGCGCCGGCCACACGCCGGACAGTGGCCCTTGGCGGTCTTGTAGTCCACCTCGATCATCCGGTGATCGTGGGGGCAGAGGTAGATGCCTCGCGGCACCGGCTGCTGGTCGGGCCCCTCGCCGTACAGGACGCTTCCGGAGACGGATCGCGTCGGCCAAAGCGGCGGCTGGCGCCAGGTGCGCCACCGATCGCGTAGATCCAGAAGGAACTTCGAGGCCACCGGCAACACCCCCAAAGCGATCACCACCGTCGCGATGTCCAGGACCGGGTCGGTCATGAGGGAGGCAGTGTAGCCGGGTGGGTCTCAGCAGAGGTGATCTGCCATGGATAGCAAGGCGGCGACCATTACCCTTGCCGTGCCGTTCACGACGCTCAATCGGCAGTCCTCCGCAGCAACCTCGCTGAAGTGGTAGCCGGCTTTGTTCAGGCGCCGAACGCTGAATGCCTCCCAATGCTTGTCGTAGTCGCGGGTGTATCCGCCGCCCGCGCCGGAGTAGTTCGGCTGGTTGGCGTGCGTCGGGCCCTGCACTTCGATCAACTCCGTGACGCCGCCGTAGATCGAGGCGCCCTTCACCCGCACGGCCAGATCGAAGTACCACGTGAAGCCACGATGGTCGGGCAGCGGCCACTGTTCAGCCACGGAGAACGTCCGGTCCGTCTCGGCGAGCTGTCTTTTGAGGGCATCGGCCAGGAACCATTCGTAGCGCGAAACCCTGATTCGCTTCGCGCCGCAGACCGGGCAGGACTTCTCCTTCGGACCACCCTCCATCCTGCCGCACTCCGGGCAGTACCAAGCCACAAGGCTTCGGTTCTCGCCCTCCGGCCGTGCTACGGGGGCATCCCTGTCCCGCTCCGCTAGCAGACCCAGATCGAGCAGCCACCGGCACGCCCAGCCACCGCCCTGGAGCGGGACGCGGCGGTCGCAGCAGCGAGGCGAGCAAGTAGGGCAACGCACCCCATGCAGCGTGGTGACGCGCCGAGCTTGCCCCGTTCACGGTGCCAAACAGGGGCTTCGATCGCGGAAAGCTCAATCACTGCGGAGCCTCCCCCACTCCGTGCGAGTGGAGGTACGTGTTGATCCATCCAACCGCCTCTTCCGCCGCGCCGTACTGGCCATTCGCCAGCACTGCCCTACCGATCGGACCGCCCTCGCCCACCAGGACGACTACTGGCGTGTTCCACGACCCGTAGCCGCGCCGCACATTGGCGCGCTGGGCCACGGCACCACGCACGAGCCGGAGCGGAACCCGCACCTTCTCCTGCATCGGCGCGCCCTTGACCTCGATGTAGCCGCCCTGGACGCGCACCTTGGCAGACGCCAGCAAGCCCTTGCCGAACCGAACGTTCACGTTGTCCGTCATACATGCAACTCCGGTCAGTCTTTGTATGGGTCGAACTCATCCGCGCCGGCCATGGCCACGCCGAGCGGCGTCAGTTCGTGCAGGATGCGAACGGTGTCCGCGTGGTGATTCAGCACGTCCGGCAGCCGGCGGTACGCCTGCGGAGCTTCGTCGAGGCCGCCACCGCGCAGCACGACCCGCTCCCGGTCCAGCCAGTCACGCATCATCGTCGGCGTGATGAGCCCGCCCGAGCGGCGGCCGCCGTTCTTCTTCACCGGCTTGCCGGCCGCGGTCCGGCTCATGACCCGCCCGGCGCCGTGCACGGTCGAGAACAGCGCCTCGGCAGCGTGCTCGTGCTTGACGCCTTCGAGGATCACGCTGACGTCGCCCATCGACCCGCCCACGAACCCGCGCTGGCCCGGGAAGGCCGGCGTGGCGCCCTTGCGGACCACCCAGTACCACTCGCCGCCGTGCTGCTCGCGCCAGGCATGTCGGTCAGCACGGCCTTGTTCCCGCACCCGATGTCATAGCCGACGTCGGTCGGGCTCACGTACTCGCGGCTGGCCAACACACCGCCGATGGGAACGCCATAGCCCTTGTGGTTGTCGGCCATGAGCGCGACGTGGTCGGCGAACCCCGCGCATCGCTTGATCTGCGCGAGGGCGCCGGGGTCCGGCTCGCCCCAGACGGCGATTCCTTCGATCAGATTCATACCGCTCCCTCTCCGCTCACGACCGCGGCACGGCGCGTCCTCCTGGCGTGCTGCTTCGACAGCAGGGCCGCCATGCGCGGAAAGCGCTCCGCGTTCGCCGCGATCATCACCATCCACTCTGGCGACTCCCGGCCGAACAGCCGCACCTCCGCCTCCAAGGCGCGGGCCGCTTCCCGCTCGGGGGCCTGCTTCTCCCACTCCTCCATCCGAGCTTCCCTGACTGCCTCCAGCAGGACGCCCTCGATGCGAGCGGCGAGGTCCACGAACGGCTGATCCGGATGGTGTGGCCAGTCGTAGGCGCACTGCGACCACTCGTCCCATTCCGCCTTGAGGGCGGCGCGCAGAGCGCTCACTGGCCTCGCCTCCACCGGCGCCACCGCTCCCGCTGCCGGCCGATCCAGACGGCGAGCGCAGCGGGCAGGTCCGCCAGCCTGGCCAGGGTCTCGCCCACTCACTTCTCGCTCGTCGGCTCGGTCGTCGTGGGCGGGATCACATCAGGGTGGTGCCGCGCCAGAAATTCCTTGACGGCCGGCAACTCGTACGTCAGCCTGCGCTCGAATTCTCGGGAGCGCCAGGACTCCCAGTAGTCCCGGAACTGCGCCTCCCGTGCCTGCTCGGTCGTGCCGTCCGACTGCGACGGGGCTAGCATCTGAAGCAGGACGGCGGTGAGATGTTCGGCAAACGGCCTGGTGGCGTCACTCCACTGCACATCGGCCGGCCGGTCGAGGCGATCACGCTGACCCCACAGCTCGGCCCAGACCTCTGACCACGGCGCGTCCAGGTCCGCCGAGCGGCGCTGGATGATCCACCGCCGGATATTCGCGGGCATCGGCCGGCTTTGCTTCAACGCGCAGAGGGCCATGAGGGCAGCCTCCACTTCGCCCAACTCCAGATCGCTGAAGAGGCCCAGGTCCCACCACGCCTCCGCCGTCTCCGTCGGGATCGGCTGGTTGGGCCACAGCCGGTTCGCCAACCCGTTGATCATCCAGAACTCGACCTCGTTCATCGCCACTCCTCGCGCCTCTCGCTTGCTGATCTCCCTGCCTCGACGGGGTCATTTTCGTCGCTCCAAACCCCTCTCGCGCGCGCACGCGTGTAAAGGCAGGGGGGCCGGAGGGGGGTTGGTAAGGGGGGAACCTCGCCATCACGGAGTGATTCACTGTTGGTTCCCCCCTTACACCTCTTATCTCCTCTCCTCTCCTCTCCTCTTATGTCGGCGGACACCCGTCGGGACTCCCTGGGGACGTCTCCGGGGAGTGTCCCCGGGGGACGTGAACTTGAGAGCACCACGGCCACGCCACCACCAGGCCACGAGCCGGCTCCCTCGCGCGCCAGCGTCGTTGCCCCCCTGCCGATCGTTGTCGCAGGGGCTGTCTCCCGGGCTGTCACCGGGACATCCGAGGGGACGGCTCGGGGGACGTCCCTGGTGGTGTCCCCCGGGGGACACCGTTGGGAGAGGCTTGGGCGCGCTGGCGACGCTTCTTCTCACGCCAGCGGGTCCGGCGTTCATCTCGGGACTCCTTCCCGAGGCCGCGGAAGTTCACCAGAAGCAGGTCTCCGGAGTCGGTGACCTCTACGTAGCCAGCGGACGCCAACTCCGCGGTGATCCGGTCGGCGTCCCCCTCCACGCCCATTTCGGCGAGCACGATCCGCACGTCGCCTCGGTCGAGGAAGCCGTCCTCCTCACGGTCGTCTGCGCGCTGGTGCATCCCGAATAGGACCGCCTTCGCGGCGAGGGTCATCCGCCGGAACCGCCGTTCGGAGTAGAGGCCCTTCGGGAGCGGGTTGAAGTCCACGAGCTGGGTGTTGCCGCTCACTGCGGTGCGCCTCGCGCGGGGTACGTGGGTGGACGTGGCCGTCCTGGGGGACTAGACTCCCAGACCGGAGACGGTGGTGTCGTCATCGTTCTCCTCTCCGCCGCCCGGGGTTGCAGCCCGAGCGGCGTTTTTCGCGATAGCCGCAGCCGCGAGAGCTTCGTGCACGCGGCGCAGCTCGTCAGGGCGAAGGGGCAGCGCCTTGAACAGGCGGTCGTACGGCACGTCGGCCGCCCGCGCCAGCTTCGCCAGGCTGAGCCCAAGGCGTCGTCTCTCGGCGTCGATCTCGGATGCAGTGGTCATTGCTTTGTTTCTGTGTATCGACGGCCCCGACTTGCCCGCGGCCGGGACGGTTCAGCCCCTCGCGCCAGCCTCCACCTCGCTGGCGTGCGGGCCCAGCAGATGACGTCGGAGCGCCGCCTGGGGGATGCGGATCGACTTGCCGCACTTCGCCCCGTAGACCACGCCGCGGCGGACCAGCTCGTACATCTGGTTCTCGCCAATCCGGGCGAGCTTGGCCGCCTCTTTGACCTTCAGAGGGTCCGGGGCTGCGGCCAGCTCCTCATCCAGCGTCACCCAGTCGCCTCCTCGTCACCCGGCGTGCGCAGCAACTCCTCGGTCTCGAAGAGATCGCGCACCCGTGCGCCGAGCCGACGGGCGATCAGCACCTTGGTCATCGGTCGGAGCGCACGTCTCCGGCCCGACTCGATCGCCGACACCTCGGGCTGGCCGACGCCGATCAGGTCCGCCACCTCCTCCTGCGAGAGGCCCTTCGCGAGGCGCCAACTCCGGAACCGCGTTCGGGACGTCACATCCGTAGACATTACGGACATGATACCCTGAGCGGATCGTGACCGCAATACCCACGGGCATGAAATGACTACACTCCGTCCCCGTGGCGTACTTGCCGGTCACCATCGGCCAGTTGATCGGAGCGAATCTCCGGCGCTTGCGGAGCGCCCGCCGCATGACCCAGGAAGAGGCGGCCCACGCGATCCGCTCGGCGGGACAGCCATGGACGGTCGATACCGTCCAGTTCCTGGAGACTGGCCGGGGAGGCTCCGGTCCACGGGCGGGGGTGACGGTGCAAGAGCTGACGGCGCTCTCGGTGGCCTTCGGCGTCACGCTGGCGAGCTGGTTCGACGAAACGGCCTCGTGGTCGATCGCCACCACCTCGCCGCGGCCGCCAGGGCTCCGAGTCCAGCTCCGGCTCAGCGACAACTCGTCAATGGACCCTTCACGCCTGCGCGATCTCATGCGCGGTGAAGTGCCGATCGCCGGGGACATTGCCGTCGCAGCCACTGAGCCGGCGAACGCGACCGACTTCTCGGACGCCGAGACGCGCGCTGCCCGCCGGCTGAGGATGACCCCAAGCGAGCTACGGCGCCTGGCACAACGCCTCTGGGGCCGTACGCTCGACGAGGAGCGCGACGAGCGTGTTGCCCGGCTACGGGAACGCGGCCCCGGCGTCTTGCGCGCCCTGCGCGGCCACGTCACCCGAGAGCTGACTGCCGAACTCACCGCGGCCGGGGTAGACGACTCGTGAGGCAACGCCGGAGCATCTTCAAGCGGTGCTCGCGGTGCGGGGGCCGCGTCCCGGAGCGACGCTGTCCGAAGTGCGGCGGCGACAAGTTCACCTGGGCGTACGTGGTGGACGTAGCGGCTCCGGGCGCGAAGCGCAAGCAGCGGATGCAGAGCGGGTTTGCCACGAAAGGCGCGGCCGACGCCGCTCTGGCGCGTCTCCAGACGGAGCGGGCCGACGGCGAATACGTCGAGCCCAGCAAGAGGACCGTGGGCCAGTATCTGACCGACTGGGTGAAGGCGGGGTGCGGTGGGGTGCGTCCCTGGACGCTCCGTGGGTACGAGACCGCCGTGCGTGTGCACATCATCCCGCGGCTGGGGTCTGTGCTCCTCCAGGCGCTGACGCGGGCCCAGATCAAGTCGATGTACGCGAACCTGCTGGTGAACGGGTACTCGGGCCGGGTGACGGCCGCCCAGCAGGCGCAGCTCGAAGAGGTGGCTCGCCGCGTGCGCTCCACCGAGCTGCGCGGCGTCCGGCAGACGGTGCGAGCGCTCGCCGAGGAACTCGGCCGGCCGGAGGCGACCGTTCGCCACTGGGTGCGACGCTGCCACGAGCTCGGCCTGCTCGGCAATGGAGCGATGAAGCCGCCCCGCGGACGCGGCCTCTCGCCCAAGTCGGTCTGGAACGTCCACATCTGCCTGCGGGCGGCGCTGAACGACGCGATCGAGGACGAACTGCTCAAGGTGAACCCCGCACGCGGCGCCATGAAGGAGCCTACCGACCGCCCCGAGATGGTCACCTGGACCGTGGAGGAGCTCCAAACCTTCCTCGGCTACGTGAAGGACGACCGGAACTTCGCGCTGTACCGGCTGGCCGCGTACAGCGGTATGCGACGCGGGGAGCTGCTGGGGCTGCGCCGTCAGGACTTGAAGCTCGACCTCGGCATCGTGTCCATCCAACAGCAGCTCGGCCTCAACGAGGACGAGGAGGGCGAGTTCGATGACGCGCTGGTCCTTGCTCCGGTGAAGACCCGTTCCAGCCGGCGCGCGATCAAGGTGGACAAGCTCACGCGAGAGGCGTTACGGACGCACCTGCAAGCCCAGGAGTTCGAGCGTCGGAGTTGGGGCCCGACCTACCACGACCACGACCTGGTGTTCTGCCGTCCGGATGGACTCCCGCACGATCCGGACACCATCAGCGACCAGTTCGAGCGCCTGGAGCGCCGAGCCGGCCTGAAGCGCATCCGGTTCCACGACCTCCGTCACACGCACGCCACCCTGCTCCTGGAGGCTCACGTGGACGTCACGGTCGTAAGCAAGCGACTGGGGCACGCCAGCGTGAAGACCACCGCGGACCGCTACGTGCACGTCACGGACCGCCTCCAGCAGGACGCGGCCGAGCGCTTCAGCGCCCTCCTCGACGCGCCGCGCGCCGAGCCGGCGGCGGGGGATGAGCACGGCGCCGCGCAGTAGCCCGGAACGCGCCTGCTCACGAGACTGCTCACAAACGCTGCGCAGAGGCCGATGGCATCCGGTGGTCAACGGTGGCGCTGAAGCGGACGCGCCGAGTTCAAGCAGCGGCCAAAGCCGTAATGAGAACGGGCTTGACGATCGTGCCGGACAGGCTGTTAACCGCAAGGTTCACGGTTCGAATCCGTGCTCCGGAGCCAGCTTCTGAACTCAAGCGGCCAACCAGCCTGCCATAAAACCTGATACCGCATCTGCACAATGCTCACAGACTGCTCACAAACCGTCGCGATTCTCGTTCCTACGGCCGGTTCGGAGGTCGAGCGATGACCCGCAAGTGCGTGTTCTGTGGCGGCGCTCCTGTCACCGCCGAGCATGCCTGGCCGGCATGGCTCCAGCCCCACCTGACGACGCCCGGCACCGTCGTGAGCAGGCGCTGGGGCACGGCCGAGAACATGACGGGCGTGGAGACGCCGAAGCCAGACGTCAAGGTCAGGCGGGTCTGCATCACCTGTAACAACGGGTGGATGAGCGACCTGGAGGGCAAGGCCAAGGACGTGCTTTTGCCGATGGTCCAGGGCCAGGTTCAGCGGCTCGGCTACTCCGACCAGCAGCTCGTCGCGACCTGGGCGATCAAGACCGCGATGATGCTCCAGTTCACGCCCGTCTACGAGGCCGGGCCGGCGATCCACCCCCGCCTGTACCGCGAGCTGTACGCGCAGCGCGACCAGCCGCCGGCTTCCGTGGTCGTGTGGTTGGGCCGCGAGGCTCAGGCGCCGCCGGGCGGCCTCTTCCGCATCCGGCCGATGATGATCGAGCACCGCGACATGTCCGGCCTCGTGCCCGTGCGAACGCCGTACCTCGGGTTCGAGGCCACGATGGTCGCGCGGCACCTGGTGCTCGCTGTGATGGGCCACGCTGGTCCCGCCCAGGTCAACGTCCTCGATGAGGCCGCGCCGCCCCCTGCGCTGGAGCGGATCTGGCCGGTGAGGGCCAGCCGCGGCGTGCTACTGCCGGAACGTCGTGGGGCGTGAGATGGTCGGCGGGGCGGGACTCGAACCCGCACGGTCCTCAACCGGCGCTTTTTAAGAGCGCTGCGTCTTCCACTTCCGCCACCCGCCGAGGTAGGTCAGGCCACCACCGGCAGGGGTAACTCGGACGTCTCGAACAGCGTGTAGTCGTCGGCGAACCAGCCGCGCTCGACGCGCACCAGGTCGCCAGTGCGGATGACCACCAGGCACTCGCGGCCCTGCTCACGGGCATCGCTTGTCACGGTCCAGACTCGCCTGCGACCGCGGCGCTCCTGGATCGTGTCGCCGCGGCGGAGCTCGGCGAACTGCTCACGGCTCAGCGGCGGCCGGGCCTGTGTCTCGTCGCCCATGACTGTCAAGGTTAGGTGACACCAATGCGAACTGACGTACGATCCCGGCGTGTGGAGGGAGCTGGAGATCGCCCAACGCCCTCGCGGAACGCGCGGAGAGCCAGCTCCGGGCAGCCGAGCGAGCCCGGCAGGCGCAGGCGCAGCGCAGAACGGCACGGAGCGTTGACGACGACATCGCAGCCCATACAGAGTGATAGCCGCGCAACGGCGGGACGAGGTTGCACTCACGCCCGACCGAGGCACGGCTAACGTGTTTGGGTTGTAGCACGGTGGTCGATCGGTCTGCAAGGGGTACTTGAAAACCGTACGGCCGGTTCAGATGAAGACTCCACATGCATTTGCAGGCGGAATATCGCTGGGTCTTCCCTATGGTCCTGACCCATGTTGCACTCACGCCCGAAGGGGCACCCCGATTCCGCGCGGCCCGGCCTGCGCACCGTCTACCGGCTGATCGAGGTCTTCGACGACCTCGTGCGGCTGCTGGACGACATCCTGGCGAAGTAGTCAGGACGGAGCCAGCCGGGGGCACGGGTTACCCGTCGCCCCCGGCTTCCGCCTCTGCCATGGGCGGCCTCTGGGCCTGGTTCAGCTCTCGCCGACGGGCAGTGAGCTGGCCGTCGAACTCCTTCACCAACGGGTTTCCTCTGGGCGGTAGGAACTCGCGACGGAAACGCATGATGCGGCGCTCGCAACGTCGCTGGCCGCGGCCGACCGCGATCTCGAACGCCTCCGACATCAATGCCGTTGCGGCCTCCACCTCGCCCTTCTGCGCGTACGTGACGCCGAGCTCGGTGAGGATCGTGCAGCGGTCGTACGGAAAGTCCGGCGTCGCGGTCGCGAGCGCCTGCTGGAGGTGCTCGGCGGCCAGATCCAACTGCCCGGCGAGGCGTGCGCACGTGCCTCGGTAGTAGGACAGCCAGGTTTGGTCCCACGTCTCCGGCAAGAACTCCCCGGCGTCCGACTCGAAGCCGACGAACAGCCCCGCTCGCTCCAGGTGCCGTTGAGCATCCTCGTGTTGGCCGGCCAGCGCGTATTCCTCCGCGAGGCGCTCGTGCAGCAACGCCATCAGGCGCGACGGTGCCCGCCAATCGGCGAGCTGCGCCGCCTGACGAAGGAGCTTCATCGCCCGAACGTGCGCACGTTGGCGAACCGTCTGGCCGCCGGCAGAGGTGGGCTCCAGGCGAGAGCGCTCCACCAGCTCGCGGGCTCGGAGGTATTGGTCCCCAGAGAGGCGCGCCAGCGCCGCGGCAGCGTCGTAGTGCTTCTCGGCGATGGTCAGTTCATCGAGCAGGTAGCAGAGCCAGGCAACCAGCAGGGTAGCCTCAGCCGCCCTGTACGCCAATCCTCGCTCGTCCGGAGCCCCAGGCCGCTCCTGGAGCTGCTCCAACATCCCGGCCATGTGACCTCGGGCCGCACCCATGACGATCGCCGGGTGCGATTGATGGGCCAGCAACGCCAGGTGGCGCGTGCTGCGTCCCAGCCCTTCGACATCAACCAAGCACGCCACCCTCGATCTCGATGGAGAGCAGCCGCCCCTCGCTGTCAACCGTCGCCCAGATCGTAGAGGTGCCCGCCATGAGCTGGCGCCGCTCCGCACTCTCGACGGTACGCTCCTCGAAGTCGAGCCGCACCAGATCGGCGCCCTGGTCCATCGTGACCTTCACCGAACGCCGCCCTGGCCGGTACCAGAACGTGCGCCGCTCCTGCGGCCCTCGGCCCCACGTGCTCGGCTCCTCTCCCCTCTGGCTCCTCGCCAGGGCCACGGCTGCCGTGAGAGCACCTTCGCTGAGGTCTGCGCTGTTCTCCTGCACGATCCTACGCACCGTATCGACGTCGTCACCCAGCTTGAAAAGTGCCCTTGACGCCGCATAGCTGAGGACGCCCGAATCGATGAGGTAGTGCACTTCGAGGGGCAGGGCCGCGAGACCGATGCGGTTGGAGACCGTTGACTGCGAGACGCCGTGCCGGCGCGCGATCTCCTGCTGCGACAGCCCCTGCTTGAGGAGCTGACGGTAGCGCTGACCCTCATCGACGCGCAACCATAGTCCGTCCAATCGGCTTTTCCCCGCCGGGCTCATTATCACGAACGGGATTACCGATTGTAGTGGCGATCGTATTGCGCGTCAGAGTGCCCGGAGTTCTGGCCTTCGGTGAGGTGCTTCCGCGTGCGCTTCGATTGTGGCTCCCGGCTGCGCCGTTCCGAACCGCTCGCGCCGATTTTCAACGGAGCGCTTCCCGCCCTTGCGTCCAGCGGCAGCGCGCTTGGCGCTCAGCTCAATGTTCCGATTGACCACCTGCTCCTTCGTCGGCTGGTCGCCCCAGTCGAGCTGGCTGTAGCCGGCCGGCGGCAGCGGCTTCTCGCTGAGCCACGGCGTCCGCCCCGCCCGCTGGGGCGTGCTGACGACGCCAGCCGTGACCAGCCGGTCTAGGAGCGCCGAAGCTGTGACCGGGCGTGTACGATTCCCGACCCGCTCCGTAAGCCCGTCCCAGCACACCAGCGACGGCCATACGGCGTCCGGGATCAGGCCGTCGGTGAGCTTGTCGTTCGACCACACCACGGCCATGGTGTGCAGGTGGTGTGCCAGCGGGCCCACCTCCAGCCACGGCGGGTCGTCGCGGTAGGTGTCGCTGAACTTCGACCACGTCATGGCCGGGCCTCCAGGCTGATCTCCGTGACCCATACGCTCCGGCCGCCGACCGGCCGCGCGTGCGCGCTCCGGGCGACCAGCGCGGCCTCTTCCTCGTTCGGTGCCTGTACTCGCCAGGAAGCGGTGCGCCAGCGTGCCTGGCGGGTGTCCGCGGCCGTCGTGACGCGCCAAGTGCGGTAGCCGGCCGGAGCCGGGAGGTTGGCCGGGTCCCCGCGACTGAACCCGCCCACCTCCCGGACCGCGCGCAAGTCGCGAGTCACGCCGCCTCCGTCACCGCCGTCGCCGCGATCTCCGGGTCCGCCAGCGGCAGGTGGATCAGGGCCTGGATCGGACCAGCGCAGCTCGGGCAGAAGCCTGATGCCCCGTCGATCGCGTCCAGCACCGTTCGGCCGCACCACGGGCAGATGCCCTGCCCCTTCACGACCGACACGAACACCTCGTCCTCGAACTCCTCCTCGGAGATTTCGCTGACGTCGATCTCCATGTTCCGCGGCCGCGAGGCCGTCAGCGGGTTGGACTCCAGGTTCGCCGGAGTGTGATGGCGTGTTTCGATCGTGGCTGTTGGTGCGGTAGCCATACGGGTCTCCTTCGGCGGTCCCGGATTCGTCAAGCGACCGACCGCTTAGAAGAACCATAGCCCAAACGCCGGGGCGAAAGCAACTCAAAACGCCGGGGTTCTGGCGTGATAGAGTACCCGCATGGCGAAGAATCGCATCAAGGAGCTGCGGACCAAGGCGGCCGAGCAGTTCCCTGCCTTGTTCTCGACCACCGCCCTGGCCGCCCGGCTCGGCGTCGATGAGCGAACGGTATCTCGGTGGGAATCCGGGACGCGGCCGCGCGCGCGCATGGCGAAGCGCCTGGCGAAGGAACTGGGCGTCACGATCGACGACCTGGGCCTCGACGTGCCGGCGGAGGGCTGAGGCGAAATCGGAGAAGCCCGCCGGGACCTTCCGGCGGGCCTCTACCGCACCGCCGTCAAGGGTACCGCACCTCGCCCGAGCGTCAGCGCACACGCCTACGGCGCCGGCCTGACGCCACCCTCCGCGTCATGACTGCGGGCTCGCGGTGGGCGGCGTCGAAGGCGCCGAGGTCGGCCAGGGCCCGTCAGGCTGCTGGCAGATGCCGCTGTCGAGATGGAATGTGATGGGCCAGTCGGAGTGAGCCGCCTTCGCCGCCGCGCAGGCGGTGCCAGTGACGGCCTCCTGCTTCAGGTCAAGCGAGCCGTCCTGGTTCAGGGTCGCCTGCCCGAGGGTGTCCGGGTCGTGGTACAGAACGTCGCACACCCAGTAGCCCGAGCCCCCCGGTGGCGAGAGCAGATGCGAGTAACCGAGCAGACCATTGAGGCTGCCGCAGGCACGCACCATGCCGTCCTGGGCCGGCGGCGGCGCCGGGTACCCGCAGTCGCGGTCCGCGTAGCCAGCCTGGTGGATCAGGCACGGCGTCGGAGGGACGTAGGGCGTCGGCTGGCCGCAGAGCTGAGCCGGATCGCCTGGCGGGATCGTCACGCACGCCGTGGGCTGCCGGCCGGCGCCAATCTCGGAACCACCACACCCGGCCAGGATCAGCACCACGCAGGCCAGGGGCAGGAGCTTCGCGGGGGAACGCCAGGTCATCACCAGTCTCTCCCGCACGTGTCGTGCACCCCGTGCCCTGGGACTCCGAAGTCCTCCAGCACCCACCGGCCGCCCTCTTGCCGGGTATCCATCTCGATCGTGGCGAAGAGGTCGCCATCGGGCGCGACGACGCGCACGACGACCGCCAGGTCGGGGCCGACCTGATGAACGGAGGTCACGGTGAAGCGGAAGGCCCCGGCCACCGTTCTCGGGATCGCCCCTGGGTACGGGCTGGTGTCGATCACCCTGCACGGCGCCGCGTCGGCAGCGACCTGCTTGAGGTTGTCGTTGAGCAGAGCGCGCGCGTCCCGCAGCGCCAGCTCGCGCGCATCGCGCGAGGGGTCCAGGTCCATCAGCACGGTCTGGCACGTGGCGAACACCGAGATGGCGAGCAGCAGCAGGAAGCCCCCCGCGGGGATCCACCGCTTCCATCTGGGCCACCCGGCGAGCGGGGCGCTCAGCGCCGCCGCCACCTCGCGGAACCACTCACGCCTGCTCTGCTGCGGCATCCGCTTCCTCCTCTCGGCGAACCTCGGCCAGGAGCTCGCGCGCACGGCTCGCGCTCAGGCCAGTGCGCTTCTGGACGAGCGGCCCGTCCAGCTCCCCGAGACGTCCCTGCCGCTGGTGCTGCTTCCAGAGGCGCCGGACGGCCGCCTTGCTAGCGCTATCCGCCGGCCGCTTCCGTCGCTGAACCAGCGCCAGGACCGGCGCTGGCGTCGGCGCTCCTGGCGCCGGTCCCGTCGGCGCTCCGGCGACGCCAAGGCCGGCGCTCGGCCCGGCGCTCCCGTCGGCGCTGAGGCGCCGGGAAATCGGCGCTCGTTCCGTCACTTCCGTCGGCGTTTCTCCGGCGCTGTCGTCGGCGCCGAGTCGGCGCTGAGCCGGCGTCGTCGTCGGCGCTTGACCGGCGCTCCCGTCGGCGATTTCCGGCGGTTGAGCCGGCGCCGGAATCGGCGCTCCGGCCGGCGGCTCGACCGGCGCCGCCTCGATGACTTCGCCTCGTGCCGGGCGCGCGTTGGTCCGGCGGATGTGGACGAGCACGAACACCGAGGCGAAGGCGAGGGCGGGCGGCCAGGCGTGCAGGATGACCGCCACCGGGTCCGGCCAGGCGTACACGATGTTGGCCCACTCCATCATTCCCGCCGCCGCGATCGAGATGCCCCAGGTCAGCTTGGCGGACCGGCCGCGCTCGGCCTGGTCCAGCGACAGGAACATCATCGACCATGCGCCGAGGTCGGAGATGAGAGCCATGCCCGCGGCCTCCCACTCCAGGAAGCCGTGGAACCCGTGCTCCAGCGCCAGCGCGACCTGGGAGGCGAAGCTGAGGCCCCAGGCGATCACGGTGATCGCCCAGGCCATCAGCTCACCGATTCGGCCCTTTCGGGTGATCGGGAGCGTCCGTCCGGCCGGGTCGGACAGACGAACGGACGGGGTTGTGTTCATCGTCACGCCGCACTTCCCCGGATCACCAGCACGGCCACGACCGCCGCTGCGAGACCGACGATCGCAACCACCAGACGCCCGAGGCCGCGGAGCATGACCGGGTACATCCAGAGGCTCAACGGTCGCTGGTTCACGGCAAGCTCCAGCAGCTCCGCTAGGACCCGGCCGTCGTCCTCGGTGAACCAGAAGCCATGGGCCGCGGTACGGCCGTCGTCCGTACTCCACGCGGCGACCGGCTTGCCGACGAAGATCGAGAAGAAGAGGCTCACGAAGAACGCCTCCAGCAGCCACAGCGGCCGGAGGAGCAGCGCGACCAGCAACTCTGCCGCGCGGGCTTTGCGAGTGATCGATCTCGTCCGGTCGTCCGATTCCGGGTCGGACGGCCGGACGGACAGGGTTTCGCTCATCTACGCCACCTCCTCGACGGCGTCGGCGTTGCCGAAGTGCAGGCCGCGCAGGACGCAGCGGTCGGCCGCGACCACCAGATCCTTGAGGTCGTCCGCCAGGCGGCGGAGCGGCTCGGTCCAGGCCGCCAGCTCCTCCACGCTTCCGGTGATCTCCTCCGGGCTAAAGAGATCCCAATTCACCGCCTGGACCGACTCCCGGGCCGTGTCGCTGGCGAGGATCAGCTTCCGGAGCAGCAGGGGTAGGGCGTTCGCCCACTCCTCGTAGGCCAGCGCGTACTCGTCGTCCTTCCGGTCGAGTTCGAGCAGCCGCTCCACCACCTCTTCGCGAGACTCGCCCGTCCGCCGGACCACTTCCAGGTAGCGGTCGGGCGAGCGCAGGTAGGCGTCCATGTGGCTGGGGACGCGGGGGTGCCGAATCTTCTTGTCCATTTGTCGAAGCGCCTCCTTGGCGGTAGTCGCGGTAGGCATCACGCCGGCTCCGTGCCATGCAGGACGGTGAGTTGGGCTGTCCGATCGCCCGTCCGGTGGCCATCGGACCCCTCAGTTCCCCGTCCGATCGCGGCCTCACGCGCGCGAGCGCGCGCGCCGCCGCGCGTGGCGGGTTCGTATGGGCTCGCATTCGGACGGACGGACGAACGGACGGACAGGCTCGAAACCAGCTCAGCGAGGACCGGGGTCAGCAGCTCCAGGGCCGAGGCGATCCGCTCCAGGCGGTCCTCCACCCCACCCCCCGATTCGATCTTGGCCTCGGGCCCCTGGAGCTTGGGCGCCACCAGGCCGAAGTCGGTGGGGGAAGACCCGAAGCTGCGGCAGATTCGGCGAACCTGGGACCGGCGGGGACGGTGCACTCCGCGTTCCCAACGCTGGACCGTCCGTGGCTCGACGCCGACGCGCTCAGCGAACTGCTCCTGCGAAAGCGCCTCTCGCTCGCGCAGGCGCAGGATGGCGTCCGACCAGGAGGGCCGGACCTCGGCCACGCCGAGGTCGATGGGGGAGACCCCGAAGGTCTCGCGGATTCGGCGGAGCGCGTACGGTCCGGGGGGGTGGTCGCCGCGCTCCCACCCCTGCACTGTGGTGGTCCCAACATCCAGCCGCTCGGCGAACCCTTCCTGTGACAGCGCCTCGGACTTGCGCAGCCGGCGGATGGCGATCGACCAGGCCGGCGTGTCCGTCCGGCCGGCAGAGATGCGGCGCCCGGAACGTCCAGCTTCTGGGCTAACGGTCGGGATGTTCACCACGGGTTCGGCCCTCCTTGGGGCGTGTTTGACTACGGAGGGGGAAGGTGGCCGGCGGCAGGTCTGGTCAGGCCGCCGCCGGCCGGAACGGTCGAAGTCGTGTCGAGGGAAGCGGTCTACGCGGCGACGGTGATGACGTCCACCGTGCGGTCGGTACGGCCGCCACCGGTGAGCACCTCGGGTCCGACCCCCTGCGCCAGGAGCACCAGCGGCCACCGCGACGGAGAGGTTGGCGTGCTCTCGGGCAGGCCCTGACTGCGACGGTAGTGGGCCGCCATGCGGTGGTTCAGACAGCAGAATCGGCGCTTCTTGCTACGGCGCGCGGGGAGCGGGTCTCCGCAGTGGGCGCAGTGGGCGGCCGCGGCCAGGCGGCTGCCGTCGATGTCCCGCCCCTGGGCCAGGAGCGCCGAGACGCGCTCCTCGACGGCCGCCTCCGAGATGGCCACATACGCGGCCACGCTGGCGTCGTTGCGGGTGAAGGCCCGCTCGAAGGCGACGGCGGCGGCCAGTTGCGCCTCGCGCTCGCTGATGCCGCTGAACCGGAGCGGGACTGGCGCCATGTGCTCGCGCACCCAGCGCCGGTGCGCGGGGGCGTTGCTGGGGCACCCGTGCTTCGGATCCCAGCCGTCGCACTCGTCGTCCACCAGCTCGAAGTCGCACAGCTCACCCGGGGTGAGGCAGACGCGACGCCGGGTCCCGTCGCCGTCGAGCGTGACGGCGCTGAGCTGGTGTCGGTGGCCCCTCCGCTCCCCCGGGAGTTCGTACGGGGCCGCATCGAAGGTGCCGGACGAATCGGTGACCACGCGGGGCGTCAGGTTCAGATCCATCGAGGCGTTGCTCCTGTGCTGCCCGTGGCCGTCGGCGCCGCGGTTGTGGGTGGTGGCGACCGTGGTGCGGTAGAGGCCCGCTGCCGACGAGCGGGTCGCGCGCGCCGCCCCTGCGGCTTCGGGAGTTCGGCCCGAGTTCCGGTCGGGGGAGGCGGTGCGCTTCATGCCCGTAACGATAGCGGGCTTATACCTATAAGTCAAGCTTTTTCGGCAATTTGTTTCGGGATGTCGGGAACAAGTTGTCTCGCGCGTGGTATCCTGACGCGAGGACATGACCCAGCGATCACACGTGTACCAGCGGATCGCCGACGACCTGGAGGCGGACATCCTCCACGGGCGCCTGGCGGCGGGGGCCGCGCTCCCATCCGAGAACGAGCTCATAGATCGCTACCAGGCGTCCCGCACCTCCGTGCGACGGGCGATGCTGGAGCTACGGAGCGCCGGACTCGTCATCACCGAACAGGGCCGGCGGACGATCGTCCGCCCGAAGCCGCACATCCGGCAGCTCCGAACCCGCGAGAACTACCTCACGCGGCGGATGGCCGGGACGGGCAACTGGAACGCCGAGATGCAAGCGCAGGGCCAGCAGCCGAACCAGGTGCTGCGGGAAGTGGGGGAGGTGCCCGCTCCCCACGATGTCGCGGCTCGACTGCTCATCGACGAAGGGGCTCCGGTTATCGTTCGGCGCCGCCTGTTCGAGGTCGAGGGCGTGCCCGCCCAGACGTACGACACGTACTACGCGCTCGCGATGGCGGCCGGCACACGGCTGGCAGAAGCCAAGCCGGTTCCCGGAGGAGCCCACCAGCTCATCGAGGACCCCCATGGGCCGATCAACCGCCGCATCGCCCGATTCGTGGAGGACGTGACGGCGAGGATGCCGACCGAGGAAGAGTCGGCCATCCTGAAGCTGGCCGGCTCGCCGGTTGTCCGGGTGATCCGGACCGCCTACGACATCGCGGGGGAGCCGGTGGAGGTGGTGGACGAGGTGATGTCAGCCGACCTCCACGAGTTCCGGTACGTCATCGACATCTAGCCGCCGGGCGAGTAGGACCAGCCGCTCCAGCGGGCTACGGTGACCTCGATCACCGGCCCCTCGGGCGGCCGCTCTGCGTACTGGGGGTACTTCGCGACCAGCAGCTCCACTGGCCTGCGGCGGTCGGCCTCTTCGGTGAGGATGCGCGCCATGCCGTCCCCCCGTGCCCACCACAGGCGCTCCCAGTCGGGCTCGTAGTGGTCCACGAGGATCGAGACCTGGGGGTTCTCCGCGATGTTCTGAAGGCGTCGGAGGGCGGTCATGGACCGCTTCGGCTTGTGGTCGATCGCGGTCACGAGGGTGTCGCCCTCGACGGCGAAGGTGAAGACCACAAGGTGCGGCTGGCCCTCGGCGCTGGCGGTCGCCAGGCGACCGACTTCGGCAGCGGCAAGGCGCCTTCGTGACTCTTCGGCGCTGAGGTTCACGATCCAAAGTATCTCCTCGGCGCCTCCGGTGGAGCACGGTTGGGGAGGAACCGGTTGCGCCAGTCCGGCATCAGCGGCTATGGTGCCAACCTGCAGTTGACGCTGTTGCTCCAATGCCCCATGCTGAGGAGTACAAGCGTTCGGTATTGCGTCAAGGGAGAGAGCAACGATGAGCGCCATGGCCGCCGAAGTTTGGGCCCCGTCCGAGGTAGGTCACTCCTCTCGGATGCCCAACAGCCTCCCCAAGGAACTGGAGCTCCTCGCCGCCCATCTCACCGATCGTGGCCGGCAGCTCCTCGCCGACGAGCTGGAGCAGGCCATCCAGGGACCGGAGCCGATCATCGCAACCAACAGGGTGCTCAGCTCTTGGTGGTTGACGCTCGTTGCGCGGCACCAGCCCGGCTACCGCGAGTCCATTCGCCGGCTCTCGCCGAGTCGTGCTGAGGCCCGCTACCAGTCCAGCGCCGAACTCAAGGCCGAACTCGGCTTCTAGCGCGCGTGCCGTACCGCTGGCTCAGCAACCCTGAAATCACGCGCGCCCTCGGCCAGATGGCCGGGCCGGCCCTGAACGCCTACTTCGTCCTCCGCGAGAAGCTGGAGGACGATCCACGGTCCCTCGAAGCTGGCGCCGTCCCGTCCCGCGAGGCCGACGACCTGCCGGACACCTGGCTGGCGCCCTTCGGTCCGGGTGGCCTGCTGATCTACCGGATCCTCGATTGGGAGGAGCCGACGCTCGACCCGATCATGGTCATCCCTCCGCCCGCGCCCGAGTGGGGCCCGGGTGAGGACGCCTAGCCCGCCTCGTCGAACGAGCTCTCGGATCGGCTCCGGATCCAGCCTTCCCACGCGCACGCTCTCGCGCGCGCGTGCGCGTGAAGCAACGAAGGCCGAGGGGGGTCGTAGGGGGGAACCTGCCGGGGGGGACCCGCGTAGCGGGGGGGACCCTCACTGAGGTTCCCCCCTACATCGTGTAGTTCGCCACCTGGTGGTGCATTACTACGTCTTGGTTACGGGTACGGGTACGGGGCTTCGGAGTTGCTTCGGGGGCTTTGGAGCAACTTGCTTCGGTTTGCTTCGGGGTTTGCTTCGGGAGGTGCCGCGGCATGAGGCCGCTCCGAACTCGGAGGCCGGCGGACGACCGGGCGGACGGGCTGGCGCGGCTCCGAAGCACGTAGTTTTGCTTCGGGGTTTGCTTCGGGTTTTGCTTCGGAGGCCAGCATGGACGAACTCACCGTGGTCGCCCTGGACCACCTGACCTACCTCACCGACGACGGGTACCGGAGGGCCGTGAGGGTCCGGATGATCGCGGCGGGGGAGAACGCGGTGTTGCGGCCGATCCATGAGGCGGACGGCTCCTGCTGCCGGCGTGAGAGCTGGATGCGGACCATGTTCGGCCTCGGCCACGCCCTGCGCGAGGACGGCTACGTATTCGACGTCGAGGACGTCAGCGACCTGGAGGCGCCGGCCGGGTGACCCTTGCTGCGCACTCTCCCCGGTCTCTCGGCCGGTAGGCTCCGGCCGCGCCGCGCTCGGGAGTCTACCGGCGCTCCTGGCCGAGTAGGGCGTTCCGGTCGCGCTCGAACTCGCGCAGCGCGGCGCCGTCCCGCGGCCGCCAGCGGTCCGCCCAGCCGACCTTGTGCGGCTTGCAGAGCGCGCACGACCGGCGCTTGCGCTTGCTGGCCTTCCGCATGGGCTACACGGCCTCCGGCTCGGCGTAGAACGGGAAGCCGGGAGGCAGGGACTCGGGTTCGACGGGTGGCCAAGTGTCCGGGCAGCCTGGATCGGTGACCGGGAGGCCCAGGTCGCGCTGGCGCTGCTGGAAGCGCCTGATTACCCACCACGCCGGCTCCTCGTGGATGCGCTCCACGATCCACGCCATCCACACCGACCGGATGATCCCGTCCAGCGCCCGGTTCTCCGCGGCCGGATTGCGCCTGCCGTGCACCACGTCGCCCATGCGCGCACGGTAGCGGCCCCCGGAGCTTGCCCGGCGTCCGAGGGCCCGGGTCGGGAAAACGCAGAAAAGGCGCCTCCTGGGGCTCTGAGGGCCCCAGGAGGCGCGAAACGGGGTCGGCGGGCGCCTGACCCGATGGCGGCGGTGCCGTAGCCGCTACGGGCGCGAGAGCGCTCGGGCTCCGAGCCGAGCGACTTCAGCCGCCGTTGCGGGAGTGGGTGTTAACAAGTTGGCCGGCCGGTTGGGCGTCATCATGGACGGGATCGTTGCGGGCTTGAAGACGTGTACCCTGGTGGCCATGCCGCTCATCACCGTGGCCAGCAACAAGGGTGGGGTCGGTAAGACCACCCTGGCGATCGAGCTCGCCTACTCCCTCGGGGCGGTCCTGGTTGACCTGGACCACGACGACGGCGGCGCGACAGCGGGCTGGCCGGAGGTGGGCACGTTGGCCCCGGAGTTCGCCCGGCGCGCGCTCCTGGCCGGTGACGGTCCCGGACCGCGCGTACTGGCCCGAGAAGGGCTACCGGCGTTGATCCCGGCTCACCCCGACTACGGGGCCACCAGCCTCCCGCCAGAGGTGATCGCCGATCGGCTGACGAGCTGGGCCGAGGCGCTGGCGCCGCGGGCCCTGATTGTGGACACCCACCCGGGATTCCAGGCGTACAGCCTCGGCGCCATGATGGCCGCCCGCTTCACGCTGGTCCCGGTCCTGCTCCAGGAGCGCGAGCTGCGGGCCTTCGCCGGCGCTGTGCGCGAGTTCGAGCGGTACCAGCTCGCCAGCATCCCGTACCGCGTGCCCGTGGCCCACATCGGCGATCTCTTCTACGGCCAGAGGTCTGTGGCCCCGCTGCGCGAGCGCTGGGCGGAGATCGCCAGGGATGGCGGCGTGCGCATCGGCCCTACCGTCCACGAGTGGCGCGAGTGGCCGCGGCGGAAGGTCGCCAGAGCGCTCCTGGCCGCTGGCCGGCCCGGAGCGTGGGTCGCGGCCGCGCAGGCTGAGCTTCGAGAGGTGGCCGCCTGGATGGCAGAACTCGCCGGGTTGCCGGCGCCTGCTGAGGTGCCTGGTGGGTGACAGGGACACGTTCCGTGAGAGGCCGCCGCGTCAGCGCGTTGTGCCCGAGCCGCGGTTCCCGCGTCCGTCCGTCCGTCCGGAGGCCGGCCCGCCCTCTCCGAGTTCGGCGTCGGACGCACAGCCGGACGTGCGGCAGGTCCCGGCCAAGCCCCGCCGCACCACGTCACGGCATCAGCGCGCGGCCGCAAGGGCCGAACCGCAGTCCGACAGGAGACCCCACCTGATGCCCAACGAAGAAGCGATCAACTTCCCCGTCCGCGTCCGCCGGACCCTCGACGACCGGATCACGGATCTCGTCTACCAGCTCCGCCGCCAGGGCGTCCGGACCACGAAGCAGGAGATCGCCGAGATGCTCCTCTGGGAGCTGCCCGAGAATCCCGACGAGGCGTTCGTGAAGCGCCTCGACGAATTCCAGCGGGCTGCCGGCCGCCACCTGTCCGCGCTCGCTCAGCGGGCGAACAAGGTGTAGCCGTGGCAGCGGTTGTGATGGACCCGGAGACCGCAGCCACCATCGAGGTGTTGGCCGAGTGGGCCATCGACTTGGCTGCGCGCCGGGAAGCAGGGAAGGTCGTGCCGTTCGCGGAGCTGGTCGGATACCAGCGCTCGAAGGTGGAGTTCCTTCGCGGGCAGTACCGCCGGAAGCGGACAGCGTCCACCCGGCGAGCCCTGGTTGAGGCACAGGAGCAGCTCGCAGCGCTCGAAGCCCAGGAGTAGGCCGGGAGGGGGAGAGAGTTGCCTCTCCCCCTTCTCCGTGATCCGTCAACGAGCGTACTCCCTCGCCCCGGCTGCCGCGTAGAACGCGAGAAGGCCGGGCAGCCCCGAAAGGGACCACCCGGCGGCATGGTAGCGAAGCAGAGGTTGCGGGAAAGGGGACGGCTACAGCACCGCCCAGGCGATGATGAACCGGCTGGTAGCCGGCAGCGGACCGCTTGTGTGGATCACGAAGCCGGCCATGCGGGCGCCGTGCACTGTTTGACCAGGCGTCGGCGTCGGATCGGGCTCCATGACCGGCACGGCTGTGAACACAATCCCCTCTGGGAGTGCCGGCCAAGCGGTGAGCACGATCGGGCGCACGTCCGGATCCAGGAACGAGCCGACGGTCACCGCGCCGAACTGGACGTTGGTGGTGCGACTCTCCGGGGTATGCCGGAAGCCTGGAGGGAACTGCACGGCGACCAGCGGCCCGGCGGCTGTGATCGCGTTCGGCAAAGCCAGGTAGCAACGGCCGCCGGCTCCCGAGGGTTGGCCGGCGATGATGTGGGCCACGGCCCCCGTGCCCGTGCTTGGATCGAGCACGATGCGGCCTGCGAACTGGGGATTGGTGATCGGCGTGGGAGTGTTCATCTCTTCAGCGCGTCTTGTAGGTCCCGCAGACGTACTCCAGGGGACGGACAAGCCTCTGGACCCCCGCCGACGGGAGCGCGAAGTCGGGGACCTGGGACAGGTAGAGGGTCTGCGTCAGGGACCCCTCGGTGAACTCATAGCCCACGACCTGGGACTTCTGGCGGTAGATGCGCAGAGTAGGGATGTGGACCGTGATGTAGTCCAGCTCGCGCCACTTGTCGGCGGTGTCGGCGGTGCGAACCACCACCACCTGGGTGGCCTGCATCGGGTTCGACTTCCGGGTCTGGACCACCCGCGAATACTTGGAGAGCAGCGCGTAGCCGGGAATGGCGACGTCGGTCACCGTGTCCGTGAGGACCATGTTCCCTGTCGCTGCGCGCGCTCGCCAGGTGATGTTCCCCCCCGAGTTGTCACCGGGGATGCCGTTGACCTTGGCGTCCGTGGCGAAGAGGTCCGCGACGGGCGCTACCTGGGCGTCCTGGATGTTCAGGTCTTCCTCGAACACGATGCTCTGAGAGAGGTCCGATCCCGGGCTGGCTGCGAAGTCGATGGTGTCGGACTTGTAGCCGAAGCCAGGGTTCTTCCGGAGCCAGAAACCGTCCGCGATGCTGGCCAACAGCATGAGGTCCAAGTGGGACTGCCCGTTCCCGGCGAGTTGGTCGTTGATCGTTCCCGTGCCGGTGGCCACGGTGCCCGGCTGGAAGCGGTCGGTACCGATAAGGGCGATGGCCTGGGAGGTGCGGTACTGGAAGGTGAGGCGGTTGACCGTGGCCGAGATCGGGTTGCCGCCGGCCCCGGGCGCTGGACTGCACCGCAGGCCGATCCCACCCGAGGAGAGAGGGGGGGTGACGTTGGTGTTGAGGCCGGTGTCGGTGCCGTTGATGGCCAGAGTGATGACGGGGTTGCCGCTGGCAAGCACCTGCGGCCACATGGTAGCCGTCACCTCGAACGGGAAGGTGTAGCCAGGACTGCCCCCGGTGTCGTCGTACGAGAAGGCGAGGAGGCCACTAAAGACGTTCTGCTTCTGGGCAACCATGGTGTACGTGCCGCTGGTCCGGGTCCAGATTTCGGCGTCCACCGCTACACCCAAGGGGCTGTTGCTGAAGCGTGCCACTGCACGAGCCAGGATGCAGTTTTGCGCGTTGGCGTCCGAAAGAAGGAGGATGCCGGCCTCGGAGGTGGCGTTGATGTCCGGGGCGACGAGGAGGGTGCCCTGGATAATCACCGCGCACCAGGCGTACTCCGTGGACAGGTTCCACGTGGTGTTCGTGACTACGTGCGCTTCCGTTGGGGAGACGACTGAAGTCGTGAGGGCCGGCAGCCCGTTATACAGGTCCGCGCTCGTGAAGGTCCACGAGGAGTTGGTGTAGTCGCTGCTGTTGGGGTGAGGGCTTCCGCTCCAACCCGCGAAGTCGTCATCCCATACGACCTCGCGGGTCCCCAGCAGGCGGGTAAAGAGTCCGCGCGGGCCCTGTTCAGTCGCAAAGAATCCGGCGGTCTCCTGGAACGCCTCCATCTGCTCGCCCGGGAAGACCTGTGACTGCTGGAGCCACCAGAGCGTGTCGGAGCCGCTGATCTCCCAGTTGGCGGCGAGCGGCTGGTTCAACTTCGTGATGACGCCGGAGAACTTGGGCGAACCGGTGATGACATCGCCGAGGAACGCCTCCACGCGCTGGCCCACTCCGAGAAGGGCGTAGGTGGCCTCGTTGTCTTTGAACAACTCCGTCCCGGGAGCCGGAAGGGGAATCTTGAAGTCGCCGATGCTGGCTGAGCCAGGGAATCCCTTCTGGAGCGCGAAGACTCTCCACGAACTCTCGTGAAGGTGGGGGAGGTCCGCGATGATGACCGCGCCCGTGTTGGAGTCGAGGACCCGGTACTTGAGGTAGCCGGGGACGCCTTCTTGCATCAGCCCCTCACCCAGGAGACGAGACGATCGAAGCTGAACTGCTGGAAGATCGGGTTGACGATGCCCTGCGCAGTCGCCAAGACCACGGCGCCGGAGTACGGGATCGCGAAGAAGCCGTAGAGGGTGAAGCCACCCTGCGCGGGCCCTGTCGTGTCCCCCAGTCCGAGCTGCGTGCTGCTGACCAGGCGCCCCTGCGCAGTCGTGGGCTTGTTCTGGTACAGGAACCCGAAGATCGGACTGCCGCTGGCACTACCCTGGGCCGCGGCATAGCCGTAGTTGGTGCTGACGGCCAGGTTCGAGGGGAATGTCGTGGAGGAAGTAGCGTCCGTGAAGCCGGTTGCGTACGCCGAGTTGGCGATCCACAGCAGGTTGGTCTGCGAAGTGTGGCTCTGCGACTGCGGCCAGCACTCGCAGTAGGCGTCGTAGCGGCCGCGCTGGAGCTTCTGCTTCAACAGGAGCCAGTTCCCGGCCGAAGTGTTCAGGGTGACCCGGACGCGGGCCTCCTCCATGCCAACCCGCACGAGGTCCAGGGTGCGGACCGTGCCCGCGTTGCCCGCGTTGTCCTGGTACTGGATGCTGCCCTGAAGCTGCCAGGCGGGCGTGCCGAGACTGGTGTTCCAGAGGTAAACAGACGGCGCGCCAGCCTGGCCGACCTGATACAGCAGCAGCAGCAGGCCGTTCGTGACTACGCAGTCACCGATGAAGTCGTGCGTCCAGCCCTTGGCCTCCACCCAGTTTGCGTTGACGAAGGAGCCGGCGGTCGGGACCGGGTTCGAGCTGGTGTTCAGGGTGTCGTAGACACGGCAGGCGCCTTTGAACAGGTTCGCGACGGCGGGCGGCACGAAGGGGGCCGGCAGTACGGACGTTGACAGGCTGGTCGAGATCGGGATGGAGCCCTCGGCGCCCGTACGGGACGTGGCGGTTGCAGACTGCCCCGTCGCGCCGAGGGGGTACGCGATGAGCGGTCCGGAAGGGACCACCGCGTAGTTGCTGGACAATGCCGCGCCAGCCCACCAGGCCCGGAGGTTGGCAGGGAGGGCTGGGGCAACGTAGTTGACGGTCAGCTTGACCTTGACCGAGCCACCGACGACGGTCGTGTAGTCAGGCTGGAAGTTCTCGATGAGGTACCAGCCGTCGTGCGGGTCCGCAGCGTTGTACTGGCTTGGCTGCGCAGTGGAGCTCCACTGGATGTAGACCGGCTGGAGGTCCGGGTTCTGGGCGAGCTGCTCGATCTGACGCAGGAGGTAGCGCAGCGCCTGGAAGCTGCCGGCGGCCGAGCCGCCCATCCCCTGCCAGGCGGTGACCCAAAAGGAAACGTCCTGCTTCTCGATGTTTCCGCCGCGAGGCCACACGATCGTGCGTGAGCCTTCGACCAGGGCGTTCCCGATCTGCTGGCCGGTCGTCGGCCCCAGGAACGGGTGCATCCCGCCGGGGTCGATGTCATTGAGCAGCGTGGCGAAGTCCTCCGAGGAAGGCAGGAGCGAACGACATCGACCGAGCGGCGCCAGCAGTCAGCCGGCCTGCAAGATCAGGTCGAGGTCAGGTACTTACTGAGGCGCTGGTCGATCGCGGCGGCCGTTCCGCCCGGATCCTTGGCCCCGTAGATGTAGAAGTTGATCTGGTAACCACCGCCTGGGACCGCAGCGGGGGCTGGTGCAAGACTGGTTGGGCTGGCGGCGCTCGTCACGACGCCCGTGACGGCGCCGTGGACGACAGGGGAGCCTTGCTGGATGCCTTGCGCGATGCCCTGCGAGATCGGTAGGCCGACCGCATCGGCGAACAGACGCGACGGCGACGAGATGCCTGCCGCCGCCTTGGCAGCGTCGAGGATTCCTGAGACCGCTTGCGAGGCAGCCGCCTTGGCGGCGCCCACAGCGCTGCTGATCCCGTTAGCGAGCCCCTGGATGATGGCGGCGCCGATACCGGCCATCTCGCCCGGGAGGGCGTTCAGGATGGACCGGAGGTTGTTCGCAAAGCCCTGCGCGGCGGTGGTCGCCTGCTGGGGGAGCTGGGAGGCGAATGCCTCCGCCCGGGAAATGACATTGGAGAGCCAGCTCTCCACCTGGCCTGGTAGCTGCTGGAGCTCCGACACGACGTTCGACACGAAGTTCTGAGCCGCGCTGATGGCTCTTGCCACCATGCCCGCGGCCCAGGTATCTACCCGCGTGATGACGTCCGTCAGCAGCGCCTCAGCCTTGCCGGGGAGTCGTGCGAGCAACGCGATGGCGTTCGCGACGAACTCAGTACCGGCCACGACGGCTTGCTCGATCATGCCGGCGGCCCACTCAGCCGCCTTAGCGATCATTCCGCCGATCCAGGCCCCGAACTGGGCCTCCAGCATGAGGAGCTTGAGCGGGATGAAGACCGCCAGATAGGCGATCCAGTACAGGGGCCGCTGTGTGAACTGCGACCAGGCGGATTCGCCGATCGCAACCAGCCGGCCGAGGGCACCGGAAACCGCTGAACCGAGGGCTGAGAAAGCCCCACCGACGGCGGACACCAGCCCGTGAGCCTTCGCGCCGAGGTCGGAGAAGAACGACCCGATGGCATTCCCGACGGCTGACAGCGCGTTGTGAACCATGGAGCCCAGCCCTGAGAACGCCCGGCCGATCGCGGCTCCTACGGCCCCGGCCGCCGCCTCTACCTGCTTCCAGTGGGTGATGAGCAGGACCACGATCGCGATGACCGCGACGACGGCCAGGATGATGAGGCCGATCGGCCCGAGCATCAGGGTCAGGCCCGTCCCGATGATGGCGCCGGCCGCGGCCACTAGGGGGGCGATCACCGCGATGGCCATGAAGACCACCAAGAGGACTGTCACCGCCGCGACGACCGCGAAGATGATGGCCGTGGCGGTCTGGTTGTGAGCCATCCAGTCCGCCATGGCCGAGATCACTGGCGTGATGACGGTCAGGAGCTTGGTGACGGCCGGCAGGAGGCCGGTCCCCAGGGCGATTCCGGCGGCTCCGAGGGACGCCTTCGCCGAGTCCATCTGGAAGTTGAAGGTCTTCTGGATTTCGCCCCAGTCGGCGATGTTCTGGCCGCCCTTCTTGCCAGCCTCTGCGACCGAATCGACGTTGGCCTTGAAGGTGGCCATATGGCCGCCGGTCAGCATCAGGGCCGTGTTCAGGCCCGTGGAGCCGCCGAGCATCTTCTCCAGCGCGGCGTTGTACGTCTGTGCGGCTGGAGAGCCCGAGCGGAGCTGATCGTTGAAGGCGTGCGTCTGGTTCGCCGTGTTGGCGAACTCCTTCATGATGTTCGCCTGAAGCGGTGGGAGCGCCTTCATGTCGGTCGCCCACTGCTTCTCGGTCACCGAGCCATCGAGGTACGCCGACGCGAGCTTCTGGAGGGAAGCCGGCATGGCGTTGATCTCGACTTGGGCGTCTGCCGCAGCCTGCTTGCTCGCCTTGAACGAGTTCAGCAGCACCTCACCGGAAGGACCCATCTGGGAGGTGATGGCGGTCGTCAGCTCGTCCAGGGTCCCGGTGAGACCCTTCTTGCCGAGGCTCAGGGCGACGTCGTTGCTGGAGAGGCCGAGCTGCTGCATCTCCTTGACAGCGACCTGGTTGGGCGCCTGGAGGGAGCGGATTGTGTTCGCCAGGTCTTGAGACGCCTGCTGGGCGCTCATGCCCTGTGCAGTCATCGTGGCCTCGGCACCGGCCACTTGAGCGAAGTTCACGCCTGCCGCGGCCGCGATCGGAAGGACGGCGGACAGGGAGCCCGCGAAGTCCTCCATGTTCATCTTGCCGGCCGCCACCGCGGCGACCATCTGGTTCGTGACGTTGGTCGCCTGGGAGGCCGGCGTGTTGTAGGCGTTCAGCGCCGTCGTCAGCGCGTTCGCCATGGTGGTCATGTCGGCGCCGTCCGCCCGAGCACCTTCCGCCGCCGCCCGCATGACCTGGAGCCCGGCGCCAGCGTGGAAGCCGGCCGACTCCACGAGGTACATGCCCTGCGAGAGCTGCTGGGCGCTCACGCCGACTTGGCCGGCCATGTCGAGCAGGCCGGAGGAGACCATCTGGAGGTTCTGGACGGACTCCCCCGCGCCGGTCACCAGGCGCGTCTGTGAAGCCTGGAAGTCGCCGGCCATGTGGACCGCCTCGACGCCTGCCGCGGCCATCCCGACGGCCAGGCCCACGAGGGCCAGGCGGCCGATGTTTGCCAGCCCGCTCGCGGCGGCCGAGGACTCCTCTGTGGACTCGACGGTCTTGGCCTTCGCCGCGTCCATCCCGGCGACGAACTGCGTGATATCCGCCGTCAGATGGGCAATGAGAGGGGGCAGCATTGCGTGCGTGCGCGCTCCTTCGGGTGTGTGCGGCGATCAGGCGGCCGAGTCAGCCGGAGAGCGCTTCAGCCCAGTGCTTGGCGTAGATGCCAGCGAAGTCGGTTGACTCGAAGGCCGGGGCGAAGTACGGGTACGGAGGCTGGTTGTAGTGACGGCCCCGGCTGTCAGCCCCAGTGAAGCCCAGCTCGATGCGCCGGCCGTAGATCACTGTCGGACCGACGTTCGTCTGTGCTCCGCCGAGCCCGAATGCTGTGATGGGGTCGTGCGTGATGCTGCGACGCAGCGTGCCCGTGACGACGTTCGGGCCCGGGCGCCCGGTGGCGTTCTGCTTCGCCTTCGTCTCCAGGGTGGACGCCGCTTCGGCCACCGCCGCCCGGGAGCCTGCCGCTGCCGCCGTCGTGAATTCGGACAGCTTCGCCACGAACTCGTTGACGCCGAACCAGAAGACCTGCTCAGGCACGGATGCGCCCCCTTGCCTGTGACGCTTCGCGCTCGGCGTCCCGGATCTTCTCCTTCTCGTACAGGGCCACCGTGTCGTCGATCGCGAGGAGCCAGTCCAGGACGAGCGCAGGCACGCACCCGTGCTCGTCTGCAAACCCTTGCTCGGTCAGCGAAACCCCGATCTTGACTAGTCGGTAGGTGCGCCAGTGTTCAGGGGGGTTGTCGAGAGTCCCTCCACCGAGACCGAACCTGAGCCGTTGGAGGGTGCGGTAGGGGACGCCGGGTCCGGATTGGGCTCCGTGTCCACGTACCCCTTGCCGTTGTAGCGGGCCGAGGTGACCTCACGGAGCTTGTCGTAGTCGGCGCCCGGCAAGTCCAGGACGTTGTCCAGTGTGATGGGGCGGTCGTAGGACCACTTGGCCACCAGGGCCACGACCATCGCGTCGTTGGCCTCGCCCAGAGCGTCCACCTCATCCTGCGTCATCCCTGCACGCTGCATGGCGATGGTGGCGGCCTCAGCCCGAGCCCGGTCAGCTTCGGGGCCTTCTCCTTCCACGCTGGCATTCGCCTCCTGGCCGGCCTTCATGATCTCCAGGCGCACCCGTCCGAGTGCGCGACGAATGGGACGGCGCAGCCGCTCGGAGACGTCCTCCGGCGGTCGCAGTTCGGCCCAGTTGTCCTTCGACAGCGTGACGAGGTTCGACATCTAGACGTACGTTCCGGACGCCACGTTGTTGCCCAGGTACGCCTTGATGGGGCCGAACCCGCCCGAGGCCCCAACGTCGGTCGTCTGTGACACGGCCTCGCCCTCGACATCGATCGCCACGTACGACTTGCCGCGGTTGATCTTCGCCTTGGTGTAGGCCGCCTGGCTCATGTGCAGGACCACCTGCTGCGAGCTGGCACCGGTCAGCGACGACCAGTTGAGGTCCAGGCTGGGCTCGGTGTCGTTCAGCATCCGCAGCAGCTCGGTGTCGTCGTCGATGAAGGCCGAGAGCTTGAACTTGACCTGGCACTCGCCGATGAACACCTGGGCGTACTGCTGGGTGGCGTTCATGCCCGGGACCAGCTCCACCTTCCGGACGATCTGGACCTCGCCGTCCATCGACTTCGCCATGACGGAGCCGCCGATCTGGGCGATGCCCTTCCACGTCGGGATGGGCAGGAGGGCCGTGAAGCTCTGCGAGGGCTTCGCGACTTGGCTGGACGGCACGAGACCGGTCGCCTTCGAGGTTTGCTCCAGCAGGCCCTCGGCGGTGAACTTCAGTGTGACGTCGTGCCACTGGATACCGGCGTACTGCCGGGCCTGCGTGACCGCGTAGAAGTCGGTCAGTGTGTGGCTCGTCGGCTGCGCGTTCCCGCTGTTCAGCAGGGCGCCCGCGTGCGACTGCGGAGGGCCGATCGTCAGGGGAACGCTGGAGGCCGAGGCGGTGGCCGCCGCCGAGATGGTGACGGACGTGCCGCTGTTGACGACCTCGATGAAGGCGCCGGCCGGAATCGACCCGCCGGAGATGCTCTTGCCGACGTCCGCCGAGGTGAAGCTGGCTGTGGCCGAGGTGACGGTGGTCGTGGAGTTCGTCACGCCGTCCGAGACCGAACGGGAGGCCGTGGTCGTGACGTCGCCGAGGGCTCCCATGAGCGACCAGCCGAGCGCGTCTGCGAACACCGGACCGCCGATCTCGAAGGTCGTGTACTTGAGGCCCTGGACGAACCCGTAGGTCTGCGCCATGGAGCCCTTCATGACCTCCACCGGCAGGAACTTCGGGAGGTCTTCCGGTGTGATCGTCTTGCAGGGGATGTAGAACGTCGGGCTGACCGGCGTGCCCTTGACGGACTCCTTGGCGACGCCCAGGAATGAGAGAGAGGTGGGGACCGGCACGCCTATGCCTCCTCAGTGGCCTTCGCGGCGCGGGACCGCGAGCGAGCGGGGACGGCCGCCACCGCCGGCTCCTCTGCCGGGTCGTCCTCGCGACTTGGGGCGTCAATCAGCTCCAGGCGCGCGTGTGAGACCTCCTCGTCCGTCTCCACCTCGTCGCCGGGCTCCAGCCGACGCGCAATCGGCGGGGCAGGGAAGTCCTCCGGCGTCCGGCCGGTGAAGCGGTATCGCATGGGTCAGCTCCTTTGGGAGGCGTGTTCGAGAGGTCTCGGGAGAGAGCGGCGCGTCTACTGACCGGGAGCCGGGACGCGCACTCCGGCGACCCACGCCCCGGTGAGACCGAGGGCGCTGGCGCCGATGCCTACGAGCCAGAGGTCTTGGTCGTGGGCGAGCTGGTGGAAGGCGAACAGGTCCAGGAAGCCGCCAGCGATCAGCAGGACGCCGCCCAGGGCGCCCGTTACCTGTGGCCAGTGCTCAAAGACGGTGTTCACTTCCTCTTCCGGTGGACGCCCTTGTGGGGGTGGTGCTTCCCGGTCTGCCGCTTCACGTGGTGGGCGTGCTTGGCAGCTCGGCGTGCGTGGTGGCCTGCGACCCGTCCCATGCGGCTATGCCTCCACCATTTCGATGGCCTTGAAGCGCACGGCGGCCCACGCCACGACCTGCTGACCCTTCCCGAGTGACTTCGGGAGGTCGGTCAGGACTTGGATGTCGCCGGCCCCGAAGGTGTCCCCTTCGCCAGCCTGGAAGATCGACGGCGACTGGCCGCTGGTGCCGAGCTGACGGTCAGCGCGGAGCCGCTCGACGATGTTCTCCAGGACGGTGTCCCAGTCGTCTACGGCGTCCTCGTTGCGCTGCTGGTTGCTCTTGAAGCGCACGACCAGGGCGACGTCGTACGGGACCATCTTCCAGCCCGACGTCGGCCCGCCCATGGCGATCCGGTGCTCGATCTGCGACTCGATGTGGGGGAAGGCGACGGCGCCGGAGGACGTGCCGGCGGGGGCGTTCGTGAAGTACGCGGTGCCCGGCACGTTCTTGGGCTCCGCCGCGTAGACGGTGTAGAGCCCAGCCACGTTCGGGGGCTGGAACCACGCCGCCACCGTGCGGCGGACGAAGGCTCGCCCCATCAGGTGGGCGCTCCACACGTCGCACACTGCCGCCCCTGGATGGGCGCCTTGCAGTAGCGGCAGGAGGGCTCTGGCGCAGGGGCCGCGGTGCTCGCGGGGCGTGCTGGCGGTGGCGGCCCGGGAGGGTCGCACGTCGCGGTGTACCGCCCCATCAGAAGTAGGTAGGGAGGATGTAACGGGCCAGCAGGGTCTCGGCGACGGCCAGGTCTTCGAGACCGCCGTCCTCGCCGGACATCTCCTTCGGGGAGTGGTCCTCGATGGAATCCATCACGAGCCCGGAAGCTCCGCGCATCTTGATGAAGGCGGTGGTTGCCAGGATCGCCGCCTTCTTGGCGTTCGGAGGCAGCGCAGAGACGCTGACGCCGGCCGTGGTGTGCTTGTAGAGCAGCGAGCTGGCCAGCGGCAGCGTGACCGTCCCCGGGGCCGTAGTGGACGTGTAGGAGCTGGCCACCTGGATCGTCTCCGTCTGACCGGAGTCGTAGATCACGAGCGAGGTGCCGGCGTAGATGCCCAGGCCCGACTTCACCTGGATCGAGGAGTCCCCAGCGTTCGCTGTTGCCGCCAGGAGCGTGTTGGCGTAGCCGTTCACGTAGCTCCACTGACAGAACACGCGGTCCCCGGGGGCGAACAGCGCGACGTAGGGGGGAGAGGCCGGCGCCACGATGACCGGCATCCAGATGACGTTGTCCTGGAACCAGGCATCAGCCGCAGTGGCCGCCGTGACGGCCTGCATCCGGGACGGGGTGGCCCCGATGCTGAAGCTGTCGATCTCCTGGATCGGGATGCCGCGGGTGGGGACCCGAACGTAGCCGTCGCGGTTCACCCGCACCCGGGCGGTCTCGACGTCGAGCGTGGCGCCGAGGGTGTAGTGCACGTAGCCGTCCATCCAGCTCGACGCTTGGCCGATGACGACCGACAGGGCGTCGTCCTGCTGAGCCTGGGTCCCGCCCGGCACGAGCGAGGTCAGGTCCACGTCCGTGGGGGCGGCCTTGTACTCAGCCGTCGTCAGGTACGGCGTCGTGGGCAGGCCCGCCGCCTGCGGGGCGACTACGAGCGGCACTGACTACGCCTTCCGGCTCCTACGCGGGCTCAGCTCGGCTTCGACGGCGTCCGAGTCAGCCTCGGCGCTCTCTGCGCCCGACAGGTCGCCGTAGAAGGTGCTCCAGTGCGGGAACGCCAGGAGCTGCTGGGCGACGTCGTCCGGGACCTCGAACACACCGTCGCCCTTGGTCTCGTACTGGACGCCCTCGTGGGAGACGTGGGAGGTAGAGCGGTTGTGATGCTGCACGTGCATGGGCGCGCCTCCGTTGGGATAGGGAGAGGCGGCACACGGGGCGACTGAAGCCGCCCCGCGTACTACCGCCTGAACTGCGAGGTTGGGAGAGGTCCGGGACTACCCGGCCGCGACGCCCTGGATGGCGGCGCACCCTGCCGGGAAGTAGTTCTTGAAGACCTCGATGGCCCGAACCTCCAGGTCGTACCTGGGACCGCCCGTAGCGCCGGAGCCGCGGCTCATCGCGTACTCGATGGCCTGGTACTCCTGCTGCGTCTCGACCTCGAACACGGCCGAGACCTGGTTCGATGGGAAGGGCAGCACTTCGCTGACCAGGAGGATCGTGCCCGGCGGCAGGTTCGGCATCGTCTCCATCTCGATGGGGAAGCCGTTGGCCGCCTTGTTGATGTACTTGGTCAGGTAGACGCCGCCGGTCGCCGCCTGCCTGAAGGCCATGTCGGCGCCCTGGAGGAAGGTGTTGAAGGTCCCAGTCGCGACCATCTTGTTCGAGATGTCCGCGTGCTGCTGCGAGTTCAGCAGCATCCGGGTCGGGCTGATCCGGCTCGCGTTGTAGAGCGAGATCAGGACCGCGTCGATCTCGGTGACGGTGCCGTTGGAGCCGGTGAGCGTGGCGCCCGCCAGATCCTTGAACACCGACCCGGAGCTGGTGCCCGTTCCGCGCTGGACTGTCAGGCCACTTGTCGCCAGGTCGCCCGCCATGCTGGCGTACAGCCCGTTGAAGGCGTTCGAGTCGGCCGAGGTGTCCACGAACGCCGCGCCGCCCGTGCGGAGGTTGTTGCCCCCGCCGGCCCGCGCCGGAGCGCACTGCGGCAGCGTGGTCGCCGCTGCGTCCGCGCCCGGCAGCGCCGTGATGGTCGGCGAGACCGGAACGGTCGTCGTGCCCACGTAGTAGTACGCGGTGTTCGACGCGCCCGCGTACCAGTCATACGCCACGGCGCCCGGGACGCTGGCGATGGAGGCCGTCGCGGTGTTGGTCGTGCCGGCGCCAGTCGTCGCCGTCCCGTCGGCCGAGACGACCGTGCCGCCGCCCGCCGCTGTGCCCGCTGCGGTGCCGGCCGCGTTCGAGAGGTTGAAGAAGTACCCCTCTGCGGTTCGGGCCGCGACCACGAAGTGGACCGCCGTCGCGTTGGCGATGGAGCCGCCCGTGGTGGCCAGGGTGACGGTGGGGGTGCCCGGCGTGGTCAGCGCGAAGTTCTGGCCGCCCAGGAGCATCCGGTCCTCGGCGATCATCAGCGCGAACAGCAGGTTCGTGCTGGACCGCATCCGCAGGTCGTCGAACCCGCGGGCGAGCATCTGGGCGTCCATCTGGACCGAGTCGCCCAGGGCGAGTGGTGCGTACGCTGCGGCGTAGTCCACTTCCTGGGTCTGGACGACCGTGCCGGCCGTGCCGAAGGGCACGAACGGGTTGGCGTTGCCCACGTTGATCCCGGTAATGGCCTTCCAGTGCGCCTGGAGGGAGCCCACGGTCGCCGGCTTGCGCGCCACGCGGTTGCGCCACGGCGACAGGACCGGCACGAGGAACTTCGCCGGGGCCTCCAGCTCGTAGCCCTGGAGGCCGGTGCCGACGGTGTAGCCCGTGGTCAGGGCCTTCCGCATCGGCTCGGAGAGGGTGTTGAGGGTCTCTTCGGTGACGGCGGTCAAGTCCGCCATGTCAGTTCGCTCCTTCGAGTGGGCGCGCGACGTCCGCCCCCAGCGGGGCTGTGAAGTCGTGCGTCGGGGGGATCAGCCCGTTAGCGGACGGGCGGAGCTGCTACCTCTGCGCGAACGGGCTGGCCTGGAGTGCGAGCGCTCGGCCGAGCTGGTCCCGCACAACGGGGTCCGTGATGTGCTCCAGTGCCTTCCGCAGCTCGTCCGGGTTTCCGGACGGGAGCGCCTGGTTGGCTGCTGGGCCGCGCTGGACGAGGAGGTAGTCCTGCGGCTGCTGTCCAGCCCCCTTCAGCAGGGGGCCGCCCGGCATCGGCTGGTTCGCGATCTCCTCGACGCGCCGCTCCAGGGCCGCCAGTCCGTCCTTCAGAGGCGTGACCTCTGCCTTGACGGACTTGGCGACGCTGCTCTCCAGCGCCTTCGTGAGGCTCTCCAGTGCTGCCTTGCTCACGCTGCCGTCGATGTCCGACGGCGTCTGGGGGGCGGCCCCGTAGGGCTCGCCCGACACGCGCTTCTGGCGCGCGACATCCGCCTCCACGGCGGAGTTGGTGGCATCGATGATCGAACCGGCCGGCTCCAGCTCCCCAGTGCCGGGGTTCGCGTGTCCCTCGCCGTCCGGGGTGTCCGCCTCCGCGGGCGGGGTCTCCTGTCCGGGCAGCTTGCTGTCCTGCTGGCGTGCAGCGGCGTCGACCGCGTTCGCGGCGTCCTTCTCGCTGGACCCAGCTCCGTCGGGGGCGGAGAACGGCTCGGACACCGTCCCGGCCTGGAGCGCCTTCATGACCGGCGCGAGTGCCGCGCTCAGCTTCTCGTCCAGCAGGGCGCTGACCTCGGACTTCGTCACTTCCGTACCTCCGTCTTCGGCCGCGAGTTCGGTGTCCTGGCCGAGTAGTTCTGACAGGTGGTCGCGGGCCGCTTGGATCGCCGCGATGCTCTTGGCCGACAGCCGCCGGCCGGCCTTGGCGACCCCGTCGGATTCGTCGTCCGGCTGCGCCGCCTCCGTCTGCTCCGTGAAGGCGATCCGCGCCACGATGCCCAGGGCGCACTCGATGGCCTGCACTGCGCAGTCGAGGTCGTCGGCGTTCTCCCAGTCGTAGGGCTCGTCCTCCGCCGCCTCGCGGTCCCTGGAGCCCGCCACGCGGGTCCGGAGGTCTGCGAGCTGCATGGCCGCCGTGCGGAGCGCAGCGGCGTCCTGGGCCTCCCAGGCTGCCGAGCCGGGCACGTCGGCGCCGAGCTGCTTCTTCGTCTCGCCGTCGCTGCTCCCGAAGCGCTTCTGAGCGGCCTTGATCTTCGGCATGGCCGCGCGGGCGATGTCCGCCGCCTTGCCCTTGCCGTCCAGCTCCGCCGCCGCGCGGGCCGCCGCGTTGTCGGCGTGCGCCTTGTCGTGGATCGGGTAGTGGCGCAGGGAGCGCGGGGTCGTTTTGCCTTCGGCGTCCTTCTTGCCTCCGGACTCCAAGACGGCGAAGGCGTCGTCAGGGAGGTCGTTGATCTCCTTTGCGCTCATCTCGGCCTTCTCGACGGGGTGCGGGTGCCCGTGGTCGGCGGCGCCGTCGTGGCTGTGCTCGTGCTCGTGCGTGTCGTCGCCGCCCTGCGAGTCCATCGCCGGGTGCGGGTGGCTGTGCTTGCCCGTGAAGGGCTCGTGCAGTGCGCCGGCCTTCGCCAGTGCCTCGGCGATCTCGGCGCCGCGCCCGTCGTCGGGCAGGGACTTCATGAGGAGGGGCCTGGTGCCGTTGGCCGGACCGAGCACGCCGTCAACACGCTCGATGTCGGCGTCAACGATCTCGGTCAGCGCGACCTCGGCGGCCTTGGCGGTCTTTCCGGACATCGTCAGCTCCTGAGAGAGAGGGATGGGTCGGCTGGAGCGCGACGGGCGCGGCCCTGGGGGCTCATGCCGTTGATGAGGCCGGCCTTCACGAGAGTCCACGCCTGGTCGTCCCAGACGGTCCCTACGAGCCAGTCCCCGGCCTTGATGAGGGTGTCGTCGTTCACCTGCCAGTCCGGGCCGCGGTAGACGTACGACTCCACGACTGTGCCGTGCCCCTCCGTCCCGTCCTGGTGGTAGAGGCCCACCGTGCGGGACTTGGCCATCCACGCCCAGGCAGTGCGTTCCACCACGTCCGGCCGCACGTAGTCGCGCCGACCGTCCTCCGCCTTCGCCACGTCGGGCTTCAGCGCCGGCCAGGCGAGCATCAGTGTGTACTGCTGCTCCTGCTGCGCCTTCACCAGCTCCGTCCAGGCCGCTCCAGGGACCGCCTTCGCGACGTCGCCGCCGGTCAGGTCGGCCGCGTAGCCGGCCAGCGTGGAGGCGACGTTCGCGGCCGCCTGCATCGGCGAGATGCCGGCCGCGTCAGCGGCGCCCTGGAGCACCAGGAGTGTGATGTGGCGCGGGTCGCCGTGATCGTCCATGACGTGACCACAGCCGCAGGAGAGGCACATGTCAGCCGCCCGAGACCTCCTCGACCGGGACCAGCACGACCCGCTGAACCTCCAGCGAGAGCTTCCAGGCGCCCTGGAGGCCGGCGCCGTCGATGTAGGCTCCCAGCACGAGCTTGACCGCGTCCGTCTCGGCCACCTGGCCAACGACGTTCTGGATGACGGCCCGTGCGAACTTGCCGTCCTGGAGTTCCACCGGCACTCGCTTGGGCGTCAGCTCCACCACGGTTGGAGTGGAGACTTCTCCGACCTCGGTCATCAGAAGATGACCTGGTACATGAGGGTGAACGTGCCGCTGGCGGTCAGCAGGTGGCCGAGGTTGACCACCGAGAAGCCCGTCGCCGTGACCGTGATCGGCGCGTAGGTACCCGAGAAGAGGGAGGTCGAGTCGGTGCCGGGGGTCGTGTTCATGAGGACCACGGCCTTGGGCGCCGCCGCGTACTTGCCGGCGAACGAGAGCGTGAAGAGGGTCTGGTTGATGGCGATGCCGGTGGCGTCCGTCACCAGGGTCACCGTGCCGGCGACGTCGTTCGAGCCCGCCGCGACGGTGGCCGAGGTCAGGTGGGTGACGAGGCTGCCCGTGGTCGGCAGGCCCGCCAGCGTTGACTTGAGCGCCCCGTTGAGCTGAATGAGGCCCGAGTTGCCGGTGCCTGTCGCCGTGCCGGCCGTGAGGACGACCGAGCCGCCCGCCACGTTGCCGCCCGTGCCGGCGTTCCCGGCCGTCACGCTGGCGTTGCCGCCCACGCCACCCGTCTGGGTACCGTTGCCGCCTGCGCCCGCGACCAGGGAGGCCGCGCCACCAGCGCCGCCGACGTTGGTCGTACCGCCCGAAGCAACGCCACCGGCCCCAGCGGTCAGCGAGGTTGCACCACCCGCACCACCCGTGTTGGTTGTGCCCGCCACGCCCGTGACCGCCCCACCAGCGCCAGCCGTCCAGGTCCAGGCGCCACCGACGCCGCCTGTGGGCGCCGTGGTGCCCGTGGTGTTCACGCCACCGGCACCGCCCGTGAAGGCACCGCCCCCACCCGTGCCGCCGACGCCCGAGGCGCCCGTGGCGGAACCGCCGACGCCACCCGCGACCGTGAGGGCCGCTGTGGCGTTCGTGCCCGAGGCAGCCGCGGCCGGCGCGGCATCTGCCGTGTAGGTGACGCCTCCGGTCACGGCCAGACCGCCGTTCTCGGTGACCAGGCCCGTGAAGGTTGTGGCCCCTGTGACGGCCAGCGTCCCGGTGAACGTCTGGGCTCCGGCGGCAGTGACGTCGCCGAGGTTGTCCACCTTGAACTTCGAGACGCCCGCGACCTGGAGGTCCACGAGGTTCCCCGCGAAGGCCGAGGGCACGTTGCCAGCGAAGACGGTGCCCGACGCCGAGCCGACGAAGTGCCCGGTCGAGGCCCCGTCCCAGGGACCGGGGCCGACCGACACCACTCCCTTGGATGTTGTCGCCTCTACTGCGTTCGAGAAGATCGCGTCGCCGTCGATCTCGGCCATGGAGAGTCCTCCTGAAGGGGAAAGGGGGTCAGCGAGGGGAGGTGGGGTCAGCGTTCGGTCAGCCGGTCAGGTCGAGCACGAACGCTTCCGGCGGCAACTCCACCAGCCACGCCCGTTCGCGCAGGCGCCTCGCCCAGTGGCGACGGCGCTGGCTGGCGTTGCTGTACTCGCGGACGTTGCGGGCGTGTGCCTGCTGGATGGCCTCCAGCGACTTGATCGCGATCCTCACCGACACCTGCTGGCCGTGATAGGCGCGCCGCACGATCGGTGGGCTCACACCGCTCTCCGAGGACAGGGCGTCCATGGTCAGGCTCTCGCGCCGTAGGAGCGCCGCGAACCATCCGGCCTCGAACGCGATCATCGGGACGGGGTTCGCTACCACTGTGGCGTTCACCATCAGGGCTGCCGGAGCTTGCCCTACGGCAGCCGGTAGGACGGGGCCAGTGAGCACCGGCACCGCGGATGTTGAGGTGGGGCTTGCACCCCGCCTGGGAACGCGGCCTCCAGCGGGATCACGCCAGCAGCCTCGTTCTGCTCGCAGATCGGGCATGGCTTCCAGGTCAGCCACGACTTCCCGGCGATGTCGTTGGCGCGGTAGGTGTCCATGGATGCCACGCCCATCGCTCGCGCCAGCTCCGTGTGGGCAACCACTTCAGCGCGCTGCCCGAGCATTGCCCGGAGCGCGCTCGCGATGCCGTCAACCGAGTCGCCGGCAGCGGCGCCAGCAGCCAGGACACGGGCGATGTCGTCCAGCGTCGAGGCCGTGACGCCGCTGATGGTCACGCCGCTGTCAGCCAGGAGTTGCGTGAGCCCGCGGCCGCCGCCGGCGCCGCTGAGCTGGGAGGCTGCGGCCCGATGGCCAGGCTTCCACTCGTTCCAGTTCACGCCGTTGGCTATGGCGTAGACGCCCTGGTCGGTCGCGACGTCGATCCCGGCGTCCCTGGCCTGCTGGATGGCCGCGCCGAGGCCCAGCAGATAGCCGTCGCCGTAGATGCTCGTCAGGGCCGGGGTGAGACCGGCCAGGTCGAGCTGCACGCCGCTGGCGTACGCCTGGGCGTCCGGGTCCAGCGCCTTCCGCACCAGGCCGACACGCTCAGCCCATCCGCGAGCGACCGCCTCGACGTCCACCGAGGCCGCCAGGACCCGCAGGACGGCGTTGAGGTGGTATTCCTCGGCGGCCTCGGTCGGCTCGCGCAGCGGGCGCCCTGGCGGCACCTCTGCCGCTGCTACCCCCTTGGCGAAGGGGGCCGGACGAAAGGGCGGAAGGCGAGTTCGACCTCCTCCGGCGTCCGCGCCTTCTCCAGGCGTGCCCAGACGGCCGCCAGTGTCCTCGGAGGGAGGATGTCGGACGCGAACTGGCGCGGCGAGCGGCCGCCACGGATACGCTTCCGGGCGTTGTCACGCCAGCGGGCCAGCTCTTTCGCTACTTCGGCTCCGCCGGACGTGGCCGACTGCACCGCCAACCAGTCCGTCGTCCAGCACTCCGGGCGGAGCGCCGGCATCGACGGGACATGGCGGGGGTCCCACCACGCGGCGACCTCGATGTTGTCGCTGTCCGGGTCGTCCGGGTTCAGCACCTCGCGGTCGTCGGCTGAGCCGTTGATCGGCACGTCGGCCTCGGCCGGAACCACGTAGACGTAGCCGCGGTAGATGCCGTTCGGGCTCGTCCACATGGCCGCCACGTCACCGGCCGGCAGCTCGCGGCCCAGCTCCTCTTGCCACTCGCGGATGGCGGCCGCCAGAGCGTCCTCTCCGTCCTCGACGTGACCACCTGGCCACTCCCACGTGCCCGCGGCCGGGTCGTTTGGATCCAAAGCGCGCTGAATCATCAGCACGCGCCCGGTGTCGGCCGCCTTCACCGCCAGGCCCGCTACGGAGGGGCCTGTGGCCTTCTGAACGGCTCCGCCGCCGCCCAGGCCCGTGGCCGCCTGCTCATGCTGCTGGCCGGCGACGGGCGCCGTGGGCGCCGCCGACGCCTCTCGCTGCGAGCGGAGGTCGTCAGGCTGCTTGAGAACGCCCGTGGGGGCCGCGTACTGCCCGGGCGGAACATCGTCGGCCGGCGTGACACTGCCAGCCTCCGGAGCGGCGGTCGCCGCGTCGATCGTCCCGGCGATCTCCTCGATGCTCTTGAGGGGGATGGCGCCAGCGCGAGTGCTGAAGATGAACCGCGGCACCGGGTGCTCCGGGTCCACGTCCTTGCCGAGGATGTCCTGGCGGACCTCGTCGGGCGAGAGGGCGCCCATCTTGACGTAGAGGTCCATGGCCTGGGCCTCCTGGTAGCGATCCTCCTTCTCGCCGCCGACGTCGTACTCAAAATCGACGTCGGGGAGCCCCAGGTCTTCGTTGGTGATGCGGGTGTAGAGGCCCGCCGCCCACTTCAGGATGGGCTTCGTGCCGATCCTGAACTGGACGTCCACCTGCGTGTCACCGGTTGCGCGGTTGACGTCGGAGACGAAGCCGAGGTCATGCGGCGTGACGCCGTAGGCCGCGCACGTCTTCCGCATGAGGTACATGGGGAAGTTCTCGTCGAAGTTCTTCGACGGCGCGAACTGCGGCCTGGAGCCGGCCGGCACCCACCGCACCTTGTGCTTCTGGGCCTGGTCGCCTTCCATGGTCGCGTCCCACGCCTCTTGGAACTTGACCACGTTCTCCGGGTCGCTCATGTCCGGAGGCGCTTCCATGAAGGTCTCCGGCACCGAGCCCTCGGTGAAGTAGAGGAGGAAGTGCCACTGGAACCGCAGGTCCGTGTTGGCCGTCAGCAGCATCCATTCCAGCGGCGGCAGACCGTACGGAGACTCGGGGAGCGGATAGAACGGCTCGTAGACCAAGGCATCGTCCGGGAGCCACAGCGCCGGCACGCCCTGAACGAACTGGACGAAGGCGGGGGCCGGGGTCCGCGGTCGGCGGCCGTAGAAGTCGATGAGGGGGGCGATCGTCGTGCCCGAGACGATGTCGAGCCCGGCCAGCTTCCCGGCGCGCGTCCGGTTCCGGTAGATGGTCGGCGCGTCGAAGCGCAGCATGTCCTCCAGCATCTCGTGCTGCCACGAGTCGAAGGGAGTGTGGCCGTTCGGCTTCGACCAGAACTTACGAGCCGCCTTGATCTGGTCGGAAACGTCGTCTTCGACGCCTTCCTTTGGCACGATCCGGAAGTCGAAGGAGCGGATATCTCGCTGGATGTGCGCGATGCACATGCGAGCCACGTCCCACGAGTTCAGGAGGTTCGTCAGCGTCTCGAAGCTGATCCGGCCGCGCTCATTCGCACGGGGCCGGGCGCCCACGTTGTAGCCAGTGGGGAAGTCGAACTGGCGCGCCGGCAGATCGCGGGGCCAGAACTGCTGTACCGGCCGGCCGGGGCTGAACGGGCCGCCCGTCTGCATCCCTTGGTCGGCCAGGGCGCG
>Ga0070717_10000158_pt1 | contig 51255 bp, 47 predicted proteins | sample LARL113metaG_FD_71366 | JGI IMG/M metagenome (GOLD analysis project Ga0070717, IMG submission 71366) | Corn, switchgrass and miscanthus rhizosphere microbial communities from Kellogg Biological Station, Michigan, USA - LAR L11-3 metaG | ecosystem: Host-associated > Plants > Roots > Rhizosphere ...
GCGCAGACGGTGAGGAATCCCCCGCCTTTCTGCGAGAGACGCGCATGTGGGCAGGGGATCCTTCGCCGTCTACGCGGCTTCAGGATGACACTTGCGCAGAGCTTCCTTAGCGGTTAGGCCAGCCCGCCCCTAATCGCCAATCGCCAATCGCTAATCGCTAATCGCTAATCGCTAATCGCTAATCGCTAATCGCTAAACCGCTAGAACGGCCAGAACTTCTTCCACCACGGGTTCTTCTCGACGGCGGCGCCGGCCGTCACCGGCACCTTGCCGATCACCTGTCCGTTCTGCGTCGCCACGGCCGAGCCGATCACCTGTCCGGCCTGCACCGGCGCGTTCACCGCCGGCGCGACGAGGCCGACCTTGATGTTCCCTTCCTCGCCGCGCTTCACCAGCGCATCGATCTCCGCGGCGGCCACCGCCGGAACGGTCTTGGCGCGGCCGTCAATCACGTTGACCTGGCCGACCTCCGCCCCTTTTTTCACCGCGGGCTGCATGAAGTTGTTCGCGAAGGCGGTCGTGAAGAGTCGCGAGGCGATGCCGAACGAGCTGTTCGGCCCCGACGCCGTCTTGGCGCCCATCACCACGGCGATCAGCTTCATCCCGCCCTTCTCCGCCGACGCCGTCACGCAGTAGCCGGCCGGGCCGGAGTAGCCGGTCTTCAGGCCGGTCGCGTACGGGTAGTACTCGGCCTTCTTCGGATTGATGAGGTGGTTCGGATTCGTGAGGCCCGACGTGAACGTCCCGTTGGAGAAGGGCGCCCACGGCATCTTCGCGTACTGGACCATCAGCGGGTACTTCATCAGCTCCATGCCGAGGATGGCCAGGTCGTGCGCGGAGGCCTGGTCGATCGCCTTCGGGTCCTTCGAGTTCGGCAGGCCGTGCGGGTCGTAGAAGATCGTGTGCGTCATGCCGAGCTGCTTGGCGCGCGCGTTCATCAGCTCCGCGAAGTTCTGTTCGTTGCCGGCGATCTGCTCGGCGATCGCGGTGGCGGCGTCGTTGGCCGACTGCACCATCGTCGCCAGGAGCAGCGTCTGCAGCGGGAAGACCTGTCCCTGCTTGGCGTAGATGCGCGAGCCGCCCATGTGGCTGACGAACGCGGAGATCGTCACCGGCGTGTCGAGCTTGAGCCGCCCCGACTTGATCTCCTCCATGGCGATGAGGCAGGTCATCATCTTGGCCATCGACGCCGTCGGCAGCATGACGTCGGCGTTCTCGGAGACGAGCACCTTCTTCGAGCTCGGCTCGATGAGGTACGCCGCCGTGTAGCCCTTGCCGGTCGTGTCGACCTGCGCGCCTTTCGCCGAGCCGGCGGCTTCTTCTTCCTGTGCAAACAGCGGCATCGCGACCACCGCGGCCGCGAGGAACATCCACATCAAACGCTTCATTTGAGAACACTCCAATCGTGAAGTCACGCGCGGGCAGACTGCACGTGCCATACCGAAGCCGCGTCAGACGGCGACTTTCGCGCGCTTCTTGCTCGAACGCGCCGTGCGCGGGATCGAGCCGATCACGGTCCAGTCGTGTTTGTGCACGGTGACCGGGCCCTTCGACTTCGGCCAGAGCTCGATGGGGAGGTAGTAGACGCCGTCGCCGAGGACGCGCGACTTGATGGCCAGATCGCGCATGCTCTTGCAGAGGCCCTTTTTCCCGCGGATGGCGCTCCGCTCGACGACCACACCGGTCGGCTCACCGATCCCTTCGAAGATGCTGATCTCCGCGCAGAGGGAGTTCACCAACGTCATTGCAGCCGGGAATTAAGCAAGTTCCGATCCAGTAATGAAGGAGCCATGGCGGAACGGCGGCAGATGAAGGTGATGCTACGCGATGCGGGCGAGATCATTTGGGGCTCGCGGCGCCGGCTTTTGCTCGGCATCCCCCTTTTGCTGGTCAACCGCCTGTCGAGCATCGTCATCCCCTACCTGACGAAGTTCGTCTTCGACGACGCCATCGGCAAGCACCACTACGAGCGCCTGGTGACGTACGCGACGATCGCGGCGCTCGCCTCCGCCCTCGGCGCGATCACGGACTACGCGCTCGCCCAGATCCTCGGCATGGCCGCGCAGCGGTCGATCACGAACCTGCGCATGAAGATCCAGCAGCACGTGCAGCGGCTGCCGGTGCGCTACTTCGACTCGACGAAGACCGGCGTGCTGGTGTCGCGCGTGATGAACGACGCCGAGGGGATCCGCAACCTCGTCGGCACCGGCCTGCTGCAGATGTTCGGCGGCCTCGTGACCGCCGGCATCGCCATCGGCTTCCTCTTCCACTACAGCGCGAAGCTCGCCTCGATCATCTTCGGCCTCTCGTTCTTCTTCATCTTCGCGCTCGTGTGGGCGTTCAGCACGGCGCGGCCGCTGTTCAAGAAGCGCGGCGAGATGAACGCGCAGCTCACCGGGCGCCTGACCGAGGGGCTTTCCGGAATCCGCGTCGTCAAGGCCTACCGCGCCGAGAAGCACGAGGCGCGCGTCTTCGCAAAAGGCGCACACGACCTCCTGCGCCTGGTGCTGAAGACGATGCGCGTCATCTCCGGCGTCAGCGCGCTGACGACGCTGCTGGCCGGCATCATCGGCGCGATCGTGATGATCTTCGGCGGGCGCGCCGTGATCGCGCACCAGATGACGATCGGCGATCTGATCTCGTTCACGCTGTTCCTCGGCCTGGTGATCGCGCCGGTCGTGCAGATCGTGTCGATCGGCACGCAGCTCTCCGAAGCCTTCGCGGGACTGGAGCGGATGCGCGAGGTCCTCGGCGAGACGCGCGAGGACGCGCTAGATCCGCAGAAAATCCCGATCGACAAGCTCGACGGCACCGTCGAGCTTCGCAACGTCACGTTCGAGTACACGCCCGGCGTGCCCGTGCTGAACGACGTCAGCCTCGTCGCGCCCGCCGGCAAGTCGATCGCCCTCGTCGGGCCGTCCGGCGGAGGGAAGTCGACGCTGATCAGCCTCGTGGCGGCGTTCCAGCGGCCGACCTCGGGCGCGCTCTACATCGACGGCAAGCCGCTCGACGACCTTCGCCTCGGCGACTACCGCCGCTTCATCGGCATCGTCCCGCAGGACTCGTTTCTCTTCGCCGACTCCATCTACGACAACATCGCCATGGGCAACCCGCACGCCACGCGCGAGGAGGTGCTGCGCGCCGCGCGCATCGCCCACGTCGACGAGTTCGCGGAGCGCTTCGACGACGGCTACAAGACCATCGTCGGCGAGCGCGGCGTGAAGCTCTCCGGCGGCCAGAAGCAGCGCGTGGCCATCGCCCGCGCCATCGTCGCCAACCCGCGCATCCTGATTCTCGACGAGGCCACGTCGTCGCTCGACAGCGAGTCGGAGGCGCTGATTCAGGATGGGCTGAACGCGCTGATGAAGGGGCGGACGACGTTCGTCATCGCCCACCGCCTGTCGACGATCCGCAACGCCGACCAGATCGTGGTGATCGAGGACGGCCGCGTGATCGAGCGCGGCACGCACGACGAGCTGATGGCCCTCGGCGGACGCTACCGTGCGCTTTACGAGAAGCAGTACGGCATCGCCATCAACCGATTTGTGAATCCGGGCGAGGAGCTGCGGGATCTCGCCGTTACCGGGTGAACGGCGATTCGGGATTCGCGATTCGGGGAGGGCGGACCGAATCGCGAATCGCGAATCCCGAATCGCCATTCAGGGCACACCGGTTGCTCTATATCTGCCATAGGAGGCCACCATGGCAGACAAGAACTCAGGCGAGCATCACAGCAAGCTGAAAGGCGCCGCCATCGGCGCGCTGGCAGGCAAGATGGTGGGCGGAAAGAAGTCGGCCATCGCCGGCGCCGCGATCGGAGCCGAGAAGCAGCACAAGAAGAACGAGAGAGAAGGGAAGTAGCCTCTCGTAGGGCGCACCCGGCGCCCTACGATTTCAGCTCGACGTTCCAGTACGCCTCATCAAGAAAGTTCTTCCAGATGTCCGGGAACGTCCGCCCCTGCAGGCGGTGCAGCGGGTGCCACTTCGGGCGCACCGGCTGGCGGATCAGCTTCATGTGATCGCTCTCGCTGAGGAGCTTGTTGCCCTTGCGCACGTTGCACGGCAGGCACGCGCAGACGACGTTCTCCCACGTCGACTTCCCGCCGCGCGAGATCGGCACGACGTGGTCGAGCGACAGCTCCGACGACGCGAACTTCTTCCCGCAGTACTGGCAGCGGTTGCCGTCGCGCAGATAGATGTTGCCGCGCGAGAACTTCACCTCCTGCCGCGGCAGGCGGTCGAAGGCGAGGAGCTGCACCACGTGCGGGATCTTGATGTTGCGGCTCGGCGTGCGCACGTAGTTGTCCTCCGGCTGGACCGGGATGTCGGCCCAGTTCTCGAAGTCGTACGTGCGGTATTCGGAGTCGACGGCGCGGACCTGCCCCTTGTAAAGCAGAGTGAACGCACGGCGGACAGAGGTGATCTGCACCGCCTGGAAGACTCTGTTCAGAACGAGGACGTGGCCGTCGAGCATAGTTATCCGGCCTAACACGAAGCGCCGCGGCGCTGTTTCCGTCCCGGGCGCGATCTGAGGCCGGTCGAGGCATGATAACAGCCCCCGTGTTGAAAAAAGCCAAGGTTTGAGAGATAGTTAAGCGCTAAGACGAATCCGAATTCAGCTCTGTCGAGCGCGTTTTGGGTGTGGTTTCGGGAGGCATGTATGCGCGTTTTCTCACGGATCGTTCTCGTTGCAGTGGCCGCCGCATTGCTCGCCGCGCCGGCGGTTTTCGCCGCTGACGTCCACGCGACGCAGTTCCAGGCGACCTGCCCGCTGGAGCTCGTGGCGACCAATCCGCCGGCGAGCGCCTTCTATCAGTCGCCGCACGGCGTCTTCCGCTCCGGCACGCAGGTCTTCGCGCTGCGCGGGCAGACGCTGACGACGTACACCGTCAACGACCTCGGCGACCTCATCGTCGCCCGCGAGGACTTCGTCGGCGCCCTCGGCGCGCGCGAGGACAACGGCGGCGTCGCCTTCAACAACGGCTTCATGTACGTCAGCTCCGAGGCCGGGCTGGAGATCCTCGACCTGCGCGGCACGCGGCCGGGCGGCAACCCGCCGCTCCTCGTCGCCCGCATCCCCGGGCTGCATTACCGCCGCATGGCCGTGGCGAACAACCTCCTCGCCGGCGTCTTTCCGGCCACCGATCTCCCGTGCGCGCCGCTCCTCGGCAGCACGACGTGCTTCAACAACATCGACCTCTACGACGTCTCGAACCCGTCGAACGTCCACCGCGTCGGGCAGATCACCTCGTTCCTGACGCAGGCCATCGCCTGGAACGACGTCGCCTTCAACTACGGCTTCCTCGTCGCCACCGGGCCGGGCGGCACGTTCGCGTTCAACGTCAGCAACCCCGCCTCGCCGGTGCGCATCGCCACCGATGGGACGCCGGGGATCTTCCTCGCCAGCAACGGCGCGAACTTCCTGGCCATCGGCAACGACACCGCCATCCTCACCGAGATCATCAACATCCCCAGCGCGACCACGGTCTTCTTCAATCCGTTCGAGCTCCACACGCTGGCGACGCTGACCGTCGACCGCACCAACCCGATCGCCTTCCATCATCAGGCGTGGGTCGACGACGCGGCCGGCCGGCTGATCGCCATGGTCGACGAGATCGATCCGCACACGCTCCAGCCCGCGCGCACGTTCGCGTTCGACACGTTCGACTACGCGGTGCCGATGTACGAGGGCTTCGATCCGCGCCTCTACGAGCAGGTCTCGTACACGATGATCGACGAGGTCAAGTACAACCCGGTCGCGGTCGGGCCTTACGTCTACGTCATCGGCGAGCGCAGCGGCCTGCAGTCGTACGGCGTCTGCGGGCAGATGGACGGCCGCATCGAGTGGGACTCGCCGCAGTCGCTGCCGTGCGGCGGCGCGGAGATCCACGGCTGGGTCACGGGCGCGACGAAGATCGCCAACGTGGAAGTCTTCCTCGACGGCGGCTCGCTTGGCGCCGCGACGCTGACCGGACCGCCGCGCACGGACGTGCCGTCGACGACGCCGGTGACGCCGTGGCGCATCGCCGTGAACCTCGACGCCACGCCGAAGGGCGAGCACGTGCTCCGCGCGGTCGGCACCGACATCCTCGGCAACCGCCGGCAGTTCTCCAGCGTGCGCGTGGTGTTCGGCGGACCGGGGCAGAACTGCTTCGTGCGCCGGCGCGCGTCAACGCCGTAGCGAGTCGGCGATGGCGAGCGCCGCATCGCGCGGATTGCTCGCCTCGGTGATCGGACGCCCGACCACGATGTAATCCGCGCCCGCCGCGATTGCCGCGGCGGGCGTCGTCGTTCTGCGCTGATCCCCGGCCTCGCTCCCCGCAGGACGGATGCCCGGCGTGACGATGACGAGGTCCGGCCCGCACGCCTCGCGGATCGCTTCGATCTCGTGCGGCGAGGCCACGACGCCGCGCAGGCCGTTCTCCTGCGCGAGCTTCGCCAGGCGCACGGCGCTCTCGAGCGGCGGCGCCGCGAAGCCGATGCGCCGCAGCTCGTCGTCGTCGAGGCTGGTCAGGATCGTGACGCCGAGGACGAGCGTGGCGTCGGTGGCGCAGTCGCGCAGCATCGCCGCGCCGCCCGCGGCGTGCACCGTGACCATGGCCGCGCCGAGCGCCGCCGCCTCGGCCACCGCGTGCTTCGCGGTGTTCGGGATGTCATGGATCTTGAGGTCGAGGAAGACCCGCCCGCCGAGCTCGCGCACGAGATCGGGGCCGTTGGCGATGAATGCCTGCAAGCCGATCTTGAGGAGCCCGGCCGCGCCGTCGAGCGCCTCGGCGAGACGGAGGATGTCGTCGCGGCGGGAGCGGTCGATGGCGACGATGAGGCGGTCGCGGCTTTGCATGATGCGATGATGACACGACGTCATCCTGAGTCGGCGCAGCGCGACGAAGGATCTCCGAATGCAACGATCCGCGCATCGCGAGATCCTTCGCCGTCTGCGCGGCTCAGGATGACGAAGGCACGATGGACAAATTCTCTGTCGCCCGCGCGCTCGACGAAATCTCGCGTTACCTCGAGCTCGGCGAAGCGAACCGCTTCAAGGCCCTGGCATTCGAGCGCGCCGCGCGCAGCCTCCGCGCGCTCGACCGCGAGCCGGCCGACCTCATCGCCGCCGGCGACCTGCAGAAAACGCCCGGCATCGGCAAGGCCACCGCCGCGATCGTCGAGGAGCTCGTGCGCAGCGGCTCGTCGCGCTATCTCGACGAGCTGCGCGCGCAGTACCCGCCCGGCATCTTCGAGCTCATGCGCGTGCCGTCGCTCGGCCTCAAGAAGATCGGGCTGCTGTACGAGACCCTCGGCGTCGGCAACCTCGACGAGCTCGAAGCGGCCGCGCGCGCCGGCAAGCTCGCCAAGCTGCACGGCTTCGGCCCGAAGACGCAGCAGAAGATCCTCGACGGCATCGAGAAGGCGCGCCGGCGCGAGTCGCAGTTCCTCCTGCCGGTCGGCCTCGAGGTCGGCGAGGCGATCCGCGCGCAGCTTGCCGCGATCGACGATGTCATCGGCGCCGAGGTCTCCGGCAGCGTGCGCCGCCGCCTCGAAGTCATCCGCAACGTGAACGTCGTCGTGGCCACGCGCGCGCCGGAGCGCGTCGTGGCCCTGCTGCCGCGCATCGTCGAGAACGTCGAAGCGCTCGACGAGACGACGGTGAAGGGCGTCGCGAACAGCGAGATCGACGTGCTGTTCCACTTCGCGAAGCCGCCGGAATTCGGCGCGGTGTTGTTCGAGACGACGGGGACGAAGGAGTTCGTCGACGCGTTTCCGCATCCGGCGAAAGGCAAGACGGAGCGCGACGTCTTCGAGAACGCCGGCGTCGCCTTCATCGAGCCGGAGCGCCGCGAGACCGCGGACGATCTGAAGTGCAAGCGGCGCAAAAAGCTCGTCGACCTCGGCGATCTTCGCGGCACGTTCCACGTCCACACGACGTTCAGCGACGGCCGCAACACGGTCTTCGAGATGCTCGACGCGGCGCGCCAGCGCGGCTTCGAGTACGTCGGGCTCTCCGATCACTCGAAGGCCGCGTTCTACGCCGGCGGCCTCACCGAGGCGCGGCTCGCCGAGCAGCGGGCGGAAATCGAGGCGCAGCGCCCGCGCGTCGCGCCGCTGCGCGTCTTCCGCGGTACCGAGGCCGACATCCTCCCCGACGGCTCGATCGACTACAGCGACTCCGGCGCCCTCGCGCAGTTCGACTTCGTCATCGCCAGCGTCCACTCCCGCTTCAACATGGACAAGGACGAGATGACGGCGCGGATCCTCCGCGCGCTCGACAACCCGTACGTCACGTTCCTCGGCCACCTCACCGGGCGGCTGCTCCTGTCGCGCGACGGCTACACCATGGAGTTCGACAAGGTCTTCGAGCGCGCCGGCGAGCGCGGCGTGATGATCGAGATCAACGGCAACCCGCACCGCCTCGACCTCGACTGGCGCCTGATCCAGCGCGCACTCGACCGCGGCGTGACGTTCAGCATCAACCCCGATGCGCACTCCACGCGCGAGTACGACGCGCTGGTGAGCGGGGCGTGGGTGGCGCGCAAGGGCGGGCTGACGCCGAAGGAGATCTTCAACACGCGCGGCGCCGACGAGGTCGCGGAGCACTTCGCCAGCCGGCGCGGCTAACGCGCGTACGCGGCGCGCAGCGCGGCCACGCGCGCGCCGAGGAGCTGGATGACGTCGTCGAGCGGATCGTCGAGATCGATGCCGAAGAAGCGCTTCAGCAGCACCGCCGGCGGCGCCGTGTAGCCGTTCTTCATCATCGCCGCGTAGCGCGGCGCGAAGGCCTTCGGGTCCTTGCCGTACATCGCGTACATCCGCAGCGCGACGACCGCGCCGTAGACGTAGTTGACGTCGTAGAACGGGTCCTCGTACATCAGCGGGATCGACATCCACTTCTCTTTCGGCGTGCCGTCGACGTAACGGCTGAAGATGCGCGCCGTGAGCGCGTCGAGATCGTCCGCGCCGCGGATCGTGCCGGCGGCGACGCCGTCGTAGACCGCCTCTTCGAGCTCCGCCTCCGGCGCGGCGACGAAGGCGACCATCCCTTTGCCGTCGAGGAACTGCTCGAGGTAGTAGGCGTCGCCGCTGCGCCGGGCCATGAAGTCGGCGAGGAGGAGCTCGTTGAAGATGGCTAGCGCCTCGGCGAGGTAACTCGCGCCGCGCGCGTACGCCATCGGCACGCCGTTCACGGTCATGAGTTGGCGCTGCACGGCGTGCGTCGACTCGTGCGCGAGGATGCGCACGTCGTTGTACGCGCCGCCGAAGCCGGCGGCGTAGAAGACGCTGTCGGTGCCGATGGCGCCCTCGCTGAAGCCGCCCGACTTGCGGTTCGGCCCCGGCAGGATGTCCATCCGCCCGTTCGCCGGATCGAGGAGCGCGCGCAGCTGCGCGGCGTACTCCTCGCCGAGCGGCGCGGTGGCGTCGAGAATCATCCGCCGCGCCTCGTCGATGGTGAAGTGCGGCGGCGCGGCCGTCGCCGGATGCGCGGCGCGGAGCTGCCGGTAATTCTCGTAGAGGTCCGCGTTCGCCGCGACGCGCGCGAGCAGGGCGTCGACCGCCGGCCGCGTGAGATCGCTGCGAAAGTACGTCCACGACGCCGCGTCGCCGAAGTGCCGCAGCCGCGCGACGGCGGTCCGCGACGCGGCCAGGCGCATCAGCGCGAAGGCGACGAGATCGCGATTTCCCTTCGCCTTCTGATAGAGGTCGGACTGCCACTGCGTGGACAGCGGCGCCGTCGTGGCCAGCAGCTTCTCCTCCGGCTCGGAGAGCGTGTGCGGACGCCAGCGGCGGATCGACTCGATGGCGTAGCGGTAGGTTTCGAGCTTCGGCTGCGCGGCGATGAGGTCCGCGAGACGCGCGTCGTCGATGGCCATGATCTCGCCGATGAGAAACGCGCTCTTCGCCCCGGCCTCGGCGTCGAGCGCCTCGCCCTCGTCGCGGCTCCGCTCGTCGCGCGTGTCGACGGCGTAGCGCAGATAGAGGTACATGGCGTGCCGCGCCAGCTTCATCCGCACGGCGTCGTTGCGCTGCAGGGCGAGGAGGAGGTGGTGGCCGTCGCTCGCCACCGTGCCGCGCATGGCCTGCAGCGCGTCGAGCTCGCGCATCAGCGCCGCGCGGTCCGCCCTCTCCGCCTCGGGCGACGCGAAGATGCGGCTGAAGTCGAAGCGGTACGGCTCGGCGGCGCATACCGTACTGATCAGTATGGCCGCACAAATCGCGAACGTCTTCACGATAGACCAGTACGCGCCGGGGCGGACGATCGTTAGAATGCGCTCCCATGAAATCGAAAGCGTTGATTTTTTGCCTGCTTCTTTTGGCCGCACCACTCTTCGCCCAGGAATCCTCGCGGCGGCGCAGCACGCCCGCGCCCGCCCCGGCGACGACGCCCTCGGCAACGACGCCGCAGAGCACCGAGCCGGAGCCGTCGCCGCGCGCGCAGCAGATGGAGCGCGAGCAGCAGCAGCCGTCGCGCGAAGCGGAGCGTGAGCGCACGCAGGCGCCGGAGCAGCGCGGCGGCGGCGGCGGTCCGACGAACACGAACTTCCACTTCGACATGAAAGAGACGCCGGCCAGCGTGACGCACCACCAGGTCACGGTGAACGGCCGCGCGCTGCGCTACACGGCGACCGCGGGGCGGATGCCGATCAAGAACGGCGAGGGCGTGACCGAGGCGCTGATGTTCTACGTCGCGTACACGCTCGAGGGCGCCGACGCGGCCACGCGTCCGGTCACGTTCGCGTACAACGGCGGGCCGGGCTCCGCGACGATCTGGCTGCACATGGGCGCGCTCGGACCGCGCACCGTCGTCATGGGCCCCGAGGGCTTCATGCCCCAGCCGCCCTTCCGCGTGCACGACAATCCGTACACGCCGCTCGACCGCACCGACCTCGTGCTCGTCGACGCGGTCGGCACCGGCTGGAGCCGCGCCGCCGACGCCGCGGCCGCGCGCAAGTACGAGAATCCCGAGGGCGACATTCAGGCGTTCGGCGAGTTCATTCGCATGTACATCTCGCGCAACGAGCGCTGGGGCTCGCCGCTCTATCTCTTCGGCGAGAGCTACGGCACGACGCGCTCGGCCGGCCTTTCCGGCTACCTGCAGGGACGCGGCATCATCTTCAACGGCATCGGCCTGCTGTCGATGGCGCTGAACTTCCAGGCGCTGGCGTTCTCGCCGACGAACGACACGCCGTACCCGTGGAACGTGCCGACGTACATGGCCATCGCGTACTACCACCACAAGCTCTCGCCGGAGCTGACGGCGGCGATGGACAAGTGCCAGGGCGACCCGAACGCGCCGTGCCCGCCGCTGCGCCAGGCGGAGCAGTGGGCGATCACCGACTACGCCGCGGCGCTGGCGCGCGGCGACGCGATGAGCGCGCAGGAGCGGCAGAGCGTCGTCGACCGGCTGTCGATGTACACGGGGCTGTCGAAGGCGGTCATCGACGAGATGAACCTCCGCATCGACGTCGGCACGTTCGACCACTACCTGCTGCTCGACCAGCGCCTCCGCGTCGGCCGCCTCGACGGGCGCTACGCGCTGCCGGAGCCCGGCTTCCCCGGCGGGCGCGGCGGCGGCGGATTCAGCGACCCGGCGTCGACGGAGACGACCGGCCCGTTCACGATGACGTTCCACAACTACATGCGCACGGAGCTGAATTACAAGACGGACACGCCGTACTACACGTCCGCGCAGCAGTCGGGGATGTTCCTCTGGAGCTCGTCCGGCTCGACGCAGGCGCCCGGCGGCCCGCAGGGATTCCAGGAAGAGATCTCCGCGCTGCGCACCGCGATCGTCGGCAACCCGTTCCTCAAGGTGCTGGTGATGGAGGGCTACTACGACCTGGCCACGCCGTACTACCAGGCCGAGTACACGATGCACGAGCTGAATCTCCCGGCCCGGTTCCAGAAGAACATCGCGTACGAGCGCTACTGGTCGGGACACATGGTGTACCTCGAGCAGAAGTCGCACGCGAAGCTGCAGCGGGACTGGGACAACTTCGTGGAGCAGACGGAGGGGAAGTAATCAGCGCTTAGTCGAGTCCCGCGCCGGCGGATGTCAGGTCCGCCGGCGCAGCGCGCCGCGGTTCAATCCACGCCGAAGTCGTAAAGCTCGCCCGTCCCCATCCACAGCCCGTACTCATCCTGCTTCAGGGACGTCTTCGGCTTGAGCCGCCAGAGTCCTTCCCGCTCCTGCGTGGCGTCGAACGGGATCGTCCATGTGTCGTCGGGGTGTCCCATCGAGCGCGTGCTGAACAGCCCTTCCCGTCCCATCTTGAGCGAGCGGTCGCTGGTCTTCTTGTTCGAGTCCAGCCGCACGATGTAGAAACGGCCGGTGGGACTCTTGTCGCTCTGCAGGAGGATGTACGAGTCGCGGTCCTTGGTCCGGACTTCGGCGTGCATGCCCGGATAGTTGTTCCAGAGCAGCATCGTCACGTAGGCGAACGTGGAGCTCTCGGCGCCGGCGATGCTCATGAGGTCGTACGTTCGTTCGCCCGTGACGAGACGCACTCCGGTCTTCAGCTGGCCACCCGGCCGGCCGTCGCCGCGGCCCGAGGAATTGGCCGGCGAGCCTCCGCCCGACGAGGAGCGGATCATGGCATCGAGCACGGCCTTGCCGACGCCTTCTTTTTTGAGCTTGATGAGCGTCTCCGGCGAGACGTCGAGGTTCAGCTCCCGCGCGGAATTGATCTTCGCGATGACGAGATCATCGCCCAGGCCGGCTTTGATCATCGCCACGACGTCGTCGTTCGTGAGCGGCTTTTCAATCGCCAACGCCGACTGGGACAAGACACACACACTGATAGCAAAGAGCAGACTTACGACACGCTTCAACATCTTTCTTCTCCTTAGGACCGCTGGACTGCTTACGGTTGGAGGAGTGACGCCGGGTTATGTTTCCCTACCTCTGCGTTTGCCACGCCGTGCGCCTCGAAAAGAACGACATGATCCCATCGAGATCTCGCCGTGCACGTCGAAAGAAACGGGCAGATCCCATCGAAATGTCGTCGTCCGCCTTGAAAGAAGCAGCCCGATCCCATCGCAATGTCGCCGTGCGCCTTGGAAGAAACGAGCCCGTCGTATCGAAATGACGCGCTCTGCATTTCGAACGAAGACTCGCTTTCTTCGAAATGACGCGGTCATCGTTCGAAAGGCACGGCGCGTCATTTTCAAAGCAGCCCGCCACATTTGAAAACGATGCCGCCGTCATTTCGATGGAGAGGGTCGATTGCTCGCAAAGCACGAGCTTCGATTTCGATGCGATCGAGGCATCGCATCGAAGGCGCACGCTTTCATTTCGATGCGATCGGTGCGTCGTATCGAAGGCGCACGCTTCCGTTTCGGAAGCAGCGGCTGTCATTTCGAAACGACAGCCCGAAGAAAAAAAACCGGGGCGCGGCAGAGGGTGAGTGCCGCGCCCCGGGATGAGTAGGAGGAACGCCCGCTTACCTGCGGGCTGTGAGCACGATCATCAAGGCGCGCTTGCTTTCGGGCGCGCGCGCGGCGCCGAGGACGTACGTCTGGCCGATCTGCAGATTGAGCGACGTCGTCAGCAGCGACGTCAGCTGGTCCTTCTGCATCTTCGAGATGTGCAGGTCGTTGATCTTGATCGAGTCGGAGGCCGGGTCGTAGTCGCCGAACTTGAACTCGGCGCGGTAGCCGCTCGGCATGTCGACCACGCCGGGCGCCCCTTCCTTCCCCTGCACGTCCGCCTCGCCTTCCTTCTCGAAGCTCTGGTACGGCAGCACCGAGAGGTAGTCGCGGATGTCCTTGAGGCTGTCGGGCACGTGGGCGGCGCCGCGCGCGGCGGAGACGATGCGCACCGAGAGCCGGAACGGCTGCGCGGCGGCGTCGAAGTCGGCGATCGTCTTGGCGATCGCCTTGAGATTTTCCGGATGGTCCGTGACCACCAGCGCGTTCGTCGACGGCTGGATCGACATCGACCCTTCCGCGCTGAGCAGCGTCTTGATCGCCGCGGCGGCCTTGTCGGCGTCCTTGTGCTTGAACGTGAACGTCCGCACCGTCAGCGCCTTGTCCGGGTTGCGCGGCTCGGCCGCGGCCACGCCGCAGACGAGGAGGAGGGCACATGCTGCTGTCAGAATTCGCTTCATAGATCCGCCGGCAACTTTTGGTCGAAAATCATCACGACGTTGACCTTGCCGTTGTTCGGCACTTCAACGATCGTCGCATTCCTTGAATACGATTCCACGAGAGGTTTCGTCGCCAGGATCTTCGCCGGCGACACGGCAGCAGCGACCGGGCGGGCCGTCACGGCCGGCGCGGTGTGCTCGCGCTGGTAGACCACCGTTGCGCTGGTGATCCCGACGGCGAGCGTCGCGGCGATGGCCAGGCGCTGGCGCCACGTCAGCGTATGGCGCGCCGCGATCGACGTCTCTTTCCCGCGGATCTGCACCTCGCGCATCACGTCGCCGACGAAGGCGTCGACGCCGCCCGGCGGCACCAGGTCGTGGCCGCCAATGGCGCGGAAGAAGTTGTCGGGGTCGACCTCGACCGAGAAGTCGAGGCACGCGTCGCACCGGCGCATGTGCTCGAGCAGCGCGGCATCCTGCGTGCCGGCGCTGAGGCTCGCCCGGTAGGTCTGACAGGAGATCATCGCTGCTGCTCTTCTTTCCACAGCCGGGAGTACTCGGGGAAGCGCTTGCGAAGCTGCTGCTGCATCAGCTTGCGGGCGTTGAACAGGTGGTTGCGGACCGTCGACTCGCGGCATCCGAGGACCTTGGCGATCTCGGACGACGAAAGATCGTCCATCTGATTCATCACGAAAACCGTCTTCTGCTTCGGCGACAGCACCTGCGCCACCGTGTTGAACACCGACTCGACTTCCTTCCGCTGCACGATCGTCCCCTGGTCGGCGTCCGTCGACGTCTTCACCAGGCGGAGGTTGGAGTTCACGGCGTTCTCGCGCGACTGCTTGTTGCGCATGAAGTCGATGGCCACGTTCGTCACCATCCGGTACAGCCAGGTGTCGAACGCGTAGGCGGCGTCGTACTTCTCGATGTTCTCCCACAGCTTGATGAAGACGAGCTGGGAGATGTCCTTGGCGTCTTCGGAATTGCCGATGATGCGGTAGCAGAGCGAGTAGACCTTGGTCGTCTTCCGCCGGACCAGCGTCTCGAATGCGTCGGGGTCGCCGCCCCGAATTGTTTCCACCAACTGCCGGTCATCGGGTTCGACGGTCTCTTTGGTCGGGATCATCAGACGGAGTTCCGCTGCCATCGTAGACACAATTACGAGGGACGTCGAGGAAACGTCTAGGCCGCTTTGAACATTGCCGAAAAACGTTTAGGCCCTTAAAATCGAAGCACTTTCATGCGGGTACTGGTCATCGGTCAAGGCGCGCGCGAGCACGCCATCGCCTGGAAACTCGAGCAATCCCCTCTGGTCAAGGAGCTTTACGCGGCCCCAGGGAATGCCGGGATCGCCCAGGTCGCCGACTGCGTCAACATTGGCGTCGCCGACGTCATCGAGCTCGCCGACTTCGCCGAGCAGCTGAAGATCGACCTCACCGTCGTCGGCCCCGAGCTCCCGCTGACCCTCGGCATCGTCGACGAGTTCCAGAAGCGCGGCTTGGCCATCTTCGGCCCAACCCGCCTCGCCGCCGAGCTCGAGGGCTCGAAGATCTTCTCCAAGGAGTTCATGCGGAAGTATGGGATCCCGACCGCCGAGGCCGTCACGTGCGGCTCCGCGGACGAGGCCCGCGCCGCGCTGAAGCGGATGGGCTACCCGTCCGTGCTCAAGGTCGACGGCCTCGCCGCCGGCAAGGGCGTCATCATCCCGAAGAACGCCGCCGAGGCCGACGAGTTCCTGCGCACGGTCTTCGACGAGAAGAAGTTCGGCAACGCCGCCGACCGCATCCTCGTCGAGGAGTTTCTGACCGGCGACGAAGTCTCGTTCATGGCCATCACCGACGGGAAGCGCACGGTCCCGCTCGCGGCGGCGAAGGACTACAAGCGCGCCTTCGACGGCGATCTCGGCCCGAACACCGGCGGCATGGGCGCGCACTCGCCCGCCGTCGTCCTCAGCGGCGACATCGCGGCCGAGGTGATGAAGACGATCATCCTGCCGACCGTGCAGGGGATGGCCACCGAGGGGCGGCCGTACAGCGGCGTCCTCTACGCGGGGCTCATGCTCACGCCGAGCGGGCCGAAGGTCCTCGAATACAACTGCCGCTTCGGCGATCCGGAGACGCAGGTGCAACTGCTGCGGCTCGAGGATGACTTGGCCGAGCTCTGCCTCAAGTCGGCGCGCGGCAACCTCGGCGACACGAAGCTGACGTGGCGCAAGGAGGCGGCGGCCTGCGTCGTCATCGCCGTCGACGGCTATCCGGACGAGTTCCCGAAAGGGCAGGAGGTGGCCATCGATCCGGTCGACGACGAGCAGGTCGTGATCTTCCACGGCGGGACGATCCCGCGCGGCGGAAAGATGATCAACGCGGCCGGCCGCGTGGCCAGCGTCTGCGCGCGCGGCGCGACGCTGAGCGACGCCCTGGTGAAGGCGTATCAGAACGTGTCGAAGGTGCGGTTCGAGGGCGCGCGCTTCCGCCGCGACATCGGCTACCGCGCGCTCGAGAACCGCGCCAAGATCTACAGCGGCACGTTCCCCAGCATCACGACATGAGCGCACCGTTCGTCTGCATCGTCATGGGCTCCGACTCCGACGCCGAGGTCATGGCGCAGGCGTGCGCGGCGCTCGACGAGCTCGGCGTGCCGTACGAGATGAAGGTAGCCTCGGCGCACCGCTCGCCGGAGCGGACGAAGCAGGTCATCGACGACGCCGAGCGCGACGGCTGCGCGGTCTTCATCGCCGGCGCCGGCATGGCCGCGCATCTGCCGGGCGTCGTGGCCAGCTTCACGACGAAGCCGGTGATCGGCGTGCCGCTCGCCGGCAGCGCGCTGCAAGGGCTCGACGCGCTGCTGGCCATCGTGCAGATGCCGCCGGGGATCCCGGTGGCAACGGTGGCGATCGGCGGCGCGCGCAACGCAGGCGTGCTGGCGGCGCAGATCGTGGCCGGCAGCGACGCCGCGCTGGCGGCGCGGCTGCGGGAACAGCGCGTGAAGATGGCCGAGGGTGTGGCGCAGAAATCGAAGAAGGTGGAGAGGTCGACGAGGGATAGCGGTTAGCGATTGGCGATTCGGGATTCGCGATTCGGGATTCGGGATTTGCGATTCGGCCCGCCCACCCCGAATCGCGAATCGCGAATCCCGAATCGCGAACTCATGCATTCCCACGCCTCCACCGACGTCTCGCGCAAGCTCCTCATCGCGACCATTGCGACCGCGCTCTTCGTCGTCGTCGAGCTGATCGCCGGCCTCACCGCCAACTCCCTCGCCCTCGTCGGCGACGCCTTCCACAACTTCACCGACACGCTGGCGCTCCTGCTCGCGCTCGCGGCCGTGCGCATCGAGCGGAGGCCGGCGAACCGCGGCAAGACCTACGGCTACCACCGCGCCGGCGTGCTCGCCGCGTTCATCAACTCCGGGACGCTCGTCGCCTTCACGATCTACCTCTTCTACGAGGCCGTGCGCCGCCTCCGGACGCCGCAGGCCGTCGACAGCCGGGTCATGCTCGTCGTCGCCGCGATCGCGTTCGTGCTCAACGCCGCCATCACCTGGTGGCTGCACGATGAAGGGCGCGACGACCTCAACGTCCGCAGCGCCGTGCTGCACATGCTCGGCGACGCCGCGTCGTCCATCGGCATCGTCGGCGCGGCGCTGCTGATCGCGCGCGGCGGCCGGCTGTTCTGGGACCCTGCGGTCTCGATCCTCATCGCCGTCCTGATTCTCTGGAGCAGCTGGGGCGTGCTGCGCGAGGCGGTGAACCTGCTGCTCGAAGGGACGCCCGCGGGCATCGATCCCGACCAGGTGACGCGCGCGATCACCGCGGTCGACGGCATCCTCGGCGTGCACCACCTCCACATCTGGGGCCTCGGCGCGTCGCGGCGCGCTCTCTCGGCGCACCTCATCGTCGGCGACGTGCCCTTGAAAGCGACCGGCCAGCTCCTCGCGCGCGTCAACGCGCTGCTGCACGACGACTACGGCATCGAGCACACCACGATTCAGTTCGAGCTGGCGGACTGCCCGGAAGAAGATCCGTTCTGCCTGCCCGGGACGAGCACGTAGAACGGCCGCACGTCGATCGGATTGGAGAGCCCCGCCGCGCAGAAGTCGGTGGCGATGGTCATCGGCTTCTTCACGCGCATCGACGGGTAGAGCGCGGCGATCTCGTCGCGCAGCTTCCCCTCCGGCTTCTGCGTGTACTCCTTCGTGATCGACGTGACGCCGTCCTTCACGACCCACTCGACATGCGGCGCGCCCTCGGCCGGGAAGCCGTCGTAGCCGCCTTTGATCGACGCCGCGTCGCCGGTCATGTTGATGATGTGGTGGCACGCCGCGTCGTTGACGTACGCGACGTCCTCGCGGGCGATGCGGTTCTGCGCATCGAACGCATAGCGCGCCGTGTAGAGCTGGCCGTCGATGACGAGGTCTTCGCGGTCGAGCAGCCACGCCTCGCCGCTCTTGTGCGCCTGATAGACGAGGATGCCGGCGCGCTCGAGGTAGTCGGGACCCTGCATCAGGCCGCGGCCGGCGAGGAGCTCGCCGTCGTACGTCCACCCCTCGCGCCGGCGCGCCTCCTGGATCTGCCGCTGCGCCGCCGGCGTGTAGCGCTGCGCGTTCCGCGCGAGGTGCCAGCAGCGCGGGCACCACGTCGTTCCGGCAGCGAGGCGAAAGCCGCAGAACGGGCAGACGAGCTTCGTCTCGAGGTCGTCGACGTGGCCGTCCATCGACTCACCGGCGAGCTCCGCGTAGCGATGGAAGCGCTCCTCGGCCTTGGCGACGTCGCCGCGATTCTCGAAGATCACCGCCTCGTCGTAGACCGCGGCGGGATCGTTCGGCCGCTGCTGCTCCGCGTCCTGGAAGAGGCGCATGGCGGCGTCGAGGTCGCCGCGCTCGTAGAGGAAGCGGCCGCGCGAGAAGAGCTCGGCGTACTGCTGCTCGACGTCGCGCTTCTTCTGCAGCTCGCGCTGGAAGTCGAGCTCGACCTGGAGCTTCTCGGCGAGCGGCTTCTCCGCCCCCTCGGGATAGAGCTGCCTGTAGCGCTCGAGCCGCGACCGCGCCTCGGTCAGGCGGCCGGCCTTCGCCAGCGTGAGGGCCATGTCGTAGAGCAGCGGCGCGGCGTCGGGCTGATCGCGCTCCGTCTTCGCGAGCTCCGCGTACGCCGCGGTGTAGTCCTTCGCGGCGAAGAGGCGGTCGACGCTGGCGAAGCCGCCCTCGAAGTCGATCAGCGGCAGCTCGAGCGACGGCTGCGCGCTGACGGCGCTCTTCGTCATCTTCAGATCGGAGGCGGCGTAGAGCGGAGGACCGTCGGGCGGCGGGACGAGCTTCGCGTCGCCGAACGGCGAGGCCGCGGGCGTCCGCGGCTCCGGCAGGACCTCCGGCAGCAGCCGCTCGCGGACGCGCATCAGCGCATCGCCGTAGAGGCGGCGCTGCGCGTTGCGGACGACGTCGTTGAGGTACTCGCCGCTCGTGTCGCAGTGGCAGGGGCCGACGCGGTCGGCCTCGTATTTCGCGTCGTTGCGCTTCGTCCGGAAGAACGCGACCACGGCCTCGTCGTGCTGCACGGCGGCGGCGCGGGCACGCTCGCAGTCGCTCTGCGTGGCGAACGAATTGATCCCCGAGAGGTCGATGAAGCCGCGCGTGTCGGGGCGGTAGAGCTGGACGTGGTAGTGGTACGTGTCGCAGCTCGGCCGGGCCGCCGGCGGGCAGAGCAGCGGCGTCTGGCCGAATGCCGAGGCTGCCATTGCCGCCGCCGCAAGAACCCCGAAGATGCGCATGGGGACGGGGCGATTATAGGACTTCAACGTTGGCCTTCTCCGGTCGTACCGACTGCGTACGAAAGGAGAACCATCGTGAACAAGAAATACCTCACCATCGCAGCGGTCATCGCGGCGCTGGTCCTCATCGCGGCGCCGTTCGCGCTCGCGCAGCGGATGCACGGCGGACCGCACGGCATGGGCGGCGGCGAAATGGGCGTGATGTTCCTCGGCCATCTTCAGCACGCCAAGCAGGCCCTCGGCCTTTCCGACCAGCAGGTCTCCGACATCGAGACGATCTTCAAGGACCTCCGGACGCAGAACCAGCCGTACCGCGAGTCGCTGCACGGCAACATGCAGCAGATCGCCACGATCCTGATCAACAACCCGAACGATACGGCCGCGGCGCAGGCGCTCCTCGACAAGCAGGCCGACGCCGAGAAGCAGATGAAGACGAACGCGCTGACGGCCGCGTCGAAGGCGCTCAACGTGCTGACCGCGGATCAGCGCGCCAAGCTCCAGACGCTCGTCAACGAGCGGCATTCGCGGATGCAGCAGCAGTAAACGGATGGAAATGGTGGCTGATGGATTTTTCGAGGGGTTCGTCAACGGACCTCTCGTCCTGGATCGTCTAAGCTGGGTAGTGAAGTCAGGGTCCGAACGTCTGCAGCCCGGCGAAGACAGTTTCGAACAGCGCGCGATCGACGCCGTCAAGCGGGGCGATGCCTCCGCCTACGACTACCTCGTGTCAAAATACATGAAGCGGGTCGTGTCGATCGCCTGGGGCATCGTTCGCAACCCGCACGACGCGGAGGATCTCGCGCAGGAGGCCTTCGTGAAGGCGTACCAGACCATCGGCCGGTTCAAAACAGGACAACCTTTCGGACCTTGGATTTATCGGATCGTGACGAATCTCGCTCTCGACGTGGTCAAGCACCGGAAGCGCTTCCGGCACGAGGAGCTCCGCGACGTCGAGCCGGCGGCGCGGCGCGACGAGGCCGACCTGCCGGCGCGTTCGGGCGAGCTGGCCGAGCGCATCGACGCGGCCATCGAGTCGCTGCCGGAGATGCAGCGCATCGTGGCCCGGCTCTACCTCGTCGAGGAGTTCGGCCACGCCGAGATCGCGCAGATGACGGGACTGAGCGAAGGGACGGTGCGCTCGCACCTCTCCCTGGCGCGCGGCAAACTGAAAGAACGGTTGAGCGATTTGCACGGGGACAGCAGCCATGAATGACGACAACTTCCTGGAGCGGCTGCGCGGCGACGCGCGCCGGCTTCGCTACGAGCCCGACGACGTCTCGTTCGTGCGCTTGCAGGCGCGCGTGCGCGAGCGCGTCGCCGCCGCGCCGACCGTGGCCCAGTTTCTGGCGTCGTGGTTCCGCCCCCTGGCGGCGTCGCTGGCGGCGCTGTCGATCGTGGCGGCGCTGAGCACCGCGTACTACGCCGACACGCGCGACCAGGTGACGATCGATTCCCTCGCCTCGAACTCCGTCGAAGTCTCGGTGGACGGAGCGACGTACAGTGTCGACTAGCCCCCGCGCCGCCGCGACGCTGCTCATCGTCGGAGCGCTCTTCGCCGGCGTGGTCCTCGGCATCGCCGGCGACCGCGCCTGGCTCTGGCACACGCACCAGATGATGCCGCGGCACGCCCCGCGGCTCGGCCAGCTCCTGGTCGAGCATCTCGACCATGAGCTGAACTTCACGCCGCAGCAGAAACAGATGGTGACGCAGATCGTCGAGCGCCACCGCGCCCGCATCGAGGCGATCTCCGCGAGCATCCGCCCGCAGATGCGCCAGGAGCTCGACGCCACGAACGCCGAGATCGACAAGGTCCTCACGCCCGAGCAGCGGACGAAGTTCCAGGCCCTGCAGCTGCACCGCCAGCAGCGCCGCATGAACCGCCGCGGCCCGCGCGGCGCCATGGCACCAGGGTTGCCTCCTTCTGCGCCGCCTGATGCTCATTGACGCGCTCACCGAGCTCGCCGGCTTCCTCGCCTCGTTCCTCGCCGTCGGCGCGATCGGCTTCCGCTACGCCATCCGCCGCCGCCACGACGACGAGATCGTCTGGCACGCCGCGCGCCGCGCTGCGGCCCTCGGCCTGATCGGCGCGCTCGTCACGCTCGGGATGATGGCCATCCATCTCAAGCATCCGATCAATCAGACGGCCGCGCTGCAGCTCGGCGGCTGGGGCCTGGCCATCCTCGCCTACATTCTCGCGGCCGCGGACAAGCGGGCGCTGTGGCCGTTCGCGGCCGTCGGCGTCATCGTCGGCAGCCTGGCGCCGCTCTTCGTCGGGCAGTTCTCGCGGGCCGTGAATCCGATCCACCGCTTCGCCGCGGCGATGTGGATCGGCACGCTCTTCGTCCTCGTCGTGGCAGGCCTGAACACCGTGCTGCGCGAGACCGGCGACAAGATCGAGCGCGGCAGGATCGCCGCCGACTTGATCAACACCTTCTCGCCGCTGGCCCTCGTGTCGTTCGCATTTCTCGCCGGCTCCGGCGTCGTCACGGCGTGGAAGCACCTCAAGCGGATCGACGCGCTCTGGACGACGTCGTACGGCTACGCGCTGATCGCGAAGCTCTGCGTCGTCGCCATCGTCGTCGCCCTCGGCGCGTTCAACTGGCGCCGCCAGCGTCCGCTGCTCGGCAGCGAGTCGGCGGCCGCGGTGCTGCGCCGCTCGGCGGCGTGGGAACTCGTCTTCGCCGGCGTCGTGTTGGTGATTACCGCGATTCTGGTGAGCCTGCCGTCACCGCGTTGAGTCGGGCCGCACGCGCAGGAAGAACGTGCACGCCTTGCCGGTCTTCGACTCCACCCACACCGAGCCGCTGTGCGCCACGGCGAACTCGCGCACCTTGAAGAGGCCGCGGCCGGTGCGCTCGGGCGCGTTCGGGTTCCAGGTGAACGCCGGCTCGAAGATCGCCTGGCGCAGCTCCTCGGGGACGACCGGGCCGTTGTCCATGGCGAAGAAGAGCAGCAGCGGCTTGCCCTTGTGCTCCATCCAGCGCACGCCGATCACCACCTGTCCGCCGGCCGGCACGTAGTGCAGCGAGTTGTCCATCAGGATGCCGAGGGCGTCGGCGAGCTGGTCGTGATTGCGGAAGCGCTCCTCGAGGTCGGGGACGTCGACCTGCAGGTGAATCCCTTTGAGATCGGCGAACTGCTGGAAGCGGCCGGCCACGGTGTGCACGACGTCGACGACCTTCGGCACGCGCGTCTCCGGCGCCGGCTCCTCGACCTCGGGGGCCATCTCCAGCGACGAGAGGATCTGGTCGATCGTCGCCGCGGCGTCGTCGAGCAGCGGGTCGCTGCTGCGCTTGCGTGACGCGGCGAGCATCGAGTCGCGCAGGAAGCGCATCGGCATCAGCACCGTCTCGCGGACGAAGGCGACGAACGATGCGTGCGACTCGTTCGCCGAGTCGGCCGGACGAAACACCAGCACCGCGCCGCTCGCGCCGCCGGAGAGCGGGACGAGCGAATAGATGATGTTCTGATTGCCGATGTGCAGCGCCGACGTGGCCGGCACGGCGAGCTCGCCGATGTGCACGCCGGCGAGCTGCTCGATCTGCTTGACCGCGCCGAGGTCCGACTGCGCCACGCCGAAGAGCTTCTTCGCCTGCGACGTCACGAACTTCACGTTGCGGTCGGGGCCGAGGACGATCGAGGCGACGCCGGCGGCGATGAGGACGTTGGCGACGCTCGTGATCGCCGGCGACGCGGACTCCACCGGGAACGGCAGGATCGGCGCTTTCGGAAATGCCTCGGGGACGATCGCGGGCGCGGTGGCGGCCGCGGAGCGCGCGTCGACGCCGCTGCTTCGCGGACTTTCCGCGCGCGCGGCGGGAGGCGGCTGGACGGGCGGCACCGGAGTCTTGCCGCTCTCCGTTTTTTCCTTCGCTTTTCGCGGCTTGTCGCAGCGCTCGCAGAGGATTCCCTCTGAGATCGCCGCACCGCACATGAAGCACTTTGAGGCCATGAGCGAGTGACCGATCTTAGCGCAATTCTACGGTAGACTCCGCCCGCTTTCGGGAGGCCCTCATGGAAAACATCGTCGTGATCGGCGCCGGGACGATGGGCAACGGCATCGCCCACACGGCCGCCGCGTCGGGGTTCGGCGTCGCCCTCATCGACGTCGGCGACGACGTCCTCGCCCGCGCCATGAAGACGATTTCATCGAACCTGCAGCGCGGCGTCGACAAGGGAAAAATGACCGCCGAGGAGAAGGACGCGATCCTCGGCCGCATCAACGCCACCACCGCCGATGACGTCCTCGGCAACGCCGACGTCGTCGTCGAGGCCATCCTCGAGGACGCCGCCGCCAAGGCCGCCCTCTTCCAGAAGCTCGACCGCGCCACGAAGCCCGAGTGCCTCCTGGCGTCGAACACGTCATCGATCTCCATCACCAAGATCGCCGCGGCGACGAAGCGGCCGGACAAAGTCATCGGCATGCACTTCATGAATCCGGTGCCGGTCATGACGCTCGTCGAGGTCATCCGCGGCATCGCCACCTCGGACGAGACGTACGCGAAGACCGAGGACCTGGCCAGGCGCATGGGCAAGACGCCGATCGAAGTCAACGACTATCCCGGCTTCATCTCCAACCGCGTGCTCATGCCGATGATCAACGAGGCGATCTTCGCGCTTTACGAAGGCGTCGCGAAAGCGGAGGCCATTGACGGCGTGATGAAGCTCGGCATGAATCACCCGATGGGTCCGCTCACGCTCGCCGACTTCATTGGGTTGGATGTCTGCCTGGCGATTCTCCGCGTGCTCGAAGACGGCTTCGGCGATCCGAAGTACCGCCCGTGCCCGCTCTTGGTGAAGATGGTGGACGCGGGATGGCTGGGAAGAAAATCGGGACGCGGATTTTACGACTACAGGAAGTGACGCGGCCGGCCACGGAAATTCAGAACGCAGAATGCGAATGCAGAATGAAGAAAACGGGAGTGATCTGGCCAACAGTCTCCCGTTTTCTACATTCTGCATTCGCATTCTAAGTTTCTAAATTTCCGTGGCGGGATGACGCGCTCCCTTCCTCGTGTTTTAATCCGCACTCAAACATGCTCTGTCAAACCTGCAGCGCCTTCAACGACGACGACCGCGAGTTCTGCTATCGCTGCCAGAACAAGCTCATGGTTCTCTCCGGCGTCACCTCGTTCGAGGAAGACGAGATCGAGGATTACGAGGAGGAAGAGGACCTTTCGCTCGACGAGCACCTGCTCGAGCGCGTCTCGGCCATCGAGGAGATCGTCAAGCGCTCCGCGGAAACGCTGCGCACGGTCGTCGACGCGGTGCAGAAGCACGAGCGCGCCAACTTCATCAACCAGACCGGCCTCCTCTCGGTGAAGGAGCTGCTGGAGAAGAAGAACCTCGTCTCCGCCGACGAGCTCGTGGAGTTGTGGGAATCGAAGATGGGCGAGCAGATGCTCGCGCTGGAGAAGAAGCAGCGCTTCACCGAGCGCCGCGACCGCATGGTCTCGCTCTTCCGCAAGGGCGACAAGCGCGAGCGGTTCCTGCAGCACGTCGGCGAGGCCGCCGCGGCGTTCGACGCCTTCGACCCCGAGCGCGGCATGAAGGCGCTCGAAGAAGGCTTCCGCCTCGACCGCGACAACTACGAGCTCTCCTTCTTCCTCGGCGAGATGTACTTCAACGACGGCAACGTCGACCGCGCCAAGCACTACCTCGAGCGCACGCTCGAAGTGCAGCCCGACCACTTCGACGCCGCTGTCTTCTACGGCGTGCTGCTGCACGAGCGTCAGGACCTCAAGGGCGCCGAGCGCTGGCTGCGCCGCGCCATCCAGATCTCGCAGGACTCGTTTCTCCCCTACTTCTCGCTCGGCGCGATCTACGCGCGCAAGGGAAAGCTCCTCCGCGCGCAGAAGTTCCTCGAGAAAGCGGTGCAGATCGAGGCCATCCCGCAGGCCTACTTCCTCCTCGGCACGATCTTCTACGACAAGGGCCAGCTCGAGCGCGCCATCCGCTCGTTCCAGAACGCGCTCAAGCTCGATCCCGAGTACGAGGAAGCGATCTACCACCTCGGTCTCTGCTACCTCGACCGCAACTGGAACCGCAAGGCCATCCAGTGCTTCCAGGAAGCGCTGGAGCTGAACCCGAACAAGATGGAGTACCAGCAGGCCGTCAAGATCTACGAAGGGATCTCCGGCCACACGCCGCTCGAGGGGCCGGCGGCGACGCAGTTCGGCGAGGCCGAGTCGCTCGTCAACCAGGGGAACTACGTCGAGGCGCTCGACCACTACCGCCAGGCCGCGCAGGCGGAGCCGGAGAACGTCAGCATTCTGATGCCGTACGCGCTGCTCTGCTCGCACCTCGACATGAACGGCGAGGCCATCGCGGTGGCGCGGCGGATCCTCAAGCAGAAGCCGACCGAGGTCGTGGCCGCGGCCGCGTACACGACGCTGGTCGAGGCGCTGCGCGCCGAGGGGAACTTCAAGGAAGCGAACCGGGCGCTCGAGGAGATGCTCGGCGAGTACACGTCGAACTACGCGAAGTCGATTGCCTACTACGAAAAGGCCTACAACCTCGCGGAGATGGAAGAGAGCCTCGACGAGGCGCTGGAGAGCGCGCAGCTCGCGCTCCGCTATTCGCCGAAGGAGCTCAAGCAATTCCCCCTCGCCGCCCTCGGCTGGGTCTACTTCAAGCGCCGCGACTTCGGCAACGCCGTCGACTTCCTGTCGAAGTCCGCCGACCTCGGCCCGACCGCGACGAACCTCATGCACCTCGGCATGGCCCTCCTCGAAAGCGGCCAGAAGGACCGCGCGCGGCAAGTCTTCCGCCGCGCCAAGAGCTTCAAGACGAAGGGCGCCGGCCTGGAGGAGAAGATCCTCGAGCAGGTGCGCTCGACGACGAAGCTCATCGATCGCCTGCACGCCCGCCGGCGCCGCACGGGCAAGCCGAGCGAACGCTGAGTAACGCTCGTCCCGTCATCCTGAGCGTAGCGAAGGATCTCGAGCCACGTAGATTGAGATCCCTCGCCGTCTGCGCGGCTCAGGATGACGTGTGGCTCTGCCGACGCCGTTCTGCTTAGCGCCGCGCCGAGCTCTTGACCGGCTGCCGCCTGGCCGGCACGGCCGCCCTCGCCGGCACCAGCGACGAGGAGATGTGGATCGTCCCCTCCTCGGCGTACAGCTCGACGCGGTCGCCGCCGCCGTTGATCTTGCCGGTGGCGCGCACCTTCGTCTTCCCGCCGACCTGCTCCTTGCGGATCTGCAGGCCGGGGAAGTCGGAGTAGATCGCGTCGGCGTCGCTGTCCGACGTCAGCACCGTGGCGTCGATGTCGGCGGCGAAGCGCGGCGAGAGGTTCACCGTCACGTTGCCGCGCGCGGTGTGAGCGCTGATCCGCTGCGTGCGGTGGTTCGGATCGACGGTGACGATGATGTCGCCCGAGCGCGTCTCCGCGTCGATCGGGCCGCCGGCTTTGCTGACCACGATGTCGCCGCCGCCGGACTTGAGCGTCGTCGGGCCGCCCGTGTACTGCACCTTCAGCAGGCCGCCGTCGGTCGTGATCGTGCCGCCGACGCGCGCGGAGCGGATGAGGATGTCGCCGCCGGTGGTGTGGGCGACGACGTTCGACATCGCGTCGGCGATGGTGATCGGGCCGCCCTGCGACGTCGCGCTGCACTCGCCGAAGACCGTGCCGAGGTCGATCACGCCCGCGCCGGTGAAGACGCGCAGCGTCCCGCGCGCTTCGCCGATCTGCACGTCGGCGATCCGCTGGTTGATCTCGAACGGCCCCGGCACCACCGGGATCTGGATGCGCTTCGTCTGCGGAATGCCCTGCTGGACCGGGCCGCCGATGGTGTTGTCCGGCACGAGCGTGCGGACGTAGCGCGCCTCGGCCGTCGTCGAGCCGTTCGAAAGCACGCTCACGCGGCCGAGCATCGTCGACGTCGTGATCGACGGGCCGCCCTGCGCGTTGAACGTGCCGTGGAAGATGCGCCCCGACCACCGCCCGTGCGGCACCATCGTCGTCCAGAGCTCGCCGCGCAGCGAGTCGGCGACCCAGTTGAAATTCGAGTCGGGCGGCACGTGCAGCTCGATGTTCGCGTTGATGGCGTTGATCTGCGCGTGCGACACCGGCTTGCTGGCGTAGTTGTAGACGATGCGGCCGTTGACCGATTCCACGATCGACGCGCCGGTGACGTTGTCGAAGACGATCGAGCCGCCGAACGCCCTCACCGTCACGTTGCCCATGACGTTGGCGACGTGGATCGAGTCGGAGTCCATCGTCCGCGGCGCCAGCACGCGCACGTTCACCGTGCGCGGGATCGTCACGATCCACTTCACGCTGCTGTTCCACTTCCGGCTGTGCGCCCCCGGCACGATCGTGTGCACGAAGCACATCTGCGGCGTGGCGCACTGGTAGTCGAGCAGCGTGTTGTTGCGCGCCTCGGCCATGGCCTCGCGGTCGTCGGCCATCGTCGTGCGGATGGCCACGATCGTCGCGGTCGTGCCGTCGGCGCCGGTGATCTCGATCGAGCCGTCGGGGTTATCGATCCAGAACGAGCCGGCGATGTCGAGCGGATAAGTCTTCGTGATCGGCCGGTCGACGAACGTCATCTGCGCGGCGCCGAGAGGGAGCGCCAGCAGGACGAACGCGGCGGCGAGGGAGCGGGACGATTTCATCACGGTCGGACGTTGCTCAGCGCCTCCGCCGCCTTCACGCGCACGTACATGTTCTCGTCGTCCTGCGACGCCTTCTGCCGCAGGATGTCGAGCGTGACCGCGTCGGCCTGGCCGCCGCTCCGCTTGAGCAGGTTCGACAGCGCCTCGACGGCTTTGATGCGCACGGCGGGGTTGGGATCGGTCTTCAGCGCCTGGATCAGCGCCTCGCGGGAATCGATCGCCGGGAGCGACGGCGAGATGTTCGTCAGCGTCTCCACCGCCTTGATGCGCACGCCTTCGTGCGTGTCGTTGCGGAGGACGTTGGCCAGCGCGCGGGCGATCTCCGGATCGGCGTTGCCGGGCTGCGAATAGGTGGAGCGGACCCAGTCGATGGCGCGCGAGCGCGACGGCGACATGCGGTCCTCGTTCTCGAGCACGTAGCGCATCAGTCGGACCATGGTCTTGTCGGTCGGACGGCCGGTCACGGTCACGTGCGAGGTGATGTCGAAGGAGACGCCCATCTGGTCGTCGGCGTTGTTCAGCGTCGTGAAGCTGACGTTCTGGATGTCGGGACGCCCTTCGATGGTCGGGCTGATGGCGTTGGCCGGCAGCACGCGCGACTCGGCGATGGAGAACGCCGCGGGCTGGATCGACGAGATCTTCGCGTCGCTGGCCTGCTGCGCCGGCTTGTCGAGGATCGGCACGGCCGGCTCGGCGCGATGATGTCCGGCGAAGTACGCCCCGCCGGCGATGACGGCGACGGCGGCCGCCTGCGCGAGCCACCGGAACGCGGGGCGCCGCTGGAACGGTACGACGTTGTCGGCGGGCGCCTGCGGGTTGATTTTGCTCAGGAACTGCTGCTTCACGCGCGGCGGCACGTCGACTTCGGGGAGCGTCTCCAGCAGGCTCCACGTCTCGCGGAAGCCCGCCCACTCCTCGCCGCACGCCGCGCACTGCTCGATGTGCTGGTGCGCGTTCTCGCGCCGCACCGCGTCGAGCGACTCGGTCAGCAGCAGCGGCATGCTCTCGCGCATCAGAGTGCAGTCAGACATCGTTCACCTCCGCTCGCCTCTGCGGTGAGCGCTTTTTTCAGCGTTTCCATGGCCCGGAAGACGCGCGTCTTCACGGCGCCCTCCGAGCATCCCGAGATCTGCGCGATCTCCGCGTACGACAGCCCCTGGTAGCGCGACAGCAGGATGGCCTCGCGCTGGTCGGGCGTCAGCATCTCCAGCGCTTTCTGAATCCGGACCTGGTTCTCGCGCTGTTCGAGCCGGTGGTGCGGCGACTCCGAGGCCGCCGCCGGAAGGGTGACCAGGACGTCGTCGGAGTCCTTCGGCTTGTTGTCGCCCTTCCGCAGATAGTCGCGGCACCAATTTGCCGCGATCGAAAAGAGCCAGGTCGAGAGCTTCGCCTCCCCGTTGAATTGGTTCGCGTGCTTGAGCATCTTGACAAAGACTTCCTGGGTCGCGTCCTCCGCCGCCTCGCTGTTCCGGAGGAAGCGGTACGTGAAGTTGTAAATCCTTGCGCTATATCGGTCGTAGATCTCCGAGGCGGGGGAGAAATCGCCCGCCTGAACGATGCGCATCAGCTCCTGATCGCTCAGGGACTTCATCTCCCTCGATTCTCTCTGCTTCGACGCGGACATATCGGAAAGGTTACGGACCGGCTGCTTGGAGGTCAGGAACAGCCGCCGCAACGTCTTCATTGCGCTCGATGTAGGCGATCACGAGCGCGAAGACGTCGAGCATGGCCAGGAAGACCTCGGTGTCGCCGAAGTTGAACTCGAACATCCCCGCAACGACGAGCCCGACCGCAACGGCGACGCCGACCTCAGCCCATTTCGAGTGCCACCCTCGGGCGCACTCCCTCAGAAAGAGCGCGATGAGGACGACGTACGCGGCGAGCGCGAGAATGCCGCGCTCTGCCCACAATTGGATGAGGTTGTTGTGCAGGTGCGGGATGCGAAACCGCGGCGCGTCCGGCTTGCGGTAGAGCGGATAGACCTCTTTCATGTTGCCGGGGCCGACGCCGAGGACGGGGAAGTCTTTGATGATCTCGACGCCGCCCTGAAACATGCGGATGCGGTCGAAGTTCGACGACTGCTTCGTGTCGAACGTGGAGACGAGCCGCGCGAAGTACGGCAACGGCAGAAAGGTGATGACGAGGATGCCGGCCGGCACGGCGTACGCGAGCAGGCGCGGCCGTTTGAGTGCCGCGACGACGAGGAGCGCCACGAGCCAGCCGAGCCAGGCGCTGCGCGTGAAGGTCATGAGCAGCGTGAGCGTGGTGAGGACGGTCCCGCCCGCCAGCCAGACGTTGCGCCGGTCGTGCGCCCACAGGATCGCGAACATCAGCGCGACCGGCAGCATCAGCCCCGAGTAGGTCATGACGTGCGCCGCCGGCCCGGTGATGCGGTGCTCGAGGTCGCGCTGGTGCAGCGCGAAATACTGCACGAAGCCGTAGAGCGACGAGAAGACGCCGAACGCCAGGAACGTCTTCACCGCGAGGTCGCGGGTGCGCGGGACGTTGCGGAAGAGGATGAGCGCCGAGGGAAAGAGGAGGCACTTGAGCCAGAGCGCGATCTCGCCGAAGGCATGCTTCGAGGCGCCGTTGGCGAACGACGAGACGGAGGAGTCGAGCGCGTAAATGAAGAGGGGGAAGTAGAGGATGTGGAACGAGAACTTGAGCTCTTTTTTCCAGATGAGGTACGCGACCGTGGCGGCAAAGAAGATCGAGCCGAGCTCGGAGGAGGCGATCCAGCCGGAGCAGAAGATGTGGGCGAGGTAGAAGAATGTGGCGAGGCGGATGCCGAGGGACATAGGCTACGCCGCTCCACGTCGAGGGCGCAGGGCGCAGGGGGCGGGGCGCAGATCGTGACGCGGCGAGAACACCACCTGCGCCCTGCGCCCTGCGCTCTGCCCCCTGAAACTCACCCTTCCTCGAACGCCTCGTCCACCAGCATCACCGGGATATCGCTGACGATCGGGTAGATGCGGTGGCACTTGACGCACTGCAGGCCCTGCTCGACCACCGGCTCCTCGCCGCGGAACTTCTCGCGGAACTTGTCGCGCACCGCGGCGCTCCGCGCGGCCGAGAGCGGCACCATGCGCACCTCTTCCTTGCACAGCGGGCACGCCAGGATCTCGAGCAACTCGGAGTCGATTGCCATCGGCGGCGAAGTGTAGCATTCGCCGCGCAATGCGCGTCCTGCACCTCGCCGCCGGCAATCGCTGGACCGGAGCCGCCGCGCCGGCCTTCGCCGAGGTGGCGGCGCTGCGCGAGGCCGGCGTCGACGCGCACTACGCGTACGTCGGCGGCTACAAGCTCGAGCAGAAGCTCGCCCGCATCGACTTCGCCCACCCTACGATCGCCAAGGCGCAGAATCCCGTCTCCTTCGTCCGCACCGCGGCGGCGCTCGAGCACCTCATCGACCACCACGGCTTCGACGTCGTCCACGCCCACCTCACGTACGACCACGTCCTGGCGCGCTTCATCGCCGGGCGCGAGAAGCTGCGCGTCGTGCGCACGTTCCACTCGCGGCGCGTGATCCGCGGCGACGTTCTGACGCGCGCGTTGATCCGCCGCACCGACGGGCTCTGCGTCATCAACAACGCGCTCGCCGAGGCGCCGGTCATCCGCGGCCGCTTCGCGCTCTACACGCCGCCGCCGCTCGACACGCGGCAGTTCACGCCCGAGGGGCCGGACCTGCGCGCGGCGCACGGCGTCGCGCCCGAGGCGCTGCTCCTCGTCGCCATCGGCAAGCTCGATCCGGTGCGCGGCTTCGAGGACGTGCTGCGGACGTACGCGCTCGTGCGAAAGTCGATCGCCGACGCGCGGCTGATGATCATCGGCCACGGCCCGCACCGCACCGCGCTCGAGGAGCTCGCGCGCGCGCTGGGCGTCGAGCCGATCTGGGCCGGCTACCACGAGGACGACCTCGCGGAGCACTACCGCGCCGCCGACGTCCTCCTCTTCACCGCGCGCGGCTCGGACGAGGGACACCGCGCGGTGATCGAGGCGATGGGCTGCGGGATTGTCCCCGCCGCCTATCGCATCGACGGCCTCCCCGCGATCCTCGGCGAGCTCGGCGCAACGTCGCTGGCCTCGTCGCCGGCGCCCGAGGCGTTGGCCGAGCGCGTGATCGACATCGCGCAAGGCGATCTCGCCGCGTCGCGCCGCGCCGCGTTCGCACGCTCGGCGGAGTTCTCCTACGCGCGGGCCGCGGAGCGGCTGATCGGCCTTTACAGCTCGCTGGCGTAGCTCTTCTTCGCGCAGAGCGCCAGTCCGGCGGCGAGCGCGAATCCGAACAGCAGCGTGCAATACGTCACGGCGATGACCGGCGAGTCGGCGATTTTCGGGAAGAGCTTGAAACGGAGGAACGTCGAGTAATTGCTGGCGTTGTGCAGGTAGATCATCAACAGCGTGCTGCCCTTCGACTCGAGGAAAAACCACGTGAAGATGATCGAGAGCGCGATGCAGGTGTAAAAAAAGAGGAGGTGCGCCGGCAGCGTGGTCATGCGCGCTTCCGCGGCATAGAGCGGCACGTGCCACGCGTACCAGATGACGCCGACCATCGCGGCAGCGGGCAGCGGCCGTAGCTTCTCCAGGAGTTGTGGCAGCAGCGTGCCGCGCCAGCCGATCTCCTCGCCGAGCGGGCCGTCGAGCGCGATCATCACGAAATAGAGGAACGCGAACTTGACGGGCGCGAACGCACCTGGATCGAAACGGAGGACGTGCGCCGGCAGCCCGGCGATGACGACCGCGCCGTTGATCACGAGGCCGAACCACGCCGCGGCGTAGAGCCAGCCGCGGACGCGCCAGCGCACGAGGCTGCGTCCGAGCTCGGCGACGGCGCCGCGTCCGCGGCAGAGCGCCAGCGCGATGACGCCGGCGAGCGCGGGGCCGAAGTTCGAGAAGATCAGCCAGACGACGTTGCCGGCGAACGACTCGCGTCCGAAGTCGGTGTGCTTCATCGAGAACGGCAGCGTGCCGTTGCGCGAGAGCACGACGACGATCCAGTAGATGACGGCGAAGCCGAGAGCCAGTACGGTGAAAACGACGGCGGTCCGCGTCGAACGATCGCGCATCCTTGCTGATACGTCGTCTGCTGGCGATCGTTTGATTCAGATCGTCCGCAGCACCGCGCGCACCGGGCTGGCGTCGCCGCCGCGGATCCGCAGCGGCGCGGCGATCAGCTCGTACGTCCCCTCGGCCACGTGCTCGAGCACGAGCCCTTCGAGGTTGGCCATGTCGTACTCGGCGAGGGCGTGGTGCGCCTCGAGCTCCTTCGACTCGAACGGATCGACCGACGGCGTGTCGATGCCGACGAGCACGACGCCGTGCTCGTGCAGCGCGTCGATGACCTCGGGCGAGAGGCTGGCGAAGTCGTCGTTCCAGTTGCGCGGATCGGGAAACGTGCCGGTGCGGAAGAGCACGCGCGGCGCGGTCACGGCCTTGCCGGCGATGTGCATCGGGCGGATGCGGTCGCCGCGATTCACGTTGACGTGGAGCACGACGCATTGCCCGATGTAGAGGTCGAGGCGGCGCGCGGCGATGTCGTCGCCGTCCCCGGCGTAGTGGCTCGGCGCGTCCGCGTGCGCGCCGACGTGCAGCGTCGTGCGGACGTCGGAGAGCGTGAGGTTCGCTCCTTCGTTGATGTCGAAACTGACATTACGCGCGAACGGCGTGTCGCCCGGCCACACCGCGATGGTGGGGTCGATGACGGGAGAGATGTCGATGAGCGTCATGCGCTCGCGATCACTTTCAGCTCGACCAGGATCGGCGTCGGCAGCGAGTCGACGCCGACGGTCGTCCGCGTCGGCTGCACGTTGCCGAGGGTTTCCGCGTAGGTGCGGTTGAAGCGCTCGAAGTCGCGCTTCATGTCGGTGAGGTAGACGGTGACGTCGAGGACTTTGTCGAGCGAGCTGCCGGCCTCCTCGAGGATGGCCTTGACGTTCGCGATCGCCGCGCGCGTCTGCGTCTCGATGTCGGGGCCGGGGATCTCGCCCGTCCCCGGCTTGCGCGGGCCGACGCCGGAGAGGAAGAGCAGGTTGCCGACGCGCCGCGCGTGCGGATAGGGGCCGACCGGCGGCGCGGCTTTCGGCGTCGTCAGGACGGCCGGCGGCTCTTCGCCGGGCGGCGACGCCGCGGCGGCGAGCACGTTATGCGTCTCCAGCCCCGTGCCGCTCGACGCCGCGAACGTGATCGGCGCGCCCTCGTCGAACTCCTTCTCCCACTCGATCTCCTTCTGCGGGTTCGGCGTGAGCTCGACGATGGCGTTCCCCGTCCCCCACACCGGCTGGTAGTCCCACACCTTGCCGTCGTAGCGGTTGTGCTCACCCATCAGCGCGGCCAGCCACCAGATCGCCTTGAAGCCCATGTCGGCATTGGCCTCGCGGGCGAAGTCGCGCGCGACTTGCGCCACGTCCTCGAGCCGCCCCTCGCCGAGCATCTCCAGGATCTTGCGGTTCCACTCGTCGTCCTTCGCCGAGGAGACGCGGTCGTGGGCGGGATCGATGTCGCCGGTCTCGTAGCGGTTCGAGAGGTTGGTCACGACGACGACGACGGTCTTCTTCCCGTACTGCTCGATGGCCGCGCGCCCCGCCACGCCGAGGGCGCGCGTCTCCTCGCGCTCCGCGTAGATGTTGCACGACACGACGGACGCGGGGATGGCGTTGTCACGATTGAGCAGCTTCAGCGCGACGACGGTGCCGGTGTCGATGGGGAAGCCGTGGTAGGCGACCGTGGCCGCCTGCATGCCGTTCTGCTTGCAGATGGCGCAGTAGAGCTTCCCGAGCTCGGGGTCGACGCGGAACTCGTACGGGATCTCGCCGAGCTCATACCAGTTCTGATCGACGAGGATCCACTTCGGCGCCGGGTCGGTTTGAAAGAGGTGGCCAATGACGGAGAACCACTGCGTGGAGTAGACGAGGATGAGCTCCGCGCCCGACGCGGCGATCTCGCGCCCGACCGCCTCATAGCTCGCGCGCAGCGATGCCCAGCCACGATTTTTCTCCGGCGCCAGGAGGACGTGGGGCTGGCCGGGGACGATGTAAGCCTTGTGGATCAAGCGCGCACTCCGTTGCCACGGAAAATTAGAACGCAGAATGCGAATGCAGAATGAAGAAAACCGGGAGCGCCTTTGCCAACGGTCTCCCGTTTCTCAATTCTGCATTCGCATTCTGCGTTCTGAATTTCTGCGGGCTAATGCACGTACGTCGCTGACTCGACCACGTCCCGCCTCGACTGGATGATCGACGTCGCCAGTAGCGCGCGGCGACCGATCTCCTCCCATTGCGCGGTGCGCACGAGGTCCGGCACGGCCAGCGAGGCGCCGAGGTTCACGGCGACGCAGCCGGCGTCGAGGTACGGCTCGATCTGGTCGAGCGGCACGGGGCCGCCGGCGAGCATCAGCACGTCGCGGATGGGGCCGCGAATCGTGCGGATGTAGTCGACCCCGCCGAGGTGCTGCGCGGGGTAGACCTTGACGATGTCGGTGCCGGCTTCCCAGGCCCGGATGATCTCGGTCGGCGTCGAGGCGCCGGCGATGGAGAGGAGGTCGTTCTCGTTCGCGTACTCGATGACGTGGTAGTCGGTGTGCGGCGAGACGATGACCTGCGCGCCGGCGCGCCGCGCCGTGGCGGCGTCGTTGCTGCTGCGCACGGTGCCGGCGGCGACGACGACGTCGGCCTCGGCGTAGCGCGCGACGAGCTTGGCGATGAGGTCGAACGCGTCGGGCGTCGTCAGCGTGATCTCGATGATGCGCACGCCGTTGCGCGCGTACGCGTCGGCGACGGCCTCGGCGACGGCAGCGTCGTCTTCGCGGACGACGCCGATGATCTGTTCGATGCGGGCTTTTTCGAGAAGTTCGGTGCGGAGAGACATGGAAAGATTCTATCGCGGTCCACCCGGCTGAGAAGCGCCGGAGCGCACACGCGGCGTGCGCTTCGGTGTCATCCTGAAGCCGCGAAGACGGCGAAGGATCCCCTGCCAACGGAGCGAGCGGCGTGCATCGGGCGGGGGGATCCCTCGCTCCGCTCGGGATGACACAAGCGTCGGCACCGCCACGGTCGTGTGTAAACGTTCTGCCTACTGCAGCCGCGCCGCGAGCGCCGCAAACTCCGTCTCCTCGCGCAGCCCATCCAGCCGCGGATCGACATCGATGAACACCATCCACGCGCTGCGGTCCTCGTACGCCTCCTGCAGCTTTGCGAGCGCGGCCACGCGGTCGCCGAGGCCGGCGTGGATCACGGCGATGTCGTACGGCGAGATGTAGCGCGTCCTGGCCTGCTCCGCGAGCATCGACAGGATCATCTCCGCCTCGGCGCGCTGGCCGGCGATGGCGCGGGTGTGGCCGAGCATCGCCAGGAGAATCGGAATGCGCTCGGTCTCCAGCGCGCGCTGGAACGCCGCCACCGACTCCTCGTGGCGGTGCTGCTGGCCGAGGGCCATGGCGCGCCAGGCCTGGGCGGGGATGAACTTGTCGTCGAGCTCCAGCGCCTTCTCGAACCGGGCGATGGCGGACTCGTAGTCGCGGGCGAAGTAGAACGGCCAGCCGGCGTGCACGGCGATGATGCGCGACAGCGGATCGAGCTCCACCGCCTTCCGCACCTGCTCGAGCGAGGCGTCGAAGCGGCCCCGCGCGCAGAGAAGCATCGCGTAGCCGTCGTGCGCCGTCGCGTAATTCGGATTCAACTTGATCGCGCTCTTGTACGCCGCCTCGGCGCCGTCCCAATCCCACTCGTACCACCACTTCACCGCCGCCAGCGACGCCCACGCCTCGGCCAGCGCGCCGTCGATCTCCAGCGCGCGCGACGCCGCGGCCTTCGCCTTCGGCATCGCCTCGCGCGGCGGCAGCGGGATGTTCGTGGCCAGCGTGAGATAGCTGTCGGCCAGCCCCGCGTACGCGCCGGCGAACGACGGATCGCTCTCGATCGCCTCCTCGAAGTGCGCGATCCCCCGCTTCAGGCTCTCCTCGGTGCGCTTGTTCCACTGGTAGCGGCCCTTGAGGTAGAGCTGGTACGCCGCCGTGTTGTCCGTCGACTTCTTGCGCAGGCGCTTCTTCTCCGCGCCGGTGAGACGGATGCGCAGCTTCTCGGCGATCTCCTGCGACATCTCCTCCTGCAGCGTGACGAGGTCGGCGATCTGGCGGTTGTACTGCTCGCCCCAGAGGTGCGAGCCGTCCAGCGCGTCGACCAGCTCGACGGTGATGACGATGCGGTCGCCAACGTGCTTCACGCGCCCGCTCAGCACCGCGCGCACGCGCAGGTCGCGCCCCACCACGCGCGGGTCGATCTCGCGCGCCTTGTAGCGGAACACGGTGCTGCGGGCCATCACCTTGAGCTTGGGCAGCTCGGACAGCTTGTTGATGACGCCCTCGGTCACGCCGTCGGAGAGGTACTCGGTGTCGGCGTCGGCGCCGCCGTTTTGGAACGGCAGCACGGCCACCGAGTCGATCGACTTCGACTTCGCGCGCCGGCGCGGCAGGAGCTCGATGCGCGTCGACGAGCTCGACGAGATCGCGCGCAGCGTGAGGGCCAGGTCGCGCGCCGACTGGAAGCGCTGCAGCGGGTTCTTCTCCACGCAGCCTTCGATGACGCGCTGGAACTCCGGCGGCACCGCCTCGGCGAGCTCGTCGCGCGGGACGTCGTCCTTGAGGATCGCCGCGATCGTGGCCGCGCCGGAGCGCCGCTGGAACGGCCGCTTCGACGTGACCATCTCGTAGAGAATGCAGCCGAGCGAGAAGATGTCGGCCGTCCCTTCGACCGCCTCGCCCTTGAGCTGCTCCGGCGCCATGTAGGCGAGCGTGCCGACGATCGTCCCCGGCTCGGTGTTGAACTTCCGCGTCGGAAGATTGCCGGTGTCTTCGCCGGCGAGGAACGGATCGGTCTGGGCGAGGCCGAAGTCGAGGATCTTCACGCGCCCTTCGCGCGTGAGGAAGACGTTCTCCGGCTTGAGGTCGCGGTGGACGACGGCGCGCGCGTGCGCCGCGGCGAGCCCCTCGGCGATCTCCGCGCCGATGTCGACGGCGTTGCGCCACTCGATGACGTCGTTCGTCAATCGCGCGCGCAGCGTCTGCCCTTCGAGCAGCTCCGTGACGACGAAGAAGGTGCCGTTCTCGTCGCCGTAGTCGAAGATCGACAGGACGTTCGGATGCGACAGCGAGGCGATGGCGCGGGCCTCGCGCTCGAAGCGCGCCAGCGAGTCGGCGTCGCGCGCGGAGTCGGGCAGGAGGACCTTGATGGCCACGTCGCGGCCGAGGCGCGGGTCGCGGCCGCGGTAGACCGCACCCATCCCCCCTTCGCCGAGCAGCGTAAGGACCTCGTACGGGCCGACGCGGGAACCAGGAGCCAACATACCGAGCCGTCAATGCTAATCTTTTCGCCAATGGTCCTCATCAACAAAGCGATCAACGAAGTGACGGTGAAGCTCGTCTATTACGGGGCCGGCCTCTGCGGGAAGACGACGAACCTGGAGAAGATCTACGGCAACCCGAAGCTCGAGAACAAAGGGAAGATGATCTCGATGTCGACGGAGACGGACCGGACGCTCTTCTTCGACTTCATGCCGATGGAGCTCGGCACGATCGGCGGCCAGAAAGTGCGCGTGCAGCTCTACACGGTGCCGGGCCAGGTCTTCTACGACGCCACGCGCAAGCTCGTGCTGCGCGGCACGGACGGCGTGGTCTTCGTGGCCGACTCGCAGCCGTCGATGCGCGACTCGAATTTCGATTCGCTGGAGAACCTGAAGACGAACCTCCGCCTGAACCGCATCGATCCCGCGAAGATCGCCCTCGTCCTCCAGTACAACAAGCGCGACCTGCCGGACGTCGACAGCGTCGAGGAGATGAACGCGTACCTGCATCCGGACGGCGCGCCGGTGATCGAGGCGGCGGCGATCAACGGCACGGGCGTGACGGCGACGCTGCGCGCGGCCATCGCGCGGATCCTCGACAATCTCAAGAACGGCGTCGACACGACGCTGCACGAGGACGGTGGGACGAGTGTCGATCCGTTCGCGCCGGTCGACGTCGACATGGAGCCCGAGCCGTTCGACGCCGCGCCCACGGATGTGGAAGCGCTGCTGGCCGGCGCGCGCGACGTCGTGGCCTCGCTGGAGGCGGCGTTAGAAAAAGCGCGCGAACAAGAACGCCGCCTCGCGGATAAACTGCGCTAAGGAGCGCCGCCGTCTCGGCGGCTGGCTGCGCGGCGTCTCGCCGCGGGCGGGCGGGACGCCCGCCGGCCGGCCGGCGCGGACGCCGGCTCTACCTTTCTTATGACCTGGTTCCACGAATGGTTCGGCGAGGAATACCTCGCCCTCTACTCGCATCGCGACGACGACGAGGCGAAGCAGCAGGTCGCCTTCTTCAAAGAGCATTGCGGCGCCGTGCGCGGCCCGCTCCTCGACCTCGCCTGCGGCAAGGGGCGGCACATCGCCGAGCTCCGCGCCGCCGGCTACGACGCCTTCGGCTGCGACCTCTCCTTCATCCTTCTGCTCACCGGCCGCGCCGAGTACGGCGCGCTCCCCGTCGCCCGCGCCGACATGCGCGCCCTCCCGTTCTGCACGGCCAGCTTCGCCGGCCTGGTGAACTTCTTCACGTCGTTCGGCTACTTCGCCACCGAGGAGGAGAACGTCCGCGTCGTTCAGGAGATGGGGCGCGTGCTGGAGAAGGGCGCCGTCTTTCTCTTCGACTACCTCAATCTCCATCGCGAACTGGAGACGCTCGTGCAGCGCGAGGTGCGCGGCGACGTGTCCATCGAGCGCTGGTTCGACGTGAAGGACCGCTCCTTCAACAAACGGATAACAATCGGACAGAAGCGTTACCTGGAGCGCGTTCACGGATACGATCTCGATGAGATCTCGATGATGTTCACGTCAGCCGGCCTCATGATCCACGGCGCCTTCGGCGACTTCCTCGGCGCGCCCTTCGAGAAGAGCTCGCCGCGCCTCATTGTGGTGGGAACGAAGAATCGATGAGCCTCGCGTTCCCGCTCGCGCACTACCCCGGCTTCAGCCGCTTCGTGCTGGACTGGCTCGGCGGCGACGCGAGGTTTCTTTGTCGCGGCGGCGAGCCGAGGCCGCGCCCGCGCAACCGCGACGCGCTCGCCGAGGCGCTGATCGAGTCGAACAAGCGCTGGGGCATCTTCGCCGGTGACGACGTCCGCCGCTGGAACCGCGGCGAGAGCGCCGCCGTCATCGCCGGGCAGCAGACCGGCTTCGCCGGCGGGCCGCTCTACACGCTCGTCAAGCTGGCCACGCTGGTGAAGATGAAGCGCGAGAACGAAGCGCGCGGCATCCCCACCACCGTCTTCTTCTGGCTGGCCACCGAGGACCACGACTTCGCGGAGGTGGCGAGCATCGCCTTCCCCGCGGGCGACGAGCGGGCGCAGCGCGACCTCGTCTACCTGCGCGCCGTGCGCGCGGTGGAGACGCGCGACGTCGTCGGCCCGCAGCCCGTGCCGCCGGTGCTGATCGACGAGCTCCTGGCGTTCTTCGCCATGCCGCGGCCGCCGTGGCTGCGCGAGGGGATCACGTTCCGCGACTCGTTCGCGGAATTGATCGCCGGCGTTTTCCCGCGCGACGTCGTCCTCATCGACGCGCTGCTGCCGGAGCTCCGCCGCGAGGGCGCGCCGCTGTTCGAGAACATCGTCGGCAAATGGGACGCGATCCAAGACGCGCTGGCGGCGCGCGCCGGCGAGCTCGAGGCGGCCGGCTACACGCCGCAGGTCGCGCCGCGCGAGAACGGGCAGTACACGCTGCTCTACGCGATCGACGAGGAGGGAAACCGCAACATCGTCGACCACGCGTCCCCGCCGGAGCGGACGTCGACGTCGGCGCTGACCCGGCCGCTGCTGCAGGACTCGGTCATCCAGCCCGACGTCTTCGTCGGCGGCCCAGCCGAGGTCGCGTACTACGCGCAGATCGCGCCGCTGCACGAGATGCTCGGCATCGCCATGCCGCGCGTCGCGCTGCGCGCGCACGCCCTCGTCGCGCCGCGCCGCGCGGCGAAGAACTTCGAGCGCTACGGCATCAAGCCGGAGGAGATCTTCACGAGCGCCGACGAGCTCCTGGCCGCGCGCGAGCCCGAGGGCGTGGCGAAGATCCGCGCCGCCGCGGAGCGCGGGCGGCGCGAGCTGACCGCGGTCTTCACGGAGATCGGCGACGTCGCGCTGCCCGCCGACCACGCCGCCGCGCGCCGCGTCAGCCGCTCCATCGGCCACATCGAGTATCACTTCGACAAGCTCGCCGAGCGCGCCACGCGCGCGCTGGTGCGCAAGGACCGCGAGCGCTGGACCGCCGCGCGCGAGCTCGTGGCCGCGCTCTACCCCGACCGCCACGTGCAGGACCGCGTGGTGGGGTGGTTTGCCTACTGGAAGGAATTCGGCAACCATCTCGTGGAGCGATTGGTGGAGGAGGTGGAGCCGGACGGCGAGGTATGCAAGATCGTGGAGCTATGAGTTCGTGTCATCCCGAGCGCAGCGAGGGATCCCCTCGGGCGGCACGACCGGCGCGCTTCGGCAGGAGATCCCTCGCTCCGCTCGGGATGACACGCCCATGACCATCGACGCCATCTTCTTCGATGCCCATCCCGACGACATCGAGCTGTCGTGCGGCGGCACGATCGTCAACTTCGCCGCGCGCGGGCTCCGCGCCGGCATCGTCGACCTCACCAGCGGCGAGATGGGGACGCGCGGCACGCCGCAGACGCGCAAGCGCGAGGCCGCGGCCTCCGCGAAGATCCTCGGCGCGGCGTTCCGCGAGCAGCTCGACTTCGGCGACGGCGGGCTGCGCACCGGACGCGCCGAGGAGCTGCAGATCATCGAGGTCGTCCGCAAGTACCGCCCCTCCGTCATCTTCGCGCCGTGGCCCGACGAGCGCCATCCCGACCACGCACGTGCCGGGCGCCTCATCACCGAGGCGGCGTTCTACGCGGGGCTGCGCGCGCTCGAGGCGGGCGGCAAGGCCCACCGGCCGCAGGTCACGATTTACTACATGCAGAACTACCTCCTGCCGCCGAGCTTCGTCGTCGACGTCAGCAAGTCGTGGAAGACGAAGATGCGCGCCATCGCCGCGTTCAAGTCGCAGTTCTACAACCCGAAGTCGAAGGAGCCGGTGACGTTCATCGCCAAGAAGTCGTTCCTCGACATGATCGAGGCGCGCGGCCGGCACTTCGGCGCGCTGATCGGCGCGGAGTACGGCGAGGCGTACGTGACGAAGCAGCCGCCGAAGATCGATGACGTGATCGCGGCGTACGGAGGGCGGGAGTCGTGAGGATAATCGCAATTTAGCGGTTAGCGATTGGCGGTTGGCGATTAGGCCCGCCCTCCCCTGATCGCTAACCGCTAATCGCTAACCGCCAATCGCTATGAGAATCGGCATCACCTGCTATCCCACCTTCGGCGGCTCCGGCGTCGTGGCCACGGAGCTCGGCATCGCCCTCGCCAAGATGGGCGACGACGTCCACTTCATCAGCTACGCGCTGCCGTCGCGCCTGAACATCCTGCACGAGCGCATCCGCTTCCACGAAGTCACCGTCACGCCGTATCCGCTCTTCGATCCGTTCCCGCCGTACACGCTGGCGCTGGCGACGAAGATGGCGGAGATCGCCGAGTACGAGCGCCTCGACGTGCTGCACGTGCACTACGCGATCCCCCACGCGATCAGCGCCCACCTCGCCCGCGAGATCCTCGGCGACCGCATGCACTTCGTCACTACGCTCCACGGCACCGACATCACCCTCGTCGGACGCGATGCGTCGTATCTCCCGATCACGAAGTTCGGCATCGAGGTCTCCGACGGCGTCACGGCCGTGTCGCACTGGCTGCGCGATGAGACGGCGAAGAACTTCGACACGACGAAGGAGATCGCCGTGATCCCGAACTTCGTCGATCCCGCGCGCTTCCAGCGGCACAAGAGCGCCTTCTGCCATCGCTTCGGCGGGCCCGGCGACCGCCTGCTCTGCCACATCTCGAACTTCCGCCCGGTGAAGCGAATCATGGACGTGCTGGCGATCTTCGAGCGGGTGCTGCGCGTGGTGCCGAGCTGCCTGGTGATGATCGGCGACGGCCCCGACCGCTCGCGCGCCGAGGCGTTCTGCCGGCAGCATCACCTCAAGGACCGCGTCTTCTTCCTCGGCAACGTGCCGAACCTCGAGGAGATCATCGGCGCGAGCGATCTCTTCCTGCTCCCGTCCGAGCACGAGTCGTTCGGCATGGCCGCGCTCGAGGCGATGGCCTCCGAGGTGCCGGTGATCGCGACGCAGGCGGGCGGGCTGCCCGAGGTGATCGCCGACGGCGAGACGGGATTCCTGCTGCCGGTCGGCGACGTCGACGCGATGGCCGAGCGCGCGATCGCGATCCTCTCCGACGAGGCGCTGCAGCGCCGCCTCGGCCGCGCCGGCCGAGCGCGCGCCGAGGGGGAGTTCAACGTGAACCGCGTCGTGCCGATGTATCGGAAGTTTTACGAGCGGATCGGCGCGGTGCGGACCTGACGAAGATGCGCGCCGAGCCGTTGTCCTGCCGCGCGTAGACGAGCAGCGCGCCGTCGTTCGTCTCCGCGACGCTGAGCATGCCGTTCAGCGCCTCGCCGATCTGCCGCGAGTCGCCGGCACGCTTGTAGTTTTCGTCGAGCGGCATGGCCATGAGCGCCCCCCGCTCGGACCACACCGCGAGCGCGCCGCCGTCGAGCGGCAGCGCGGCGACGTCGACTGCCGGCAGATCGTTCCAGGTCATGCGCGGCATGCGCACGATCTCCACCGGCTCGCCCGCCGCGGGACGAGCGACCGTTTGCAGGACGATGAACGACGGCTCTCGCGGAGCCGGAGCGAGTGGGTTGGCGACCCAGATGCAGTATTCGGCCCACAGAACGCGCCCAGGCGAAAGGCTGAGGCGTTGCGGGTACAGCGCAGTGGGCACCACGGTTTGGACCGGCTGCGCGATGCCGTCGTGCACGGCGGCGGAGCGGATCATGTACGGGAGCGGAAGGTGGTCATTCGGTTGGTAAACGCTCGCTTCGATCCAGTAGACGGCGTAATCGCGGTCCTCGACGGCCGCCGCCGGCGCGAACGGCCGGTACATCGAATTCGCCGAGGCGATGGCGAAGGGCGTTCCGATCGTCCCATCGCGCGCGATCGTGGCGCCGCGGACGGCGTCGCCGTCGGTCCAGACCGCGAGCACGTCGCGGCCGTTCGTCGCCAGGCCCGGGCCGGTCAGGTCTTCGATCCGCGACGGCTCACCCGTCTTGGCGACGGTGACCGGGACGGCGTCGAGGAGGGAGCCGTTCGCATCGAGGCGCAGCATGCGCACCGCGTCCGCATCGCACCAGACGACGTAGTGCACGCCGCGCAGAGACATCGTGGAGAACTTCGCCGTGCGCGGCGAGCCCGGCAGCTCGGCGATGCGCCGCGGCTCGTCGAGACTGCCGAAGACGGTGGCGGCGAGGCCGCTCGCGTCGCGCCACGCCACGATCGTGCTCGCGCCGTCGCTGCTGGCGCGCGGCCAGGTCTCATCCGTCATGCGCTCGAACGAGATCGAGTCGTCGTTCGTGCGCAGCGCCATGTCCTTCGTCAGCCAGACGAGAAACGGCGGCTTGTTCTTGCGCGGGACGATCGCCTGCGGCCATTCGTACTGGCCGGGCGTCGACTCGAGCAGCGTCCCGCCGGCCGAGTAGCGGCGGACGCCGCTCGCGCTGAAGACGAGGTACGTCGAGCCGTCGCGCTCGGGCGGCACGTGCCGCGGGTCGCTGGGGGTGATCGTGTGGTAGGTGTCGAGCAGCGTCTCCGGCCGCAGCTCGTGCGAGCCGTCGCGGTGGACGATCAGGCGGCCGGCGATGTAGTCGCTGCCGCTGATTTGAATCGCGGACAGCGGCTCATCGATTTGACCGAGGTCGCGCAGGAGCTTGCCGTCGCGATCGAAGAGGCGTGCGTGCAGCGACGTGCCGCGTTCCGCCGACGCGACCAAAAAGCCGTTGCCGTTCGACGCGCTCCGGAACACGCCCATCTTCAAGCCGAGCTCGCGCGGCGCGCCGAGCCTCCCGCCGGATGACAACGGGATCAGATGTCCGCCTTCTTCGCCGCGGGTGACGATGAAGAACGAGCTGCCCGACCAAACCGCGCCCGCGGCCTGCTCGTCGGTCGGCAAGGCGATCGGCCGCTGTCCGGACAATGACGCGTAATTCAAAATGACGTGCTGGCTGCCGTAGTCGAACTTCGTCCACACCAGGAGCACGCGCTCGCCGTCCGTCGCCGCGCCGCCGAACTCGATGCGCCCGCTTGCGGCCGCGCGGCGCGCCGGGACGAGCTCGCGCTCCGGCCCGAAGGAGATCGTTTGCGCGCGCACCGCCGCGGCTAGCAGAACGAGCAGCGGCACGAGGCGGCGCATGCGCCATTATGGCTCCGGCCGGATCCCGCCCTGCGGTCCCGCGTTGCCGTAAATTTCCGCGTAGCGCTTGTACGAGTTCATCACCTTGCGCACGTAGTTCTTCGTCTCGTCGAAGCTGACGGCGGTGAGGAAGAAGTCGTCGCCGGGGCCGCCGGCGAGGCGCGACCAGAGCGCGGTCTGGTGCGGGCCGGCGTTGTAGGCGGCGGCGATCTTGTAGCCGTCGCCGCCGAGCTCCTTCGAGAGCGTGGAGACGTACTTCGCGCCGAGGCGGATGATCACGCGCGGGTCGTAGAGGTCGTCCTCGTCGACGTTGACCAGGCCGACGTCGCGGCCGATCTGGCGCGCCGTGGTGATGATGAACTGCAGCAGCCCGCGCGCCGCCGCCTCCGACTTCGCGCGCGGATTGAAGCGCGACTCCTCGCGCATGATCGCCAGGACGAGCGTCGGATCGGTGCCGAAGCTCTTTGCGTCGGCGTCGATGAAATTCATGAAGTAGCGCGGATAGAGCAGCTGGCGCACGGTGAGCGGGAGGAGCTCGGGGACGTAGTCGTCCGGCACGCCCTTCATCAGCACTTCGATGGCGAAGATCGATTCCTTCGACGCGTTGCCGAGGTTGAGGGCGAGCGACTGCGTGAGCGCGCTCGACGCCGGATGCAGCGGCCAGATGCGCGGCACGTCCGCGGCGGCTTCGTCGAAGAGGCCCATGGCCATGAGCTGGTCGGCGCGCGACGCATTCGGCGGCAGCGGGAAGTGCGGGAACGGGTGCGGCTTCAGGTCGATGATGGCCGCGTACGCCGGCACATGGCGGTAGATCCCGGCGAGCTTCTGCAGCGCCGGGCCGCTCGGCTGCAGCAGCACGCGGTCGGTCTGCGCGCGGCGCGCGGCGTCCCACTGGCTCGCGGCGATCTGCTTGGCGACCTCGGCGTCGCGCGCGGCGAGCTCCTGCTGCAGCTTGCCCTGCATCGCGTCGAGGCGCTGCCGCGCGAAGTAGGCGAAGTGCGTCGGCATCGTTGCGCGCAATACGCCGAGGTACGCGGCGAACGACGCGCGCGGATTCGAGGCCTCCGTGGCGCGGCCGCGCCAGTAGTCGACTTCGTACGGCTCGAACTTGTCGAGGAGGTTCCGCGGGATCGCGTTGAGCGTGACGACGCAGGCGCCGGCGTTGCCCGCGCCGAGCATGCCGGCGGCGTACGCCATCGACGCCTCGACGACGGCGTGATCCTTCGGAAAGAGCTTGCGCACCGCGTTCAGGTCCGCCGCGGCCTCGGCGAAGCGGCGCTCCGCGAGCCGCGTGCGCAGGCGCTGCGTGAGCGCGGCCGCCGTCGCCGGCGCGCGCACCGGCAATGTGATGACCTGCGTCATCAGCTGCTCGGCCTGCGCGTCGTTTCCCTGCAGTTGCGCCGCGCGCGCCGCGTGCCAGAGGAACGTCGCCTTCATCGGCGCGCTCCGCGTCTGCTGCGCGCCGCGGAGATACGTCGCCAGCGCCTGCGCGTACTTCTCGTCGCCGAAGTAGGCGCGGCCGATCGCGAAGGTGATGTCGTCGCCGTGCGGCACGGAGCTCAGCAGCGCCTCGGCGCGGTCGAAGTGCCGGTGGTTCTGCATGGCCGTGCCGAGGAGGATCTTCTGCGGCGGCGACAACCGCGGCAGGAGCTCGGGGCGGTCGAGCGCCTGCGCGGCGCGCTCCGCGGGATCGTCGAGCGTGCCGCCGGCGAGCACGCCGAGCGCCTTCGACAGCGCGCTGTTCCAGTCCTTCCCGCGCGCGAAGGCGTCGGCGAGATGCGCGTCGAGGTCGCGCCGGTGCGAGGGGAGTTTCTGCGCGAATGCGGCGAGGCGCCGCGAGTCTCTGGTCAGGTACTCGACTTCTTCGTCGATGGCCTGATCGCGATAGAACGCGCTCGGGAACTCGAAGATCAGCGCCTCGCGGTCGCGGCTCGCCGCCTCGTGGTTGCCGAGCGCGTCGTCGATCTCCGCCTGGTGGTAGAGCGCCAGGTCGCGGAACGGATTGCCGGCCGCGAGGAACGGCGCCATTGCCTTCGCCGCGGCGGCAGGCTCATTCTTTTCGAGCAGCTCGCGCGCGTGGCGGTACGGATGGACGGGAACGGCCGGCGGCACGGGCGCGGCGGGCGCGGGTGCAAGGCGGAAGACGCGCCGGCGCGCCACGCGCTGTCGCGAAGCGACGATCCCGACGATGACGGCGACAAGGACGACGGCAGCTAACGCGGATAGGAGAAGGAGTATCCGTTTCTTCAAACGTCATCTCGGGCGAGTGTCCCCGACAGCACAGCGTGCGGGGCGCGCCTGAGAATCTCGTTTCTAGCAATCGCGTAGCCAAGGATGGCGTCGACGAGGACGCGGCGGCCGTCGCGCGAGAGCAGCACCAGGATTTTCCGCTTGATCTCGCGGATCTCCACGATGTCTTCCCAGCGCAGCCAGCGCCCCGGCTTGCCGAGCCACGACAGCACGCGGTTCTCGTACATGACGCCGTCGTCGCTGAAATAGATGTGGTCGCCGTACTGCACCGCCGCCGCGGCCAGCGTGCAGAGGAAGAGCGCGACGAGGCCGGCGAACGTGAGCGGCTCGACCTCCTTCGCGCCGTGGGAGAGGTAGTCGAAGACGAGCGCCGCCGAGGCGAACGTCGCCGCGCACGAGATCAGCCGCGCCACCGGCGTGCGGTCGAAGCGCAGGATGCGGTTTTGCCCGGTCATGCGAGGGCTAGAACCGCGTCCACCTGTGACCCGTTCCCTGTTCCCTGTCACCTCTCACACCACCACATACGTCAGCGTGTGATACGCCAGAAGGTCGCCGGATGCGGAAACGCATTCGGCCACGCCGAAGGTCTTTCGCCGGCCGAGCTCGAGCACCTTCGCGGTGCAGGTGAACGGCTCGCGCCGCGCGCTTTTGAGGAACTCCGTCTGCATGTGCGTCGTGACGGAGGTGTCGTCGAGGCCGCGCAGCGTCTTGATGGCCAGCCACATCGCCACGTCCGCGGCCGTCACGAACACCTGCCCGCTGGCGATGCCGCCGGGGCGCTCGAAGTGCGGCAGGTGCGGCACCTCCAGCGTGCACGATCCTTCGCCCGCGGCTTTCACCACGAACTCGTAGGCCCTGGTGAAGGCCGTCTCGTGCGAGATCAGGCGCTGAAGCTCTTCGACCTCAACCATGTTCTCAGTTCTTAGTTCTTAGTTCTTGGTTCTTAGTTCTTGGTTCTTAGTTCTTGGTTCTTGGTTCTTGGTTCTTGGTTCTTGGTTCTTAGTTCTTAGTTCTTGGTTCTTGGTTCTTAGTTCTTAGTTCTTAGTTCTTAGTTCTTAGTTCGTACGGTTCACGAGACCAAAACCTAAGAACTAACAACTAAGAACCTAAGAACCTTTACAATCCCCCGCCTCATGCGCTGGAGCCAGTCGTTCATCACCACGTTGCGCGAAGTCCCGTCCGACGCCGACGTCATCAGCCAGAAACTGATGATGCGCGCGGGCATGATCCGCAAAGTCGCGGCCGGAATCTACACCTACCTGCCGCTCGGCCTCCGCTCGATGCAGAAGCTCGAGGCCATCATCCGCGAGGAGATGAACCGCGCCGGCGCGGTCGAGCTCCTCGGCCCGACGATCCATCCGGGCGAGCTGTGGATGGAGTCGGGGCGCTGGCAGCGCTACGGCAAGGAGCTCCTGCGCATCAAGGACCGCCACGAGCGCGACTTCGTCTACGGCCCGACCGCCGAGGAAGTCGTGACCGACGCCGTGCGCAACACCCTCAACTCCTACCGGCAGCTCCCGGTCAACCTCTATCAGATCCAGACCAAGTTCCGCGACGAGGTGCGGCCGCGCTTCGGCCTCATGCGCGGGCGCGAGTTCGTGATGAAGGATGCATACTCGTTCCACGCCGGCGCCGCGTCGCTCGACGAGACGTACGAGGCGATGCGCGCCGCGTACAGCGCGATCTTCCGCCGCTGCGCGCTCGACAACGTCGCCGTCGAGGCCGACACCGGCAACATCGGCGGCAGCGCCTCGCACGAGTTCATGGTCCTCGCGCAATCGGGCGAGGACGCGGTCGTCAGCTGCCCGAACTGCCGCTACGGCGCGAACGTGGAGAAGGCGACGTCGAAGTTCTTCCTCGACGAGCCGGACCCCGCGCCGGCGGACGCCCTTGTCGAATCAATGGCTGAATTGCACACGCCCGGCACGCAGACGATCGACGACGTCGGCCGCTTCCTCGGCAAGCCGACGTCGGAGCTCGTCAAGACCCTCGTCTTCGACACCGACAAGGGCTGCCTCATGGTCCTCGTGCGCGGCGACCGCGAAGGCAACGAGGTCAAGATCAAAAACGTCAGCGGCGTCGAGTGGATGGAGATGATGCCCGACGCACGCTTCGAGGCGGAGACGGGCGGGCCGGTCGGCTACTGCGGCCCGGTCGGGACGAAGGCGGCGCGCGTGATCGCGGACGCGTCGCTGAAGGGCCGCACGAACTGGGTCGTCGGCGGCAACAAAAAGGACTATCACCTCGGCGGCGCGAATCCCGGCCGCGACTTCCCCGAGCCGGAGTACGCCGACGTCACCACCGTCGTCGCCGGCGATCCCTGCCCGCGCTGCTCGACGCCGCTGGAGATCAACCGCGGCATCGAGGTCGGCCACATCTTCAAGCTCGGGACGAAGTACTCGGAGCCGATGAACTGCACGTTCCTCGACGAGAACGGCGAGCGCAAGCCGATGATCATGGGCTGCTACGGCCTCGGCGTCGGCCGCACGGTGGCCGCCGCGGTCGAGCAGAGCCACGACGACGACGGGATCATCTGGCCGATGCCGATCGCGCCGTACGAAGTCGTGGTGACGTCGCTCGGCAAAGAAGAGCAGGTGCGCGCCGTGGCGACGGAGGTGTACGAGAAGCTGAAGGCGGCCGGCGTCGACGTGCTCTTCGACGACCGCGACGAGCGCCCCGGCGTGAAGTTCAAGGACGCGGACCTGATCGGCTTCCCGCTGCGGATCGCCGTCGGGGCGAAGAGCCTCGCCAACGGCGTCATCGAGTGGAGCTGGCGCAAGGATCGGGCGAAGCAGTTGGGTGCGCCGGACGAGGTGATCGCGAAGGTGATCGCCGCTCGGAGCGCCGGCGTCACGCCGGCTGGCTGAGCGGCGTCCCGCCGCGGGCGGACGCGAGACGCGTCCGCGCCAGCCGCCGAGACGGCGGCGCTCCCGGACTATCACCTCGGCGGCGCGAATCCCGGCCGCGACTTCCCCGAGCCGGAGTACGCCGACGTCACCACCGTCGTCGCCGGCGATGTCAACCGCGGCATCGAGGTCGGCCACATCCGGTGCGCGCCGTGGCGACCGAGGTGTACGAGAAACTGAAAGCGGCCGGCGTCGACGTGCTCTTCGACGACCGCGACGAGCGCCCCGGCGTGAAGTTCAAGGACGCGGACCTGATCGGCTTCCCGCTGCGGATCGCCGTCGG
>Ga0070717_10000159_pt1 | contig 50835 bp, 27 predicted proteins | sample LARL113metaG_FD_71366 | JGI IMG/M metagenome (GOLD analysis project Ga0070717, IMG submission 71366) | Corn, switchgrass and miscanthus rhizosphere microbial communities from Kellogg Biological Station, Michigan, USA - LAR L11-3 metaG | ecosystem: Host-associated > Plants > Roots > Rhizosphere ...
CTTTTTTGCGGCTAATATATGAGCGGCTCGCTTCGCCCTACCTTCGGATTGATCCGTGGCTATTCGTGAAATCCGTGGTTAAAAATTCTGGAGGTTGAGTATTCGATCCTCCCGCTGCTTCCGCAGCGGGCTACAGCGGAAAAAAAGGCACCGGGGTCGGCGCCCCCCGGCTACAACAATCGGTCTTTTCTTTGCGGGTTTTGTGCTTTTTTGCGGCTAATATATGAGCGGCTCGCTTCGCCCTACCTTCGGATTGATCCGTGGCTATTCGTGAAATCCGTGGTTAAAAATTCTGGAGGTTGAGTATTCGATCCTCTCGCTGCTTCCGCAGCGGGCTACGTCGGAAAATTAATACACCGGGGTCGGCGCCCCCGGCTACAACGGCGGGGGCCGTCGCGTGAAGCTTCGACGGGGGCGGATTGTATAATTCGGGTCTCTTTGTGTCCTTTCGTGGTTAAGGATCGAATGGATATAAAAAACCCTCCGGCGCTTTGAGCGGCGGAGGGTTTAGAAATATAGCGGGGTGAGGGCACCCCGCCTACAACGGAGGCAGAGGTCCCGGCGCTTCCGCGCCGGGCTACATTTTATTATTGGCAGGCTTCGCACTCGCCGCCGTTGCGCATGGCGTCGATGCTGCAGGCGAGTTTCTCGGCTGTAGTGTATTCTTTTTTCACTACAGGCGGCGTGCTTTGCTGGGCCGCGGTCTGTGCGGCTTCGGCAGCAGTGACGGCTTTGAGTTTGTCCGCCACCGCGCCAGCAACTCCACCGGCGTGACCGCGGACTTCTTTTTTCACCTGGACCGTCGCTTTTTCAATATTCGAGGCGCCGAGGCTGCGGAGATAATACGTGGTCTTCAGCCCGGCGTGCCAGGCATGTCGATACATGTGGCTGAGGGTCTTCAGATCGGGCGTCTTGATCCACAGGTTGACCGACTGGCTTTGGTCGATCCACTTCTGGCGGCGCGCGGCCGCTTCGACGATCCACTTGGGATCAATATCAAACGCGGTCAGGTACTTCGCCTTCAGGTCAGCCGGCACGCTATCAATATCTTTCAGCTCGCCGTCGAAGTACTTGAGGTTGTCGCTCATCTCCTGATTCCAGAGGCCGCGAGCTTTGAGGTCCTTCACGAGGAAGGGATTCAAAACCACGAACTCGCCGGAGAGGTTCGATTTGACGAAGAGGTTCTTATAGGTCGGCTCAATACAAGGAGACGTATTGGTGATATTCGAAATCGTCGCGGTCGGCGCGATCGCGAGTACGTTGCTGTTCCGCATCCCTTGCTTCGCGATCTTCTCGCGGAGCGGGAGCCAGGCCATCTTGGCGGTGCGGGGAACTTCGACCGGGATGCCGCGTTCTTCTTCCAAGGTCTCCAGTGTATCCTGCGGCATGATACCGCGGTCCCACTTCGAGCCTTTGTAGGTCGAGTAGGTGCCGCGCTCGGCCGCGAGGTCGGAGCTGGCTTCGTAGGCGTAATAAGCGATCGCTTCCATCGCTTCGTCGTTGAACTCGACCGCGGCGTCGGAGGCGAAGGCGAGGCCCTTGATATAAAGAGAATTGGCCAGACCCATCACCCCGAGACCGATCGGGCGGTGGCGCAGGTTGGAGCGCTTGGCCGCTTCGGTCGGGTAGAAGTTGATATCGATCACATTGTCGAGCGCGCGGACCGCGGTGCGGATGGTCTCGCGGAGTTTCTCGTGGTCGATGTTGCCGTTCTTATCGAGGTGCGACTCGAGGATGATCGAGCCGAGATTGCAGACTGCGGTCTCGTCATTCGAGGTGTTGAGCGTGATCTCGGTGCAGAGATTCGAGGAGTGAATCACGCCGACGTGATCCTGCGGCGAACGGATATTGCAGGCGTCCTTGAAGGTGATCCAGGGATGGCCGGTCTCGAAGAGCATCGAGAGCATCTTTTTCCAGAGCTCGAGCGCCTCGATCTTCTGGCCTTGGATTTTGCCCTGCTCGGCCAGCTTTTCGTAGTGAAGATAACGTTCTTCGAACTTTTTGCCGTAGAGCTCGTGCAGGTCCTTGACCTCGTTCGAACGGAAGAGGGTCCATTGGCCGCGATTCTCCATCCGCTTCATGAAGAGATCGGGAATCCAGTTCGCCGTATTCATGTCGTGAGTACGACGGCGGTCGTCTCCGGTGTTCTTGCGGAGCTCGAGGAATTCGAAGATGTCGTTGTGCCAGGTCTCGAGGTAGGCGCAGCCGGAGCCCTTGCGTTTGCCGCCCTGATTGACCGCGACGAGTTGGTCGTTGTGCAGCTTGAGGAAGGGAATCACGCCCTGCGATTCGCCGTTCGTGCCGGCGATGTAGGCGCCCGTGCCGCGGACCGCGGTCCAGGAACCGCCAAGGCCCCCGGCCCACTTCGCGAGGAAGGCGTTTTCGGCGATGCCGCGGTACATGATGCCTTCGAGCGAGTCATCGACGTAGTACAAATAGCACGACGAGAGCTGGGAGTGCATCGTACCGGCGTTGAAGAGCGTCGGCGTCGAGCTGCAGAAGCGGCGGCTCTTATAAAGGCTGTAGAGCGCGGCGGCTTTGTTTTCCCGCTCGGGCAGATCTTCGAGGAAGAGGCCCATCGCGACGCGCATCCAGAAAAACTGCGGCGTCTCGAGGCGACGCGACGGTTTTACGGTTTTGTCGATGATTAGGTAGCGATCATACAGGGTCTGGATGCCGAGGAAGTCGAACTCGAGGTCGGCCGACGGATCGAGATTGGCGGCGAGCTTGGCCAGATCGAACTCGAGGAGCTTCGGATTGAGGCGCTTGATCGCGACTCCGTGCTCGAGGTATTTTTTAAACGCGCGTTGGTGCGCGTCCTTCAACTTGCCCACGCCGTCGCGCACGATGTCCCAGCCGAGGACCTCTTCGTAGATATAGGTAAGTTGGATACGGCCGGCGAATTTCGCGAAATCGGCGTCCTTCTCAATCAGGGTTTTCGAGTTGAGGAGGATGGTGGCGTCGAGGTCCTTCTGGCTGATCTGGTCGAAGACAGAGCGGAGCAGTTCGGTTTCGATTTGCTCATTGGTCAGGCAGAGGTCGAGGCCGATGCGACCGAACTCGATTCGCTTCTGCAGATCGGCGCGATCCCAGAGGAAGGTTTCGCCGTTGGTCTTCTTGACCATGATCATCGAGTGCTGCTCGGCGGCGGGCGGCTCGATCGGAGCGGCGGAGTCGACTGTGGTCTCGCTGCGCGAAGACATGCGGAGCGCGCGGTAGAGAATGTATTGCTCGGCGATCTTGAAATGACCGGCCTTCATCAACTCTTCCTGAACGATGTCCTGAATTTCTTCGATGTGGACGAAGGACTGCTTCGAAGAGAGCACGCGGGCCGCGACGGCCTTGGTGATTTCGACCGCTGCGCCGGAGTCGCGGTGCAGCGAGAGGAAGGCTTTGCGCACCGCGATCTCGATCTTCTGTTCATTGAACGGAACGATCTGATGATTGCGGCGAATGACCCGCACGGTCGCGGCGGTCGAGCCGGGCGTGACCAGTTTCTGCGAGCGATTCAGGAGAAGACATTTCGCGACGTCGTAGGCGTTGTTATCGACGAGGGTCTTCTCGATCAGCTCGTAGAGATGATTGAGCGAGAGACGAAGCGGCGATTGACGCAGCGCGGCGGAGGCGAGATTGCCGGCGACCTCGCGGACGATCTGCGCGACGAAGGCGCGATTCGTCTCGGTGAAAATATTATTTTCGCCTCGAGCGAGGAGGACATTGGTCAGGGCCTTGCCAATGGTGTCGGCGACTTCGCCGAGATCAAAACGCTCCTCGCCGCGAGGCGTGAGCACAAACGTTTCAGGGACGAGCGGGGCGTCGGTCGGCACGAGATCGCGCCAAGCGAAATTGGGTTTCTGATCCTTGGGAGTTTGTATCGTGCGTTTGAGCGCGAGATCGTGAGCAAGGGACGGATTCATCGGGCGGCGAGAGAGAACGAAACGCGGTTGTGTGGCTAGAGCGGAAATGGATTAACCGGCGAAAAAAACGCGTCGGTGTGGCAGACGCGTTCGGAAAGGGCAGAAGATCGGCACGTTGCGCGCGAAGCGCAGAATTAAATTAAAAAAAGTTTAAGATAATCGGGTGACAAACCACACGCGCTGTAGAAGCGATCCACCCGGATCAACAAAACTCCACAGTCGCGAGGAAGGACGACGAGTTCCCCACGAAATCTTTCACTTGGATCTTTATCTTAATCTTGTCCCCGCTGTCACACGACCGAGCGAAAAAAACTCGGTTATTTTCAGGGGGGAGAAATATTATAGATTACAATTTATCCAGGAAAGAAGGCGGACGGTTTTTAATCAACGAAGGCGTGCGACGCGGGTGACGTTGCGCAACCGGAAATGCGGAGCGAAGAAAACACTCCGCCGATATCTTATGATTTCTTCGGCCTTGGGTGACTTTTTCCAGCGCGCTCGAAAGGGACGAGATCGGTGGGAGAAAGAGACGAGAAGGTCGAAGAGAACGTGGGGGTAGTTTTAAAGTTCGTCGTCGCTTGCGACGTGGAGCGATGAGGCTTTTTGATACTCGGTGACTCGGCCTTCGAAGAAGTTTTGCTCCTTCTTGATGTCCATCATCTCGGCGAGCCACGGGAGCGGATTCTTAATCCCGGCGGCGAGGGGGGCCAAACCGCAACCTTCGAGGCGGCGGTCGGCGATATAATCAATGTAGGTAAGAAATTCATCTTTGCGGAGGCCCACGGAGTCGACCGGGAGGCAGTCGCGAATAAATTCTTTTTCCAACGTCACGGCTTCCGCCATCGTTGCGCGGAGTTCGTTCTTGAATTCGGCGGTCCAGATCTCGCGGTTCTCCTCGACCAGATCCATGAAGAGATTCCGGAAGACCTCGATGTGATTGGATTCGTCGCGCAGGGTGTAACGGAACATTTGCCCGATCCCGGGAAATTTATTCTGCCGGTAGAGCGAGAGGACCATGCCGAAGAGGCCGTAGAACTGCGTGCCCTCCATGCACTGGCCGAAAACGAAAATGTTTTTCGCGAGCAGCTTCTTGTTTTCCGGCAGGGTGAGATCGAGGTCGCGGCGCAGGTCTTTTGAAATGCGGGTGACGAATTCGTTTTTGCGAACAATCGTCGGGACGTCCTCGAACATCGCTTCGCACTCGTGCGGGTTGATCCCGAGCGAGGCGATCATGTAGAGCAGCGAGTCGGCGTGAATGTTTTCCTCGTGCGCGTGACGGCCGAGCACGAGCTTGAGCTCGGGCGCGGTGACCAGTTCGCGCACGACGTGCTGGATGTTGTCGCCCACAATTCCTTCAGCGGCGGAGAAATAACCGATGCCCATCCGGATGATCCAGCGCTCGATGTCGTTCACGACTTTGGTATCGCGCCACTGCTCGATATCCTTGCCCATCGGGATGTCTTCCGGCTCCCAATGGTTGGCCTTCATCGTGCGGTAGAGATCATACGCCCACTGATATTTCAATGGGAGGAGGTTGAAGGTCATGGACTGGCGGCCATTGATGACCTTCTTCGCGGCAAAGGCCGCTTCGGCTTTTGCCTCATCGAGAACAAACGTTTTGGAACCAACCTGAAATGATTTCTGCATGGGATGAACGAGGAGTGCGCCGGGAGCCTTCGGGGTTGAAAAGACCCGGTGCGAGAGACCTATTTCAGCGCGTTGACGAAGGGTGCGACCTTTTCTTGTTAAAAGTTATTCACGCCTTACTGACCACTACCTGTTGTGGTGGTTGCGTGCTCTGGCCACAATATCTGGGAATCGGAAAAAGATCCGTCAATCCGTTAGTGGCGACGGCTCTGTTATTTTTTTGTGATTTAAGACTTGCCGTCGGAACTGGTTAGGCGCTCCGAGGCATGGGACAAAACGTGCCTAAAATTCGGGGAAATTCGGACGAAATTCTCTTAAGATTTTGCCAAAATTGTCGCCGCCCTGGGCAAAGGGTCGCGCAACAAAGCTGCGTCAGCGGACGGCCAAATCCGCTCAAGGCGCCGCTGTCGTGCTTCACCGGTTACAACCCGGCGACGTTGTCGTGAAAATTTGGAGACAGAAAGTCACTGGGGCCTTGTCAGGGTTTCCCTGAAGGCGCGAGCGGCGGGTAAACGCAAGCCGGTTTCGCCAGAGGCCCGTCCAGGCCGGGGAGCGAGAAACCCAGCGGTCGGGAAAAGTGTAGTTTATTTCTACCTACACGCGGTGTTGCTCCCTGCCCTCCCCTCCCGGCGTGGACGCGGACACGCGGGCGATGAACGCGCGAGACCGATCGGCCATCTGGACGACCTCACAAAAATCGAGCGGACAGGAATTGTAGTCTTTTTGTACCTACACGGCTGGTTAGCGCGGGTCGGGCGTGCGCGAGAAAGAGCCGAAGAGCGCCCCGGGACGGGTCGCGCCACCTCGAGTCCTTCTCGCCTCTCACCGCTCGCGGATCACGCGGTCGATGAAGCGCAGTTTCTCCACCACCGGCGTGGGAATGGTGAAGGGGTAGGCGTCGGGGTGACCGAGGCTGCGGTTCAGGCTGTTCAAGAAACGCGTGAGGGGCAGCCATTGATCGAAGAAAAGAGTATCGAAATTGTCCGCACGCTCGCGCACCTCGACGCTCTGGACCGGGGCTTGATCCGCTTTGCGGGGGCGCAACGACACGCCCCAATTTTCCGCGGTGTGCAGGCCATCGGTCATGTGCAGGTAATGGGCCCAAGTCTCGGCCCAATCCTCCCAGGGGTGCATGCTCGCGTAGGCGCTGATGAAGGTGTGATCCCACTCCTTCGGCGCGCCGTGTTGATAATGCCGCTGCAGGGCCTCGGCGTAGTCTTGCCGCTCGTCGCCGAAGTGGCGGCGGAATTCGGCCAACCACGGTGTATTCGCAATTAGGATATCCCAGTAATAATGGCCGACCTCGTGGCGAAAGTGGCCGAGGAGCGTGCGGTAGGGTTCGTGCATCGCCTTCCGCATCTGCTCGCGCGAGGGATCGTCCGCCTCGGCGACGTTGAGCGTGATCACACCGTTGCTGTGGCCCGTCAGGACGCGATTCTCGGGCGTGGTGTCCTCGAGAAACTGAAAAGCGATTCCGTGCTGCGGGTCTTCTTTCCGGCTTTTCACCGGGAGGCGCAGGCCCTGCAGCGAATAAATCAGGCGACGTTTAGCCTGCTCGAGGCGAAACCAGTGATTTTTATTTTCCGGCTTGTGGAGGGCGGGAATAATCTCGGTCAACCGGCAGCAGACGCAGAGCTCCTCGGATTCGTCCGGGGCGACCATCCAGTTGCAGACATTCTCGACCGCGTAGTTTCGGCACGGACGGTAGGCGTAACCGTCGTCGCGACCGATCACCGGCCAAGGTCCTTGGTCTCGCTGCTCGAACGCCGCCATCGTGCGCTCGTAAGGAATAAATCCGAGAACGCTCCCGCAGTTTTCACAGCGGGTGTTCTCAAAAAAGATCGGTTGTTGGCACGAGGTGCAGCGGTAGGTTTTCATCTGGCGGCCGAAGCGGACCTAGCAAGAGAGTGAGCGTTCCGAAAGCAGAACGCGTTCGGCATAGGAGATAGCACGGGGAGTACCGGCCGAGAAATAAGAAGGGCAATTTAGGCGCGGACCGTGTCCGACACGATTTACTTAGGGCGAACGACGAAACACTGGCTACGCCTTTACGAGAAGTTCGTCGTTTGAAGTTGGCAGTTGATAAGACGCGGTCCTCCCTCCCGGTGAGCCGCGTTGAATACGGCTCGGCGGGGAAGCCTCGCCCTACCTTCGAGGCGCTTCGTGCCGCTTTACTCGGTAAGAGAAAAAATAAAGCGGACACGGCGGTCCGCCCTCCAGGGCAGAGGCCACCGTGAGAACGATTGCAGAGAAAGAAATCAGAGAAAGATCGCGGCGGCCCGGGTTCTGCTCATGCACTCACCGCGTTCCATCTATTCGGTCCATGGCCATCCACGTCGCCCTCCATCACCGCACCTCTTATAAGTACGACCGTCTCGTCGGACTCGGCCCCCAGCTCATTCGGCTGAGGCCCGCGCCCCACTGCAAGACGCCGATCATCAGCTACTCGCTCAAAGTTTTTCCGGAAGGCCCGTTCATCAACTGGCAACAGGATCCCTTCAGCAACTACCTCGCCCGGGTGGTCTATCCGGACAAGATCGCCTCGTTCACCGTCGAAGTCGACTTGGTGGCGGAGATGGCGGTGTACAACCCGTTCGACTTTTTCCTCGAGCCGCAGGCCGAATCCTTTCCGTTTTCCTACGAACCGAGTCTCGCCGCCGATCTCGCGCCTTACCTGCGCAAGTGCGAGCTCACCCCGAAATTCGCGGCCTTGGTCAAATCCATCGACCTCACGCCGCAGCGCACGATCAACTTTCTGGTCGGGCTGAACCAGAAGCTCTGGACCGACATCAAATACCTCATCCGTCTCGAAGCCGGAGTGCAGACGCCGGAGAAAACGCTGGAAAACGGCTCCGGTTCCTGCCGCGACTCGTCCTGGCTGCTGGTCAACCTCCTGCGTCACCTCGGGCTGGCCGCGCGTTTTGTATCCGGATATTTATTACAACTGCGGGCCGACGTGAAGTCGCTCGACGGTCCGTCGGGCGCGGAAAAAGATTTCACCGACCTGCACGCCTGGTGCGAAGTCTACTTGCCCGGCGCCGGTTGGATCGGCCTCGACCCGACCTCGGGTCTGCTGGCGGGCGAGGGTCACATTCCTCTCGCCTGCACGCCTGAACCACAAACCGCTGCGGCGATCAGCGGCGCGGTCGACGAGTGCGAGACGGAATTCAAATTCGAGATGACGGTGCAGCGGATTTATGAATCGCCGCGCGTCACCCTGCCCTACTCCGACGAGGCCTGGGCGAAAATCGACGCGCTCGGCGACTCGATCGACCGCGCCCTCAAAGCCGCCGACGTGCGCCTCACCATGGGCGGCGAGCCGACCTTTGTCTCGATCGACGATTTCGACGGCGCGGAATGGAACAGCATCGCCCAAGGTCCCAAAAAACGCGGACTGGCCGAGCAGTTGATCAAACGCCTCTGGCAGCACTACGCACCGGGCGGCTTCATTCACTATGGGCAGGGCAAGTGGTACCCAGGCGAATCGCTCCCTCGCTGGGCCTTCAGCTGCCTGTGGCGGCGCGATGGACAGACCCTTTGGCAAAATCCGAAGCTGCTGGCCGATCTGGAAAAACCGTCGAAGTTCACCTCGGTCGATGCAGAACGCTTCACGCGCCGGATCACCGCGCGCCTCGGGGTGAGCGACAAGTGGATCATGCCGGGCTTCGAGGACACCTACTACTACCTCTGGAAAGAGCGGAAGCTGCCGATCAATGTCGACGCGATCAAAAACAAGCTGAGCGATCAGGAAGAACGCGCCCGGATCGCGAAAGTTTTCGAGCAGGGATTGAATCAGGTGATTGGATACGCCGTGCCGCTCGAGCGCTGCGAAGGACCCGACGGCTTGGGCTGGATGTCGGGCCCGTGGTTCCTGCGCGCTCAAACCCTCTTTCTCGTCCCGGGCGATTCGCCGATGGGCTACCGCCTGCCGCTCGCGTCGCAGCCATGGACCGCGGCGACGGATTATCGCTTCGGAATCGAGCCCGATCCGACCCAGCCGGTTCCGCCCTTGCCTGATCGCGAGACGTTGGCCCGGCAGTACTTCCGGGTCGAAGGCGCTCGACCGAATCAGGCGCGCGCGGACGCCGACCAAATGGCGGCCCGAGCGCAACCCGCTCCGCCCTATGCCACGACCGGATGGCCGCGGCCTCGGACGTTGCCCGATCCGACCACGCCGCCAAAGCCCCATCAATCCGCGCCGTGGATACCGCGCACCGCGCTCTGCGTCCAAGCGCGCGGAGGACATCTCTTTGTCTTTATTCCGCCGCTCTCCAGCGCCGACGACTATGTCGATCTCTTGACCGCGGTCGAGGCCACCGCGAGCGAGTTGGCCATGCCGGTCGTGATCGAGGGCTACCAGCCACCGCACGACCCGCGGCTCGAGTCGGTCAAGGTCACCCCCGATCCGGGCGTGATCGAAGTGAACATCCATCCTTCCGCCGGGTGGCGCGAACTGGTGGAAAAAACCGAAACGCTCTACCAGCTCGCGCGCGAGTGCCGTCTGGGCACGGAGAAATTCATGCTCGATGGGCGACACACCGGCACCGGTGGCGGCAACCACTTGATCATCGGGGGAGCGACGCCCGAAGACAGTCCGCTCCTGCGTCGACCGCATCTCCTGAAAAGCCTGGTCGCCTACTGGCACCAGCATCCGTCGCTCAGTTATCTTTTTTCCGGTCTCTTCATCGGACCGACCAGCCAGGCGCCGCGGGTCGACGAGGCGCGCAACGACTCGATTTACGAGTTGGAAATCGCGTTTCGCGAACTCGATCGGCAGCTCACCGGACGACAGACCCCGCCGCCGTGGCTGGTCGATCGCATCTTCCGCAACCTCCTGATCGACGTCAGCGGCAACACGCACCGCGCGGAATTTTGCATCGACAAGTTGTATTCACCAGATGGATCGACCGGTCGTCTCGGTCTGCTCGAGCTGCGCGCCTTCGAAATGCCGCCGCATGCCCGGATGAGTCTGGTCCAGCAACTTCTCTTGCGCGGCTTGGTTCAGCGTTTCTGGGAGCACCCCTACTCGCCGAAGCGCTTGGTCCGCTGGGGCACCGATCTGCACGACCGCTTCATGCTGCCGCACTATTGCCAGCAGGATTTCTCCGACGTGATCGACGACCTGAACGGCTGGGGCCTGCCCTTCGAGGCGAGTTGGTTCGCGCCGCACTTCGAGTTCCGTTTTCCCTATCACGGCAAGGTTTCCTACCGCGACATGGAGCTGGAGCTGCGCCATGCGCTGGAGCCGTGGCATGTCCTGGGCGAAGAGCCGGGCGTGGGCGGCACAGTTCGTTTCGTCGATTCCTCGCTGGAACGTGTGCAGGTCAAAGTATCGGGACTGATTTCGGAACGGTACGCCGTGGGCTGCAACGGCGCTCGCGTGCCGCTCCAGTCAACCGGCGTGAAAGGTGAATTCGTCGCAGGGATACGTTTCCGCGCCTGGCAACCGCCGGAGTGTTTGCACCCGACGATCCGCCGCGACAATCCTCTGGTGATCGACATTGTGGATACATGGAATCGCCGCGCGATCGGCGGCTGCACCTACCACGTGGCGCACCCCGGCGGGCGCAACTACGACACCTTCCCGATCAATGCCTACGAAGCGGAAAGCCGCCGCCTCGCGCGCTTCTTCCCCTATGGCCACACGCCCGGACCGATCGCGTCGATGCCGCTAGAAGTGACGCAGGAATTTCCCTTTACGCTCGATTTGCGGGATCCGGTGAAGCTGCCGCGCTGAGATCGAAGCGGGGGCGAGACGAGTGATTCCGACTCGTTCTCGCGTGCGGCGTCGTTATCGTTCTCGAGATGAAAGATGATGTCAGTCCCGATCGGAATCTGGTTTGAGGTAGGGCGAACCGTCCCTGGTGAGCTCACTCGGACGCGGCTCACCAAAGACGGTTCGCCCTACCCTAAAAAAACCAGAGTAATTCTAAACGAGAGAACGAGAACAATCTTCCGACGTGCCTCAAACTTCCCCTCCCGTCCCTCCCGCCTTGCCGTCGTGGCTGGGCCACTACGCTCCGCCGAGCGGGCGATTCGACGAGTGCCTCGCGCCTGACGGCAGTCTGCGGACGCTTTGGGCGGACTTTTTTTCCCAGCTCGGAGAAGATCCCGCCCAAGCGCTGCGGTCGGCGAGCGACGCCTGTCATCGCGCGATCATCGAGCAGGAGGTCAACGTCAACGTTTACGAAGACGCTCGCTCCGCCGCGCAATCCTGGCCGCTCGACGTGCTGCCGCTCTTGCTCGACCGCGATTCCTGGGAGAGTTTGTCCGCCGGTCTGCAGCAGCGCGCGCAGCTGTACGAGCACCTGTTGAAAGACCTCTACGGCCCGCAGCAGCTGTTGAAAAGCGGCTCGATTCCGGCCGCGCTGATCATGGCCAACCCCAATTTCCTGCGCGCCTGCGTGGGCCTGGGGAACCGCTCCACCCCGTTTCTCCAGAATTTCGCGGTCGACGTCGCGCGCTCGCCCGACGGCCGCTGGTGGGTCTTGGAGGACCGCCTCGACGCTCCCACCGGCCTGGGCTACGCGCTGCAAAATCGCATCATCATCCGCCACGTGCTGGCCGGAGCGTTTCGCGCCACGCCGGTGGTGCGTTTGTATCAGTTTTTCCAGGACTACCGCAACGCCGTGACCCGGCTCTCCGCCCAAACCCAGGATCCGCGGGTCGTGTTGCTGACGCCGGGACCGGCGAACGAGGCGTATTTTGAACACACCTACCTGGCGCGCTACCTCGGTTTCGCCCCAGTCGAGGGCGAAGACCTCACCACCCGCGACCGACAGGTTTATCTGCGTACGGTCGGCGGACTGAAGCGGGTCGACGCGATTTTGCGCCGGGTGGATTCCGCGTTCTGCGATCCGCTGGAGCTCAACCCGGAGTCGCTCCTCGGCATTCCCGGCCTGGTCCAGTCCTCCCTCGCCGGCACGATCGGGCTGGCCAATCAACTGGGCGGCACCGCGCTGGAGGGCACCGGCCTGCTCGCCTACCTGCCGCCGCTTTGCCGCGAAGTCTTGGGCGAGAAACTGCTCTTGCCCAGCGCCGCCACCTGGTGGTGCGGCGAACCGTCGGCGCGCGAGTATGTTCTAAAAAACCTGCACGCCCTGGTGATCAAGCCGACCTTTGGCGGGCCCACCTCTATTCCGACTCGGTACGGCGCCCTCCTGACCGAAGCGGAACGGAATGTACTGGCCGACCAAATACGAGCACGGCCCCAGGCCTACTGCGGTCAGGAGCGCGTGCTTCTCGGCACCGCGCCGGCCTGGGAGAAGGACGGTCTGCGGCCGAAACCGTACGTCTTGCGGGTGTATCTGAACTGGTGCGACGGCAAATACCACGTGCTTCCCGGAGGCTTGGCGCGGTTTAACCGGAGCGGCGAGGACGGCATCATCTCCCTGCAGCGCGGCTCAATTTCGAAGGACACCTGGGTGCTGCAGGACGGCGACCCAGTCGAGCGTCCGGTCGTGACCCGGCCGACGCGGAGCGATTTTACCCTCACGCCCACCGCCACGCCCAGCCGGTTGGCCGACCACCTGTATTGGTTGGGGCGATACTTGGAGCGCACCCGCCAAATCTCCCGCCTGCTCGAAAAAATGGACGCCCTGCTGGAAGACGAGATTGCCATTCTCGATCCGGGCGTGGCGATCGACACCGTGCGCCTGGCCCTCCGGCTGCAAGACAGCTACGCCGCTTCCACCGCCACCCTGGATTTTCTGGTCGCGAAGGTCCATCGCGTCGCGGCCGACGTGACGCACGTGGGCAGTCTGGCGGGCAATCTCCGCGAGCTATCGCGCATCCTGGAAATCGTCAAAGTTCATCTCCCGCCCGAGGCCTGGCAAACCGCGCGCAAACTCCGGGCGCTCAGCCCGTCGCAGGCCCAGACCGGGGTCTGGCCGGAGTTGCGCGTCCAGTTGGCCGCGCTGGACAGCCTGGTGGCCGAGACCCTGCCGCGCGACACCGGCTGGCGGTTTCTCGATCTCGGCCGACGGCTCGAACGCGCGATGCAACTCCTTTCCTGCCTCGAGGCCTTCCTTCCGTCGCAGCCCGCGTTGGTTGTCACCGAATTTCGACTACAGACGCTGCTCCACGTGACGGACGGCTTGTTCACGTATCGGACCATTTATCACGGCCCGTATGAAAACGCCCCCGTTCTCGCCTGCCTATTTGGCGCGGCCGAGAATCCGCGGAGTGTGTGTTACCAAACCGATCGGATTTACGAACACCTCCAGCTCCTGCCCGAAGAAATTGCGCCCGCCGCGGTCGCGACGTTGCGATCGACGGCTTACGAGCTGGCGCGCGATATTCGCCTGACCGATGTTCAAGCGCTGGCCGAAGAACCGACCCAGATTGCGGTACAGATCCACCAATGGATCGGCGTGCTGAGCCAGATCAACGACCGGGTGACACAGATCTATTTCGCGCACCTTCAGCAGGCCTAGTAGGCAGGGTCCGTTGTAGCCGGGGGCGCCGACCCCGGGGTTTGCGGCGTCAAAGAGCTTCAAGCCCCGGGGTCACCGCCCCCGGCTACAACGGTTACAACGCGGCAGCCTCTTGCTTAGCGATGGTAGATCGGGTTGGGTGAGGGGCGCGCATCGACTTGAATCAAAGGCGATCCGTGAAATCCTTCTCCGCCCAAGCTATGCCGACTTTTCGTATCCACCATTCCACCACGTACCGGCACGGCGGCGCGGTGTGCTGAGCCAGATCAATGACCGGGTGACGCAGATCTATTTCGCGCACCTTCAGCAGGCCTAGTAGGAAGGGTTCGTTGTAGCCGGGGGCGCCGACCCCGGGGTTTGCGGCGTCAAAGATCTTCAAGCCCCGGGGTCACCGCCCCCGGCTACAACGGTTACAACGCGGCAGCCTCTTGCTTAGCGACGGTAGATCGGGTTGGGTGAGGGGCGCGCATCGACCTGAATCAAAGGCGATCCGTGAAATCCTTCTCCGCCCAAGCCATGCCGACCTTTCGTATTCACCATTCCACCACGTACCGGCACGGCGGATCGGCGTGCTGAGCCAGATCCACGACCGGGTGACACAGATCTATTTCGCGCACCTTCAGCAGGCCTAGTAGGAACGGTTCGTTGTAGCCGGGGGCGCCGACCCCGGGGTTTGCGGCGTCAAAGGTCTTCAAGCCCCGGGGTCACCGCCCCCGGCTACAACGGTTACAACGCGGCAGCCTCTTGCTTAGCGATGGTAGATCGGGTTGAGTGAGGGGCGCGCATCGGCCTGAATCAAAGGCGATCCGTGAAATCCTTTTCCGCCCAAGCCATGCCGACCTTTCGTATCCACCATTCCACCACGTACCGGCACGGCGGCGCGGCCACCACGAGCTGGCAGTTGCTGCGGTTGAAGCCGAGAGGCGAAGAAAACCAGGAGCTGCTGGATTTCGGTTTGGAGCTATCGGACCAGCCGGCGATCAGCGAACGGGTGGACTATTTTGGCAACGCCGTCCACGGGTTCACCCGCCATGGCGCGGCCAACGAGTTGGTGATCACCGCGACCAGCCGGGTGCAACGTGGGTCGGTCCGAAAGGCGGAGTTCGACGCAACCCCGACGCTGCCCGAGCTGCGCGCGGCGACGGATCAGGCGGTGAAGGAGGGTGAATTTAAACTCGAGCAGTTTCGCCACGAAAGCCCGACCGTGCCGCTCCTCCCCGAGGCGGCGGCGCTGGCCGATCCAATCGCGGGAGACGAACTCCCCGCGCTGCGGTGGCTGGAGGAGTTGGGTCGCGTTTTCGCCCGCGACTTCGTCTTCGATCCGGGAGCCACCACGGTGAGCACCCCGCTCGCGACCGTGCTGCAGCAGCGCCGCGGGGTCTGTCAGGACTTTTCTCACCTCTTCCTCAGTTGTCTCCGGCAGCAGGGATTCGCCGCGTCCTACGTAAGTGGATACCTCTTGACCGAACCGCCGGCGGGAATGCCGCGGCTGCGCGGAGCCGATGCGATGCACGCCTGGATCTCGGTTTGGATTCCAGCGATCGGCTGGGTCGACTACGACCCCACCAATCAGTGTTTTGTGGAGACAAGCCACATCGTCGTGGCGCGCGGGCGAGATTATACGGACGTCTGCCCGATCAGCGGCGTCTTCCGCGGGGGTGCGCGGCACGCGTTGACCCTGGGCGTGACGGTGGAAGAGGAAGAAGACTGAGAGAACGACCGCAACTCGGCCGTGCGAGCGGGTGAAAAAGAAAGCGACGCACTCCAAGGCCCCCGGTGGGGAAAGGGCCGGAATGCGTCGCTGGACTGAGCAGGGGGTAATACCCGTTTTACGGGGCGCTCAGAACTCTCGGAACACCCATAACGACCACATGGCAGTTCCGCTGAAATCGAAATAGGCCTGATTCTCCCAATTGTTGCCGCTGCTCGGATTTGTATTGTCCCAGCCATTACCGGCGACCGGTGTCCAGGTTCCTTCCCAGTAGACAACGCCCGCTCCGCGGTTATTGGGGACGGCTTGGACGATCTGGAGGATCTTCTTGACCATGTCATACTGACCTTGGACCGAAGCATCGTAACCAGGGACCAGCTGGGTAGAGAGACCGATGGCGTTGAAGGTTCCGTCGGCGTCGTTGAGCGTCCAAGGGTAAGCCGTTTCGCAAACCAGAACGGGCTTTTCGAAATAAGCCGCGGCGTTATTGATCGCAGTTTCGAAGTCGGTCAGCGGACCGTGCCAATAGGGATAATAGGATACGCCGGTGAAATCCCAATTGATCCCCTTCGCCTTCACGCTGCTGAACCACCATTTGATCAATTCCCAGTCTCCGCCCTTCGCGATGTGGAGGATGATTTTCGTCGTGGGGTGAGCCAGGCGAGCGCCCGCGATGCCGGCGCGCAGCAGCTCGCAGAGATGAGTGAAATCGTAGTTCGCGGCCGACAGACTTCCTTCCGGCCAAAGCATGCCGTCGTTGATTTCGTTCCCGATTTGGACGTAGTAGGCCGGAGTGCCTTGGCGAGCGAGCGCAGCGCAGACGTCGTAGGTGTAGAGGAAAACGGCGGCTTTGAGCTGACAGAGATCGAAGTTTTTCCAGGCGGCCGGTTTGGTCTGGTGACTCGGATCAGCCCAGGTGTCGGAATAATGAAAATCAATCAGGGTTTTCATCCCCAGCGCGTGAATCCGCCGGGCCATGGCAAGAACCCGCGGCTTGGTGTCGTATCCATCGGGTGAATTCACCCAAACCCGGAGACGCACGGTGTTGACGCCTCCGTCCTTGAGAATTTTCAGCGCGTCGTCGCGCCAGCCGGAAGCGAAAGCGTAGGTGCCGCCTTTGTCCTCACTTTTCTTGAGAGAGGAGGCATCGCAGCCTTTGATCAAAACTCCCGCCTGGGCGGGGACGAAGGCCAGCAGCGCGACCAGGGCCAACGCCGCACGTCGTAAAGGATACATCGATGAAGATCTAAGAGGGTGGTCAAACGCGGAGCCCGACTGAGTCGGCCTCCGCACAAAGCGAACTCGCCGCAAGGTGATGCGCGGCGACCAAATACCGGACAACTAAGCGGTCTGAAGCGGACGCGCGCCCTCGGTCGAAGGAGCGAGTTGCCCCAACTTCCAATGACACGCCGCGGAAAGAACTTGGGCGCCGGCGGCGCGCTGCGCACGCAACGCAAACTGCGTCGAACCCGTCGGCAAACGAACCAAGATCGAAGCAATGCCGGCCTCGGCCTGAACGGTCTGCGGGCCGAGGATTTCCGCCTGACCGAGCACGGCAAAAGCGATCACACTCTGATCGTCGACGCAGAGGTTGCCCTTGGCGTCGCGGACATAAACATGCGCGAAAACCAGATCGGGCGTGCTCGTTTCGATCGGCACCCCACTCGTCTCCACCACCAGCTCGAGCTGAGCCGGTAGGTCCGGCGTGGATACGCTGTGGCGGGCGGCGACCTCATTGTCGAGATAGGCCACGGCCTCCAACGTCCCCGGCAGGTACTCCGACAAATCAAAAACAAACGGCGGATGAGGCAGAAACTGCGTCATCCAAGTGACCGACGGCTTTTGTCGCGCGACCGGAGCGCCGTTGAACCGGAGCTCGACCTCGTCGCAGTTGCTGAAAACCACCACGCGTAAATCGGACGCCGCGGTCCAGTGCGAAGCGATGAAGACGGTGGGACCACCGGTCCAGCCCGCGCCTTTTTCCTGCGCATCGCGCTGGCTCCGATAAAAGTGATAGGAATATTTCGGGAGCCGAAAAATATCCATCACGCCACAGGCCGCGCGCTGAGGGTGATAGCCTCGCGCGTAGTCGAACATGGCCCATTGCCCATCGAGCACGGCGGGAGATGAGAGGGTATCGTTGAGCGCGAGCGTGTGATTCCATGCTTGCTGGCGCAGTCCGCGCTCGCCGTCGGCGCGGAGTTGCCGACTGTTGCTCCAAGCCGCGTGAACGCCCGCCCCGGTTTTTTGATCGAAGCCCTCGTTGGAGGCGTAGAACTCCCAGTCGCCATACTCCGCCACGATCATGGCCTTGTCCGCGTTTTTCCAGCGATGGATTTCGCCATGCTGACGCGAGTGCAGGTAGACGTCGTAAGAATCGAGCCAGCCCGCGGTGAACATCTGGTCGCCAGGATACTCCTCGTGGCCGATAGCCCGCAGCGTATCCATAAACGGGTTATCCATCGCCGTCTCGTTGAGCGACAATTCCCAGGCGATGACGCAGGGGTGATTGCGATCGCGGCGGATCAAATCGCGCGCGGCTTCAAAGCAATTTTGCCGGAAACGGTCGTTCCCGATAAATTGCCAACCCGGTATGCAGTTCAGCACGACAAGGCCGAGTTCGTCGCAGGCGTTGAGAAAGTCGGTCGATTGCGGATAATGAGAAAGCCGGACGTAGTCGAAGCCGGCTTCCTTGATTCGACGCGCGTCGCGGAGCTGGGCCAGACGCGGCAATCCATATCCAGCATACGGATACTCTTGATGCCGGTTGGTCCCGCGCAATCGCATCCGTCGGCCGTTGATCACGAAACCGGTGGAACGGGAGAACGCGATGCGCCGAATGCCGATCCGGACGCTTCGGCTGTCGATCACATTTCCCTCGGGGGAACGAAGCGACACCCGCACCTGATGCAGCGCGGGAGAATCGGGACTCCAGAGCTGGGGCTGGTCGACGGTGAGCTGGATCTCCACGTGGGTGGAGCTCTCTCCTGGCAACATGCAGACCACGCGATTGCCGGCCGAGACTTCGACCGAGCCGCGCAGAACGTCGACCTCGACCGCGAAATCGCGCGGAGACCGTCCACAGTTGCGCACGTGGACCTTGACCTGCAGAGCCGCCCTTTCGGCCGAGGCTGCCAGGGTCCGGACAAAGATTCCGCCCCCCGCGATCTCATTAGCCGCGACCGGATCCGTGATATGGATTTCTGGATACACCCGCAACTCCACGCCGCGGTAAAGCCCGCCGTACCAGCAAAAATCGAGCTCCTCGAACCGTTTGCCCGGAGGCACCTCGGGGTTGTTTCGGTTGTCCAGACGGACGGCGAGAAGGTGAGCTGCTCCTTCCCGAAGAAAGGGGGTCAGGTCAACTTCGAACGGCAGATAACCGCCCACGTGCCGACCGATCTCAACCTCGTCCAAAAAGACCTGGGCGGTGTGCATCGCCGCTCCGAATGCGAGCACGTAGCGCTCACCTCGCACCAACTTCATCGGCCGCAGGGTGCGACGATATTCGCACTGACCGAGCCAATGCCCGTGTCCGTTTAAGTCGGCCACAAACGGGCAATGAGGCAGATCGACGGACGACCATGCTTGCGGAGAGAGATCCGCATTGAGCCGGCGGAAACTCCATCCGCGGTCTAAATTAGTAACATCCATCATTAGGGCTTGGGGTAGAGTTTCAGTAAAAATGAAACTGTTTAATTTTCAAGCACAGAATATGGCCAAAACGGATCCTTTTAAGCAACCGAATCGCGCTCAATCAAACGCACGGGAAGCGTGACGTGGCGGGGCTGCACGGTCTCTCCAAGCGTGAGTCGATCGATCATATCCACCGCCCGCTCGGCCATGTCTTTCAAAGGCTCGGCCAAGGTGGTGAGCGGCGGGTTCTGGAGAGCGGAAACGCCTTCGTTTTCACCGCCGATGAGCGAGATATCCTGAGGCACTTTGAGGCCCATCACGTAGGTCAGGATGTGAAGGCATTCCATCGCCTGGTAACTGGAACCAGGAGCGTAAATCGCATCCGCACCCCCGCGGACGATCCGCGTCACGGCCGAGGAGCGATTGACGTCCGCGCCGACCAGGAGGTGGAGCCGCTCGTCAATCGGAACCTTGGCTTCGGTCAGCGCTTTTTTAAAACCGTTGAGCCGCTCGATGAAAGGCCGCGAGTTGCCGGAGAGGAAGGCGAGCCTTTGCCGTCCACGCGCGATGAAGTGCTGAGCGGCCATGTAGCCCGAATTGAAATGATCGGAGCAGACCGCGTACTCCGCCGGATGGAGGTCGAACTTGTCCATGTAGACCACCGGCATGCGCGACTCCAAGTCTTGCAGGAGCGCCTGCAAGGCCCGGTCAAAGGTGACGGCGATGATGCCGTCCAGAAAGAAGCCGGGCAACTGTTCCAACGGATTCGAAGGCAGCAGGACCCCGATGTTGCGCCGAGAGAAAGCGAAGGCGAGGTGGGCGGTCAACGCAGCCGCGTAGCCTTCGATCCGATCGGTGAAGGTCGGCTCGGAGAGAATCGCGATCTGTCGTGTCCGAACGGATACCTGAGGCTTGAGATTGAGTTCCTTGGCTGCCCGCAGGACACGTTCCCGGGTCTCGGGCTTCACCTTGTCGCGATTATTGAGCACGCGACTGACCGTGCCTGGGGAGACCTCGGCCAATCGGGCCAAGTCGTAAATCGTGGATTTTTTTCCTGTGGGATTGGCCGGAGGAGTACGACTCATCCGAACAGCTGTATCACTTGAGGCCCCCGCTTGCGATTTTTTTGTAACAGGCGACGAAGAAACCGGTTGGGACGATTTGGAAGAGGAATTGGGTGATCTCATCAGAGGGCTCCTCGGCGAGACTCAAGCGCATCGCGCGTGGCGTACGCACTTTTTTTGCTGAGCGGGTAATAGCAGAGTAGAACAATGGCGATCACCGCCCAGACGCCGGTGGAGACGGCGAGGATCAGCCGCATGCCCAAGATGGCGCCGGATGTTTGTGCGCCATGGAGATTGGCATCGAAATGCACTAATTTCAACGCCAGCCCCCCACCAAAAAAGGCGAGCGCGTAGCCGGTTTTTTGTATCCACGAAAATAAAGAGCCCAACATCCCTTCGCGGCGAAGACCGTGCCGCAGCTCATCATCGTCGCAGACATCGGCGAGCATCGATGGCGTGAGGACATTGAGCGCGGTCCAAACCGGGCCACAGAGCAGAGGATCCAGCAGGATCTTCCAATTATTTCCTGGGGTGAAGAGGAACCACTTGCCGAAGGCGCCGAGGAGGACCAGGCCGAAAATAATACTAAGGGTGGCGCGCTTGCCGTAGCGATGAGACATCCAATTGACCGGGTAAATCATCCCGATGCCGAGAACCGCATAACCGCTCGAGAGCCAGCCTTTCCATTTGGCTCCTTCGGCGATGTTGCCTCCGCACATATGATAAACGATAATATAATAATCTATATTGCTCGCGAGCATTCCGGCCAGCACTTGGCAAATCGTCAGGCCAATCAATACAGTGAAAGCGCGATTGCTGAAGGCGGCTTTGAACGCGGGCGCGAAGCGAACGGGTTCCTGTTTCTCGGTTTTTTTGAAAAACCGCTCCCGCACAAAAAGTCCCGGAATCATTCCGACCAGCCCCATGACCACGATAGCAATGCCCCACCCCACTGTGCGAACCCCGACCAACACCGAGCCAAAGATCGCCATATTAGCCAGGGGGAAGGCCCAGCTGTAAGTGAGTTCTCCAATTTTCCCAAAAAAACCGCCGTAGGCCGAGACGCGCGTGCGCTCCTGATAATCAGGCGTCATCTCATAGGTCAGACTCATGAGCGGGACCGAAAAAATCGAGAAGCAGGTGTAGAACAAAAGCAAGGTCCCGAGCAGATAACCCATCGTGGCGGTCTGACTCATTCCACCCGGCACCATCCAAATCAGCCCGAAGGCGACTGCCTGTAGTAGCGCTCCCACTACAATGATCGGCTTACGCCGCCCAAAGCGCGAATGACAGTTGTCGGAAAAAATTCCTACGATCGGGTCGGTCAACGCATCCCAGAAACGCGGAACGGCCAGAAGCATGCCGAGGATCACCGGGTCGAGACCCAAGGTCATTTGATAAACCGGAATGGCGAGGCTCTTCACGCCCGAGTTGCCATAGAAGGTCGCAAGATAGCCCGCGCCCAACGCCGTTTTCTCCGCGAAACTCACCTTGTCCTGCTCCCGAGTGACGCGATTCTTTTCTTCCCCCCCAGGAGTATTGGGTTCGACTACGCCGGGCGGGTTAGGCACGGCACCGCCAGCGGTCGGCGGTAAATTTAGGTTCGGTGGGGTCGGGGTCATGGGAAGCGGGGTGATGCTGGACTTTCTCGTTCGTCGTCTTCTTTAGAGCCAGAAGACGACCAAAGAGAAAGAAGAGGAGGCGAGTCGCCCCGCCTCCTCTTTTCCTGAATGATTAGAAGGAGATCTTCGCGCTGAGCGTGAACTTGCGCGGCTCCTGCAGACCGATGCGTTCCGGGACATGGTGATCCCAATACGCCACGGTATAGATCTGATATTTGTCGGTGTCGAAGAGGTTGCTGACGTTCAACTGAATCTCGACCGGGGTTTTGTGGCCCATGAGGTTCGGGTTGAAGGAATAGCCAAGCAGCCCGTCGAACAGAGCGAGAGAACGACCATAGATCAGGTCGCCATTCGACTCCTGGCTGATAATATTACGGCTCTGGGTCCGAGCGCCACCGCCGAAATAGAGGCCCTTCAGCATGCCGCCATCGAGCGTATAACGGGTGAAGATATTAGCCCCGTACTTCCGCTCACCGCGCGCCGGGCGACCATTGAAGTCGGTTGCAGACTTGATCCCCGTGTTCATCCAGCCGATTTGAGCACCCAGGGTATCCCAATCGCCGCCACCCAACAACGTGGTGGTGGGGGCCTTCGACAGCCAGAAGGCCTGGTTGGTCTTGGCCCAAGCCACAACCTCGTTCATGATATTGTCTTTCACGACATTATTGATCGAGAAGTTGGCCTGGACGCGCCAGTTGCTCTGGGGATTCGCGACGAGCGTGAATTCCCACCCGTCAGCCTTACGATCTTCGAGGTAACCGTTGCCCTTGGTGGTGCCGGCCGTGGCTTGCGCGGCAGTGATCAGGCCAGCGGTTTGTAGTGCGGAATAGATACGATTGTTGGTGCTGACCCAGCTGCCCACATCTCCGTATTCCGTGATATTTTTCTGCTTGGTCGTATAATAATCAACCGTCGCATAGAGCTTGCTCTTCAGAAGGTCGAACTTGGCACCGATGTCGACGCCCGTCGCTTTGGGCATCGGCGGATCGATACCACCGACGGTCTGAATATTCGCGGTCGGCAAATCCCGGCTGCTCGACGTATTGGCAAAGAGCGACACCTGCTCGGTCACATGATAAACCGCACCTGCCGTCAGGGTCGGAGCATTGAACGACGTGCTCACGAGATGAGCGCGGTCCAAGTAGCGGATGAACGAGGCGTTGAAGGCGGTGGGAGCACGGTCCTTGTCGAGCCGGTCCACGCGATAACCGAAGATCGTGACGAGGCGGTCAGTGAAGAAATGACTCTGCAGCGCGCCGAGGAAGGTGTTCTGCCGCTCCTGTGAATTATCGATATCCTGATTGGGCGCCCACGAAGAGACGAGGGTCTTTCCAGTCACAGGATCGACCGTATTGATCGGAGTCTGCCAGCCAGCCGCGTAGATCGAGGAAGATTCTCCCTCAGTGATGTAGTGGCGGCGGAAGACACGATTTTCGTCCCAGCTGCCTCCGCCCGCGAAGACTTCCGAGTCTTCCCGGCGATAGAAGGTGTGCCAGCGACGCTCGAACATTCCAGCGAGGCGGTGTTTTCCGAAAGCTCCAGCGTCAAACTCGTAGGCCGCGGTGGCACGGATGTTGTCGGATCGGATATGCTGGGTGCGACGCGTCCAGTTGTTTTCAACATACAACTTGCCCGCGTTAGGATTGGCCGCGCCATTCGGCAAAATCGAGCTGGCGTCGCCGAAAAGCTCGGTCGCATCGGCCAAAAACCCGTAGGTCTGCATCGCGCTAGAGCTCGGATCGTAACCGACGAAATCGGTCACTTGGTGATTATAAGCCACCTCGAAGGAGAACTGGTCCGAGACCTGGTTTTCATAAAACGCGCTGTAGGTCGTGTATTTAGTATCACGCACCGCGGAAGGTCCCATCGGGTTGGAATTTATCGGAATGATCGCGAGGTTCGCCGGAGTGATGGCGATCTGCGCATAGTTCTGATAAATCGGATAGCTGAAGGGTAAGCCGTTCCAGTTGCCCAGGGACTTCGTGTTATCCACATACACGATATGATCGGTGTACGTCTGGTTCACGAAGTCGTGGGTGCCGGGACTATTCCATTGCGCAGTGTTATAGGTCGGGCGGCCAGCGGCGCGCCAAGGCACTGTCTGATCGATCATCAACCAAGGACGAGCAATGTTGTCCTTGACCCGGCCATGTTCAATTTCGGCCCGGATCGAGGAGGTGCGAGTCACTTGATACTTCGCCGCGAGGTCGACACGACGAGCGTGATCGAACTCGAATTGGCGCCAGCTCTTGCCGTTTTCCGCGACGGCGTTGACCCGCAAACCGAGGGTCTTTGGAATCAAGGCGTAGTTCGCGTCGATCGACCCACGATAGCGGTCCCAGCTGCCGGTCAGGAATTCGGTGCTGGCGAAAGACTTGTTCAGCCAAGCCTGCTTTGTAGTGGAGTTGACGATACCGCCGGCAGAGCCGAAACCGAAGAGAATCGAGTTCGGGCCGCGCGCTTCATCGAGGCGCTCGATATTATAGAAATCCGTCGAGGTTTCCCAGGTGAAGTAATTGCGCGCGTAGCTCGCGGTCAGACCGCGGATACGGAGCTGAAACTCGTCGCTGCCGATCATCGGATTGGCATTGAAGTTCGGCGCAGCATCGCCGAAGTCCGGCACCGAGTTGTTGGAGAAGAGGATGACGTCCCTCATACTCGTGGCTCCGAGGTCGGAGAGGAACTCGGGGGTCAAGACCGAGATCGCTGCACCGGTGTCCTTCAGGCTAGTATTGAGGCGGCTACCGGCCAAGGTGTTGGTCGCGATATAGCCGACGTCCCTCGTGGTATTCACCTCGAAGGGCGTGAGGACGATCATCTCCTCTGCGTCAGCGCCGGTCGAAGGCGCGGTGGAAGCTGCCGGGGCTGAGTGTGGGGCGGGTTGCCCCTGCGCAAGGAGCGCAAACGCACTGGTCAGCAGCAGACCAGCGGTCATTTTCTTTGGGTTGTGCATGGTTTATTTGGGTTCTACGGACGAAAGGTGAAGCGACGCTTTGGGCGCACTGTCAGCCGCCAAGGCCACGCGAGCGAACGCCGCCGCAGGAAGCGCCTCGCCATCGGAGGCAAAAAGCGCGCAGGAACCGCCGAGCCAGATGTTCTTGTGCTCGACCAAAACCGATTCCGGATGCCAATAAAGCAGGCCGAGTCCTAGACCCTCGGGGACATCACGGAGGACCTTGATGACATCGTTCAAAAACGCGGCCTGACCGGCGGCAGAGAGCGGCCAGTCCATATTCGGACGATCTTTCCAATGGATGTCGTCTTTCCACGGATACGCCGTCTCGACTAGCAAAACCGGCTTGTGCAAGGCCCGCGCCACGGCCGAAAGCGTGGTCCGCAGCTGGCGAGCCCCACCCTGCCACTCGGGATAGTAACTAAAGCCTGCGATATCGAATGCGACGTGGTGGGCGATCGCTTGTTGATAAAACCAGACGCTGCGCTCCGCGTCTCCCGTGCACTCGATATGTAACACCACCTTGGGCCGCGCGCCTTCAGGATAAACCGAATCCAGTCCCTCGCGCGCGGCGCAGAGCAGCTGGCCCAAGCCGCTCCAGGACTCTCCTCCGGCTGCTTTCTTATACTCGATGCGCCCCTCCGGCCAAAGCATGCCGTTGGTGATCTCGTTGCCTAATTGGACAAAATCGGGCGAGACCCCTGCTTCTTTAAAATTGGTGAGCACACTCGCGGTATACTCTCTGACCTTCCCCACCAAAGATTCGAAGCCGAGGCGGGCCCAAGCCGCCGGCTTCGTCTGGGCCGCAGGATCCGCCCATGTATCCGAGTATTGAATATCAAGCAGCAGTTGAGCTCCGGCCGCTTTGACCCGCTTGGCCAACGCCAAGGTGTAGGGCAGCGAGTTGGTGACCAACTGAGTGCCGTCGGGATTCACGAACAAGCGAAGGCGAAAACAGTTTGCCCCCTGATTTCGGAGATAGACCAACGCGTCCGTCGGCTTTCCGCCCGCGCGGTAAACCGCTCCCCAATTTTCCATCGTCTGCAAGGCAGACAGGTCCGCCCCAGCCACGCTCATCCTCGCGGAAGCAGGCGAGAGAAAAAAAGAGGCGCTGAGAATCGCGCCAAGAGATGTTCCTATAAGACGACGGCAACGGACGAGAAGCATCGAGAGGTATTTATCGGCCGGATTTGAAAGGGATGAACAAAAGTGCGTAACTTTCACCAAAATATCAACAGTTTAATAACTCATAAAACTGTTTTACTGCACATTTTTCGTTCTGAATGCCCTCGAAAAATCAACGTTTTTTTACGTATGACCGAGGCACTCCACTGCTTAGGTGCTGTAAGGGCTATAGCCGGCGAGAGTTACACAAAAGCATCGCCCGTTAATGACAAGGTCACAAAGCGATCGTCCGTAAAAATGAGGGCTTCCGCCTAGTCCGTTTCGGCCGGCGCAGCGCCGGCGGCGTACTTCCTCACTGGATACCATTTGCTTTCGACCCCCCTCGACTTAACCCGCCACTTTGGAATTAGAAAGGATCAGGGGCGTTCCGCGGGTCGCCAAAGGCACGCATGAAAGCCGAGGAATCTCCTCCGGCTCGCTCTTCTTTCACGCCAGGAAAAGTGGTATTCACCTTTCCGTGACAGGTGAACTTTGCTCACCCGACGGTGGTGCGCGGTCCCAGCAGCTTTTCCAGGTGCTCGCGGAATTCTTCGACCGGAGGAAATTTTGCGGCGAAAGCGTCGGCCCCGAAAAACTCCGCTCGCTCTTTATCTCGGGGATCATCCGAGGTCGTCAGGACCATGACCGGAACAGCGTAGCGGGGCGAGCTCCGCATCCATTCCAACACATCAAAGCCTCCGACCTTCGGCATTTTGATGTCCAAGAGCATTGCCGCCGGCCGAGAAATTTTCGAGTCGGGCGCTCCACTGGAGACGAGGTAATCGATCGCTTTTTCCCCGTCCCCGAGATGCAGACAATCATGGGGCACCTCGCTCTTGCTTAAGAGCCTACGAATCAAAAACGCCGCATCGAGATCGTCATCCACAATCAAAATGAGCGGCTTGGTGTCGGGGGAAGGCACGCCTCATCGAGGCAAACCGCGCGCAGGCTGGCAGCAAAAAAATGCATCTGCCGTCAGATCGTTTCCTTCCTTTCCTAATCCCACCGGCTTCACCCCGCCGTCAAGTCCGTACGCGGAAATCCGCGAGCGCAAGCGACTGAGGCTTACGGCCCCTCGACCTGCGCTAGGCGTAACAACTGCGAACGCACCTGGAGCCCGGAGCTCCGGAGGTTGGCCAGTCGAATGCGGAGTTGGGTCCGAGGCGGTTTTGGGACAAAACGGATGTGCCCACCCAATTCGAGGAAACCGTCGCCGTCGCCGATCGCGAGCACCGGTCTGCCCGCGATGCGACTCAACACCGCGTTTTGCTGGGGGTCGGCGCCTTCCAAATACACGGCCTGACAACGGGCAAGATCATCCAAGGAATGGATACGGAGGGTTTTCAACGGGCGTGCGCCCACCCTTTCCCCCTGCACCGCACGATCGAGTTCATCGTTGATCGCGGCCCGTTCGAACGTGCCGATCACGATGGGCTCATCGACGGAACGAAAAGCGGTCTCCGGCCAGAGAACAAAGCGGGTGATATTGACGACGAAAGCCGCGTAGACCGACTGCTGGGCCACCACACCGCTCGATGGAGCAGCCGCCGCAGGCGTAGTCCCACAGAGGCCCAGCCAACCCGCCAAGACCAATAGCCCAGGAGAAAATTTTGCGCTCAGTACCGCCATGTCATCTTCAACATGAAACTGCGGGCCAGTTCTTCGTTCGACGTATTGGTCGCCACAAACTCGGCGTGTCTGGGATCGGTCAAATTGCGTCCGATCAAACTGATCTCCCAACGCTCGTTCGGAACCCAGCCGAGGCGCGCATCGATCGTGGCGTAGCCGGGCAGGCTGGGCCGCGACAAGCCGCTGGCGTAGCGCAGGGTCGAATCAAATTCGAGATGTCCTCTCAGATCCGTGCGGAGGGTCAACGTGCCGACATGCCGGGCGTCATTCGCTTCAAAGAGCCCATTCTGGAAGTCGCGACTTCCGGGGTCCTTGGTCAACACCAGGTCCAGGTAGCGATAACCCGCTTTGAGGAAGATCCGGGAAAGCGGCTGATAAAGGACAGTGGCTTCGACCCCGGAGGAACGAGCGTTGAGCGAATTGCCAAAGGTCCAGGGAAAGGTGTTGGTGGTGGGTGCATTGTCGTAGCTGCGCAGGTCGTCGTAACGGTTCGCAAAACCCGCCAGATCGACCGCTAGCAACTCTGTAATTTTTTTTCGGATACCGAGCTCCGCGGCCAAGACGGTCTCGGACTTCAGGTTTTCGTTACCCTGAAACGCGACCAAGTCCCCCACTTTCACGAGCAAGCCCTCGTCGATCCGCACCGGGGGGCGCACCGCATGCGAGAGTGCGGCCCAAATCGTGGTCTCGCGCGTGGGGGTCCAAGCAAGCCGGAGGGTCGGCTGATATTCGTACCCGGAAAAGGAGGTATGCTCGACCTTCATGCCCACCGTGCCCACCCAGTGGTTGGGGACGAAGCTGATCGTGTCCTGAGCGAAGAGACCGACCGTGGTATAAGTCCGCTTCGGGGGTTGAATCGAGATCGCAGAGGGACTGGAAATGTTATCCCAAGACACGAGGGTGTCCGTTCCCACCTGCACGTCATGCCGGCCGAAACCGATGCGGTATTTGGCCGAGGCCGAAAGCGTGTCGCGGTCCTCAAAAAAGGGACCACCATACGTGCGCGACGTGTGATCGTAATAAGCGGAGAGCTGCAGGTCGGATTTCAAATCGAGGGCGCGCCGCCACTGTCCCCCAAAATTTCCTCCCGAGGAGGGCGTGGGTGAGTTGTCTCTTGGCGTCCCCTTGTTGCTGTAGACATCGCCTTGAAGAGTCAGCGTAGTGTCAGCGTCACTACGAGAGTCGGCCCGAAAGCCCGCCTGGGCCATATCAGACGAGGGATGCGATCGAGCTCCCTTCAGATAGGTCCAGTCGTACTGGCTGTATTTGGCGTAAGTCCGGAAAAAGGTCTGAGCCCCCAGTTTTCCTCCATAACGAAACGAGACCGAACCCGGGTTTTCCGTCCCGGTCGTCGCGCTGGCCAGCCAGCCCTGCGTATCCCAGGCAGGTTTGGTCAAAATTTGGATGAATCCATTGACCGCATACGTGCCCCACAGCGCGCCGCCCGGTCCGCGCAAGATTTCGATCCGATCGATGTCTTCCATCATCGTGTCCTGCACGTCCCAAATCACTCCGGAAAAAAACGGCGTATAGAGTGAGCGTCCATCCATCTGTACACTCATTTTGTTCGCGGCCAAAATGGTGAACCCGCGCGCGCTGATGGCCCACTCCCGGGCATTGGGCTGGCCCACCTGCAGCCCCGTGCCGAGGCGCAGCGCGTCGGGAAGATTCATCGAACCGTCACGCCGGAGGTCCTCGCCAGTCACCACGTCGATCGCACCCGGAGCAGACCACCAGGATTCCGTCTTGCGGGAAACGGTCGAAACCTCCAGCGACATCAATTCCTCGAGGGAAAGGTGCTTCAGGTCGCGGTCACCCGCGACTGTCTCCGTTTCCGCGGCGGTTGCGGAAGAAAGAAAGACCGAACCAAGCGCCAGAGTGCATACCAATAAATTGGATACAGAGCCGAAGCGGCAGGACATGGGGAAGGGAAACTGATGCTGATCGACCGTTTTCCGCCGGGTCAATCTCGCAGGCTCTTTTTCACGGGCAACCTCTCCCCGGCATCCCTCGCTTCCGCCTATAGGAAAAATTCCCGAAGCGTGCGAGGAGATCTCCTGACCCGGGTCGGCCGGACCGATTCAGGCCGCACCGACGTATCCAAAATTCCGAACAGCGTGAGGTGCCCATCAAACTGGTTTGGGCGACTCGCCCGCGGTCAGCTCGACTCGGCGGCCGGTGCGTGCAGCCTCGTAGATCGCTTCCAGGATCCGCACATCTCTCCGGCCCATCTCGCCTGGAACCAGATTAGGCTGGTCCTCGACAATACATTGGGCAAAGGCGTCCATCTGGCGGGCCTGCTGATTGACTTGCGGAAAATCCATTTTACCGCGGCTAGTCCGCCCGTGTATACCGCGATAGGAATACGCCGGCGCGAGTTCGGCCCAGCCTCCCGCCATTTCCACCCGCAGGCGATTGCCCACTTTGTTGTAGCTAGTCATACACTCGGCCCGAGCTCCGCTGGGAAACTCCATCGTCCAATCGAGGGTTTCTTCGATCTCGCGAAAGCGTGCCGGATCGGTCTTCGGTTCCATTCGGGCCGTGATCCCGATCGGCTCCTCTCCCGTGGCATAACAGGCGGCCTGCACACAATAGATTCCCACGTCCATTAACGCCCCGCCTCCCGCCAGCTTGGGATCGAAACGCCAGGTCCCACCCGAGGAGGGGAACGCATCCTCCGCTTGGATACGCTTGACCGCTCCCAGTTCGCGTGTCGTCCCCAGACGCGCGATCTCCAAGTTGTAGGGTTCGAAATGAAGGCGATAGCCGATCGAGAGTTTTCGCTTCGCTTCCTGGCAGGCCAGGATCATCGCGTCGCAGTCTTGGACCGTGGTGGCCATCGGTTTCTCACAGATCACATGCTTTCCCGCCTTCGCCGCGCGGATCACAAAATCGCGGTGCAGCGCGTTCGGCGTGACCACGTAGACCACGTCCACCGCGGGATTGTCCGCGATGCGATCAAAGTTTTCGTAGTTATAAAGGCATGACGCCGCCAAATCGTACTTTTTCTGCCAACGCTCAGCCTTGGCCGGAGTTCCCGTGACGACCGCGGCCAGCCGGCATCGTGTGGTTTCTTGCAGGGCCGGGGCGAGCTGACCCGATGCGTATCCACCCAACCCCAACAAAGCGACCCCGAGTTTCCGCGGCCCCGCGCCGCTGCTTTTCGGCGCCTCCGCCACCTGGGTCGCAAGCGCGGTCCAGGGGGGGATAAAGATCGCACCAGCGGCCGCTGCCAGCGACCCGACAAAGCGGCGACGCGTGGTCGCCGAAGAAAGGGGGTGGGAAATCATTCCCCACACTATGCGACTCTGCGGAATTACGAACGCAGGCGCGTATTTTTAAAAGCAAAGGCGCCTTGCGAAAGCCGCGGATGAGGGGAAGGCCCTAGACTCCGGCGCTACGGTTGCTTTTCGAAGGCCAAGATGCCGCCCGCCTTTTGGGCCGTCGCCCCCGGAGCGGTCAGCGTGCCATCAAATACCGCGTATCCATCTCGGTAGAACAAAAGGCTTCCGGTCAGCGTGTATCCGCTGGCCGTTACCGTCAGATTGGCGCGAAAGTCATCATTGACTGAATACACGTAGCTTCCACTCGCGCCCGCATTGACCGTGGCACCCGCGTCACCCACGAAAGCGAGGTCAAGCATCTGCGAGGGGGCTCCGGTGGAAAGAGAGAGCTTGGCTTTCGAGTCCCCGATCGCGATGGGCGAGAATCGCACGTCGCCGAGTTGGCGCACGTCGTAGATTTCGGGCAGCGCCACGCCGGTCTTGCCGTTCATCCCGCTGACCACCGCGGTGTAAGCGCCGGGGGCAAGCTGCGGCAGCCAGACTGCGGATTCGAGCGGATCGCGCGGACAGAATCCGGTGCGCGCAATGGTATCGAAGTACGGGGAATCGGTCCAATCGTCCGACTCGGCGATCTTTTGCGAGCCGGAGAAAATTTCGACCTTGGGATCGGTCGAGACGCCAGAAACATGATACTCCGTGAGGGAACCAGCGATGGTCGTGACGAGGATGTCGCGCGGGGTGGATCCCCCGATCACGAAGCCCATGATCATCACGTTCTCGCCGCCGCCGATCAATCCGCGGGTGGACAGGTTGATCAGCCGTGATCCCGGCAGTGCCGGATTAGTGATATCCAAGTCATAGGCCTCGATCAGCGCGATCCCGGTAGCCGCGCCGTTACCGCGCACGATGACGGTGTAGTTTCCCGGGGCGAGGGTGCGAACAAGGGCCGCTTCGCGATCGGAAATCGGCGCGTCGCCCTGAGCGGTTCCGTGGATCACGTCGAGATTGGCCGTGTGGAGCGCAGCCGCCGAAGCCGTGTCCGTCCGCCAATCATCGTTCGTGGCAATATCCGTGCCGCCGGCATTTAAAGTGCAGACCGGATCGCTCAACACGCCGCTCAATCCGTACTTCGTCAAAGACGGACCGAGCACGCGGATGGCGACGGTGTGAGGGACCGTGCCCTCGATGATAAAGCCCGCAATCATCACGTTATCGCCCGCGCCCGCCGTCCCACGGGTGGACACGTTGGCCAAGGCCGGTGCGTTCTGGCCGAGCGCATGCGTCGCCCAGCTGGCGGCAATCACGCCGCAAAGCATCGCTCGTTTTAACCAGCTACACTCCAGTCGGGAGTGTCCCGAACAAATCTTCATACTCGGATAGATCGGCAGAACCAGCGAGGGAGCGAGAACGTAGATGCCTAAAAAGTGTGAAAGTAGGCAGGTGCGAAAGTGCGAAGGTGGAAAGCATGCTGGGATTGTCAGGAAATGGTTAAATTACTTTTTTGAGCGCAAACTAAACGTCACAATTTTTAAGGCTTCCCTGACCCACCGCCAGCAACGCTTTCGCACTTTCCAAAAAGTGCCAAAACGAGAAGGTCTGAAAATGTAGGGATGCCGAAAACCGCGAAACCCACCACCTGCACGTTACTCTCCGCGGCGCTCCCAACACCTTCGCACTTTCATACCTTCCCACCTTCGGACCTTTCACCCGTGTCTCTTTTCGAAACTGCCAGTGCCCGCGCCGGATTTGTCGATGGGCGATTAGCCCAGCTGTATCCAAAACCGGCGATTCCTCTCGATCATCGCGATGCCTACACCCTGCTCGTCGCCGTACTGCTGTCCGCTCAGTGCACGGACAAACGCGTCAATCAAGTGACCCCGAGTCTCTTCGCGCTGGCCGACACGCCCGAGAAAATGGCACAGGTTCCCGTCGACCAGATCCAGGCCATCATCCGCCCCTGCGGATTGTCGCCGCAAAAAGCAAAAGCCATTTCCCAGCTCTCGAAGATCCTGATCGAGGAGCACGGCGGGCAGGTTCCAAAGTCCTTCGAGAAACTGGAAGCCTTGCCCGGCGTGGGCCACAAGACCGCCTCGGTGGTGATGTCGCAGGCTTTCGGAGTTCCGGCCTTTCCGGTCGACACCCACATCCATCGCCTGGCCCAGCGCTGGAAACTGAGCAGTGGACGCAACGTGGTGGAAACCGAGCGCGATTTGAAAAAGCTCTTCCCCCAAGAGCACTGGAATCCGCTCCACCTCCGGATCATTTATTACGGCCGAGAGCACTGCACCGCGCGAGGCTGTGACGGCACCGTGTGCGAGATTTGCCGCACGCTTTTCCCCGAACGCCGACGCGCCGTACGCTTGAGAAAATGAGTTGATTTGGGGCAAACCCCGCTCCACGTTCGCCCCTTATCTAGGGGACGGTTAGCTCAGTTGGTTAGAGCACGTGCTTCACACGCACGGGGTCGCTGGTTCGAGTCCTGCACCGTCCACCAGTCTTCGCCAAGTGCAACGCAGGCGAAGACTGCCGCGCCGACCTGTCCGCCTTAGCGCAACGCGCGGCAGCGGAAGGGCGCAACACGTAGGCGGGCGTTTTCCCCCCGCAAAGGCTTCGACTCGGCAAGCCGGTTTATTTGACTCTCGCTCGGGGATGGTCCGCCTTCACTAAAGGCGACGCAAGCGGAGACCACCGCGATGGCATGGGTGGCGACCCCGTATCTGTGTCCGGGAATTGACGCCGGACCTTCCTGTCGCAGCGGCTTGTTGTGATTTCTGTTGTACGCCCAGAAAACTATCCGTCAACTTTATCGGATGCGAGTCCAGCTTCTCGGGATGGTATTTTCCTTGTGCGTCGTCCAACTCTGGGGGGCGGGCGCCAACCAGGAGGTCGTAAGAACCCCTCCCGATATATATCAAAAACATATTGAAAAGTTGATCACACCCCTGGAAAAAATTGTCTACGGAAAGACTGCTTTCCCAGACGACACATCGGGCGGGGTCACTCTATTGTCAGAGACCATCTACTATAGAGACGATAGTGGCGTTCTATACCGAGCTATTCATCTGATCCACCACGCGATTAATGAATCGGCGGTAAAAAAAGTAGCTAGTGACGCATTCACTTTCGACCGGGAACGTGAATCTATATTTTTAATAACAGCCCATACCATTCTGCCCGACGGGACCCGCCATGCGGTGGAAGCCAAAGGCACCTTCATCCAGACGCCACAGCGGGAGGCTGACAGTGCGCTCTATACAAGCAATTCAGAGCTGAATATTATTTACCCTGACGTCAGCCCGGGAGCCTCTGCCGAATCCATCGTCTTAATCCGCGAAAATATTTCTATAATATCAGGCGAATTTGCGATGTTTCGAACCTTTGGTGGGGGATGGCCCACCTTTCTCCGCCGGGTGGTAGTCGACTTGCCAAAAGCAGAGTGGGGTCGGGTGAACGTGCACACAAATATGGCCGGCGTCCCCGAGGCGCAGATTGAAAATTATGCTTCCAGTCGTCAGCGCCGCGTCTGGTCGGCAAGCCTCGTTCCACGTCTATCTTGGGAGGAATCTTCGCCCGAGATCCAATTCTGTGCACCCACCCTCTGGTTCACCACGTTAAGCAGCTGGGACCAAATTGCCGCGTGGTTTGACACCTTGGTTGCCAGTCGTTCGGACCTAGGGCCCGACCTCCAGGCGGAGGTAGAGAAGTGGACCAAAGGCTTAACTGACCGTCAGCAGATTGTTGAAATCTTGCAGGACAAAGTCGCGAATCAGATCAGGTACACAGGGCTCGAGTTTGGTCTCGCAGGCTATCAGCCGAATCCCTGTCACGATGTATGGGCAAACCGCTACGGCGATTGCAAGGACAAGGCCAACCTCCTCCGCGCAATGCTGGCGCACAAGGGAATCGTCGCCCACGTCGCTCTGCTCAACACCGACACTCTTGGACGAATCGAAAAAGCCAGTCCCTCGTGGAACCAATTCACCCACGCGATCACGGCCGTCGAGGACGGAAAAGGCGGTTACTTTTTTTGCGATCCGACGGTCAAATTTCTGCCTGCCGGGATTCTTCCTTTGTCAGATCTCGGACGCGAGGTGATGGTCGTCGAAGGCAAAACTGCGCACTGGCTAAAAACGCCGGATCAGCTCAATGCATTCCTGGGGTTCAGGGTAAACGCATCGTTGTCTGCTGACGGTGAACTGAGTGGCTGGTTTACCCTCGAAGCTTCAGGGAGCGATGCTCCGTACTATGCCGAGTATTTCGGCGAAAAGGACCACGACGATCTTTTACGCAGTATGCAAAAGTACCTGGAAGCATTTTTCCCTGGTAGCGTCGTAATGGATACAGAATTTTCTCCGCCAAACACCGCGGTCAAAACCACGGCCGTGAAAGCATATTTTGTGCGCCCTTCTCGCGCTGCAACGGGAGAGTCTCTCAGGTTTCCGTATCCCGGCGATTGGCTTCCTGAATTTTCCACAACGGGCGACCGCCATTTCCCCTATGGCACCAACCGCCGCGAGGAAACCATGGTTGCAACCATCACACTGCCCCACGGCTGGCGCGCACGGAAACTACCAGAGACGTTTTCCGCGCCATCAAACGTCGCGCACTTCCACGCATCCTGGAAGACGCCGGAAGACAAATTGGTGGCGGAATTTAAATGGCGTCCCGAGCAGGCCGAATTGGCGGCCAGCGACTATGCGGTTTACCAGAGCTCGGTGCGAGCGTTGAAGGCCTGGCTGGAACAACCGGCGCTGCTGAACCAAGAGGAATCCAATGCGGTAGCCACGGGGCCCGCCTCGGACGTCGAAGGGGAAGACCTCCCAGGCTTTCCAATTTTACCCACGGGAGAGGGTCAGTTAAGACTGTTGCAAGAAAGATTTCCGGCAGGGGAAAAGGACGTTCAACGTTTAGCCGCTCTGCACAAAATTTTGCAGTGGTTTCCAGCCGATTCTGACACGGTATTTACTGCACAAATACAAATTGCCCTCATTGAGAGAGAGAAAATCGGCGCCAAAGCGTACGCCGAAAGGATCAGCGATTGTCTCGAGCGCTATCGAAAAAAAGTCACACCCACCTTACGCGCTTGGGGCGAATACCTCGAAGCGAAAGCCCGGTGGGTGGCAATGAAAGACCCGAGTGCCATTAAGCGGCTTCAAGCGCTGGCCGTCGACCATACCCTGCCAGCTTATCGACGCACTTGGTCGGCCTATGACGCCGCCGTGTTCCTCGCGGAAAAGGATCCAGCTAAAGCGCGGGATTTTCTGGAGCCGTTTGCGACCGTCACCGGCGACGCGCAATCCAAAAACATCGCCTTGGTGCTGAAATTGATGCTCCAGACCCGAGGAGACAAAGGAATCGAAAAGCTGATCAGAGACGTCAGCGCATCTGCCGGCAGCGAAGCAGATGCGCTGCTGTCCGATGCGTTACCTACATTGGCGGAGGACTGGAAAGACCTCCCGGAGGCAACAAGGGGAAATGGTTCAGCGGCTCTCAATCGAGCCATCGCGAGCACAGCCGCCTACCCACTCGCCTATCCACAGGTCATGAAATTGGTGGCTCAGTCCCATGAGGCGGATGCGTGTCGCGCGTTCATCTCGAGTTTGCGTGAGTATCTGGCGAAAAATCCTCCTTCGTGGTGGGCCAAGCAGAAAGACAGTCGATTCACTTCCTTCGAAGCGGTGACTCACTTTATCGAGGAACGTAATGATGCGAGTGACGGCGAGGGAACCCTGAATGGAATTTTCCAACTCTGCCTCTATCACGAACCCAAGCTTGTCCCTTTGGCCAAATACACGCGTTGGGCCTTGTGGTGGCTGGACCATCGCAAAAAAGATGAAGACCTGCTGGGCGTGATCGCCACGGAAAGTTTAAAACTGCCCGCCGCAACAACGGAGGAAGTGGTGGAATGCTGGTTAATCTACGCTGAACACTTCACTCATCTCAATAAAGGGGAGGAAGCTCTGGTTTGGTATCAACGGGTCCGTGACAACCCCGACGCTCATAATTATCAACGCGTCAAGGCCAGCGGAGAAATCGCGAAGCTGCTGCTGAAAAAAGGCGAGGTCGATACCGCACTCGCGGAGATCAAAAAGCTCGAACCGATCCATACCTCATTACGCAAAGGTATAGACTACCTTTTCATTGGATTACTCGTGCACCTGGAGCGGGGAGAATATGATCGCGCCCTCGAATTGGTGGCACGTATCCGTGAACAGGATTCAAAGTACTTGGCCGACGCAGTCTATACAGCACCGCTCACTCATCTCCTGCGGGCTGCTGAGCACCCGGATCGCCTGCGTAATTATTGGGAAAGATCAAAACGTTGGCGACCCCGGTGGAATGCTCTCCTGGTCGATGCAGGATTACCCGTTCCGGGGATAGAAAATCCACCCGCTGAAACCGATTTCGCCGCGTTAAATGAGAGATTGGCTGCTTCACTCACCAGTGCGAATAAAGCCGAATTTATTCACAATCTGGATACGTTTGCCCGCTTGGCACAATGGATTCCGCTCTTCACAAATGATTTTGCCCTACAGGTGGTGAAATCAGCGCGCATTTCCAAAGAAACCTTCCGTGCGCTCAACGAATGCCTTTTATCCATGGTGCAGGACCTCGATCCGGTAGATCCTCACTTCGACTCCATCGGCAAGCTTTGGGAAGCCGCGGTGATGGGCGACCTCGGGGAAAAGCGCAAAGCCCTGGTGAAAGCCAAGGCGCTTTATCTATCCGCAGGCGGTACCACCCCCGTCGGCAGCGCCGCGCTGCGGATCTGGGTCGAGTTCGCAGAAAAGGAACCCGATCTCAGCGAAGCGTTGGCGACCATGAAGCAGCAATTGGAAACCCCCGCTGTCTACGCTTCTCGCAATGAGGTCGTCCGAGAATATTCGGACGCTTTGACGCGTCAGCCGGACCGAATGGCGGAGCATGCGGCATTTCTTGAAAAAGAGACGTCGCGCCCGGGATTCGAACCTAACAGCGATTTAGGAAAGATACTCTCCTCTCGACTAGCGACGTTACGGAATCAGTTCTCCTCTGCCACCCAGTTGTCGAAAGAGATCTCTGCTTGGAAAGCGACCCAAGATCTCACCTGGCTGGACCACGTGGCGCCCCATTCCCTCGATGAGCCTCGTTTTGCAGAGCTGAAAGGGCCAATCGACCTCGGCCAATCTAGGATAGGCGGGGGCGAGATCATCAAATACGATTTGTTGCTCGCCGAGGATGAGAAACTAACCGCGGAGGAGCGAGGAAACGCCTTTGTCAAAGCCGCTCTTTTTATATCCTGGACGACGAACAGCGCGGAAAAATTCGCCGACGCCATAGTCGGGGGCATATCGATGCGCTCCTTGCCACCGACCGCCAGCGGGATGCTGGCGGTGAGCGGTGAGCATTTACTATTAGATAAAGGTTACTACGAAGCCGCCCGTCGTATTCATAAAACAATACGAGCAGACTCGATTTCAGCTGAACGCCTCGCTTCACTCAGTGCCTCGGAACAAGCCTGTCAACTGATGTCGCAGCAGCCTAACGGCTGGGGTAAAGAAGCGTTCTCGATTCTGACTTCGCAGCCCATCGATCATCTACGGGGCAATATGGTCACACGGTTGCTCGATCGGTTAGCGATGACCGGAGCGGCGGCGGAGGGCGAGGCATTATTAGAGCAGTCCGATAAACTCACCCTCGACCCCTCGCTCACCTTGTCGTTGTCGGCCCTTCGGCTGCAATGGGCCCGCACGTTGCGCTCCGCAAAAAGCGAGGAACCCTTCGTGACTGCTTTTCGCGAGAAGCTCCTTGCTCTGCCGGAAGCGAAACCACCTATCTCCGCTTTTATTTTGCAACGGATGGATCCCGATTCCCTCGGTGGGCTAAATGAAGCGGAGTATTTTCAAATGGCCTTAAGGGAGCTGCAAAATTTCAGCGCACATAATAGCTCGCTGTATCAAGCGACCCACGCCCTGCAGCAAGCACATGCTCTCCGGAAGAGAGAAACGGCGCTAGGCACGGAGTTGCTTAAGTTGGCAATAGAAATGCCGGGTGAAGACCTGCTGAAAAGTATGCGGATTCGCGCCATCTTTATTTTGTGCGACCACGATATTCCAGAGGTCCAGCGGATCTGCGAAACAACCTTCAAAGCCTACCTCGATTCCACAGCTAGCCGTTCGTTTCCTCTCACGCGACAAGCCATTGCGGGGTCAATGGCCCATATGGCACTACGGGAATCAACCGAGCTCCGCCCACGTGCGATTTTTGAATTATTGGCGCAAGTCGAAGCGCCCGCCGCTGAACAGCAACGAGTAAAATTTCTCTTTCACGTCTCACGAGGCCAAGACGCTGAGGCGATCCCCCTCCTCGATCAAATGGACCCTGAAACGATGGCGTCCCTCTACGCCCCTGCGAGTAAATTGCTCACCGCTACCGGTAGAACGACGGAACTCAATTTATTAAAAGAATCCGCGAAGGAAAAACTCCAAAAAATGCTCGCTGACGGCTGGGCCGAGCCGGAGGGAATTAGGCAAGTTTTCGATCCAATCCTACTCGCCATCGATATGGGACAACCCGAACTCATTCCCGCAGAATGGCTGGAGCGCATTGGCTCAAAATGGGTGGACAGCCCAAAGAAATTGCACTTCGCCGTACTTCAAGCACGATTGCACGAGGATTGGGCAGGGTTGAAAAAGGGGACGGATGCATTCCTCGCGGCAATCCCTGATTACTACTCGATGTACTGGTACAGGGCTGAGGCGATGAACAAACTGGGTGACGAAGCCGGCGAGCGAGAAGCTCTGAGCGTTTACCTGAAGTACTCGCGGAACGAGCCCAATTACCAACAGGCCTCAAAACGATTTAACGAATTGGTTTCACCTGCGAAGAGCTAGTCTAGTGCGAGTCTTTACCTGAGGCGTTTACCAATAGGACCGGGCGACCGAGATTATCGCTGGTTAGAGTCCTGCACCGTCCACCAGTCTTCGCCAAGTGCAACGCAGGCGAAGACTGCGCGCCGACCTGTCCGCCTTAGCGCAACGCGCGGCGGCGGAAGGGCGCAACACGTAGGCGGGTGTTTTCCCCCGCAAAGGCTTCGACTCGGCAAGCCGGTTTATTTGACTTCGGCTTAGGTGTAATTCGGAATAAAACCGACGGACGGAACGCAGCCGTCCTCGTCTCCGCCTTCGTCCCTTTTGCGGGGTCTTGGTCGCTAGAGGGTTGCAGAAAACGGGTTGGGTTGGTTTTTTGCCGGGACGCAGTGAACATGCCTCAGTTCAATGCTTGGTTTTCAGTTCACCCCTTTTGTTTAGCGGCCCGTTGCTTTACCCTGCTCCTCGCGGCCGTCTCGACCGGCTTTGGCGCGGACACCGAATACGATGCGCGGCCTTGGCGCACGGACGAGGGCCTGCCTCATAACAGCGTCAACGCCATCGTCCAGGATCACGACCGCTACCTCTGGTTCGCCACCATGGGCGGCGTTGCTCGGTTCGATGGCCGCGCCTTCAAGGAGATCGAACTGCCCGCGGCGTATCGAGCGGGTGGTTACAACATTCGTGCCATCGCGGAAGAACGACCCGGCGTGATGCTCGTCATTTCCGCCAACGCGGATCTGCTTCGCATTTCCCAGAGCGAGATCACGCTCCACCCCGCCACCGCAGCGCTGAAGGCGCTGAAGGACACGCCGGCGGCATTATTCGTCGATCCTGAGGGCACGGTCTGGATCGGCACCGCCGGAGGCCGAGTCCTCCGGGTCGACCGGAGTGGCGCCGCCACGGTTTTAGTTCACGGACAGCCCTTGGTTGGACGCCCGAGGCGCTACTCCTTCGCGGTCGACGAGAACCATGAAGTCTGGGTCGCGCTAAGCGGCTACTTGGGGGTGTACCGCGACGGAGACCTTCGTCCGTATCCTAATTCTTCCTACGGGATCTTCATCGCGCATCGCCGGGCGGGGGGGTTCTGGATCTGCGATGAGAGCCACCTCTCGCGAATGGACCACGGCAAAATCGTCGAGCAAACCAGCGAAGTGCCGTGGTCGAATTCGTTCAGCCAACTGCGCGAGATTTTCGAGGACGACGAAGGCGTGCTTTGGGTTGCTTTGAGTCGAGACGGTCTATTTCGCTACGTTGACGGACATCTGATTCCGGTCCCTACGCCTTCCACCGGCATCTCCTGCCTGGCCGAGGACCACGAGGGCTCCCTCTGGGCCGGCACGGGCGGAGACGGTGCGCTTCGCCTCCGCGTAAAATCACATCACCTGATCGACAAGTCGACTGGCTTGGAAGACCTCGTGAGCTCGCTCTGCGAAGATCCGTCCGGGAAAGTCTGGCTCGCTCACCGCCGGGGCGGAGTCTCCGCGGTCGAGCCCAAGAGCCACGTGCCGCACGAGGAGTTCCCGCGACAAACCTTCGCCAACGTCGTGATGGCGGATCATCAAGGCCGCATCTGGTACGGAGGGGGCAACCGCGGCCTGCAGGTGATCGGTCCCGATTTTTCTCAACCGCCCGAACATCTGCCGATTCCGGGAGCCAATCTCCACCTCTTGTTTTGCGCTCAAAACGACGACGTGTGGTTCGCCGCCAACCCCAAACAACTCGGTTATTATAGAAACGGGGCGCCTCATTTATTGGGCGAGGAGGAAGGGTTTGATCCAAGAAATATTCGCGCGATCACCCAGGACCCTTCGGGCGACATCTGGATGGGTTCTCGTGAAGGGCTCCTGCATTGGAACGGAAAAAAAATTGAAGCAGTCGGCGCGCAACAAGGCGCCCCCGAGCTGCCGATCAACGACCTGATCTCCGATGGCCCAGGCAACCTCTGGATTGCCACAACCGAGGGATTGGTCCGACGCGAGGAGGGCAAATATCGCATTTTCACCAAAGCCGAAGGGTTGGTCGACAACCTGATCGTGCAGGTGGTCGAGGATGACTTTGGACGGCTCTGGCTCGCCGCCCGGGCCGGACTTTTTGTTGTATCCAAAGTGGAACTGCTCGCCGTCGCGCGCGGCCAGCTCGCCCAGGTTTCCTCCCGGCTCTACGGCCGCAACCAGGGCCTGATTGGTATTTCTCCCGTCTCCGACTACCACCCGAAATCCTTCAAAGGTCGCGATGGACGGGTTTGGTTCGCCACCCAGCAAGGAGCCCTGGTGGTTTCTCCTGATCTGGTGGGACGAGATTTGGCTCCGCCTGATGTATTGGTCGATGAAATACGACTCGATGGCGTGCGGCTCCCGCCGACGCAGCCGATAAAGTTCCCCGCCGGAGAACATCGGCTCGAGCTCCAATTCGCCGCTCCGAGCTTTCTCTCGCCCGAGAATATCCAAGTGAATTACCTTCTCGACGGAATCGACAAGCACTGGATCGACGCCGGGGCGGACCGGGCCGCCAGTTTTGTCAATTTGCCTTCAGGCACCTATCACGTCAAAGCCATCGCCCGTCATCGCGCGTCTTCCGTCAGCTCCAAGCCGATCGAACTCTCGATCGTGGTCACCCCGGCATGGTGGGAAACGCCGCTGGCCCATTTCAGCGCCTTGCTCTTGCTCACCGGCATGACCGCTTGGCTGGTGCGCACGATCTCACAACGCGCGCTTCGGCGCCGTCTCGAACGTTTGGAGCGTGAGCATGAACTGGAAAAAGAACGCGCTCGGATTGCACGGGATCTCCACGACGAACTGGGCAGCGGCCTGACCGAACTCGGCATGCTGGCCGACCGAATCAGCGAGACCACACCGGTCGAAATTCCCCCTCTCCTGCGAGGGTTCGGGTGGCGCACGCGGCGCCTCGCCGCCGAACTGTCGAGCATCGTCTGGACCATGAGCAGCGCCAACGGCCAACTGGACGCCCTCGCTGTATTCATTCGTCAATACGCGCAACGCCTCTTCCGGCACACCGGCGTGAGCTGCAACGTCAACGGAGTGGAAACCATCCCGGCGGTCGCAATCGCGCCCGAACCGCAGCAACAGTTGCTCGCGACGGTCAAGGAGGCCTTGAACAACATCGTCAAACACGCGCAGGCCACCCGGGCGGAGATCAATCTGAAATGGGAGAACGGCATTTTCGAGATCCTCATCCGCGACAACGGGATAGGTTTCGACGTTGCGGCCAAGACAGCCGAAGCGGACGGGAACGGACTGCGCAATATGCACTCGCGGGCGGCGGAAATTCAGGGCAGTCTGGTCCTGGAAAGCGCGCCTAATCGAGGAACCACCCTTCTCCTCCGTTTTCCTATTTCCGCCCCACCTTCCCCCGCCCTCTCCGCTGAAAAGTCATGAGCATCAAAGTCGCCATCGTCGAAGACAACGCCGGCGTGTGTGAAGAACTTCAATACGTCATCTCGAAGACCGAGGGCCTGACTTGCGTCGTGGCTTGCCGCAATATGCAGAACGCGCTCCGGCGCATTCCTCCGCTCCAGCCCGACGTGATTGTCATGGATATTCAACTACCCGATGGCACCGGCATTGAGTGCACCAGCCGCTTGAAACTCCTTTTGCCCGAAACCCAGATCCTGATGTTCACCATCCAGGACGACGCCTCCTTTATCGTGAAGGCGCTCGAGGCCGGAGCATCGGGTTACTTGCTCAAAGGGAGCGAGACCGCCGCCATCGCCGCCGCGATCAAAGACATCGCCAATCACGGAGCGCCCATGTCCCGCGAGGTCGCGCGCAAGCTGGTCGATCGTTTTCACAAAACGCCGGAGCGGATGACGATCGACGAACGCCTCACCCCACGGGAAGACGAAATCCTCAGCCTGCTCAGTCGTGGCCTGCTGTATAAGGAAATTGCGGATACACTCTCGATCAAGCTCAGCACCGTCGGGAGCCACGTGAAAAGCATCTACCGCAAACTCCACGTCGGCAGCCGCACCGAAGCCGTGGTCAAATACCTGGGATAAACTCGCACCCGGCGCTTTCACCGCCAGCGAGTAGGACATCGTTCGTCGCGCCAGCTTTGCTAGACCAGCCTCAAAGGCCGAGCGGTTTTTGAAAACAATAGGAGCGGTAGGTCAGTTCTCCGGACTGCAACGCACGGAACACCCGTGAACCCTCGATGCCGGCGAAATCCGTGGCCAAGCCATGGAGGAATTTGGGAAGGTGTCGCGTGATCAGCAGCTGGGAATGAGCGGAGTTTTGTTTCATCCCGCGTAGAACCTCCGCCCCGATCTCACGCTGAGCCTTGAGCTGGAGCGTCGATGCCCCGATCGCCTGTTCCCAAGCAGCCCGGTTCTCCGCAAAACGGAAATCCGCATAGAGGAAATGGCCCCCAGGACGCAGCACGCGCGCGACCTCGGCGAGGAAGCGCGGGAACGAGGCGTAACAATGGGAGGCTTCGACATTGATCACGACCTCGAAACTCTCTTCCGGGAAGGGCAGCGCTTCCGCGTCACCCCTCACGAAATCGACTTTATCGAGCACGTGGCGCCGCCGGCAGAATTCGATCCCGGCAGCGTTCAGATCCAAGCCAGTGTAACTCCGTGGCCCAAACGTCCGGGCCAGATAGGACGCGCCCCCGCCATGCCCGCAGCTGACCTCGAGGACGGTTTTGTCGCGAAGCACCGCCAGCGAACCGACGTGATGATAAAGTTGGATACAGGCGCGATTCGACTCATCCGCCGGCTCGAGGGACAAAAGCCGCGGCGGCTCCTCCTGAAAAGCGTAGTTGAGAAACAATACCTCGGCCCCCCGCACCCGACGCGTGATAAAAGCATACCAGATTCGCCAGAGCACCCTCCGGATTTTGCCGATGGCATAGAGCTGATCGAGAACGAGCACGCGCAACAAGGGGCCGCAGCACACTCAAAGCTCAAGCCTGTAACCGCGCGATTGCGTCCACCTCATTCACCGCGATGATCTCCGCACCTCTCAACTGTTGCTCGGTTTTGCGGTCAAGCCTCTTGGTTTCGAGAAAATAAATGCATAAGCCACGGCGCTTGCGTGGAGATGTTGCGCTCTTCAGTCTTTCGAGCCCGTGACCGACCTCGATTCTGGCTCAATCTCGTCTTCTCCGCTCGGAGGGTTTTTGCGCGCTTTGTTCGATCGGGGCGAGGTCACGGTCGAGCGTTTCTCGATTGAAGCTCCCATCGCTGACCGAGAGGTCCTTCTCTTCCTGGCCGAAGTCGACGCCCAAGCCCGAGTCGAATTGGCCGGCGATCCGCCGGACTACCTGCCCGCGGCCTCAGCTTGGGCCGCAGTCCAATTTTACCGCGCCTGCCAGTTGACGGTCAGCCGCGATATTGCTCCCGAAACCGTGGCGCAGGCTCTCGGTATTCAGCCTCCAACTACGCCGCAACCGGACGTGTGTTATTCGGTCGATCTGGTTTTCCGGTTCCTGCCGGACCTTTACCGGCTGGCGAGCCAACACGCGCCCGATGACATTCTCTGCACCGAACTGAGAAAGTGGGCTCACCATTGGCCGCTCTCCTCGGTCGGCATCCGCTTGGAACAGGATTTCACAATTGCTCCTTTCGCCGAATCGCCGGCATTGTTTCAGCTTTACTGCGACCGGGTGGCCGCGGAAAACGCGGCGGACCGGCTGGGCGATTCACGCGTGCGGGCGAGGCTTCAGACCGACCTTGGAATTCACGACGAGCATTTCCCTTCCCTGGCCCGGCTCCTTCGTCCGGAGCTCACCCGCCCCGCTCGCTAGCGTTCGACACCTTTTTTCTTTTCGCATGAGTAATCCGACTGCCCTGCTCCACCTGGGATCTCGTTTATCCGACGAGGTGATCAAGCCGATGAAGGCCACCTTTGTCGCCAAGGATGAGGTCATCGACCTGCTGGCGATCGCGCTGGTCTCAGGGGAAAACATTTTCCTCCACGGTCCTCCCGGGACGGCGAAAAGCGCCTTGGTCCACGAGCTCTGTCGTCGGCTCCACGGCCGATCCTTTGACTACCTCCTGACTCGCTTCACCGAGCCGAACGAGCTCTTCGGGCCTTTCGATATCCGCCGCCTGCGCGACGGCGATCTCGTCACCAACACCGAGGGCATGCTGCCCGAGGCGTCGCTTGTATTCTTGGATGAACTACTGAACGCAAACAGCGCCATCTTGAACAGCCTGCTCATGGCGCTGAACGAGCGAATCTTTCGTCGGGGCCGTGAAACCCGCCAACTGCCCGTCGTCTCATTCATCGGCGCGAGCAACCACCTGCCCGAAGACGACGCGCTGCGCGCGCTGTTCGATCGGTTTCTCCTCCGGGTTCGTTCGGACAACGTCCCGGCCGATCAACTCAACGCGGTCCTCGAAGCAGGCTGGCAACTGCAACACCGCGCTCCCGCTGAGTCTACCATGAGTTTCGAAGACGTGCGTGCGCTGCATGGCCTGCATCACTCGGTGGAGCTCGGCACCGTGCGCCCTCAACTCGTCGATTTGGTCGGTCGAATTCGGGCCGTCGGCCTCAGCGTCAGCGACCGGCGCGCGGTCCGGCTGCAACGCGTGGTCGCGGCCAGCGCCTTGCTTTGCGGCCGGCTCGAAGCCCTCGTATCGGACTTTTGGGTACTCAAACATATCTGGGACACCGAGGAACAGCAGGAGCCGTTGCGGGGCCTGGTCCAGGGCTTCATCGACGCCGCTCCTGCGACGCCGGCCGATCATCCGCGGGCGCGTGGCTTGGACGAACCGGATCCGGAAGCGTTGGCCCGGGATCTCGAAGGTCTCGAACAAAAGCTGGTCGCAGCCTCTTCCGACGAAACCGAGCGGGCCAAACTCCGCGACCGTCTCACTCTGATCGAGGGCCGCATCCCCTGGGTGCGCGATGCAGGCAAGCGCGATCTCTTGGTCCAGACCACGGCCGCGCTCTGGAAAACCGCACGCATCCCGAGCAGCTCGACCGCGGGAACGGCGGGTTAATCGGCTTCGGCTGAAGAAAGAAAAGTCCGTGGCAACTTCGCACTCCAACACCGATGGCTGGGCCCTTCGTCTTTCGCGCTCGGCCGCAGCCCAGCTCGCGGGGCTTCGCTTGACGCCAGGCGTGGAAATCGCGGAGGCGGAGGATGCGCTGTGGCTGCGTGGACGGGAAAGGAGCGAGACGCTCGATCGCCTCCTCGAGATGGTTCCGGCGGAGAAGCGATACGCCTGGCTGGCCAATGATCGTCTCCGGCCGACGGGGTCGCGCCTCGCGTCCGAGTCCTTGCCTCCCGCGTCGTGGCAGCCCCTGCTCCGCTGGGCCGCAGTGCGGTTGCCGGTCGCTCGTCTGCCCGGGGCGGTTGTATCCACGGCGGCACTTCGTCTGGAACGCGGATTCACGCCTGAAGTGGCGAACGCGTCCCTGGTCGAACAAGCGATCTGGACAGAGTGGGCCTTCACCGCTTCCGCGCTCCGCCTGGCCCGCTTGCGCGTTGCCGCCTCCAGCGACGGCCGTTGTCTGGTCCTCGGCCTCCCTCCGCCCGCCATTCCTTCGCTCCCCTTGGTCGAACGCCAGGGCGTGATCGTGCCGGCGGGGCAGGTCTGGCGACCGCGTGTCACCAGTAAAGTGATACGTCGGTTGGTCGGCGCTACCGACGATGATTATGTCCTCTGGGACGTAGCCGGCCTGCGTCTGCTCTCGGCCGAACTCTTTGTCCCCGCCAGCCGCGCCGGCGCCCGCGCCCTCCTCGAGAATCAGTCCCGATGAATCCTCTCGCTCTCTCTCGTCAGGCGGCGCTCCACTACCTGCAGACTCCTCTCGGGGCCTCGTGGTGCTGGCAGGAACGGAGCTGCGTGATCGCGTGGAGCGACGGCACCACCGTGGCTTTCCGACAGGAGGTGAATGAAATCCTTCGCTCCCTCGCTCCGAACGGCCTGCCCTCGTTCAACGAATTGGTGATCCTGCTCGCCGCCTGTCGAGGGAAGTTCCCCGCCGCTCCCGTCCCTGAAGGCGCCCCGGCGAACACCGGGGAGAGGGACGGTCTGCTCCAGCTCTTCCGCGTCCGCGAGCACAAGGTCGCGGTGGGCACTCTCGCGCTCCTGCAGCAGTTTCCTTCCCATCTGATTGCCGAAACCCGTGGAAAATCGCTCCTCGCCGCCGCCGTGTTTGAGGCGTCCACTCGTTTTTCCCTGATGGAGTCGGCCGCGATCGAACAGGGCCTCGACGAACATTTTGGTGATGAGGAATTGAATACATTGCTGCCGGGCGCGGCTCCGGTGGATGCGGTCCAGGCGCTTCGCAACGTATCCGCCGGGGTACGACGCCACACGGCGGACTCGTTGCAGCGTCGCTTGCGGACCGGCTTGGATACGTTGCCGGTCGAGGCGCCCGCGCTCGAACTCCCCGCGCAGGAACAAGCGCACCGGCTGCTCACCGCCTTGGCCGCGAGCGATCACTTGGCCGGTCTGGCCCTGGTGGTGCGCGACTTGATGGCCGCGATTCACCTGCCCCGCGTGATTGCCCGGGCGGAAGACGTGCCGAACGGTGGCGCCTCCGATCTCGGAAATCGCGGCACCCTAGACCGGCTGCTGATCAGCGAGCTGGCCTACGACGACCTCACCCTCGCGACCCGGGTCGCGCTCAACGAGGCGCTCTACCTCAGGCGCGAGCCTCCCGCGCGCCGGCCGGAGCGCGCGTTGGCCATCCTGCTCGACTCCGGCCTGCGGATGTGGGGCATACCGAGAGTGCTCGCCACCGCCTCCGCGATCGCCCTGGTCGCGCGGCACCGCTCGACTCGCCCGGCGGAGTTCTGGCGGGCGGGAAACACCGGACTGGTACCGCTCTCGCTCCTCAGTCAGTCCGGACTCGAGGACCATTTAGCTGTATTGGAAACCTACCTACATCCGGCCGCCGCCCTTTCCGAACTCCAGCGGAACCTGGCGGACGCCCCCGACGTCGACGTGGTGGTCGCGACGCACCGCGATGCTTTGGCCGACGTCGCTTTCCAGGCCAGGCTGGCCGAGGCACATTTCCAACGCGGTTTTCTCCTCGCCGTCGATCGAGACGGCAGCGTGGAACTGCATAGCTTGCCCTGGGGTTTGCCCCGGCCGATCGCCAAGGTTCAGATCGACGTGGCGCGACTTTTTGCGCCGAGTGCGGCGAAAGGGCGACCGCTCCCGCTCATCGATCCCGCCAATCTGTCTGACTTCCCCGCCATTTTCCGCGAGCCGCTCTTCCCTCTTTTCCTTCCCGTCCAATCGAAACTGCAACAGATCATTCCACACCAAGACGGCGGAGTCTGCATCACGTCGGACCGGCGGCTATTCCGCTGGGATAAACCTAGCCTGGGTGCCCGCCAGCTGCTGGCCGATCTGCCGGGGAGCCGGACCTCGTGGCTCGGCTGCGATTCAAAAGGGCGTATCGTCGCGGTGCGGACGCGGGGCAAAGACGGCAAGGTTTGCGTGGTGGTGATTCCGTCTGAATCGGACGCGCCGAGGATCACTCACCTCCGCAGCTCGCTCAATCCTCTCGCCGTCTGGCTTGATCAAGAGGTCCTTTTGATCGCGCTGCCCAAGGTGGTGGTGGCGGTCTCGATCGTGACCGGGGAGATCTTGGCCGAGATGCCGTATCCAGAAGGTTGTGACTGGATAAACGGACGTTATTTTCGCGACGCCACCTCGCTGAGCTTCGCCTCCTGGACCGGCCACATCGTTCGCTGGGACTCTCTTCCCGCGAGTCGCGCCGTCGCCCTCCAGGCGGTCTTCACTGTCTTCGATGTGAAAGGCGTCGGTCCCTGGCTTCTGACCAAGGACGGCCGGATCCTCTCGCCGGTGGGCCATGAGGTGGCGAAGACCGGTTTGATCGTACGCGACGTCCGCATCTCGCCGGAAGGGGAACGGCTGGTCGTGCTCGATGCGGTCAAAGGCATCTGGCAGATCCTTTCCCTGAAGGACCCGCTCGCCTCGGTCCGACCGCTTCCGGCTAAAGCCTCATCGGAAATCAATCCGGGAGCAAATTTTTCGCCGCCGACCCGCACCCTCCAGAACCACTTTTCCGCGATCGCCGTGACCGACCGCAACTGTATCCGACTTTGCACGACGAAAGGGAAGTGGCTCGAAACCTTCGCCTTTCCCGAACGGCTCGTGCTGGTGTCGTCGATCAGCGATCACAAACCCTCCGAAGCCGCGCAGCAGCCTTTCGTCGCGATCACCACGCCGACTCGGTTCGGCTGTACGCTGAAGCGCGCCCGCTGGCCGAACGGCAGCACGGCGTGGCTCGACAGTCGCGGCCTGCTTCACCTCCGGAGCCACGATCGCACCGTCCCGGAAATCACCCTCGCCTTGTTTCACTCCAGCCTGGCTGCCTGGTGCAGCAACGGACTGCGCGCGGGACCGGCGTTTTTCCACGGGGCGGACCACGAGGCAAAACCCGTTCAACAGGTCCTCGAACAATTTTGCCAACGGTTATGCTGACCATTGCTCAGCTCAAGCAGCAGCCCCACGCCGTCCGCGAGGCGTCGGCTTGGTTCTTACCCGACGACGACCCCGAAGCGTGGCTGGAGACCTGCGCCACCTCGGCCACTCCGGTCGAGGACCTGCGGTTCTATGTAGTCTCAGACTCACTACAGGAAAAAGTGGCCGGCGCCCTCGTCGTCGGACCGGCCAAGTTCGCCATTCCTCCCGGCAATCGCGCCCAGGCCTATGGCGAACTGCGCTCCGGATTTTACCTGCCGGTCGACGCTCTCCTCTGGCCGCCTCTTTCCGAGATGGAGCTAACCGCGGGAACACATTATCCCGTCGCGCTTTTTCATCCCGCCCTCGGGCTCACCGGATTTGAAACGGGATCGGAGCGACGCGCCTGGGATTTGCTCCAGGCACCGACCCTGCTCGACGAATCATGGAACCGAGCCCAGGGAAGCGGACCCGCCCATCCGCGACTTCGCTCCATCCGACTCCAGG
>Ga0070717_10000160_pt1 | contig 50638 bp, 45 predicted proteins | sample LARL113metaG_FD_71366 | JGI IMG/M metagenome (GOLD analysis project Ga0070717, IMG submission 71366) | Corn, switchgrass and miscanthus rhizosphere microbial communities from Kellogg Biological Station, Michigan, USA - LAR L11-3 metaG | ecosystem: Host-associated > Plants > Roots > Rhizosphere ...
CTGAAGCCGCGTAGACGGCGAAGGATCCCCTGCCCACATGCGCGTCTCTTGCAGAAAGGCGGGGGATTCCTCACCGTCTGCGCGGCTCGGAATGACACGGACGCCTTGTGCAGAGCTTCCTTAGTTCTTAGTTCTTAGTTTTCGCGCGCCACCGAAACTAAGAACGAAGAACTAAGAACCAACAACTACTTGATCCAGCTCGCGTCCGCGCTCTGGCCGAGGACGAGATTCTCCCCGTCGAGCGTCACGCCGAGGAAGGCGATGCACATCTCGTCCGTCGTCTGCTCGCCCCACGACACCGCCCGCGGCGGGTCGTTCGGGTTGCGGAGGTTGTTCGGCGAGTTGTCGTAGAACGCCTCGAGGCTCAGCTTCGTCCCGACCGGCAGCGCCATCGAGCTCGCGTAGCGGTACTGCCCCTGCCAGTTGAAGTCCCAGTCGTCGATGTTGATCAGGCACTCGCTCGCGCCGTTCGGCATCGTTGCGTTCACGTGCATCTTGCGGCCGAGGAGGTGCATGTGCGGCGCGATCATCCAGAGGTGCACCGGCACCGGCAGCGGGATCCCCAGCGACGCCGTGACGCGGTAGTTCGCGTCGCCCGGCGGAATCGTGAAGTTCTGATTGATCAGCGGCACGATGCGCATCAGCTTCGTGGGCGGCTTCGTGGCGTAGTAGACGCCGATCTCCGTCTTGTCCGGCAGCGGCGCGTCGCCGTGCGGGTGATAGTGGACCTGCAGCACGATGCGCGAGTTCGCCGGCAGCTTGAACGCCACGCCGTCGGGCAGCTCCAGCGGGCGCGCGCCCGGCGCCCAGCCGCCGAGCGTGGCCGCGCTCGCGTCGGTGGGAGTGAAGCCGGGATCGCCGAAACAGGTGTAGCCGGGGCCGGGATCGGCGTCGTCGAGCGCGGCGGACTCGCCGGTCGAATCGATGTAGGCGATGACGTGGTGGACGGTGTTGCGGTCGCCCGGATGCATGTCGACGGCGGCGACGTATTTGTCGCCCGCGAGGTGCGTGGGGATGGTGAAGCAGCGATAGATGTCGCCGCTCGGCGCGGGCGTGTACGGCTCCGGATTCGAGAAGACGGCGTCGGGCTGGCCGAGAGTCCAGTTGCTGTCGAAGACGCGCGGCGCCGGCAGGTCGGCGACGTTCCCCTCGGGCGCGCCGTTGTCGACCCACTTGGAGATCAGGTCGATCTGGTCCTGCGTCAGCACGCGCGGATCGAGGAACTCGCCGCAGCCGCCGGCCGGCTTCCACGGCGGCATCTGGTGCGTGCGCGTCATCAGCTTGATGTCGAGCGCGTGCGGCGCCGCGTCGGCGTACGTCATCAGCGAGAACGGCGCGATGTCGCCGGGGTGATGGCACGACTGGCAGCGGTCCTGGAAGATGCGGACGATCTCGTTGCTGAACGTCGGCCCGGCCACGAGGGCGGGCGGCGACGGCGGGCGCACGGCGCGCTGGCGCGCGGCGGCGAGCGCGAGGAACAGCGCGGCGGCGAGGGCGAGCTTCTTCATTTGCGGACTTCGTCGGCGCGCCGCACCGGCAGCGCGTTTGCGTCGTAGGCGATCTCTCCGTTCACGATCGTCATCAGGCTCACCGTGCTGCCGAGGTCTCCACCGTCGATGATGTCATGGGATAACACCGCGAGGTCCGCCAACTTCCCGTTGGCGATCGTTCCCTTGTCGTTCTCGGCAAGCTCAGCATACGCCGAACCGCGCGTGTAGAGGTCGACGGCCTCGGCGCGCGTGATCGACTCGGCGGCGTTGCCGGGATCGGCGATGGCCGCCGCGATGTCGGTGAACGGGTTGATCGGCTCGTCCGAGCCCATCGCCACCGGGATGCCGGCCTTGAGCAGCGAGCGCAGCGGCATGTACTCGCCCTTCGGATAGAGCGGCTTGGCCATGAAGTGCGACGGGTTCACGACCACGACCACGCCGAAGTCCTTCGCCACCGGGATGAGATCGGGCAGCAGCCCGTCGCCGTGCTCGATGCGCACGCGCTTGGCGCGCCACTGCTCCGGCGGCGCTACGGCGCGCATGGCGTCGAACAGCGCCGCGGTCGTCCGGTCGCCGGCCACGTGAAAGAGCCACTGCTGCTGCGACTCGAACGCCGTCTTGACGAGCGCCTGCAGCTGCTCGGTCGTGAAGTTGAGGCGCCCGTTGCTCTGCGCATTCGGATAGTTCGCACGCGTCGCGGCGCCCTGCTCGATCGGCGTGCCGTCGAGAATCCACTTCCATCCCATTACCGTGTCGAGCGGCCGCTCGCGGCTCGTCACCGGCACCGTCGTGGCGTCGGCGAGGTCGGGCCCCGACGCGCTCGTGCCGGGGAAGCGGATCACGCGAATGCGCAGCGGAAACGCGTTGTGGCGGAGGACTTTGTCGTAGCGCAGCGTGGAGATGTACGCCATGTTCTGGATCGACGTGACGCCGTGCTTGAGCGCGTTGTCGACGTAGGCGTGCAACTGCTCGGCGAGGTCGGCGTCGCTGATGCCTTCGACGAGCTTGCGCCAGATCATGCCGTTCGCGTACTCGAACGCTTTTCCGGTCAGGCGTCCGCCGGCGTCGCGCTCGAACCAGCCGCCCGCGGGGTCGGCCGCGCCGGAGAGGCGCAGCGCCGCCAGCGCGGCGTTGCTGGCGATGACGCCGTGGCCGGTGAACTCCCGCAGGATGACTTTGCGGTTGTGCGACTGCTTGTCGAGCCAGGCGCCGTTGACGCGCGCGTCGCCGAGGATCTTCGGGCCGATGGTTCCGATGATCCACGGCCCCTCGGGCGTCTCCTCGGTGGCATTGCCGAGGCCGAGCTGCAGGTCCTCGAGCGACGGATTCTCGTTCAGCGAGAGGAGAAAACGCTCCTCCGGCATGGCCATGAAGTGCGTGTGCGCGTCGTTGAAGCCGGGGACGACGAGGTGCTTCTTGGCGTCGACGGTGCGCGTCTTCGCCGCGGCCATCGAGAGGATCTGCTCGGTCGTGCCGACGCCGACGATGCGCCCTTCGCGGATCGCCACGGCCTCGGCGGTTTTGTTCGCGGGATCGCCGGTGTAGACCTTGGCGTTGACGATGAGGAGGTCGGGGGATTGCTGGGCCAGCGCGGGCAGCGCCGCCCACGCCAGGAGGAGAGCGAATTTACGCATCCGCGAATTTTATTCGCTCTTCAGCGCCGCGGCCATGTTTACACGTGCGGCAAAGCGCGCCGGCGCCAGTCCCGCGAGCACCGCTGACAGAAACGTGACGACGAGCGACGCCGCGATGAGCCGCGCCGGCGTGTGGAACTCGATCGTCCAGCCGAACGACTGCTTGTTGATGACGAAGATCAAAATCCACGACAGCGCGTAGCCCATGACCAGGCCTGCGACCGTCGACGCGACGCCGAGGATCGACGACTCCAGCACGATCATGCGGCGGATCTCCGCGGGCGACATGCCGAGGAGGCGCAGCAGCGCCAGCTCGCCGGCGCGCTCGAGGATCAGCGCGGAGAGGGTGTTGATGATGCCGAGCACCGCCACGACGATGGCGATGGCCAGCAGCGCATAGGTGATGAGGAAGGTCTGGTCGAAGATCTTCATGACCTCGGCGCGGATCTCCCGGTTCAGCACGGCGAAGGCGTGGTACTTCGGCCCGAGCGTACGCTCCAGCTGCGCGCGCGCGGCGTCGGCGCTGACGCCGGGCTTCAGGTAGACGACCACGGTGTTGATCGCGTCGACGCCGAACGCGCGCGTGTAGAGCGCGTTGTCCATCACCGCCACGCCGCGGTCGTTCGAGTAGTCGCGATAGATGCCGGTGACGGGAAACGAGTGCGCGCCGATCGTCAGCGTGTCGCCGACGCTCTTGCCGTACTTGAGCGAGAGGCTCTCCGAGATCAGCACGCCGTTCTTCGCCATCGCCTCGCGCAGCGCGCGCCGGCCGTCGCGCGGCGTCAGCATCGGGAGCTGGCCGTACTTCGCGACGACGTCGAGGTCGCCGCCGCCGACGGTGATCATCGAGTCGCCGTAGACGACGTCGTGGCCGCGCACGCGGTCGAACGCGGCGATGAACGGGATGCGCCGCAGGTCGTCGGCGATCTGCGGCGGGAACATCGCCACCATCGCGTTCGAGAGGCCCTTCGACGGGCGCAGCCAGAGGTCCGACGTGACGGTCTGGTCGACCCAGACGACGACGGTCTCGCGGAAGCTGCCGATCATCACCGCGACCGCGACCATCATCCCGGTCGCGAGCGCCAGCGCCGCGGCGGCGACGGAGGTGCGGCGCAGCGAGGCCGGCATCGACGTCGCGGCGAGCTGCCCGACGATGCCGAAGGCGCGGCGCAGCGGCGGCCCGAGGAGACGCGACGCGGCGACGATGATGAGCGGCGCGAGGAGCGAGAAGCCGCCGACGACGAAGAGCACCGCGACGTAGCCGCCGACGGCGACGCCACCGACCGGCGGGATGCGCGAGGTGGCCACGGCCAGCACGAAGCAGACGAGGGCCGCGGCGGCGAGCGCGCCGCGGCTCGACCTCGCGATGCGCTGCTGCAGGCCGGGACGGATCAGGAGGCTCGGCCGCACATGCGCCGCCTCGATCGACGGCTGGATCGCGGAGACGAGTGAAAGCAGCGTGCCGACGGCGACGCCTGCCGCGGCGATGCCCGGCGTCAGCACGATGGCCTCGGGCGTGGAGCTGACGTAGAGCGAGTTGATGGTTCGCCCGATCAGCCGCAGGATGCCGTACGCGAGCGCGTCGCCGAGGGCCAGGCCGATGGCGGAGCCGGCGAGGCCGAAGACGAGCCCCTCGCCGAGGAACGCGGCGAAGATCTGCCGCGGCGAGGCGCCGAGGGTCTTGAAGACGCCGACGTCCTTCCGCCGCCGCAGGATCGAGATCAGCACGGTGTTGTAGACGAGGAACATGCCGACGAGCAGCGCCACGCCGCCCAGCGCGAAGAGGTTGACGCGAAAGGCGCGCAGCATCTTCTCCACGCGCTCGTTGCGCCGCGACGGCCGCTCCAGCCGCGCGCCGGGCGGGAGGACGCGGCGGATGGCGTCGAGGCTGGCGTCGTCGTCGTTCGGCACGATGAGGTCGACGCGCGAGAGGCGCCCGGCCATCGCGAAGCTGGCCTGCGCCGTGGCGATGTCCATGATCGCGATCGCGCCGTTGAACGCCGTCGCCGGGCCGCGCGGCTCGAGGATGCCGCGCACGATCATCGTCTTCGTCACGCCGGCGACGCTCAGCGTGAGCGGCGATTCGAGCGTGCGGTGGTACGACGCCGGAAGGACGACGGAGTCGTGCGCGAAGAGGCTGAGGTACGTCGCGGTGTCATCCCGAGCAGAGCGAGGGATCCCCTGCGGCTGGGGATTCCTCGCTGCGCTCGGAATGACACGATTGGTCACCACGCGCGCGTAGCGGTAGTCGCGGAAGTGGAGGTCGCTGAGGAGGTCGACGGCGAGGATGCGGATCGGCGTCTGCACCGGCTCGACGAGGCCGTTGACGTCGATGACCGGCGCGAAGCGGACGCCGCGCGCCCACAGCGGCTGCAGCTTCAGGAGCACGCTCTCGTCGAGGTCGGGGTCGGCGGCGATCTGCCAGTTCGCGCGCCCGGCCACGGCGTCGACGGAGTCGCGGAACGCGCGCAGGGCGCTCTGATTTGAGAGAGCGATGGCCACGACGACCGCGACGCCGACGGCGATGCCGAGGAGAGTCAGCAGCGTGCGCGTCTTCTCGCGCACGAGCGGGCGGAGGACGAGGGCCTTAACCAGCGCGCCCATCGGCCACCTGGATCACGTAGTCGCCGTACGCCGCGGCGCGCTCGGAATGCGTGGCCATGACGATGGTCGGCCGCTGCGCGCCGTGGACCTCGCGGATGAGATCGAGGATGCGCTCGCCGGTGCGCGAGTCGAGGTTGCCGGTCGGCTCGTCCGCGAGGATCAGCGGCGGCCGGTGCACGATGGCGCGCCCGATGGCCACGCGCTGCATCTCGCCGCCGGAGAGCTCGTTCGGATAGTGCGCCGCGCGCGCGTCCAGCCCAACCTCCCGCAGCACCGCGCGCGCCCGCTCCTCGGCCTCGGCGCGCCCGACGCCGGCGAGCGACAGCGGGAAGGCGACGTTCTCCACGACGTTCAGCGTCGGGATCAAATTGAAGAACTGGAAGATGAAGCCGATCGACTTGCGGCGCAGCATCGTCAGCCCCCGCTCGTCGAGCGCCGAGATCTCGAGGTCGCCGAGGAAGATGCGGCCGAGCGTCGGCCGGTCGACGGCGCCGATGAGGTTCAGCAGCGTCGACTTCCCCGAGCCCGACGCCCCCATCAGCACCGCGAAGGCGCCCGAGGCGATGTCGAGGGTGACGTCGTCGAGGACCTCGACGGGCGCGGACTCCTCGCTGGCGCTGTAGGAATGGCTGACGCGATCGAGGCGGACCCGCACGGCCGCGAGGATAAGGCACGTTCGCTGCAAACCTGCGATAGGCTTCGAACGAGGAGGTACTCCCCCATGGAAGAAACGACCACGGGACCCACCGGAACGAACACGGGCTTCGGCGCGGCCGGAGGCGGCACGGGCGATGCGGGCGGCGCGACCGACGCGAGCTCCCGCTTCGGCAAGGCGAAGGACTACGCCCGCGATAAATACGACGCGGCGTCCGACGCCATGAAGAACCAGTACAACCGCATACGCGAGCGGGTCGACGACGTCGACTTCGGCGCCATCGCCGACCAGGTGCGGAGCTACGTCCGCTCCAACCCCGGCAAGGCGCTGCTGATCTCGGTCGGCGCCGGATTCCTCATCGGCCTCCTCCTGCGCCGCGGCGACGACGACGAGGACTAGCACCATGGCCACGAACCGAAACGAAGACGACCCCGAGCGCTCCGCCGCCGGCATGGACTACGACAACCCAATCCGCGAGCAGGCCCACCACCTCGGCAGCACGATCGCCGAGAGCGGCCCCGAGGCGCTGTTCGAGGAGATCGAGAAGATGCTCCCCGAGTCGTGGCGCGACCAGATCCAGACGTTCCCGATCGGCGCGCTGCTCATCGGCTTCGGCATCGGCGTCTTCCTCGGCATGCGCAAAGGCGACGAGATCATCGCCGCCGGCACGTCGATGATCACCGCCGCGGCCATGTCGAACGTCACGAACGTCATGGAGCGCGCCTCCGGCCGCGACTCGGATTAGTTCTTGCGGCGAAGGCCGCGTCTCCGCACAATGGTCGGCAATGGAGACGCGGCCACTTCCGCTCCCGATCGAGATCCCCCACAACGGCTTTCATCACCTCGACTCGCTCGCGGCCGAGATTCATCGCACGTATTTTTTCAAGGTCCCGCCGCTGCGCGTCCGCTGGGGCCACAACATCGCCCGCAAGCGCCGCCGCTCCATCCGCCTCGGCTCGTACAACCACGTGACGCTGGAGATCCGCATCCATCCGCTGCTGAACGCGCCGCACATCCCGGCGTTCTTCATCCAGTCGGTGATTCACCACGAGTACCTGCACCACGTCCTCGGCGCGAACCACAACCGCCGCTTCCACGCGCACGAGCGCCAGTTCCGCTACCACCGCGAGTCGAAGGAATGGCTGCGGCGGAACCTTTGGGGATTGCTCGGGATCCGCCGGAAACGCGATGGGGAGCCGGTGCGCGCGCTATCGCAGATGGCGCTGTTTTAGCGATTGGCGATTAGCGGTTGGCGATTAGGCCCGCCCGCCTCCTAATCGCCAATCGCTACGTTCCCATCGGATAGGTCAATCCGTAAATCACCCCTCCGTGAAGGATGTTGAGGACGACGCTCGAGCGCTCGGCCGAGTTCGCGAGCGCCTTCGACACGTCGTCGACCGACGCCGTCTGCTCGCCGTTCACGCCGACGATCATGTCGTTCGCCTGCACGCCGATGCGCTCGCTGCGCGAGCCGCGGGCGACCTCCTCGATCACCACGCCGCGGCTGCCGTCGGCGATGCGGACGCCGGCGACGTCCCACAGGATCCGCAGGCCGAGGTCGCGCGGCGGCTCGGCTGGGCGCACGCTCACGTTGCGCGTGGCGCCGCCGCGCATCACCGTCAGCGCGATCGACTGCCCCGGCGACGCCGTGGCCGTCGACGTCGAGAACGACTCGCGCGAGTCGACGGCGTGCCCGTTCACCGCGGTGATGACGTCGCCCTGCTGCAGCCCCGCGGCCGCCGCGGGCGAGCCGCCGAAGACGCGCGACACCAGCGCGCCGCTGCGCGCCGACGCACCGATCCGCTTCGCCTCCTCCGGCGTCAGCGTCGACGTCACCGCGCCGATCCAGGCGTTGCGCACCTGTCCATAACGCAGGATGTCCTGCACGACCTTGCGCGCGCGGTCGACCGGAATGGCGAAGCCGATGCCCTGCGCGTTCACGTAGATCGCCGTGTTGATCCCGATGACCTTGCCTTCGATGTTCAGCAGCGGCCCGCCGGAGTTGCCGGGGTTGATCGAGGCGTCGGTCTGGATGAAGTCGGTGAACGTCCGCCCCTGCTCCTTCGACGGCACCGAGCGGCCGAGCGCGGAGACGACGCCGGTGGTGACGCTGCCGCTGAGGCCAAATGGATTGCCGACGGCGACGACGGTCTCGCCGATCATCAGGTCGGATGACGTTCCGATCGGCGCGGTGGCGAGGTTCCTGGCGTTGACGCGCAGCACGGCCACGTCGCTGTCGGGGTCGACGCCGATGAGCTTCGCGTCGAGCTTCGAGCCGTCGTTGAAGTTGACGCTGATCGACGACGCGCCTTCGACGACGTGGTTGTTCGTGACGATGATGCCGTCGCTCGACCAGACGAAGCCGGAGCCGAGAGACTGCGTGTGGTACTCGCGGTTGCCGCCGCCGAAGATGCCGAAGGGATCGAAGAACGGGTCGATCTCGCGCCGCCGGATGGTGGCCTCGGTCTGGATGTTGACGACGGCGGGCAGGACGTCGTGCGCGACGACGACCACGGGCGTCCGCCGCGCCGGGCTCACCGACGCCGGGATCGGCGCGCGTTCCTGCCGCGGCTGCCGCGTCGTCTGCGACTCGGTCGGCCGGCAGGCGAGGGAAACGAGGAAGAGGATGACGAGGAGGCGAAGGCGCTTCATGGTCGAAATGTATACGAACGAACGGCTCCAGGTTTACGCCGAGCGGAGCGAGGCGTCATCTGAGCATCGTCGACGGGTGCGGCCAAAGGCAACGGTCGTCGCGGCGCCGTGGATGATCCCTCGCTGCGCTCGGGATACACTCAACAGCCCTTGCGGCTCCGAGTCATCTACAACCCGGCCGGTGGGCGCGGCCGCGCGGCGCGGCGTATGGCCGAGGTGCAGCGGCACCTGCTCGCGCTCGGCGCGAGCGTGGAGACGTACGCGACGACGAGCGCCGACGACCTCGCGCGCGCCGCGGCCGAGGCCTCGCGCGACGGGAGCGTGGACCGCGTCGTGATCTGCGGCGGCGACGGCTCGGTGCACCACGCCGTTCGCGACTTCGACCTCGAGCGCGGCACGTTCGCCGTGCTGCCGCTCGGCTCCGGCAACGACTTCGCCGGCAGCTGCAACGTGCCGCGCGACGTCCGCCGCGCCTGCGAGATCGCCGTGCGCGGCGAGACGCGCGAGGTCGACGTGGCCCTCGCCAACGGCATCCGCTACCTCGGCGTGGCCGGCCTCGGCTTCGACTCCGAGGTCAACGAGTACGCGAACTCGATCCACTGGCTCGGCGGCTCGTTCGTCTACGTCTACGCGACGCTGCGCCTGCTGCCGCGCTTCCAGCCGCACCGCGTGTCGATCGACGGCGCGCCGCCGTCGCCGCTGATGTTCGTGGCCGTGGGCAACTCGCACCAGTACGGCGGCGGCATCCGCATCGCGCCCGACGCGAAGCTCGACGACGGCCAGCTCGACGCCTGCATCGTGCGCGAGACCTCCCGCTTCCAGCTGCTGATGACGATGCCCCGCGCCTACAGCGGCAAACACGTGAAGAGCGACTTCATCGAGATCCGCCGCGCGCCGTCGTTCTCGTTCGACGCGGAGGAGACGCTGAAGGTGTACGGCGACGGCGAGTTCATGACCACGACGCCGGTGCGGTTCGGAGTGGAGGGGCGGCGGCTGCGGGTGGTGGTGGGGTGAGTTAGCGCTTTGTGGGCCACAGAATTGCGAATTGCGAATTCCGAATTGAGAATTAAGAGAACGACAGTCGCTAGGTTCGTGCGACGCTCGTGGCGACCGACTACCGTTTTCTCAATTCTGAATTCGAAATTCTAATTTTCGCTATTCCGTGGGCAGAACGCGGATTGCGATTTCAGTCTACCAGCTGAATTCCCCCCGTCACCGGCTTCGACACCGTCGTCGCGCTCGTTCCCGCGTCGATCGCGTGCGACAGGAACAGGTCCGTGTCGGGCCGCCCGTCCGGCGTGAAGCCGATCACCAGATAGCTCTGCGGCTGCTGTAGGTACTTGTACGCGTTTCCCCACGGGTCGCTCAGCTCGTTGGCGGAGATGTAGAACGGAGCGAGGTCGGCGAGGTGCGCGGGGAGGTGGCCGTTGACCGTGTTGTACTCGTCGATCGCCGAGCGGAGGTGGGCAATGCGCTGCATCGACACCGCCTTGCGCGTCTGGAACACCGACGGGCCGAGCGCGTTCAGCGGGTTCTTGAACGACGTCGCCAGCGAGAGGATCGCCAGCATCGCCAGCACCGCCACGAGCGGCAGCGGCACGGGCGTTTCCGCGACCTCGGTCTCGTCGAGCGGCGTCTGCTCGAGCACCGTTTGCGCCGCGGCGCCGCGCACTTCCTCGATCAGGTCGCGCGTCAGCAGCTCGTACAGCGCCTTCACCGTGTCGAACTCGGCGTACTTCGAGACCTCCACCAGGTCGCCGACCGTCACCGTCCCGTCGACGAGGTCGTAGACGTGCTTCTCCTCGGGCGAGATGCGGATCTTGTCCGTGAGGCCCGGCCGGCGGCGGCGCGCCATCGTGGCCGAGCCGTCGTCGAACTGCACCTCGTCCGCCTCGTTCGAGACCACGATCTCCTGGTCCGTCAGCTTCTTGCGGAAGACCATGTCGTACGAGCGGATCCGCTTCTCGATGATCGGCCACTCGTCGATCATCCGCGCGCCTTCCATCAGGATCGACTCCGCGGTGATCGGCACGACGTTGTCGCGGTCGTACTCGATCGTCGTCTCCTGCGAGAAGTGGTAGTCGCCGTCCTTCCAGCGGAAGAGGCGGTAGACGATCTGCAGGATCTGCAGTTGGATGGCTTGCTTGAGCGCGTCGGCGGAGATGATCCCGTAGTGCGTCAGCACGAAGCCGAGGCGCTGCAGCGTCTCCTTCTGGATCGCCAGCGCGTGGCTGAGCTGGTCCTGCGTCAGGAGGCCGCTCTTGATCAGCACCGAGCCGAGGCGGTTTTCGAGGCGGTGGCTGAGCGAGTCGGCTCCGACGACCTTGCCGTCGAGGAACGTCACCGTGACGGTGTCGTCCTTCGAGCGCAGCGTGAGCACGCCGGTCTTCCGCTGCAGCCCGATGAGCTGGAAGATATCGGCCAGGCTGAAGTCTTTCAGCGTTCCTTCGAGTGCCATCTCACGCCGTCACTTTTCGCCGCAACACCGGCGGCGCCATGAAAATCCAGATGATGAGCGCGGCCACGACGGCCGCGACGCGCACGACGATCTGCGCCGTGCTCCCCGGCACCAGCACCGGCGCCAGGCGCCCGGTCAGCACCGCCAGCGCGACGAAGAAGATGAAGAGAAAGACGCCGATGACGCCGGCGAGCGTGCGCCCTTCGAGGAGCTGCCCGGAGCCGGGGACGAAGGCGCCGAGGAGCTTGTTCCGCGTCGACATGCCGCTCTGATACTCGACGACCTGGTCGAGCTTCTCGCGCTTCGTGGCCAGCGACACGCCGTCGCGCTTCAGATAGATGTGGATGCACTGCGTGCAGTACGTGGCGCTCTCGCGCGCCGATTTGCAGCGGTGGCAGAACGTGCGCCCGCACTTGATGCACGCGCCGGCGAAGCCCGCGCGGCGGCGCTTGACGAAGAGCAGCGGCGCGGCGAGGACCGCCACGATGCAGCCGAGCGTCAGCGGGTTCTTCGCGCTGGCGAGCGGATCGAAGTACGCGTAGTTGCCGAAGAGCGTCCGCGCGCGGCCGAGGCGCGCGATCGCCTCCGCCTCGCTCCACGCCGCCGCCATCGACGGCCGGAACATCACGATCTTCTGGTTCGTGGCGAGCCTCTCGACGTTCGGGTCGATGCGCTTGGCCTGGTCGAGCATCCGCGCCTGGTCCTCGAAGTGGAAGGCCTCGCCGCTGGCGACGGAGTGGTTGTAAAACGCGATCGCGAGATTCGAATCGAGCGCCTCGGCGCGCTGATATTCGCTGATCGCCGCGGCCACGTCGTTGTCCATGAAATGCAGGTTGCCGATGTTGACGTGCGCGCCGGCGTTGTCCTTCAGCTCGGCGGAGCGGCGGTAGCTGTTCGCGGCCTGCTGCTCGTTCCCTTCCATCAAATAGAGGTTGCCGAGGAGGAGGTAGAGCAGCGGACGGTCGGGGACGACGTTGACGAGCTCCTGCAGCCGCCGCAGCGCGTCGGGATGGTAAGCGCGCTCCTGGCCGGCGATCGCGGCCTCGAGCACCGGGCTCTCCACGCCGGCGACGCGGTTCGCGACGAGGTCGAGGGCGACCGGCGCGGCGGCGACGAGGAGCGCCAGCACGACGATCGTCACGCGCTCGGCCGCGTTCGCGTAGCCGAAGAAGATCACCAGCCAGTAGAGGAGAAGCCACATCGGCCCGAGCCAGAGGAAGATCGGGAGGAAGAGCAGCGCGACGGCGAGCACCGTGACGGAGCCGCCGGTGAGGCGCTGCCCGAGGATCTCGCGAAAGTCGTGCGCCGCGGCGCGGCCGTGGCGGATGAAGAGCGCGATCGCGAAGATCGCCGCGGTGGCGACGAGCGCCAGGAGCACGACGACGAGCGTGTCGCCGCGGCTGACCAGGCGCGCGCGGTACTCCTTGAACACGTCGATGTAGCCGCGCGCCGCGTGCCGCAGCGCGGGCAGCCAATCCTTCGCGTCGGCCGCGGCGTCGGCCTTCGTGAAGGCGACGCTCGGCGACGCCGGGTCGAGCTGCCCGGCGGTTCTGTCCGCCCATGCCGCCGCGGCCTGATTCTTCTGCGACGCCGCCTGCCGCGCGTACGCGGCCGCGGCGGCGGCGTAGAGCGGGAAGGCGCGGACGCCGTTGGTCTTGCCGAGCTCGATCAGCTCCGACGTCTTCTTCGCGGCCGTGGCGGCGTCGCCCGAGTCCATGGCACCGGTCGCCTGCGGCCACACGTCGCGCGGCGCGATCTGCTCCGCCCGCGCCGCCAGCGGCGCCAGGCACACCCACGCGAGCAGAACACAGACGCGCCGATTCATTCAGATGCTTTTCGTCCGCTGCACGAACGCCAGCTTCAACTCGCCGAGGTGCGTGGCCAGGAAGTCGTCCTCGTCCGCCGTCAGGTTGCCCTCGGTTTTTTCCTTGAGCATCGTCAGGATCTCGATCATCTGCCGCGCCGCGGCGGTGTCGATCTGCGGCTTCGGCTGACGCGGATCGCGCAGCATGCCGAGGAACATGTACGCCTGCGCGATCAGCGGCTCGACGAAGTCGGTGAACGCGGTGCCGGGGTTCTGCGCCTTGTCGGCGATCGTGCGGCGGCGGTCCTCGCCGCGCGGCGGCTCTTTCTTTTCCGTCCTGCGCTCGACCGGCTTCTCGGGCGGCTTCTCCGCGGGCTTCGTGGCGGCCATCGGATCGCTGGCCGGCTTGATCTCGTTTCGGAATTCCTCGCGCAGATCTCCCTCGGGGGTGAAGATCCGTTTGTCGGTGACCTTCAGCTCTTTCGGTTCTTTCGGCTTCTCGTTTGTCGTCGTCATCTCACGAGAGTTTAAGCGCCTTGGCCAAAAAGGCGTCGATGCGCTTCCAGGCGTCCTCCGCCGCCGCCTTCACGTAGCCCTGCGTGTTGTTCGGGTTCATGAAGGCGTGCCCGGCGCCGGGATAGATCTTGATGTCGAAGCTCTTGCCGGCCGCTTTCAGCGCCGACTCGAACGCCTCGACGGACTTCGGCGGGATGCCCTGGTCCTTCTCGCCGAAATTGCCGAGGAGCGGCGAGGAAAGCGGCTTGACCGCGGCGGGATCGGCCGGAAGCATGCCGTAGTTGACGACCGTCGCGGCCAGCTTCGGCTCGGCCAGCCCGAGCTCGAGCGCGTAGCCGCCGCCCATGCACCAGCCGATGACGCCGATGCGGCTGGCGTCGACGTCTTTCCGCGTCGCCAAGTACTTGAAGGCGTTTTGCAGATCGGCCATGGCCCGGTCGTGCGGGAGCCCGCGCATGAGCTCGTGCGCGGTGCTCTGATCGCTCGCGACTTTGCCGCGATAGAGATCGGGCGCGAGGGCGACGTAGCCTTTCGCGGCGAAGCGGTCGGCCTGCTCCTTCACCCAGTCGTTGAGGCCCCACCACTCCTGAATGACGATGATGGCGGGATGGTTGCCGTGCGACGCGGGCAGCGCGAGGTAGCCGCTCGCTTCGCCGGCCATCGACGGGTAGTGGATCGTCTCCTTCCGCTCGTGCGCGGCGGCGACGGTGGCGAGGAAGAGAAAGAGGGAGGCGAGGACAAAAATGCGGCGCATTCGTGTGCTCCTTGTTCCGAGGAAGCGAAACGATACACGATGTGCGCCGAATGCGCATTTTCCAGGTGTTGGAGTTCAACAAGTTCGACACCGGCTCGGTCCACCAGATGTTCCAGGCGGCCTCAGGGCTTCGCGAGCGCGGCCATGAGGTGACGATCGTGAGCCGTCCCGGCGAGGCCATGGCGGCGCGCGCGGCCGCGGCGGACGTCGAGTTCGTGCCGATGCCGCTGCGCAACGAGTTCGACCCGCTCAGCCTGGCGAAGATGATCCGGCTGTTCCGCCGCGCGAAGCCCGACGTCGTCCACGTGCACAAGGGCGTCGCGCATTCGCTCGCCCTCGCGGCGGCGTACGCGGCGCCCGTCGGCGCGCTCGTCGTGAACCGCGGCGTGTCGTTTCCCCTCGACCGCTGGAACGCCGCGAAGTTCCGCGCCCGCCGCGTCGACCGCGTCGTCACGGTCTGCGAGGCCATCAAGCGGGTGATCGTCGAGAGCGGGCGGCTGCCGCCGGCGAAGGTGGCCGTGGTCTACGCCGGCACGGACGTGGCGCTGTTCGATCCCGGCAAGTGGACCGCGCATGCGTTCCGCGCCGAGAAGGGGATGGCCGACGACCGCTTCGTCGTCGCGCAGGTCGGCGTGCGCGACTGGAAAGGATGGATGGAGCTCGTCGACGCGGCGATGGCGCTCGCGCCGTCGCACCCGCGCATCCACCTGCTGCTGATCGGCTGCCGCCACGAGCGCGAGCGCGCCGAGGTGATGGCGTTCGTGCGCGGGCGCGGCGCGGAGGAGCGCGTGACGCTCGTCGAGGTGCGCGGCGACATGCCGAACGTCCTCGCCGCGGCCGATCTCGTCGTCGACGCGTCGTGGGCCGGCACCGGGATCACCGGGACGATCCGCGAGGCGATGGCGATGCGCAAGCCGGTGATCGCCACCGACTGCGGCGGCAACCGCGAGCTCGTGTCGTCGCCCGAGGTCGGCTGGCTGATCGCGCCGCGCGACGTGGCCGCGCTCACGCGCGCGATCGTCGAGGTCATCGACGACCCGGAGCGCGCGGCGATCGTCGGCGGCAACGCGCGCGAGCACGTGATCGGCGGGTTTTCGAAGGAGCTGCGCATCGCGCGGCTGGAAAAGTTGTACGAGGAGGTGCTGCGTGAACGCCGATGAATTCCGCGCCAAACTGATGCACGGCGACTTCTCCGACCTCGAGCCGCATCTCAGCCGCGAGCGGATCGAGCCGCTCGACCCGCCCGCCCTCGCCGAGGCGCTGACGTGCGCCGCGTGGCTCGGCCGCGTCGATCTCGTCGAATGGCTGCTCGCCCGCGGCGTCGATCCCGCAGGCGGCGACGCCACCGGCATGAGCGCGCTGCACTGGGCCGCGAACCGCGGCCAGATCGACGCCGTGCGCCTCCTCCTGAAAGCCGGCGCGCCGCTCGAAACGCGCAACATGTACGGCGGCACGGTCCTCGGCCAGACGGTTTGGTCGGCGATCAACGAGCCGCGGCCGGGCCAGCTCGAGGCGATCGCGATGCTGCTCGACGCCGGCGCGGATGCCGGCGCCGTCGAGCTTCCCACCGGCGACGCGCGGATCGACGCGCTGCTACGGCGACGGCGGCGTGTTTAAGTCGATCGGCGTGCCGCCGTCCGGCGTCACCGTCAGCGTCGAGTAGGTCCACTGGCTGCCGTCGTACGTCGCCACGGCGTGCTCCTCCGCCTTCGCCTTCGGTCCCGAGATCGGGAAGGTGAGCTCGGCATCGCCGGTGCCGCCCTTGAAGTTCACGTTGCCTTTGACGAACCAGCCGGCCTCGATCGGCGTGCCGAGGGCCGCTTGCACGCGCGAGTCGTTCTGCGCGCGCTGCAACGCGCCCTTGTAGACGTCGCTGCGCTTGATCGCGCCGAAGACGAAGATCACCAGCACCGCGCAGAACGCGGCGAAGAGCACGATCACCGCGCCGCAGCCGATCAGCCCCCACTTGAGGCAGCCGCTGCTCGACTTCGGCGGCGGCGTTGCGGCGGGGACGACGGGCGGTGGCGGCGGAGGCGGTGGCGGCGGCGCGTACGGCGTTGTCGTCATGTCGCTATCGTACTCTCGTGCCGCTCGCCCAGCGCGGCGACGTGCTCGGCGACGCTCGCCGCCAACCCCTCGGGGTCGTATCCCCCTTCGAGCAGCGAGAGCAGGCGGCCGCCGCACCAGCGTTCCGCCGCCTCCACGATGCGCCGGGTGATCTCGCCGTACGCCTCCTCGCTCACGCGCATGCCGCCGAGGGGATCGCGGCGGTGCGCGTCGAAGCCGGCGGAGAGGAGGATCGCGCTCGGCTGATAGAGCTCGATCGCGCGCACCACCGTCTCCTCGACCGCGTCGAGGTACGTCGCGTCGCCGGAGTCCTCCGCCAGCGGGATGTTCAGCGTGTAGCCGCGGCCGGCGCCGCTGCCGATCTCGCTCGCCGCGCCGGTGCCGGGATAGAACGGATAGCGGTGCATGGAGAGATAGAAAACGTCGTCGCGCGACTCGAAGAGATGCTGCGTGCCGTTGCCGTGGTGGACGTCGAAGTCGAAGATGAAGACGCGCTCGATGCCGGGCTGCTCGCGCAGAAACTCGGCGGTGCAGGCGATGGTGTTGAAGAAGCAGAAGCCCATGGCCTCGACGCGCTCGGCGTGATGGCCGGGCGGGCGGGCGATGACGAAGGCGCGTTCGCCGTCCGCCAGCATGCCGGCCGCCGCGGTGAGCGTGGTGCCGACGGCGGCGCGCGCGGCGGCGAAGCTGTCGGCGGAGATGGGATTGTCGAGCGAGTGGAAGAAGCGCATCCCCATGCGGCAGGCCTCGGCGACTTCGTCCTCGTAGCCGGCGTCGTGGGTTTTGGCGATGATGCGGCTCGTGTCGGCGTGGACGGCAGTGTCGCGCACGACGGACGCGACTAGCCCCGCGCGCGCGACGCCCTGCATCGACCAGTCGATGCGCGAGGCCGATTCGGGGTGGCCTTCGCCGGTGTCGTGGCGGTAGAAGAGGGGATGGGTGTAGATCTTCATGATGAGGCGCGATTCGGGATTCGCGACTCGCGATTCGGCCCGTCCACCCGAATCGCGAATCGCGAATCGCGAATCGCGAACCGGGTACACTTCGCCTCCTTGCGAAGAACCCTCCAAATTGCCTCCATCACGCTTCTGACCATTTTGCTACTGGCGATTTTCCTCTGGAACAGCAATCTCCGCGACGTCTGGCGCATCCTGAAATCGACGTCCATCGCCTGGTTCGCCCTCGGCCTCTTCACCAACTTCACCGCGCTGGTCTTCCGCACGGTCCGCTGGCGCGCGCTGCTCGACGTCCACCATCCGCCGCCCTTCTATCCGACGTTCTTCGCCAACACCACAGGGTACATGCTCTCGACCGTGCTGCCGATCCGCGCCGGCGACGTGGCCCGCCCGGCGCTCCTGGCGCGCCGCACCGACGTCCGCTTCGCCGCGGCCCTCGGCACGGTCCTCACCGAGCGCATCGTCGACCTCGTCGCCATCATCCTCGTCTTCGACTACTACTGCGCGAAGCACTGGAACGACTTCACCGAGGGGCGCGCGGTCGTGCACGACGGCGCCATCGGCGCGAGCATCGTGCTGGCCGCGCTCGTCGTCCTCACCGTCGGCATCTTCTTCTTCCGCGAGCCGGTGCGGCGGCTGCACGCCTGGATCGGCCGCATCATCCCCGGCCGCTTTCACGAGGCGTGGATGAAGTTCTTCGACTCCTTCACGCGCTCGCTCGACATCGTCCGCCATCCGTGGGCGCTGCTCAAAGTGCTGGCCTGCACGACGGCGATCTGGTTCTGCCTCACCGCGCAGTTCTGGCTGGTGCTCGTCGCCGCGCACCGCGCGCTCGACTTCGACACGAGCTTCTTCATCTGCGGCGTGACGACGATCGGCCTGGCCATCCCGACGCCCGGCGGCGTGGGCGGCTTTCATAAGATCTGCCAGTACGTCCTCACCACCTTTTACAAATTCGACATCGACAGCAGCGTGGCCGTGACGGTTTTGCTGCACATCGTCGGCACGCTCCCCGTCGTCCTCACCGGCCTCGCGCTTTTCTTCCGCGAAGGCTTGAATTGGAAGCAATTGAAGGAAGAGACCCGCGCCGAAGAGCCGGAAGCGATTAGCGATTAGCGATTGGCGGTTAGGCCCGCCGCCCGCCTCCTAACCGCCAACCGCCAACCGCTAACCGCTTCCGCTGTGATATACGGCGCGCGTATGCGGTGCCCGTATTGCGGTGGCGTTGAAGACCGCGTCGTCGACTCGCGCGAGAGCCGCGAGCGCGACGTGATCCGGCGGCGCCGCCAATGCATCCATTGCGAGCGCCGCTTCACCAGCTACGAGCGCGTCGAGCGCCTGCCGTTCCAGATCGTCAAGCGCGATCAGCGCCGCGAGGAATACGACCGCGTTAAATTGATGCGGGGACTGCAGGTGGCCTGCCGCAAGCGCCCCGTGCCGCAGGCGGAGCTCGAGCGCATGGCCGACTCGATCGAAGCGGCGATGATGGACTCGGGAGAACGCGAGCTCTCCAGCCAGCGCATCGGACTGATGGTCATGGAGCGCCTGCGCGCGCTCGATCCCGTCGCGTACGTCCGATTCGCTTCCGTTTACAGACGATTCGAAGACGTGGATGCCTTCGTAAAGGAGCTTCACCAGCTGAAATAGCGGGAACAGCCATTGCAGCGTTCCCGAAGAGGCCGACATGACTGACGCGAACGAAACCGCGAAAGAAGAAGCAATCAAAATCCCCGACGTCCTGCCGGTGCTGCCGCTCAAGGACCTGGTGATTTTTCCGTTCATCATCGTCCCGCTGTCGGTGTCGCGGGAGAAGTCGATCAACGCGGTGGACCAGGCCCTCGCGGAGAACCGCGTCATCATGCTCACCGCGCAGCGCGACTTCCAGACCGAGGACCCGGGCGAGGACGATCTCTACCGCGTCGGCACCGTGGCCATCATCATGCGCATGCTCAAGCTGCCGGACGGCCGCATCCGCATCCTGGTGCAGGGGCTGTCGCGCGCGCGCATCGACTACTTCATCCAGACCGCGCCGTTCTTCAAGGCCAAGATCACGCGCATCGAAGAGCCGGTGCCGAAGGAGCGCGGCCTCGAGACCGAGGCGCTGATCCGCGCCGTCAAGCAGAACCTCGACCGCGCCGTCTCCCTCGGCAAGAACATCTCCCCCGAGGTCATGGTCATCGCCGCGAACCTCGACGACCCCGCGCGCCTCACCGACCTGGCCGCGTCGAACCTCGACCTCAAGCTCGAGGAGGCCCAGCAGATCCTCGAGACGATCGACCCGGTCGAGCGGCTCAAGAAAGTCAACGAGCTGCTCACGCGCGAGATCAACCTCCTGACCATGCAGCAGGAGATCTCCTCGGCCGCGCAGGGCGAGATGAACAAGTCGCAGCGCGAGTACTTCCTCCGCCAGCAGCTGAAGGCCATCCAGTCGGAGCTCGGCGAGGGCGAAGAGGTCCAGGAAGAGATCGAGAACTACCGCAAGAAGATCGAGGAGAAGGCCATCCCCTCCGAGGCGCGCGAGGAAGTGGAGAAGCAGATCAAACGCCTCGAACGGTCGCATCCCGACTCCGCGGAGACGTCGATCATCCGCACGTACCTCGACTGGATGACGGGACTGCCGTGGGCGCAGGTGTCGCAGGACAACCACGACCTCCAGCGCGCCCGCGTGGTGCTCGACGAAGACCACTACGACCTCGAGAAGATCAAGGAACGCATTCTCGAGTACCTGGCCGTGCGCAAGCTGAAGGGGACGAAGATGAAGGGGCCGATCCTCTGCTTCGTCGGCCCTCCCGGCGTCGGCAAGACGTCGCTCGGCCGCTCGATCGCCCGCGCGCTCGACCGCAAGTTCGTGCGCATTTCCCTCGGCGGCGTGCGCGACGAGGCGGAGATCCGCGGCCATCGCCGGACGTACGTCGGCGCGCTCCCCGGCCGCATCATCCAGGGCATCAATCAGGCCCAGACGTCGAACCCGGTGTTCATGCTCGACGAGGTCGACAAGATCGGCGCCGACTACCGCGGCGACCCGTCGTCGGCGCTGCTCGAAGTCCTCGACCCCGAGCAGAATTTCTCATTCCGCGACCACTACCTCGGCGTGCCGTACGACCTCTCGAACGTGATGTTCATCGTGACGGCGAACGTGCTCGACACGATCCAGCCGGCGTTCCTCGACCGCATGGAAGTCATCCGCCTCTCCGGCTACACGGACGAAGAGAAGCTGATGATCGCCAAGCAGCACATCATCCCGAAGCAGATGGAGGAGAACGGGATCACCGGCGTGCAGGTGACGTGGACGGACTCCGGAATCACGAAGGTGATCACCGGCTACACGAAGGAAGCGGGCCTGCGCAACATGGAGCGCGAGATCGGCACGATCTGCCGCAAGATCGCGGTGCAGGTGGCGGAAGGCAAGGTCCAGGACACGTACCGCATCACGGACGCGAACGTCGACAAGTACCTCGGCCCGATGAAGCACTTCGCCGAGGAGCTGCTCGAGCGCGACCAGGTCGGCGTGGCCACCGGGCTGGCGTGGACGGCGGTCGGCGGCGACATCCTCTTCATCGAGGCGACGGCGGTGCGCGGCAAAGGGAAGCTGCAACTGACCGGACAGCTCGGCGAGGTGATGAAGGAGTCGGCGCAGGCGGCGCTCACGTACGCCCGCGCCCACGCGGACGAGCAGGGGATTCCGTCGGACTACTTCGACACGCACGACATCCACATCCACGTCCCCGCCGGCGCGATCCCGAAGGACGGGCCGTCCGCCGGCATCACGATCACTTGCGCGATCATCTCGGTGCTGACGGGCCGCCCGGTGCGCCGCAACGTGGCCATGACGGGCGAGGTGACGCTGCGCGGCGACGTGCTGCCGATCGGCGGCGTGAAGGAGAAGGTGCTGGCCGCGCGCGCGGCGAAGATCACCACGGTGATCCTGCCGAAGCTGAACGAGCGCGACCTCGTCGACGTGCCGGAGCCGATCAAGCGCGACATGCAGTTCCACTTCGTCGAGCACGTGGAGGACGTGCTGCAGATCGCGCTCCTCGACCGCAGCGCCGCGGAACAAAAGACGACGGAGCGAGCGGGACGCGAGTCGAAGCCGCTTCCGGAGCCGGAACCAGCCGCGATTGGGCACGATCATGCGACGGTGTCGTAGCGGCAGGAGATATTTGCTGGATCCAGGTTTGAAAGTCTGATTTCAGATCATTTTTCTTGCAAAGTGACAAATATTTGCTGGATCCAGGTTTGAAAGTCTGATTTCAGATTATTTTTCTTCCAAAGTGACAAATATTTGCTGGATCCAGATTTGAAAATCTGAATTCAGATCATTTTTCTTGCAAAGTGACAAATATTTGCTGAATCCAGGTCTGAAAGTCTGAATTCAGATGATTTCGTCCGCCGTCAGCCGGCGCTGAGCTTCGCGATGGCCCGCTGTGCGCGCGGCAGGAACGCCGCGCCGAGGGCGACTTTGACGATGTCGGCGATGAGGAACGGCGCGATGCCCATCGCGAACGCCGCCTTCGTCCCCGTCAGCGCGGCCAGCCACGACCAGCCGCCGGCGTAGATCACGGCCAGCGCGGCGAGCATGCCGAGAATCGAGCGCGCGATCGTCGAGCCCCAGCCGCGCTCCGAGACCCAGCCGGCCACGAACGCGGCGAATGGGTACGACAGCAGGTAGCCGGCGGTCGCCCCGGCCGTCAGCCAGAAGATGCCGCCGTGGCCCTGCGCGAAGACCGGGAGGCCGCCGAGGCCCTCCATTAAATAGAGGGCGGCGGCGGCGGCGCCGCGCCACGAGCCGAGGACCACGCCGACGAGGAGCACCGCCAGCGGCTGCATCGTCAGCGGCACCGGCGAGTGCGGCAGCGGCACGGCGATCTGCGCGGCGATGGCGATGAAGACGCTCGCGCCGGCGATCAGCAGCATGTTCAGCGCGGCGTTGCCGCGGATGCGGTCAGCGAGGATCGAGGGAATCGTGGCGTTCTGCAGTTCCATGTCGTGCGTCACCCATCACCAGAATTGCCGGCAGCAGCGTGATCGCGGCGATGCCGCTGATGCCGATGCCGAAGAACGAAGCATAGCCGATCGATCGCAGCCCTGGGTAATGCGAAAAGGCGAACGAGCCGTAGCCGACGATCGCCGTCAACGCCGCCATCAGGATCGCCTTGCCGGTCTCGTGCGCGGCGCGCGGGAAGAGCGCCGGCGCCTCGTTGTAGCGCTGCAGCATGTAGATCGCGTAGTCCGTAGCCACGCCGATGATCATCAGCCCGACGAAGATGTTCATGAAGTTGAACTGCAGGCGCATCAGCGCCATCAGCCCGAGCATCCCCACCGCGCCGGCCACGAACGGCACGAACGTCAGCGCCGTCATCTTCACCGTGCGGAAGCTGAGGAACATGAGGATGAAGACGGCCACGAAGCCGATCAGCGTGGCCCGCCGCGCGTCGGCGAGGACGATGCGCCGCAGCGTGCTGCTGACGAGGTTCACGCCGGTGAGGATGTCGCCGGGATGGCGGTCCGGCACCGCCAGCAGCTTCGGCGGCACTTCGCGCGGCCAGCGCCCGCCGGCCGGATAGACGTAGATGACCGACATCCAGCCGCCGTTGACCTGCTTGACGAAGCGCTGGGCGAGCTTGGTGAGGTCGCTGTTGCCGAGGTTCGCCAGCGTGACCGGCTCCGCCGGGTGCAGCGACTGCACGAACAGATCGAGGTAGCTGTCGTACGCGTCGGGGCGGAAGCCGTTTTCCGCAAGCGCGGCCCGGAACGTCTTCGTGATGCGCTCGGCGTTGAAGCGGTCGCCGGCGCCGCGCCGGAGCTCGGCGATGACCTCGGCCTGCTGCTCGGGCGGCGGGAGGAACGTGGAGATCGACTGGATCGAGCCGATGGTGCCGTCGGCCACGAGCGCGTCGAGGTCGCGCGTGGCCGCGCTCGTCCGCGACATCACGTCGGCGAGCGACTTCCCCTCGCAGACGTACATCATGAAGTCGAACGACTGCCCGAACTTCTGCGTGACGTACGCCTGCGTCTTCACGCCGCTGTTGTTGCCGGCGCGCAGGTCCTGGATGTTGTCGCTGAAGTGGATCTGCGTCGCCAGCGCGCCGCAGACGATCATGAAGACGATCCACGCCAGCACCGTCACGCGCGGGCGGCGGATCGACAGGTCGATCAGATGCCCCGCGCCGAACGAGTGGAGGTAGAGCTTCGGCGCGCGCCGCCGCTCGTGCCGCTCGCTGAAGACGATGAGCGCCGGCAGGAGGAAGACGACGCAGAGCAGGAACAGCAGGATGCCGGTGCCGGTCAGGAAGCCGAGCTGCGTCATGCCGCGGAAGTCGGTGGCCAGAAACGCGAAGAAGGTGCCGGCGGTCGTCACAGCGGCGACGACGACGCCCGGCAGCGTCGACTTCATCATCGTCCGCACTGCCGGCGGCATCTCCGCGCCGCGGTTGCGCTCGTCGACGTAGCGCCCGTACAGCACGGTGATGAAGTCGATGCCGAGGCCGGCGAGCAGCGCCGCGAACCCCGCGCTGGCCTGCGAGAGGACGCCGTAGACCGCGCCGGCGGTGCCGAACGTGAGCGCCAGCCCCATCGCCAGCGGCGCGCCGGCGTAGACCACCGAGGCAGCGCGGCGGAAGGCGTAGATGAAGAGGAAGAGGACGCCGAAGAACGAGCCGACGACGTTGATGATGACGTCGTAGCGAATGAGGTCGGCGTCGGCGGTGGCGATCGAGTAGCCGCCGGTGTGCTCGATCGCCGGCAGCGGCGTCTGCGGCGGCGCGTTTTTCTGGAAGTCCGCCAGCGCGCGCGCCTCCATCAGCCTGCCGTCCGCGAGCAGCGCCTTCGCGAATGGCACATCCTGCGCAGGCCGCTTTGGCTTGGCCAAGATGAGGAGCGTGGAGTGATCGGCCGAGAGGTAGTAGCCGCTGGAGGTATCGAGGTGCATGCCGCCGCTCGCGGCCTGGAACTTCCGCACGAAGATCGGCGCGAAGTTGAAGGGGTCGTACTGCACGAGTTGCTTGAGCGCCATCGACTGCGGCGTCTCGAGCAGGGCGCGGTTGCGCGCGACCGACTCGCGGATGCCGTCGTCGGAGAGCCTGGCCGCCGCTTCGTTCAGCTCCGCCGGCGTGAGGAGGAGCAGCGCGTGGGGGAGGATGACTTGCACGAAGTCGAGCGGGTTCGGGACTTTGTACGTGACGTCCTCGATGCGCGGGTCCTTGCGGTAGCCGTCGGCGACGGCGTCGATGAGGGCGTCGTAGTCGTGGACGTCGCGGCCCTTCGGGATCTCGATGACGACGATGTGGTAGTCGATCGTCCCCATGTCCCGCAGCACTTTGCGGAATTCGTTGACCTGACGGTTCTTCTGCGGGATGAGGTTGAGGAGGTCGGGGTCGAAGCTGAGCCGCGACGCCGCGGCGATGGCGACGATGGCCACGACGACGGAGGCGGCGATAATGCTGCCGCTGCGGCGGAGACAGAAGCGGGCCAGCGCGTCGAGGAGCTTGTCCGTCAAAAGGAGGCGAGTTAAAGCATGCGCAGGAGATGGAGTCAAGGCTTGTTCGCGCTGCTCGCGCTCGCGCTCGCCTGCGACCGCGCCGAGCCGCTGACCGAGCAGAAGGCCCGCGAGGTGCTCGAGCGCGTGACGGTGCAGAAGGTGCCGGTCTACGCCGAGGTGCCGCAGCGGGTGTGGTGGAGCGCGACCGCGCCGAAGGACGACTTCGACGAGAAGTCGCTGCGGACGTTCGCGAATCTGGAGAAGGCCGGGCTGATCACGACGAAGCCGTTCTCGACGCCCGACGGCAAGACCGGCCTCGTGGCCTCGGTCACGCCGAAGGGATTCCCGCTGCTCGGCACCGCGCCCAGCGCGCGCGGCCCCTGCTTCCGCGCCACGATCTGCTTCAAGTTCACCGACGGGATCCGCAACTTCCAGCGCCACCCGAGCGATCCGATGGTCGGCCACGCGGAGCTGATCTGGCACTACGACCAGCCGACGTGGCTCTACCCGTTGATGGAGACGAAGCTGAACAAGCCGCTGAAGAAGGAGTTCGCGTCGCTGGTGTCGTTCTATTACAAGGACCACGCGTGGCGCTTCGACGTGACAGTGCCGAAGACCGACGCTAGCGACGCAGTCCCGCAGCCGTCGCGATGATTCGCGGAGCGCCGGCGTCCCGCCGGCTGGCCCGGCGGCGTCCCGCCGCCGGCGCTCAGCCAGCCGCCGGGACGGCTGCGCTCCGCATCCGCCGGATGCCGTCGCTGCTTGCGATGATTGCCTCCGTCGCCTCGCGCGGGAAAAATCCCGTCTCCACGACGCCGGCGTTCTCGCGGATCGACGCCACGACCTCGGCGATGTCGCGGTCGTCCGGCACGATGACGTCGAGAATCAGGTGTCCCTCGTCCGTCACGCGCGGCGCGCCGTCGCGCAGGCGCAGCACGGGATGGAGATCGGCGAAGCGCTGCTCCAGCACCTCGCGCGCGAACGGCGTGACCTCGACCGGCAGCTTCTGACCGGCGAACGTCTGCACGACCTTCGTCTCGTCGGCGATGACGAGGAAGCGCTTCGCTGCTTGCTCGACGATCTTCTCGCGCAGCAGCGCGCCGCCGCCGCCTTTGATGAGGCGCAGCGCGCCGTCGATCGCGTCGGCGCCGTCGACCGCGAGATCGAGCGGCGCGATCGCCGCCAGCGGGAACGTGGCGATGCCGAGCGAATTCGCCAACGTCGCGGTGTTCTCCGACGTGCACGTGCAGCGCAAGTCGCGCAGGCCCGCCGCGGCGAGCAGCCGCACGAACTCCGCCGCGGTCGAGCCGGTGCCGAGGCCGAGGCGCATGCCGTCGCGCACCTCCGCCAGCGCCGCGCGCGCCGCCGCGATCTTCATCTCCGTCTGATCCATCATCAATATCCGCCTGCCGCGCCGCCGTGCCGCGGGTCCGCGACGGCGAAGATTCTTTCACCGTAGACGCCCACGGCGGAAACGTTGCCGATCGACTCCGTGGCGCGCACGCCGTGGCCCATCGCCTTGAGCGCCTCCAGCACCGCGCGCGGCGCGCGGTCGCGCTCGTACAGCATGTCCTCGGACGTCGCATCCTGATGGAAGCGCGGCGCGGCGATGGCGTCGGCGAGCGGCTGCGTGAAGACGACGCTGCGGAGGATGATCTGCAGCATCGTCGTCGGAATCGTGGCGCCGCCCGAGGTCCCTTCGATCAGCAGCGGGATGCCGTCGCGCAGCACGATGGCCGGCGAGAGCGACGACGCCGGCCGCCGCGACGGCCCGATGGCGTTCGCGGTCGAGCTCGTGAAGTCGTGCATGGCGTCGTTGAGCGCGAAGCCGAGGCCGGGGACGACGAAGCCGCCGCCGAAGTCGTCGTCGAGCGTGAGCGTGACCGAGGCGGCGTTCCCCATGGCGTCGTAGATCGAGAAGTGCGCGGTGTGCGCCGTCTCGGTCGCCGGCGCGGCGGGCTCCGCGAGCATCACATTCGGCGTGACGCGGTTCGGATCGATCGTGGAGCGCCACAGCTTGGCGCGATCTTCCGACAACAGCTCGCGCCACGGGATGCGCACCTGCTCGGGATCGCCGAGGTAGCGGTCGCGGTCGAGCGCTGCGCGGCGCTCGGCCTCGGCGAGGTAGTGGAACGTCTTCGCGCTCGGATCGAGGGCGATGCCGCCGAGGATGTTCAGCGACTCGGCGACGACGAACGCGCCGGTCGACGGCGGCGGCGGCATGCAGATGTCGTGTTTGCGGAAGTTGATGCGTATCGGCGCGCGCCAGGCGGCGGCGTAGTCGCGCAGGTCGCGGTCGGTGATGATGCCGCCGCCGGCGCGCACGGCGTCGACGAGGCGCCGCGCCAGCTCGCCGTCGTAGAAGTCTTTCGCGCCGCGCTCGCCGAGGCGGTCGAGCGTCGCCGCGAGGTCCGGCTGCACGAGCGTTTCGCCGAGCTTTTTCTGGAGCAGCGGCACGGTCGATTTGAACTGGTCGATGTGCCGCTCGGCGCTCGCGCCGGCGATGGCCGCCGCGACGTCGGCGTCGACTTTCACACCGCCGCGCGCCAGCGCCGCCGCCGGCGCGACGAGCGCGCGCCAAGGCTGCGTGCCGAAGCGCTCGTGCAGCGCCGCCAGTCCCGCGACGGTGCCGGGGACGCCAGCGCCGATCGGCCCGACGCGCGCGGAGCGCGACTTGAACGTGTCGGCCTTGATCGCGTTCGGCGCGGCCTCGCGGAAGTCGAGTGCCCACACGCCCTTCGTCTTCGCATCCCAATAGACGAGAAAGCCGCCGCCGCCGAGGCCCGCCGCGTGCGGCTGCACGACGCCGAGGGCGAGGCCGATGGCCACGGCGGCATCCGCGGCGTTGCCGCCGTCCTGCAGCACGCGCAGGCCGAGCTGCGTGGTGACCGGCGACGTCGTCGCCAGCGCCGCTTTTTTCGCGATGACCTGCGAGCCGGCGATCGCGGACGACGCCAGGGTCATTCCGAGCGCGGCGAGGACTCCCCAGGTTCTCATCGATGGCGGCCGCGGCGCGCGACGCGATTGCGGTCGTAGATGATCTTGAGGCCGGTGAGGGTGAGGTTGTCGTCGACGTGCTCGATGTGCTCGCTGTCGGCCGCGAGCAGCGAGGCCAGGCCGCCCGTGGCGACGACGGTTTTGAGGTCCGGCACCTCGCGCTTGATCCGCGCCAGCATGCCGTCGACGAGGCCGAGGTAGCCGAAGTAGAGGCCGGACTGCATGTTCACGACGGTGTTCGAGCCGATGACGCTCGGCGGCCGCCGGATGTCGACGCGCGGCAGCCGCGCCGCCCGCGCAAACAGCGCCTCGGCGGAGATGTTGAGCCCCGGAGCGATGGCGCCGCCGACGTACCGGGCGTCGGCGGTGACGAGGTCGAAGGTCGTGGCGGTGCCGAAGTCGACGATGCACGACGGGCCGCCCCATCGCTCGTACGCGGCGACGCAGTTGACGATGCGGTCGGCGCCGACTTCCTGCGGGTTGTCGACGTGGATGGCGATGCCGGTCTTCACGCCCGGCTCGACGAACATCGGCTCGATGCCGAAGAACTTCTCGATCATCGCCGCGACGGTGCCGTTCAGCGGCGGGACGACGGAGGAGACGATGGCCCCTTCGAGCGACCACTCGCCGATGAGCTGGCGGACGAGGATGCCGTACTCGTCGGCGGTGCGCTCGCGCGCGGTGGCCAGGCGCCAGGAGGTGGCCAGCTCGTCGCCGCGATAGATGCCGAGGACGATGTTCGTGTTGCCGACGTCGACGACGAGGAGGTTCACGCGGGATAGGGTATAGCGATTAGCGATTGGCGGTTAGGGAAGCTCTGCACAAGGCGTCCGTGTCATTCCGAGCCGCGCAGATGGTGAGGAATCCCCCGCCTTTCTGCGAGAGACGCGCATGTGGGCAGGGGATCCTTCGCCGTCTACGCGGCTTCAGGATGACACTTGCGCAGAGCTTCCTTAGCGATTAGGGATTCGCGATTCGTGATTCGGGTGGGTGGGCCTAATCGCCAACCGCTAATCGCTAATCGCTACATCAAAATTAAATCCCCCGCGCTCACGGCCACGACGTTCGCGCCGTCGCGCAGCATGGCCCGCCCCTGCTCGTCGATGCCGCCCCACGTGCCGCTGACGGTGCGCTCGCCGACGACGCAGGCGATGCGGTCGCCGCTGCGATGGACGGCGAGGCCGCGCCACTCGTCGAGGACGCGCTCGCGCTCGAGCACGCGCGCCAGCCGCTTGTCGACGTGCTCGACGAAGGCCTCCGTCGCCGCGGCGATGCCGCGGAAGTTGCGCGGCGAGATCTCGCTGATGGCGACGGCGTTCGGCCGCGCGTCGTCGTTCACCGGCTCGACGTTGATGCCCGTGCCGATGAGGAGATGGGCGCGGTCCTCGAGCACGCGCGCCTCGATGAGGATGCCGGCGATCTTGCGCCCGCCGGCGAGGACGTCGTTCGGCCACTTGATGCGCGCGTCGATGGCGAAGACGTCGCGCAGGTACGAGGCCACGACGTTGGCCATCTCCAGCGGCACGAGCGGCAGGACCGCGGCCGGGCAGGTGAAGAGCGTCGTCGCGTAGATGCCTTTCCCCGGCGGCGACGACCACTGCCGCGCGTTGCGCCCCCGCCCGGCGAACTGCTCGCCGGCGATGATCATGGCCTGCGGCAGCGGCAGCTCGTTTTCGATGCACTCGGCGAGGATGCGCCGCGCCACGAGGTTGGTCGACGCGACGCGCGGCACGACGGCCAGCGACTCGATTCGCTCGAGCCGCGCGACGATGCGGCGGGTGTCGAGGTCGATCATGGCCACGTGAGGGGGCAGGGCGCAGGGCGCGGGGCGCAGATGATGTCCTCGCGACGACCACCACCTGCGCCCTGCCCCCTGCGCTCTGCCCCCTTCAACATCACTGATTCTGCTGCAACTTCTCGATCCGTGCCCGCAGCTCGGCCTGCCGCGCCTGCGCCTGCTGCACGACCGCGGGCGGCGCGTTGCGGACGAACTGCTCGTTCGCCAGGCGCGCGTCGACGGCGGCGAGCTCGGCGCGGCTCTTCTCCAGCTCGCGCTGCGTCCGCTCCAGCTGTTCCTTCGTCACGACCTTCGCCGGGAACTCGATGGCGATGGCGAATCCCTCCACGACGTCGTGCTGCGCCCCCTCCGGCGCCTCGGCGTTGACCAGCACGGCGTCGAGGCGCGCCAGCTCGATCAGCAGGTATTCGTGGTCGCGGAAAAACTGCGCGTCGCGCTCGGAGTCGACGCGGAGGTAGAGCTTGAAGCGGTCCTTCGGCGTGAAGCCGCGCGCCGCGCGGGCGTTGCGCACCGCCGTGATCATCGCCTGCACCGCCGCGACGAGGCGCTCGGCCTCGGCATCCTCGAGCACTTCCTCGGCGATCGGATACGGCGCCACCATGATCGACGGCTCGACCCCTTCGAGCTTCTGCCAGATCTCCTCGGTGATGAACGGCATGAACGGATGTAGCAGCCGCAGCGAACGGTCGAGCACCTCCAGCAGCACGCGCACGGCGCGGCGGCGGTCGGCGTCGTCGCCGTGGCGGCCGGAGAGCACCGGCTTGGCCATCTCGATGTACCAGTCACAGAGCTCGTGCCAGAAGAACTGGTAGATCGCGTTCGAGGCCTCGTCGAAGCGGAACGCGGAGAGCGACTTGTTGACCTGGCGCGTGGTGTCGTTGATGCGCGAGAGGATCCAGCGCTCGACGGTCTTGAGCTCGTCGCGGTCGATCTGCTTGGCGTCGCGCAACGACGTGTCGACGTAGGTCAGCGCGAAGCGCGCCGCGTTCCAGATCTTGTTCGCGAAGGCGGCGTAGCCCTGCATGCGGCTCTTCGCCAGCGGGATGTCGCGGTCCGAAGTCATGATGGCCAGCGTGAAGCGGACCGCGTCGCAGCCGTACTCATCGATCACGTCCAGCGGATCGATGACGTTCCCCTTCGACTTCGACATCTTCTGCCCCTGCTCGTCGCGCACGAGACCGTGCAGAAACACGGTGTGGAACGGCGCGCGGCCGGTGAAGCGGAGGCCGAGCATGATCATCCGCGCCACCCAGAAAAAGAGGATGTCGAAGCCGGTGATGAGGACGTCGGTCGGATAGAAGATGCGGTAGTCAGGTGTTTCGTCCGGCCAGCCCATCGTCGAGAACGGCCAAAGCCCCGACGAGAACCACGTGTCGAGGACGTCGGTCTCCTGCCGGATGTTCGCCGAGCCGCATTGCGGGCACGCGGCGACGTCGCTCTCGCTCACCGTCATGTGGCCGTTGTCGCAGTAGAAGGCGGGGATGCGGTGGCCCCACCAGAGCTGGCGCGAGATCGTCCAGTCGTGAATGTTCTCCATCCAGTTGAAGTAGGTCGACTCCCACGTCTGCGGAATGATCGAGATGGTGCCGTCGCGCACGGCGTCGATGGCCGGCTTCGCCAGCGGCGCGATTTTCACGAACCACTGCCGCGAGATCATCGGCTCGATCACGGTGTCGCAGCGGTCGTGGATGCCGACGGAGTGCGTGTAGTCGCGCGCGTCGCGCAGCAGGCCCTGCTCCCCGAGGCGCTCCAGGACTTTCTTGCGCGCCTCGAAGCGGTCGAGCCCTTCGAAGTCCGCGCCCGCCGCGGCGGTCATGCGCCCGGTCTCGTCGATGACCTGCAGCTCCGGCAGGCCGTTGCGCTTGCCGGCCTCGTAGTCGTTGCGGTCGTGCGCCGGCGTGACCTTGACGACGCCGGTGCCGAACTCGGGATCGACGAGGATCGCGTCGGCCACGATCGGAATTTCGCGATTCGCGATCGGCAGCACGGCCTTGCGCCCGATCAGCTCCTTGTAGCGCTCGTCCTCCGGGTGTACGGCGAGGCCGGTGTCGCCGAGCATCGTCTCTGGCCGCGTGGTGGCGACGGTCAGCTTGCGTTCGGAGCCGAGGACCGGGTAGTCGATGTGGTAGAGCTTGGCGTTGCGCTCCTCGAACTCGACCTCGACGTCCGACACCGCGGTGCGGCAGGACGGGCACCAGTTGACCATGGCCAGGTCGCGGTAGACGAGGCCGTCCTCGTAGAGCTTGACGAAGACGTGGCGCACGGCGCGCGAGAGGCCCTCGTCGAGGGTGAAGCGCGTGCGGGTCCAGTCGCAGGAGCAGCCGAGGCGCTTGAGCTGGTCGAGGATCTGCTGGCCGTACGACTCCTTCCAGCGCCAGACGCGCTCGACGAACTTCTCCCGGCCGAGGGCGTGGCGGTCGATGCCTTCCTGGGCGAGGAGCTCGCGGTCGACGACCATCTGCGTGGCGATGCCGGCGTGGTCGGTGCCGGGAAGCCAGAGGGTGTTGAAGCCGCACATCCGCTTCCAGCGCACGACGATGTCCTGCAGCGTGTTGACCAGGGCATGGCCGATGTGCAGCCGCCCCGTGACGTTCGGCGGCGGGATGACGATGGAGAACTTCGGCCGCTCGGGGTCGAGCAGCGGCGTGAAGAACTCCCCCCGCTCCCACTGCTCGTAAAGCCTCTGCTCGAACTGCGCCGGCTCGTACCGCTTGGCTAACTCTTCCTTCATGGCAAGGGCCGCGATTATACGGTTCCCCCCGCCGCCGCCCACCCGCCCCCCGCCCGCCCGCGCGGAATGCCGCATCGCGCCCGGCGTTTCTGCACGATCGTGATTCTCGGGATCGAGACCTCCTGCGACGAAACTTCGGTCGCGCTCCTCGGCGACGACGGCAGCGTGCGCGTCAATCTCATCGCCTCGCAAATCGAGCGGCACCAGCCGTTCGGCGGCGTCGTGCCGGAGATCGCTTCGCGCGAGCACTTGCAGCACCTCTTTCCGCTCGTCCGGCGCGCGCTGCGCGATGCCGGCGCGGAGTGGGGCGACGTCGAGACGATCGCGGTGACGGCCGGGCCGGGACTCATCGGCGCGCTGCTCGTCGGCGTCGCCGGCGCGCAGGGCATCAGCTACGGCCTCGGCATCCCGCTGATCGCCGTCAATCACCTCGAGGGACACATTTTCTCCCCCTACCTCCAGCGCGAAGGACCGGCGATCCCGCTGCCGGAGCGATTTCTGTCGCTGGTGATCTCCGGCGGCCATTCCTCGATCTACGACGTGCGCGGCGGCCGCGCGGCGATGCTCAACCGCACGCGCGACGACGCCATCGGCGAGACGTTCGACAAGGTGGCGAAGTTCGTCGGCCTTCCGTATCCCGGCGGGCCGCAGATCGAGAAGCACGCGCGCCTCGGCAGGGCCGACCGCCGCCGCTTCCCCTTCCCGGTGCCGCAGTTCAAGGACGACTCCACCGACTTTTCCTACAGCGGCATCAAAGCGGGCGCGATCCGGCTGGCGCGGCAATACGGCATTCGCGCGGACGGCGACGCGCAACTCCTCGCCGACTTCTGCGCGACGTTCCAAGACGCGCTCTTCGAGCAGCTCTTCGACCGCCTGGAGACGATCTGGAGCCGCCTCGGCGCGCCGAGGCCGTCTGAAGTCGTGATCGCCGGCGGCGTCGCCGCGAACGGCGTGCTGCGCGAGCGCATCGTCGCGTGGGGCGACCGGCGAGGAGTGACCGTACGCCTGCCGGAGAAGCGCTACTGCACCGACAACGCCGCCATGATCGCCTTCGCCGGGCTGCAGAAAAAGGAAGAGGCCGGCGACCCCCGCCGGGTCACCGCACGCTCGCGCATCGCCTGACCGAAACCTTTTTCGCGGCCGTTCGTCGGAGTCATCGAGTACTGCGAGTCATTCAAACCTTCTCCTACTAACTTCCTCCTATCTGTGACGCCCCGCCGATCGGAACCGGCGGGGCAACTTTTTTCTGGACTAACATCGCGTCATGGTGCGCCGTGAAAGCTGCGCAGTTCTAGCGGGTGGAAGTCCCGCACCGGTAATCGCCGGAGAGCCGGATCCGCGCGCACGGTTTGAAAGGGGGTCCTGCGTAAGCAGGGTCTACCAATGAAGGTCGTCATCGCCGGCGGCAGCGGCTTCATCGGCAAACCGCTCGTGCGCGCGCTGCTCGCGCGCGGCGCCGCCGTGGCCGTGCTCTCGCGCGATCCCGCCAAGGTGCGGGAGGGGCGGGGGGTGGGTTGGGCGGCGGTGGGGGAGGCGGTGCGGGAGGCCGACGCGATCGTGAACCTCGCCGGAGAAAACGTGGGCGGGGGGCGGTGGACGGCGGCGCGGAAGCGGCGGATCCTGCAGAGCCGCCTCGAGGCGACGCGCAAGCTCGTCGAGGCGCTGCGCGCGGCGCCGGAGCGGGCGCGCACGTTCGTGAGCGCCTCGGCGGTCGGCTTTTACGGGCTGCATGGAGACGGAGCGCTCGACGAAGGCGCTCCGCCCGGATCAGGATTTCTCGCCGACGTCACGCGGCAGTGGGAGGCGGCGGCGCGGAAGGGGGAGGCGTTCGCGCGGCTGGTCGTCCTGCGTTTCGGCGTCGTGCTGGGGGAGGGCGGCGCGCTCGCCAAGATGGCGCTGCCGTTCCGCCTCGGGGTGGGCGGGCGGGTGGGGAACGGGCGCCAGTGGCTGTCGTGGATCGAGCGCGACGACGCGGTGCGGATGATTCTCTGGGCGCTCGACAACGAGGCGGTGCGCGGCGTCTATAACGCCACGTCGCCGCAGCCGGTCACGAACGCCGACTTCACGCGCGCCCTCGGGCGTGCCATGCATCGGCCGGCGATCTTGCCGGCGCCCGCGTTCGCGCTTCGCCTGCTTTTCGGGCAGATGGCCGGCGAGATGCTTCTCGAGGGCCAGCGCGTGTTGCCGGCGCGCGCGGCGCGCGAGGGGTTCGTCTTCGAGTACGAGAACCTCGCTCGCGCGCTCGCGCACGCCTTGGGGAGCCGTTAGTCAGTTTCGGGACGTCAACATCTGCCAATCCGGATCCCGTACGTAGCTCGGGCGTCGCTCCCGAGCATCGCCGTTCGTGTCCAGAAGCGTCTCCACCATGAGCTGGAACTTGCCCAGGAGGTTCTTCTGGTGCGGCTTGGGGAGCGTGTGCAGGTCTTCCATGAGCTTGACGGTCGCCATCTGCTCCTCGTCGAGCTCCCACGGCGCGATCTCTTTCTCGATCGAGCCGCTGAAAAACTCCGTCTCGGACAAGCCATAGACGGAGAGAAGGCGCTTGAGCTGCGCCAGTTTGAGCGCGCCGATCCGCTGGCCGGTTTCGAACGAGCTGATCGTCTTCTCGCCGACGCCGGAGAGGCGCGCCACGTCTTTTTGTGTGAGTCCGCGCATGCGGCGGATTTCACGAAGTTTCAGTACGAGATCCATGTTTCCTCCGCCTCAAAACCGTCGCATCAAGCCGACCACGACGCCCTGCACCGCCACGTCGCGCGACTTCGCGTAAATCGGGGACATCATCGAGTTCGCCGGCTGCAGCCGGACTCGTTCCCCTTCCTTGTAGAAGCGCTTCAGCGTCACCTCACCCGACACGTTCGCCACCACCATCTGCCCGTTGTCCGCCTCGCGGCGATGGGCCACGATGATGTAGTCGCCGTCCATGATCCCGTCGTCGATCATGGAGTCGCCGCGGACCTTCAGCACGTAGTTTTCTCCGCGCGTCGTCAACCGCTCCGGAACGGTGATGACTTCGTCGGAGACGTCCACGTCGATCGGCCTGCCGGCCGCGATGTAGCCGAAAAGCGGCAGGTCGCGCACGCCCGCGGGAGCCAGTGCCGGCGGCGGCGCCGCCTTCGGCTCCTCGACGAGCTCGACCCCGCGCTTTTGATTCCAGTCACGGCGGATCAGCCCCTTTTTCTCGAGCAGCGACAGGTGCTTATAGACCGTGCCGTACGAAGAAAAGCCGAAGCGGTCGCAAATCTCGCGATGCGTCGGCGCCACGCCCTTCTCGCGCTGGAACTCCTTGATGAACTGGAGGATGTCGCGCTGTCGTTCTGTGAGATACTTCATCTTTCGCCTCGTTACCGCCTGGACAATGTAGGCGTGAATGAGGCGTAAGTCAAGGGCGCGAGCGAATTTTTTTTTCGGATGGCCCAGCTCAGCAGGACATCTCGACCCGATTGCGCCCGCGGTGCTTCGCCACGTACAGCGCCCGGTCGGCGCGGTCGATCAGCGCGCTCGCCGTGAGGATCGCATCCGCCGTCTCGTCGTCGAGACCGGCGACGCCGATCGATGCCGTCACATTGATAGATGTGTTGTCGACGGCGACGAACGCCGACTCGACGCGCGTGCGGATCCGCTCCGCCACCGCCGGCGAGTTGCCGAGCTTCGTCTCCGGCAGCACGACGCAGAACTCTTCGCCGCCGTAGCGGCCCGGCACATCGTAGACGCGGCAGGAGTCGCGCAGCACCTGGCCGACCGACTTGAGCACCCGGTCGCCGACCGCGTGGCCCCATGTGTCGTTCACCTTTTTGAAGTGATCGATGTCGATCATCAATACCGCCACCGGCGAGCCGTGGCGCAGCGAGCGGTTCATCTCGCTCTCGATCTTTTCCAACACGTACCAGCGGGTGTACAGCCCCGTCAGCGCGTCGCGCGCGGAGAGCTCAGAGAGCGTGCGGAAGCGCTGCTCGAGATCGGCGTAGCGCGCGTTCGACTCGCGCACGACGTCCATCGCCGCATCGACCAGCGTGCGTTCGCGATCGCTGAGCGGCACGGGGCATTGCACGGCGAAGACGTCCGCGTCGCCCGCCAGCAAAAGGGGTTTCTCGATCAGTGCAGACAATGGCTGCAGAATGCGGAGCGCCTCGTCGGCCGTCCGGTCCATAGCACCACTCCCCTTGTCTTTGGACGGCGGATTATATGCGGTGCTCGATGCGGAAGCGATTCACGCCGGCGCGGATCTCGTCGCCGCGGCGCACCTTCGTATCTTTGGCGGGCAGCGTGTTGAGGAACGTGCCGTTGCGCGATCCGAGGTCGCGGACGCGGATGGAGCCGTCGGGGTCGGGGAGGACTTCGAAGTGGCGGCGGGAGAGGAACTCGTCGGGCACGCGCACGTGGCCCTCGCGGCCGATGACGAGGCCGGTGATCGGGATCTCGAATTCCTGCCCGCTGAGCGGTCCTTCGATGCAGACGAGGACGGGCCGGCCGTCGTCGGCGTGCGCCTGCTCCTCCATCCGGCGGAAGACGTCGCTCTCGTCGCTGACCGCGGAGCCGGCGGCGAGCGGCCCGACGACCGTCCCGCGCTCGTCCGTCGGCTCGATGCTGATCAGCGCCGCGCCGGCGCGCAGGAGGTGCACGCCGTCGCCGATCGCCGCCTCCGTGACCTGCTGGCCGTCGAGAAACGTTCCCATGTGCGAGCCGGCGTCGCGCAGCACGAGCTCGTCGCCGCGCAGCGAGATCGAGCAATGCCGGATCGACAGCTCGGCCTCGGCCAGCTCCACGTGGCAGTCCTTGCGGCCGATCCAGAGCGGATGCTCGCCGATCGTGAAGACCGTGTTCAGCGACTCCTTCGCGCCGCGGGCAATGACGCGGATCGAGCGCGGCCGCGCCGGGACGATCGCCGGCGCGGGCTCGGGCAGCGTGGCCGGCTCGGAGGATTCCACGCGGTACGGTGCGAGGTCGATCTCCTTGATCTCGTTCGGATTGAGCAGGCGGGCCAGGAGCGCGGCCTTGCTCCCGGAGAGCCACTCGCCGCATTGCACGCACGTGGCGATCGAATTCGGCAGCCGCACCGCCACCACGCCCGGCACGTCGTACGCCTGACCGCACTTCTGGCAGCGGATGAGCGGCATGGCGCGATGATAGCGCACCGCTCCCGCGCCTTACGGTACACTCCGGCCGTCCTATGCTCTCGGGCGACAGCACACAATTCGGGGCAGTGCGCGTCGGCTTGCGGCCGAAGTTCATCGGCGCGTTCGCCGCCGTCACCATCGTCATCGCCCTCATCATCGTGAGCGTCGTGCAGTGGCGCGTGCGCCGCGCCATCGACGACCAGACGCTCGCGCAGGGGCAGGCCATCGCCGACACCGTCAAGGCCACGGCCGGCTACTACGTCATGTTCGGCCTCGTCGACGACCTCAAGAAGATCATCCTCGACCTGCGGCAGCGCAATCCGTCGATCGAGTACGCCGACTTCGTCACCATCGATGGCCACACGCTCGCGACGTCCGCCGCCGCGCCGCCGGTGCCGCTGCAAAGGACGTCGGGCGCGCTGCGCGGAGCGAACGGCGAGCTCCTCCATCTCTTCATCGTTCCGTTCGCCGACGAAGCGGGCGTGACGAAGGGCTACTTCCGCCTCCTCGTCAACCATCGCCAGGCGGACGCCGTATCGCGCCAGCTCCTGGCGACGGAGATCGGCGTCACGCTGCTGGCGCTGGCCATCGCCGTGGCGCTCGCGTACCTCGCGGCGCGCCTCATCGTGCGGCCGATGCTCGACCTGGCCAAGAGCGCGCAGCTGATCGCCAAGGGTGACCTCACGCAGCGCACCGCCATCGCCTCGGGCGACGAGATCGGCTCGCTGGCGGAGACGTTCAACGCCATGTCGGGCGATCTCGAAAAAACGATGACGAAGCTCGTGCGCGCGCAGACGCAGCTCAAGAGCGTCGCCGACACCGTCGGCTCGCGCTCGCACACGGTCATCGAGCGCGTCGACGAGCAGCGCGCCGTCCTCGACGAGGCCTACCAGTCGATCGACCAGCTCAACGGCGGCGTCCGCAAGATCACCGACAACGTCGAGGCGCTCTCCGCGTCCTCCGAGGAGACGTCGTCGTCGATGTTGGAGATGGTGGCGTCGATGGAGGAGGTGAGCCGGCACACCGACTCGCTCTTCTCCTCGGTCGAAGAGACCGCGTCGGCGACGCACCAGATGGTTGCGTCGATCAACGAGGTCGATCAGAACGTCGTGTACCTCACGAACTTCGTCACCGACACCTCGTCGTCGATGGTGGAGATGAGCGCGTCGATCGCCGAGGTCGAAGCGAACGCGGCGAAGTCGTACGACGTCGCGCTCGCGGTCGCCGACGCGGCTGAGTCGGGCATGAAGGCGGTGCGCGAGACGATCGAAGGCATGGAGCAGATCCGCCAAGCCGTCTCGCAGTCGAACTCCGTCGTGGCGCGGCTCGGCGACCGCTCGGTGGCCATCGGAAAGATCCTCAACGTCATCGAGGACGTCGCCGAGCAGACGAACCTCCTGGCGCTGAACGCGGCGATCCTGGCGGCGCAGGCGGGCGAGTACGGCAAGGGCTTCTCGGTCGTGGCGGCGGAGATCCGCGAGCTGTCGGAGCGGACGGCGTCGTCGACGCGCGAGATCGGCTCGCTGATCCGCTCGGTGCAGGACGAGGTGCAGAACGCCCTCAAGTCGATGACCGCGGGGACGAAGCTCGTCGAGGAGGGCGTGTCGCTCTCGCACGAAGCGGGGAAGGCGCTCAACAACATCCTCGACTCGGCGTCGAAGGCGTCGGAGATGGGGAAGGAGATCGCCGCGGCGACGCGCGAGCAGGCGCAGGGGAGCGAGACGGTGACGCGCAGCGTCGAGCGCTTGCAGGAGATGGTCAAGGGGATCAACTCCGCGACGACGCAGCAGGCGCAGGGCTCGGATCACATTCTCAAAGCCGTCGAGTCGATGCGCGAGGTGACGAAGTACGTGCGCCAGGCGATGATCGAGCAGCGCTCCGGCTCGGCGATGATCTCCGCGGCGGCGGAGCGGATGATCGACATGATCCACGAGATCTTCCAGGTGGCGGCGAGCCAGTCGACGGAGAGCGAAAAGATCGTCGCCACGATGGAGCAGGTGCGCCACATCGCGGAGTCGAACCGCGGCTCGGCGAACGAGATGCGGGACGCGATTGCCTTGCTGTCGGACGCGCTTCGCAGTGTCGACGAGGAGATTCGGCGGTTCCGCGTTCGGGCGTAGCGATTAGGGATTAGCGATTCGCGATTCGGCCCCACCCAATCGCTAATCGCCAACCGCTAATCGCTGACAATGCCAGACACCAAAGACCTCCGCCTCATCACCTTCCGCGTCGGCCCGGAAACCTTCGTGCTGGACATCATGGTCGTGCGCCAGATCATCCCGTACGGCGGCTCGACCTCGGTGCCGACCGCGCCGGCGTTCGTCGAGGGGATCATCGTCCTGCGCAACGAGGTCATCCCCATCATCGACCTGCGCGGGCGGCTCTACCCGCGGCTCGCCGGGCGCGCCGAGCAGCCGCTCGTCCTCATCACGCACACCAGCGCCGGCGTCATCGGGCTCAAAGTCGACGAGGTGCGGCGCATCGTCAACGTCACCGCCGACAAGCTCCTCCCGCCGCCGCCGCTCGTGCGCGGCATCCGCGGCGAGCTGCTCATCGCCGTCGTGCCGATGGGCGACGAGATCTTTCTCTTGGTCGATCTCGAAAACGTCCTCACGGCGGGCGAAAAGGACGAGCTGCGCGCGGCGGACCTGACGCAAGGCGCGTGACCACGTCATCCTGAGCCGGCGCAGCGCGGCGAAGGATCTCCGAATGCGAAGCCTCGCATTCGGCGATGCTTCGGCGTCTTCGCGCCTCAGCATGACGGAGGGTATCCTTGCGCGCGTGTTCTCGCGGTCGCGGCTCCTACAACTCACCGAGGCGATGGCCGAACGTTTGATCGTCGTCTACGGCGACATCGTCGCCGACCGCTTCATCTACGGCACGCCGAAGCGGATCTCCCGCGAGGCCCCGGTGCTGATCCTCCGCCAGTACCGCGACGACATCCTCCTCGGCGGCGCCGGCAACGCCATCAACAACATCCTCTCCCTCGGCGGCGTGCCGCTGCCGGTCTCTGTCGTCGGCGACGACGCGGCCGGCCGCCAGCTCCTCGCGCAGCTGACCGGCGAGGGCATCGACTGCAGCGGCATCCTCCAGGTCGGCCGCTACTCCACGCCGACCAAGGTCCGCATCCTCGGCGGCTTCCCGCACGCGGCGCGGCAGCAGATCGTCCGCTACGACATCGAGGACCGTTTCGACATCGCTCCGCACGAGGCCGAGCAATTCGCGAACATGCTGCGCACGCAGATCGCCGTCGCGCACGCGGGGATGATCAGCGACTACGGCTATGGCGTCGTCACGTCGCATGTCGCGGCCAGCCTGACGCGCTACGCGCACGGCAAGCCGGTCACGCTCGACTCGCGCTACGAGCTCCTCAGCTTCCCCGGCGTCACCGCCGCCACGCCGAACGAGGAAGAGGCGGCCGCGGCCGCGGGGACGGCGCTGTACGACGGCGAGAACGGCGACCACCGCGTCGCCGAGGTCGCGCAGACGCTGCAGGAGAGCCTCGACTGCGAGGCCATCCTCATCACGCGCGGCAGCCGCGGCATGGCGCTGCTCGAGCGCGAGGCGCGGGCGCCGCTGTTCATCCCCGTCTACGGCACCGACCAGGTCGCGGACGTCACCGGCGCCGGCGACACCGTCATCGCCACGTTCACCCTCGCCCTCGCGGCACAGGCGTCGTTCGCCGAGGCCGCGAAGCTGGCGAACTACGCGGGGGGAATCGTGGTCATGAAGATGGGGACGGCGACCTGCTCGACCGCGGAGCTGCGCCACGCCATCGAGCGCGACGAGGACTTGAACGCGTGATCCTCTCGGAGAAAGCGCTGGAGATCGCGCTCGAGCGCGAGCGCGCCCGCGGCCACACCATCGCCTTTGCGAACGGCTGCTTCGACGTGCTGCACGTCGGGCACATCCGCTATCTGCAGGACGCCGCGAAGCAGGCCGACGTGCTGGTCGTCGGCGTCAACGGCGACGACTCCGTGCGCGAGCTGAAGGGCGAAGGGCGCCCGGTGATGCCGGCCAGCGAGCGCGCCGAGATCATCGCCGCCATCGACGGCGTCGACTACGTCACGATCTTCGACGAGCGCTCCCCCGCCCGCCTCCTCGGCGCGCTCAAGCCCGACGTCCACTGCAAGGGGACCGACTACACGGCCGACTCCGTGCCCGAGCGCGACGTCGTGCGCGCGTACGGCGGGCGGGTGGCGATCGTCGGCGATGCGAAGGAGCACTCCACGAGCAAGCTGCTCGAGAAGCTTCGCAAATGAAGCTCCTGGCCATCCGCCTGACCGCGTTCGGCGACGTCGTCCACACGATTCCCGCGGTCGTCGCCTTGCGCGACCTCGGCCACGACGTCGTCTGGGTCGTGGAGCGGCCGTACCGCGACCTCGTCGCGCTCGTCGCCCGCGTCGACACCGTCACAGTCGACATGAAGGTGTGGGGCCGCGCCTTCGTCGCCAAACGCGGCGAGATGTTCGCGGCGCGCGCGGCCATGCGCGGCTTCGACGCCGCCATCGACTTCCAGGGCCTGATCAAGTCCGCCTCGCTCGCCTGGGTCTCGCGCGCGAAGCTGCGCTACGGCTTCGATCGCAGCGCCATTCGCGAGAGCGCCGCGGGCGTCTTCCTCAACCGGCGCGTCGACGTCGACCGCACCGCGCACGTCGTCGAGCAGAACCTCGAGCTCGCCCGCGCCGTCGATCCGCACGCGCGCCTGCCGCACGTCGACTTCTCGCATTACGCGCACGATCCGTCCGGCAAGCTGCAGGATCTGCAAGGCCGCATCGTCCTCCTCCCCGGCGCCGGCCAGCCGCAGAAGCAGTGGCCGAAGTTCGGCGAGCTGGCCGCGCGCCTCGGCAGCGACGCGCTCGTGGCGTGGGGTCCGGGCGAGCGCGATCTCGCCGAGTCGCTCGGCGCCGACGTCGCTCCGCAGACGAGCCTTCGCGAGCTCGCCTGGCTGCTGCAGCACGCCAAAGCCGTCGTCGGCGGCGACACCGGACCGCTCCACCTCGCCGCCGCCCTCGGCACCCCCGTCGTGGGAATCTATGGGCCAACGAATCCCTTGCGCAATGGGCCTTTCGGCCAACTCGACCGCGTCGTCGAGTCGTGGACCACGACAAAATCGATCGACAGTATTAATGTTGAGGACGTCCTGCGGAAACTAGAAGCCTTATGAGCGTGCGGTTAGGGGAGCTGCTGACGAAAGCGGGGCTGATCACCCAGGATCAGCTCAAGGAAGCGCTGAAGGTCCAGAAAGAGAGCGGCGGCAAGCTCGGCGAGACGCTGATCAAGCTCAGCTTCGTCGCCGAGGAAGACATCACCGAGTGCCTGTCGCAGCAGTTCGGCGTCCCGTCGATCAACCTCCAACACTTCGAGATCGACGCCTCTGTAATCAAGCTGATCCCGGCGGACGTGGCGCGGAAATACAACATCCTCCCGGTCAACAAGACCGGCGCCACGATCACCATCGCCATGGCCGATCCGACGAACGTCTTCGCCATGGACGACATCAAGTTCATGACCGGCTACAACGTCGAGCCGGTCGTCGCCAGCGAGCTCGGCATCAAGGCCGCCATCGACAACTACTACGGCTCGACCTCCTCCCTCGAGCTGAAGAAGGTCATGGAGGATCTTCAGCAGTCGGAGAGCGCCGACCTCGAAGTCCTCGAAGACGATGAGGAGCTCGACGTCGAGGCGCTGGCCGAGGGCGCCGAGGAAGCGCCGGTCGTCAAGCTCGTCAACCTCATCCTGAGCGACGCCATCAAGCGCGGCGCGTCCGACATCCACGTCGAGCCGTACGAGAAGGAGTACCGCGTCCGCTTCCGCATCGACGGGATCCTCTACGAGATCATGAACCCGCCGCTCAAGCTCAAGGACGCGATTACGTCGCGCATGAAGATCCTCGCCAAGCTCGACATCTCGGAGAAGCGGCTCCCGCAGGACGGCCGCATCAAGCTGAAGATGAAGCTAAACGAGAAGAACAAGGAGCTGGACTTCCGCGTCTCCGTGCTGCCGACGCTCTTCGGCGAGAAGATCGTGCTCCGCCTCCTCGACAAGGACAACCTCCGCCTCGACATGACCAAGCTCGGCTTTGAGCCGGAGTCGCTGGCGAAGTTCGAGGAGGCCATCTTCAAGCCGTGGGGGATGGTCCTCGTCACCGGCCCGACCGGCTCGGGAAAGACGAACACGCTCTACTCCGCGCTGTCGAAGGTGAACTCGCCGGAGGTCAACATCATGACCGCCGAGGATCCGGTGGAGTTCAATCTGCCGGGGATCAACCAGGTGCAGATGAAGGAGTCGATCGGCCTCAACTTCGCGGCCACGCTGCGCTCGTTCCTGCGCCAGGACCCGAACATCATCCTCGTCGGCGAGATCCGCGACTTCGAGACCGCGGAGATCGCCATCAAGGCCGCGCTCACCGGGCATCTCGTCCTCTCGACGCTGCACACGAACGACGCGCCGTCGACGATCAACCGCCTCATGAACATGGGCATCGAGCCGTTCCTGGTGGCGACGTCGGTGCAGCTCATCGCCGCGCAGCGCCTGGCGCGCCGCATCTGCCAGAGCTGCAAGGAGCCGGTCGACATCGCTCCGCAGGCGCTGCTCAACCTCGGCTTCAAGAAGGACGAGGTCGGCACCTTCACCGTCTACAAGGGCCGCGGCTGCGACAAGTGCAACAACACCGGCTACAAGGGGCGCGTCGGCCTCGTCGAGGTCATGATCATCGACGACGACATCCGCGAGCTGATCCTCTCCGGCGGCACGGCCATCGACATCAAGAAGAAGGCGGCCGAGAACGGCATGATCTCGCTGCGCCGCTCGGGGCTGGTTAAAATCAAGGATGGAATCACAACGATCGAAGAGGTTGTTCGGGAGACAGTCCTGTAAATAAGTGTTAAGTAGCAGGTCTTAAGTGTCAGGTAGTCCTAACTCCTAACACTTAACACTCAAGACTTAACAACCCGTGGAGAGTCGATGGCCGTCACACTGCACCAACTCCTCAAGACCATGGTCGAGCGCGGAGGCTCCGATCTCCACATCACCACCAACTCGCCGCCGCAGATCCGCATCGACGGCGCGCTGACGCCGCTCGACATGCCGCCGCTGGCGGCGCCGGAGACCAAGCAGCTCGCCTACTCCGTCCTCACCGACGCGCAGAAGCACCGCTTCGAGGAGAGCCTCGAGCTCGACATTTCGTTCGGCATCAAAGGGCTGGCGCGCTTCCGGGCGAACGTCTTCAACCAGCGCGGCGCCGTCGCCGCGGTCTACCGCCAGATCCCGTACGAGATCCTCGGCTTTCGCGAGCTCGGCCTGCCGCCGGTCGTCGAGGAGATCTGCGCCAAGCCGCGCGGCCTCGTCCTCGTCACTGGGCCGACCGGCTCCGGCAAGTCGACGACGCTCGCCGCGATGATCGACAAGATCAACCGCGAGCGCCACGAGCACATCATCACCATCGAGGATCCGGTCGAGTTCCTCCACCAGCACAAGAACTGCGTCGTCAACCAGCGCGAGCTGCACGCCGACACGCACTCCTTCTCGAATGCCTTACGCAGCGCGCTGCGCCAGGATCCGGACGTCGTGCTCATCGGCGAGATGCGCGACCTCGAGACCATCGAGTCGGCGCTGCGCATCGCCGAGACCGGCCACCTCACCTTCGGCACGCTGCACACGAACTCGGCGGCGCAGACGATCAACCGCATCGTCGACGTCTTCCCCGCGCACCAGCAGCCGCAGATCCGCGCCCAGCTGTCGTTCGTGCTCGAGGGGATCCTCTGCCAGGCGCTGCTGCAGAAGGCGAACGGCAAGGGCCGCGTGATGGCCATGGAGATCCTCGTTCCGAACGCCGCCATTCGCAACCTCATCCGTGAAGACAAGGTCCACCAGATCTATTCGATGATGCAGACCGGCCAGACCAAGTACGGAATGCAGACGTTCAATCAGTCGTTGGCCACGCTCTACTTCAAAAAACAGATTTCGCTGCAGACGGCGCTGTCGCGCTCGTCGAACCCCGACGAGCTGCAGGAGATGATCTCCCGCGGCGCCGGCACGCTGCAGCCGCAGGGAGTCACGACGCCGATCGGGGCGTCGCGGCCGAGTCGGACCACGTAACGGAGGACCACGATGCCCACATTCGAATGGAAAGGACGCGGACGCGCCGGCGAGACGGCGGGAGTGCTCGTCGCAGACACGAAGGACGCCGTCATCGCCACGCTGCGGCGCCAGCAGATCGTCGTCACGGCGGTCAAGGAGAAGGGGAAGGAGATCGCCCTTCCGAAGTTCGGCGGCAAGGTCCCGCCGCAGCTCGTGGCCATCTTCACGCGCCAGTTCTCCGTCATGATCGACGCCGGCCTGCCGCTCGTGCAGTGCCTGGAGATCCTCGGCTCGCAGCAGGAGAACAAGGTCTTCAAGCGCGCCCTCATCCAGATCCGGCAGGACGTCGAGTCGGGCTCGAACCTCGCGGACTCGATGCGCAAGCATCCCAAGATCTTCAACGACCTCTTCACGAACATGGTCGCGGCCGGCGAGGCCGGCGGTATCCTCGACACGATCCTGCAGCGCCTCTCGACGTACATCGAAAAGGCCGTCAAGCTGAACTCGCAGGTGAAGTCGGCGATGATCTACCCCGTCGCCGTCATCTCCATCGCCTGCATCGTCGTGGCCATCATTCTCTGGAAGGTCATCCCGGTCTTCGCCTCGCTCTTCACCAGCCTCGGCGCCACGCTGCCGCTGCCGACGCGCGTCGTCATCGCCCTCTCGAACTTCATCGCCGGCTTCTGGTGGCTGATCGCCCTCGTCATCGGCGGCGTCATCTACTCCGTGCGCCGCTACCACGAAACCTACAAGGGCCGCCGCGTCATCGACGGCCTGCTGCTGCGGGTGCCGGTCCTCGGCCTGCTCCTGCGCAAGATCGCCGTGGCCCGCTTCTGCCGCACGCTGTCGACGCTGACGTCGTCGGGCGTGCCGATCCTCGACGGCCTGACGATCACCGCGCGCACGGCCGGCAACTCCATCATCGAAGACGCCATCATGGCCACGCGCAAGTCGGTCGAGGAAGGCAAGACCATCAGCGAGCCGCTCGGCGACACCGACGTGTTCCCGTCGATGGTCGTGCAGATGATCGCCGTCGGCGAGCAGACCGGCGCGCTCGACACGATGCTCTCCAAGATCGCCGACTTCTACGAAGACGAGGTGGACGTGGCCGTGGCCGGCCTGATGAAGCTCCTCGAGCCGATCCTCATCGCCTTCCTCGGCGTCGCCATCGGCGGCATCGTCATCGCCATGTACATGCCGATGTTCACGCTGATCTCGCAGATCGGGTAGTGCTTAGGTTCTCGAGCGTTAGGTGTCAGGTGTTAGGTCTTCCTAACACCTGACACACGACGCCTAACACATGTCCTCCGACGCTCGCATGCTCATCGCCGTCCGCGTCGTCGTCGTGACGACGCTGCTCCTCGGCGCGCTGATCATCCAGTACACCGTCCGCGAGCTCCTGCCGATCAACTACGTCTACCTGACGGCGGGCATCACCTACATCCTCACCCTGCTGTACATCGGCGTCGGGCAGTTCGTCCGCTCGCGCGGCGTCAACCTGGCCATCCAGATCGCCGGCGACCTCGTCATCGAGACCTTCCTCGTCTACTTCACCGGCGGCCTCGACTCGCCGTTCTCGTTCCTCTACCTCGTCTCGATCATCACCGCGGCCATGCTGCTCTACCGCCGCGGCGGCCTCCTCGCCGCGAGCGGCGCGGTGATCCTCTACGGCGCCCTCGGCGACCTGATGTACTACGGCCTCCTCCGCCAGCCCGCGCAGTCGTGGTTCGTGCCGACGCCGTGGACCTCCTCGCGGCTCTACCTCAACATGGCCACGAACTTCGCCGGCTTCTACGCCACGGCGCTGCTGACGTCGTACCTCTCCGAGAAGCTGGCCCGGACCTCCGAGGAGCTCGACGCGAACCGGCTCAACCTCGCGGAGTTGCGCGCGCTGAACCAGAACGTCGTCGAGTCGATCCCCTCCGGGCTGATCACGCTCTCGCCCTCCGGCATCGTCACCTTCGCGAATCCGGCGTCGGAGCAGATTCTCATGCGCAACGCCGAGGAGCTCGTGGGGTGTCATATCAGCGAGCTCGGGTTCTTCAGCGAGGAGGAGTGGCGCGCCGTCGATCAGAACATGGGCGTCGCGCCGGTCATGCGCATGGAGCGCGACGACTTTCTCGTCGGCGGCGACCTCCACACCCTCGGCTGGGCGGTCACGCCGCTGAACACGCTGGAAGGCGTCGCCTCGGGCTACACGCTGATCTTCCAGGACCTCACCGACATGAAGAGGATGGAGGCCGAGCTGCGCCTCAAGGACCGCATGGCCGCGGTCGGCGAGCTCTCCGCCGGCATCGCCCACGAGATCCGCAACCCCCTCGCCGCGATCGCCGGCTCCGTGCAGGTGCTGAAGAAGTCGGAGGCACTCTCGCCGCAGGAGCAGCGCCTCATGTCGATCGTCCTCCGCGAGTCGGAGCGGCTGAACAAGTCGATCGCCGACTTCCTCCGCTTCGTGAAGCCGCAGGAGAAGCGCCCCGCGGAGTTCGACATCGCGGCGAGCCTCTCCGAGACGCTCGACCTCCTGGCGAACTCGCCCGAGCTGAGCGCCGAGCACCGGATCGAGCGCCAGATCGCGCCGCCGTCGTACACGATCGTCGGCGACGGCGATCAGATCCGCCAGGTCTTCTGGAACATCGCCCGCAACGCCGTGCAGGCCATGCCGCGCGGCGGCCGCCTGCGCGTGGCCACGGAGGTCGGCGACGGCAGCTACAACATCGTCTTTGCCGACAGCGGCCGCGGCATGTCCGACTCCGACCAGCGCCGCCTCTTCCAGCCCTTCCGCACGAACTTCCCCACCGGCACCGGCCTCGGCATGGCCATTTCGTACCGCATCGTACAGGAGCACGGCGGCCGCATCGACGTGCGGTCGCGGGAGGGGAGCGGGACGATGATCACGGTGTCGCTGCCGGCGACCTTCAGTTCACCCCGAGCGTAGCGAGGGGGTCAACCAAGGCGCCGCGAAAGGCGTGCGTCGTCGCGACGCCTTGACTGATCCTTCGCTTCGCTCAGGATAAAATCCTTCAGTGCCCGACGACCGCCTCCTCAAGCCCGAGCCGCTCGACGACGATCTCCAGACCGAGCTCTCGCTCCGGCCGAAGAAGCTCCGCGAGTACATCGGCCAGGACAAGGTGAAGGCGAACCTGGAGATCTCGATCCAGGCCGCGCGCAAGCGCCAGGAGCCGCTCGACCACGTCCTTCTCTTCGGCCCGCCCGGCCTCGGCAAGACGACGCTGGCGAACATCATCGCCAACGAGATGTCGTCGCCGCTGCGCGCCACGTCCGGCCCGGCGCTCGAGCGCCCCGGCGACGTCGTCGCCATCGTCACGAACCTGCAGGAAGGGGAGACGCTCTTCATCGACGAGATCCATCGCCTCGCGGCGCCGGTCGAGGAGGTGCTCTATGCGGCGATGGAGGACTACCACGTCGACGTCATCATCGGCCAGGGGCCGGCGGCGCGCACAGTGAAGGTCGACGTCCCGCGCTTCACGCTCATCGGCGCGACGACGCGCGCGGGCCTGCTGACGGCGCCGCTGCGCGCGCGCTTCGGCATCGTGCACCGCCTCGACTTCTACGACGTCGACGCGCTGAAGATCATCGTCCGCCGCTCCGCCGAGATCCTCGGCATCGAGATCACCGGCGACGGCGCCTCCGAGATCGCCCGCCGCTCCCGCGGCACGCCGCGCATCGCCAACCGCCTCCTGCGCCGCGTGCGCGACTTCGCCGAGGTGCGGCACGAGGGGCGGATCGACCTGGCCATCGCCAAGAGCGCGCTGCAGATGCTCGAGGTCGACGACTACGGCCTCGACGAGACCGACCGCAAGCTGCTGACGGCGATCATCGAGCGCTTCGGCGGCGGCCCGGTCGGCCTCAACGCGCTCGCGTCGTCGACGGCCGAGGACCGCGGCACGATCGAGGATTTGTACGAGCCGTACCTCATCCAGTGCGGCTTTCTCCAGCGCACGCCGCGCGGCCGCATCGCCACGAAGCTGGCGTACGAGCACCTCGGCATGCTCGGCGCGCCGCGGCGGCAGCACGAGTTGTTTTAGCGGTGGCGATTAGCGGTTGGCGGTTAGGGTGGGCCTAATCGCTAACCGCTCACCGCACGTTCACATCCCGCCGAAACTCGCCGCGCGGCCCGTCCAAATACTGCGGCGCGACGCCCCCGCGCCCCCACGCCTCCACGATCAGGATGTGCGACAGCTCGCCGTAGTCCGTCGACTTCTCGTGCCGCTCCAGTCCGCGCAGCTCCGGGTGCTCGCTCTCGCCGTACTGCACGCGGCGCACGTTCGCGAAGCCGGCGTCGCGCAGCGTCGCCGCCAGCGTCCGCTCGTTGTAGAGGAACTGGTGGCCCCAGCCGTGGAACGCGCGATTGAGGTAGAAGCACGCCGCCACCTGCTGGTCCTCCGGCGCGTCGAGCCGGTAGTGCGTCACCCACACCCAATCGAGGTTTGGCGTGGAGAGGCGGAGCACGCCGTCGTCGCGCAGCACGCGACGCGCCTCGCGCATCAGCTTCAGCGCGTCGTCGTACGCCAGGTGCTCGATGAAGTGCTCGGCGAAGACGAACGAGACGTCCTTGTACGGCAGCCCCTTGCGGAGGTCGAGGACCTTGTCGACGCCGGGGTAGCGCTGGTTGTCGATGTTGACCCAGCCGGGGAGGGCGAGCGGACCGCAGCCGAGGTGGAGTTTGGTCATGTCTTAGGTCTTAAGTGTTAGGTGTTATGTAGCGGACCACCTAACACCTAACACCTAACACCTAACACCTAACACCTAACACCTAACACCTAACACCTAACACCTAACACCTAACACCTAACACCTAACACCTAACACCTAACACCTAACACCTAAC
>Ga0070717_10000161_pt1 | contig 50633 bp, 44 predicted proteins | sample LARL113metaG_FD_71366 | JGI IMG/M metagenome (GOLD analysis project Ga0070717, IMG submission 71366) | Corn, switchgrass and miscanthus rhizosphere microbial communities from Kellogg Biological Station, Michigan, USA - LAR L11-3 metaG | ecosystem: Host-associated > Plants > Roots > Rhizosphere ...
TCGATCCTGCGCGGGATCGGATCGGACCGCGTGAAGGCAATATCAAGCTTGCGCGCGGCCAATGCCACGCTCCAGCCTTGCACCAGCAGCGACAAAAGCACCACGACAAAGGCAACATCGAAATAGAGATGAGCGCCCGGCAGACCGACCAGCATCGGAATCGAAGCAAGGAAGATACCTACAGCGCCGCGCAGGCCGACCCAGGATATGAAAACTCTTTCGTTGAAATGGAACTTGAACGGCGCGAGGCACAGGAAAACCGCAGCGGGACGCGCGATCAGCATCAACACCAATGCGATGGCGATCGCGCCAAGCAGAGTTTCCAGCAGCCGATGCGGCCACGCCAGCAAGCCGAGCAGCACGAACATCACGATCTGTGCAAGCCAGGTGATGGCATCAAGAAACACGACGACCGAGTTATGAGCGCGTGTCTGGTTGTTGCCAACCACCAGGCCGGCAAGATAGACGGCAAGAAAACCCGAGGTGTGTACGGCGTTGGCAAAAGCAAAGACGACCAGCGCGCTCACCGCCACGAATGGCGCATGCAGTCCCTGCGCCAAAGCGAGCCGATTGAGCACGAGCGTTATGATCTGACCGCCGGCGAAGCCGATGACGCAGCCGAAGACCGCATCGCGCAGCAAAGTCATCAGCGCATACGACCAGCTTTTTTCGCCGATCAGCAAAATCTCGACCAGCAGGAGGGCAAGAAATATCGCAAAGGGATCGTTTGTCCCCGACTCGACCTCGAGGACGGCACGCACCCGCGGCCGCAGGCGCAGGCCGCGGGCGTTGATCAGAAAGAAGACGGCCGCCGCGTCGGTCGACCCCACCACCGCGCCGATCAACAGCGCCTGAACCCAGCCAATGCCGAGAGCAAGCTTCGCCACCGGGGCGGTGAGCAATGTCGTAACCAGGACGCCGACTGTGGCCAACGTCACCGCCGGGCCCAGCACATTGCGCAGGCTCGCAAACCGCGTGCGCAGGCCGCCGTCGAACAAAATCAGCGCCAGCGCGATGGAACCGACTGTGTAGGCAATGCCGACGTCGTCAAATTTGATGCCGCCCGGCCCGCCCTCGCCCGCCAGCATGCCGACCAGAAGAAAGACCAGCAGCAAAGGCGCGCCGAACCGCAACGCGATAAGGCTCGACAGGATGCCGATCAGAACCAGCAAACTGCCGAGCAATATGGCGAGGCTGACGGCGTCGAGGGAGCCCATTACGCGATTCTCCTTCCGCTATAGGAAGGTCTCGCGTCCGTAAGAGCAACCGGAAACGTTGCCGCTGCTCAGGAGACGGTCAAAATGCCACCTTGTCGCCGCCCTTGAGCGAGAGAATCTCGCGTGCCTCGTCCGAGGTCGCGATCTCAAGCCCAAGGCCTTCGAGGATCTTGCGCACCTGAGTGACCTGCTGGGCGTTGGACTCCGCAAGCTTGCCCGCGCCGATCCAGAGGGAATCCTCCATGCCGACGCGCACGTTGCCACCCATGGCAGCGGCCATCGACGCAACGCGCATCTGGTTGGCGCCCGCACCGAGCACCGACCAATGATAGTTGTCGCCAAGAAGACGATCGGCTGTGCGCTTCATCATCATGACATCCTCCGGATGCGCCCCGATCCCGCCGAGGATGCCGAACACGGACTGCACGAACAGCGGCGGCTTCACCAGGCCGCGATCGAGGAAATGCCGCAACGTGTAGAGATGGCCGATGTCGTAGCATTCGATCTCGAAACGCGTGCCGTTACCGGCGCAGGTCGTCAGAATGTACTCGATGTCGGCGAAGGTATTCTTGAACATGCCCTTCTTCGAATTTTCGAGATAGGGCTCTTCCCAGTCGTGTTTGAACTTGCCCTTGTAGCGCGGGATCATCGGGTAGAGACCGAAATTCATCGTCCCCATGTTGAGCGACGCAACTTCCGGCTTGAACGTAGCGGCCGGGCGCACACGCTCTTCGGCCGTCATCGTCGGCGCCCCGCCGGTCGTGATGTTCACCACAACGTTGGAGCGTTGCTTGATCACCTTCAGGAAGGGAGCGAACGCCTCAGGCGACTGATCGGGACGTCCGTCCTGCGGATTGCGCGCGTGCAGGTGCACAATCGCGGCCCCCGCCTCCGCTGCTCCAATGGCGTTATCGGCGATCTCCTGAGCGGTCACCGGCAGATGCGGCGACATCGACGGCGTGTGGATCGACCCGGTGACAGCACAGGTAATGATGACTTTACGCGACTTCGCCATGAGCTTTCCATCCCGATGAAGTGAGTGTTTTCGATTGGCAAATGGACTTCGCGGGCGATCCTAGAGTATCAGCCGTACGGAAGTCACCCCGCGTTGCCCCTGATGATCTCATGACCACGCCCGAGACGACGCACAGGCCGACGATGATCATCGGCATCGTATGCGGCACGCTAGCGGCGCTGGCGTGGGCCGGCGGCTTCGTCGTCGCAAAACACGGGATCCAGGTGGGTTTTTCACCGGCCGATCTCGCATTTCACCGCTTCTTCTGGTCCGGACTTCTGATGCTACCGTATGTTGTACGTGACGGCCTGCGCGACCTCGACGGCGTCGGCTGGGGCCGCGGATTTGCGATGAGTGTCCTGTCGGGGCCGCCGCAATCGCTGCTCGCATACAGCGGCTTCATCCTTGTCCCGCTCGGTCACGGCACCACGATCCAGCCGGCCTGCGCGGCGCTGTCGGGACTGGTCCTCGCGTCGTTGATCCTGCACGAGAAGGCGACCATCCAACGCATCATCGGTGGCGCAATTCTTGTCGTCGGTCTTCTGGTGTTCGGCGCCGAGTCGCTTGCGACCATCGGCAGGGCCGGCGTCGGCGGCGATCTCCTGTTTGCCACCGCCGGGCTGTTCTGGGCGACGTTCGGTACTTTGCTTCGGCTTTGGAACGTGGCGGGCACGCGCGCAGTGAAGGCGGTCGGCGCCGTTTCGCTGATCCTATTCGCCCCGATTTATTTCTTTATGTATGGCATCAGCGCGCTGACCCAGCATGGCTGGTTCGAAAATCTTCTGCAGGCCGTCGTGCAAGGCGGCATTGCCGGATCGTTGCCGATCTATCTGTTCGCACACGCCGTCATCGCGCTTGGCGGCGGCCGCGCCGCCACCTTCCCGGCGCTGGTGCCGGTGTTCGGGGTGATCATCGGCTTCCTCGCGCTCGGCGTTGTGCCGAGCCTCGCGCAATTCGCCGGCATGCTGGTAGTGCTGGTGGGCTTCCACGTCATATTGCGACGGTGAAGCGCCCCGAGACGAGGAATTAGTCCTCGGGCCCTGCGTATTTGCCAGCTGTCTCCGGGAACAGGTTCTTGATGATCTTGAACTTGGAGATATCGACGGTCGCGTCCATGTGCAGGAAGATCACGGCGTCGCGCAGAACCTTTTCGATGCCGAAATCGAGCATGATGCCGTTGCCGCCGTGCAATTCGACCGCATGCTGGGCGACCTTCATGATCTCTTCGGAAGCAAACATCTTGGCCATGTTGACGAGAACCTCGGCATCCGGCGCATTGTCATCCACCGCCTGCGATGCGCGATCGAGCAGGGCTCGCACCGCCTCGATCCGCGTGGCCATATCGGCGAGCCGCAGCGCGACCGCCTGATGCTTGATCAGGATGCGGCCGCCCTGCACATAGTTTTGCACGTAGTCGGCGGTGGCCTCGAACGCACGAATGCCGACACCGAGATTTTTGGCGGCTTGGATGATCTTGCCCGGACGGAAATAGACGCCGGCTGAACCCAGGGCTGTATTTTCAACGAGCAGCTGATCGTCGGGGATGAACATGTCCTCGAAGGCCATCTCGCCGTTGTTCATGAAGCGGCAGCCAAGGGTTTCATTGCAGCGCGCGACGGAAAATCCCTTGGTATCGCGCGGCACCAGAAACGACGAAGTGCCCTGGAGCATGCCGACTTTCGTGTTGGTGTTGGCGTAGACGACGTAGAGGCCGGCGTCATAACCGTTGGAGATGAACTGCTTGCGGCCATTGATGACCCAGCCGCCGTTCGTCTTGACCGCCTTCGTCTGCATCGCCGCTTCCGGCACGTTGTAAGGCAGCCAGCGGTCCGACGCGCCGCGCGGTTCCGTGAGACAATGCGCCATCAGGAACTGCGGGTCGGCGACGAGACGCTTGAACCACTTCTCCTGCAGATGTTTCGGCGCAAATTGCCGCAACAGAACCGAGACTTTCCAGTTCTGCACCAGCTTGTCGGCAAGCCCGGAATCGCCGCGCGCGATCTCCCCGGCGATCATGGCGAAGGTGCGCACCTCCGTGCCCTTTTCGAGCTCGACGCCGCCGTATTCTTCCGGCACGCCCAGCGTGCGGATGCCGATCTTCTCGGCCTCTTCCAGGATGCGCGGCGGCAGGCGCTCTTCCGGGACCATCGACCACTCGAGCTTCCAGTTCTGCTTGATGAACGGAAGGACGACTTCATCGACGAAGTCGCGGCAACTTTGCCGCATCATTCTCTGCTCTTCGGACAGACCCCGGTCTGCGGACGTACGGTCGAGCATTACAAACTTCCTTCCTTGACACTGAAACTAGGCCGCTTTCCTTTTCGACAGAAAGTCGCCCATGCGATCGAGCGCCTTCAGGATGTTTTCCGTCGAGTTGGCATAGGACAGGCGCACGTAGCCCTCACCGAGAATTCCGAAATCCGGCCCGCCGATGATGGCGACGCCGGCGTCTTCCAGGAGCGCTGATGCGAGCGGCTTCGCCTTCCATCCGGTGCGTTTGACGTTTGGAAAGGCATAGAACGCGCCTTTCGGCGTCGCGCAGGAGACGCCCGGCAATTTGTTGAGGCCCTCGACCACGACTTTCCGCCGTTTGTCGAATTCGGCAACCATCTTGAGAACTTCGTCCTGCGGACCCTTCAACGCGGCAAGACCGGCGTATTGCGCCGAGGCGTTGACGCATGAATGCAGATTGACCGCGAGCTTGCGCGCATAGTCGTAGAGCTTGCCCGGCCACACGGCATAGCCGAGCCGCCAGCCCGTCATTGCGTAAGTCTTCGACCAGCCGTTGAGCAGGATCAGCCTGTCGCGGATCGACGGGTAAGACAGAAGGCAGACATGCGTCTCGCCGTCATAGACCATGTGATCGTAAATCTCGTCGGACATCAGGGCGACGTCAGGCCATTTCTCGAGTCCGGCGACGAGTTTGTCGACTTCCACTTTCGGGGTCACGCCGCCGGTCGGGTTGGCAGGCGAGTTGAGGATCAGCAGCCGCGTGCGCGGCGTGATCAGTTTCAGTGTCTCCTCCGCGGAAAACGCAAAGCTGTTTTCCTCGCGGATCGGCACGGGCACCGGCTTGGCGCCGGTGTACTCGATCATCGAGCGGTAGATCGGAAATCCGGGATCGGGATACATGATCTCCGCGCCCGGCTCGCCGAACATCAGGATCGACATGAACATGGTCGGCTTTCCGCCGGGCATGATCATGACGCTGTCCGGGGAGACCTCGACTTTGAACCGCTTGGCAAGATCTGCGGCGACCGCCTCGCGCAAGGGCGGGATGCCGTTGGCGGGCGTGTAGCCATGGTGGCCATCGCGCAACGCCTTGACCGCCGCCTCGACGATGAAATCCGGTGTCCTGAAATCAGGCTGGCCGATACCGAGATTGATGATGTCCCGGCCCTGGGCCACGAGCGCGTTGGCACGGGCAAGGACCGCAAAGGCGTTCTCCTCACCGATGCGGTCAAAGGCCGCGATTGTACGAAGCATGATGGCTGTCCTCCGGGCGCGGCCACCCTCCTGCGGCATGGCCGCGGGGCGCCTTGATGAGGCGGCACTTCACCCGATCAGACAGCAAAAATCAAACGGGAACAGAACCTTCGCAGAAAACGGGGCGGCCCTTCAGTTGGAATCTCCGCCGAACCGGCCGCTGATATCGCGCATGATCTGGAAGCGGATATTCGGATCGGGATCGTCGCCGAGATAAACGCCGCTGAAATACAGGGGACCCGGACGCACCAGGTTCGTACCCCGATCCCGGGTTCCGTAGGTCGTTTGCGAAGTCACGGTGGTCTTCTTGTGCTTGCGCGTCTTGGCGTCGGCGGGCGATGCCAGTGCGAAAGCGGAAACCAGCACAAGAGCGAGCAGCTTGAACGGAAGCGATGACAATTTGAGTGCTGACATGGCGGGCCTCGTTCGCATTGCGTGTCAGCCAATCGCATAACGAATCGACGCAGACGCGGAAAGTAAATGCAGCGTCATCCCGATCACAACTCAGTGTCGGAATATCAAGGCGGTTCGGGTGTTTATTGCGCCCGGCGCGTAGCTGAGCCCCGAGGGACCAGATTGCAATTGCCTGCGGGTTGGAGGCATTGTCGCCGTCACATTGCCTCCCGGGACCGCCTCATGAGTATCGCCGAAAAACGCCGCACGTTCCGCGCACTGCACCAGACTGGCTGCTGGGTCATCCCCAACCCGTGGAACATCGGGACCGCCCGCTATCTGCAAGGATTGGGCTTCAAGGCGCTCGCGACAACCAGCGCGGGTTACGCCCATTCGTACGGCTATTCCGACGGCGATGTGACCAAGGACATGGTGCTCGCGCATTGCCGCGAAATCGCGCAGGCGGCGGACGTGCCAGTGAATGCGGATTTCGAGAACGGCTATGCCGACGATCCCGATGAGATGGCTGCCAACGTCCGGCTCTGCATCGAGACCGGTGTAGCCGGGCTTTCGATCGAGGATTACACCGGTCGCGACTCAGACCCGCTCTATGACTTCGACCTCGCCGTGAAGCGCGTGCGTGCGGCCCGGGACGCGATCGACAAGGCGGGCGGCGACGTCATCCTCACCGGACGCACGGAAGGATTCATCCGCAACCGGCCGGACATCGACGAAACCATCCGCCGGCTGAAGGCATTCGCCGACGCCGGCGCCGATTGCCTGTATTCACCCGGCATCAAAACCCGCGAGCACATTGCCGCGACGGTGAAGGCCGTCGCACCGAAGCCGATCAATTTTCTCAATGCCGGTCCGTTCGGCTTCACGGTGAACGATCTCGCCGATCTCGGCGTGCGCCGTATCAGCGTCGGCGGCACGCTGTCACGGGTCGCCATGCACGCTTTCATCCAGTCGGCGCAGCAGATCGCAAAAGAAGGCAAGTTCGACAGTTTCGGTGGTGTCGTTTCAAATGCTGATTTGAACAAATTCTTTCACGAAGACCTGCGGCATCGCCCGAAATCCTGACCGAATGAATTCCGCCACCGCGTCATCGCCTGGTCTCCTCCAGCAGCGGCCCTTTGTCCTCTTCTGGCTGGCGAGGCTCGCCTCGACCATGGGCTACCAGATGCTGGCCTTGACGATCGGTTGGCAGATCTACGAGATCACCAACAGCGCGCTCGCCCTCGGCCTGGTGGGACTGATCCAGTTCGTACCGGCAGTCGTGCTCACGTTGTTGATCGGTCACGCGGCGGATCGCTACGACCGCCGGCTGATTGTGCGTGCGGCGCACTGCATCTACGCGCTTGCCGCAACCATGATCATGACCGCGCTGTTTACGAAGACGCTTGGTCGCGACCTTTTGTTTGCAGCGGTGTTCATCATTGGCTGCGCCCGCGCGTTCGAGATGCCGACCGCGCACGCACTCGCGCCGACTTTGGTTCCCTCGCCGCTGATCTCGCGGGCGGTCGCCGCCTGGACGTCCGCCAACCAGACGGCCGTGATCTGCGGGCCCGCGCTCGGTGGATTCATCTATGCGGTCAGCCCCGTGCTGATTGGCGTCATTTGTCTCTTTTTCTTTGCCTGCTCGATCACGCTCATCACTTTGGTCAAGGCACCCGGACCGGCGCCTGTGCGCGATCCGCCGACATTTGCATCGGTCCTTGCAGGCTTCCATTACATCCGCAGCCGGCGTCGCCTTCTGGGAGTCATTACGCTTGATCTGTTCGTCGTCATTCTTGGCGGCGCCACCGCGCTGTTGCCTATATTTGCCCGCGACATTCTGGCGGTCGGACCGATCGGTCTCGGCCTGTTGCGTTCGGCTCCCGCTGTCGGCGCGTTGATTACGGCAATCGTGCTGGCCAATCATCCGATCGAGCGGCATATCGGCCGCAAGATGTTCGCCGTCGTTGGAATTTTCGGTGTCGCGACGATCGTGTTCGGATTGTCGAGTTATTTTCCCCTTTCGCTGCTGGCCCTCGCGATCCTTGGCGCTTCTGACGCCGTGAGCATCGTCATCCGCTTTTCCCTGGTCCAGATCGAAACTCCGGACGACAAACGCGGGCGCGTCAGCGCCATCAACTACTTGTTTGTCGGCTCTTCGAACACGCTGGGTGAATTCGAGTCCGGATTGATCGCTGCATGGCTTGGAGCGATACCGTCCGTGGTCATCGGGGGGTTGGGCTCGCTTCTGGTCGCGGGGATCTGGATGATGCTATTTCCTGACCTGCGCCGGATCGATCGCTTCGAGCCGGCCGATCGTGAACAAGTGAGGACATGATGCACATCCTGATCACCGGGGCCGCGGGCATGATCGGTCGCAAGCTGAGCGCGCGGCTGGTCAAGGACGGCCAACTCAACGGAAAGAAGATCGATCGTCTGACCTTGATCGACGTCGTGGCGCCGGAGAAGCCTGCCGGCTTTATAGGAACCACCGACCTCTCGGCAAGTGATCTTTCGAGCCCCGGCGCAGCCGCCAAGGCCATTGCCGGCAGGCCCGACGTGATCTTCCACCTCGCGGGCGTGGTTTCGGGCGAAGCGGAAACCGATTTCGACAAAGGGTACCGCGTCAATCTCGATGGAACGCGCGCGTTGCTCGAGGAAATCCGCGCCGCCGGTTACAAGCCGAAGGTCGTGTTCACGTCGTCGATTGCCGTTTACGGCGCGCCATTTCCGGCATCGATCGGCGACGAGTTTCAGCTCACCCCGCTTACGTCGTACGGCACGCAAAAGGCCATCAGTGAACTGTTACTTGCCGACTACAACCGGCGCGGCATTCTCGACGGCGTCGGTATCAGGTTGCCGACGATCTGCGTCCGGCCGGGCAAGCCGAACAAGGCTGCATCCGGCTTCTTCTCCGGAATCATCCGCGAACCCTTGGCGGGACAGGAGGCCTTGCTGCCGGTTGCTGAAAGCGTCCGCCACACCCACGCAAGCCCGCGCGCCGCGGTGGGATTTCTTATTCACGCCGCCGGGCTGACGAGAGAACAGCTCGGCCCACGCATCAACCTCGCGATGCCAGGCGTGTCGTGCACGGTGGGCGAACAAATCGACGCGCTACGCCGTGTCGCAGGCGACAAAGTGGCGGCCCGCATTCGCCGCGCTCCGGACGAACTTGTCCAGCGCATCGTTTCCGGTTGGGCCGAAAGGCTCGACGCGAAGCGCGCGCGCGATCTCGGATTCAAGGCCGAGACGTCGTTTGATGACATTGTCCGTGCGCATATCGAGGACGAACTGGGCGGAAAGATCGCCAATTAATCAAGCCGCGACGTTGCCTTTGGCCGGGGCGCAACCGTGCTTGCATCATCCACCGCAAACCTTACATTGGACGCTATGACCTACGTCGACGCCGCCGTCGCCCCATTACGAAAAACCGGCCAAATCAAGATTCACGGCCCTGCCGCATTTGAATCCATGCGCAAGGCCGGCCAGCTGGTCGCGCGCTGCCTCGATATGCTGACCGAACATGTCACTCCCGGCGCTCCGACCGAAAAGATCGATCGGCTCGTCTACGAGTACGCCATGGACCACGGTGCCCTCCCGGCGACGCTGATGTACCGCGGCTACAGGAAGTCGACCTGCACGTCGCTCAATCACGTGGTCTGCCATGGAATTCCCGGCGACAAGCCGCTGAAGGAAGGCGACATCGTCAACATCGATGTGACGCTGATCCTGAACGGCTGGCACGGCGATTCCAGCCGCATGTTTGCGATCGGCGAGATTCCGCGGCGCGCCGAGCGCCTGATCGACGTAACGCACGAAGCAATGATGCGCGGTATCGCCGCAATCCGGCCCGGCGCGACGAGCGGTGACATCGGGCACGCCATCCAGACCTACGTCGAGGCGCAGCACATGAGCGTTGTGCGTGATTTCTGCGGGCACGGCCTTGGCCGCCTGTTCCATGACGAGCCGAACGTCGTGCACGTCGGTCGCCCAGGCGAGGGCATCGTGCTCAAGCCGGGAATGTTCTTCACCGTCGAGCCGATGATCAATCTCGGCCGCCCGCACGTGAAAGTGCTGTCCGACGGGTGGACCGCGGTCACGCGTGATCGATCCTTGTCGGCGCAGTTCGAACATACCGTTGGCGTCACCAGCAATGGCGTCGAGGTGTTCACGTTCTCCCCGGCCGGGCTGCACAAGCCGCCGTACAAGCGCTGACGTAATCGCTCTCCCAGCCAGAACCGCGATTCCCTCAACGGGTTGTATTTTCCCCAGATACAATTATTACGTGTATATGGGCGTGGGTACACGTGCATGACGAAAAGGCCCAAAACGGACCAGACCGCGGGGCTTTCCGAAACTCGGCCGCACTATTTTGGCCACCGCGAGCGGCTTCGCGACCGCTTCCGCGTGGCGGGCGCCGACGCGGTGAACGACTACGAATTGCTCGAGCTGGTGTTGTTTCGCGCCATCCCTCAGCGCGACGTGAAGCCGCTCGCCAAGGACCTCATCGCCAGGTTCGGATCGTTCCCCGAAGTCATCTCGGCGCCAGCCGCCCGGCTTGCGGAAACCAAAGGGATTGGGGAAGCCGCCATCACCGAACTCAAGGTCGTGCACGCCGCGGCAAGCCGGCTTGCGCGCGGCCAGGTGAAGAAGCGGACCGTGCTGTCATCCTGGGCAAGCGTCATCGACTACTGTCGCACGACAATGGCCTTTGCCGACAAGGAGCAGTTTCGCGTGCTCTTTCTCGACAAGCGGAATCAACTGATCCTCGATGAAGTCCAGCAGGTCGGCACCATCGATCACACGCCGGTTTATCCGCGCGAGGTGGTCAAACGCGCGCTGGAGCTGTCCGCCACGGCCTTGATCCTCGTGCACAATCATCCGTCCGGAGACCCCACGCCATCGCATGCCGATATCCAGATGACGCAAACGATCATCGATATTGCGCGGCCACTCGGAATCGCGGTGCACGATCACATCGTCGTCGGCAAGGAAGGCCACGCGAGTTTCAAGAGCCTGCGGCTGATCTGAAAGCTACTGGCGCACCAGCGTGGTCTGGTCGGCGCTCTCAGGCACCCGCCGCCAGAGCGTGCCGTCGATCTCCTCGAAGCGCCACGGATTGCCGCGCGTCGGCACTAGCATCAGTTGATCGCGGTCGATGCGCCATTGCGTGAAATTGAGCCTCGCGATGCCCGAATCGCAACCCGGCTTCACCGCGACGGCAAAACCGTCGCTCGCCTTGGTCATGGCCAGCGTCAGCGTGCAGAGCGGCGGACCGGACTTGCGCACGATCGCCCAATCACCCGCCATCTGCTCTGGCGGCTTCGGTGGTGCGCCGGCCGCGGCCGCATTTTGCAGGAACAGCACGCCGACTCCCGGCGTCGGCGCCTCGAAAATTCCGTCCTCGACTTCGCTGAACTCCACGATCGTCTTGCCGCGCGCATCGACGAAGTAGAGCAGGTCGTTGTCCGGAAACTTCCAGGCCGTGATGTCGCGCACGAGCGGGAAAAGATTAGCGCAGTTGGCGTCGAACTCGATTTTCAATCCGCCCGGGGCGGAATCGCTCTTGAGCGTTGCGGTGCAGGTCCTGTCCCGGTCGGCATTGGAGAATTCCCAGCTGCCGATCACGCGCTTGGCCGAGTCGCCAAGCGTTGCCGGTGTTTGTGCGAACGCACCACCGGCAAGGCTGACAAGACAAAGACCAATCGCAAGACGGGTCATACCCAAACTATAACACCTGCTGAACCTGGCCGCCCACTAACGTTTGCGTGGCCAAGGCGTTTCGGGAACCGGAGTGAGTGGCTGCTTACCAGCCGCCCAGGCCAGAATATTATCCACCACCAGCTGATCCATCGCAGCCCGGGTCGCCTCGGTCGATGAGCCGAGATGCGGGAACAGCACGATGTGGTCCATGTCGATCAATTCTTTCGGCACGTGTGGCTCGTTGGCGAACACGTCGAGCCCGGCGGAATAGATCGTGCGATTGCGCAGGGCTTCAATCAAGGCCGGCTCATCGACAACGGATCCGCGCGCCATGTTGATCAGCACGCCGCGCGGGCCGAGCGCCTTGAGTACCTCGGCATTGACCATGTTCTTGGTGCTCGCGCCGCCCGGGACGATCACCATCAGCGTATCGACGTCGCGCGCCATGTCGATGAGCTTCGGATAGTACTTGTATTTGACGTCCGGTTGCTGGTTGCGGCTGTGATAGACGACCGGCACACCGAATGCCTCGAGCCGGCGCGCAATCGCCTTGCCAATGCGGCCCATGCCAACCATTCCGACGGTCCGGTCGCGCAGCGTGGCTTTGGTCAGCGGATAGTGCGCGTCTTTCCACTTGCCCGCTCGCAGATAACGCTCCGATTGCGGCAGTTCGCGCACAGTGCAAAGCAACAGACCCAAAGCCGTGTCGGCCACTTCCTCGTTGAGAACTTCGGGCGTGTTGGTGACGATAATGCCGTGCTCGCCCGCCCATTTGGCGTCGATGTGATCGTAGCCGACGCCAAAGCTTGAAACCTGTTCGAGGTTGGGGAATTGCTGCAGGAAATTGCCATCGACTTTGTTGGCGGTATAGGCAATCGCGATCGCCTTGATCTTCTTGCCCGCGTCCTTGACGAAGGCGTCCTTGTCCTTGAGGTCAAGCCAATGGTGAAGCGTCACCTTGCCATCGAAGCCCTTCATCATCACGGGCTTCTTGGCGCCGACCATCAATACATCCGGCTTATCGCCAGCCATTTCTTGTTCTCCTTGCCTAAACCAGCGCCGTAACCGGCGCCTCGACGAATTTCTTGAATGCTGCAAGCAATTCCGCGCCCAGCGCGCCATCCACGACGCGATGGTCGCACGACAATGTAACAGTCATCTGGTCGATGAATTTCACGCTGCCATCCTCGCCCTCGACGGGAGCTCGTCGCGTGCTGCCGACCGCCAGTATTGTCGAGTGGGGCGGATTGATGATCGCGGAAAATTCGCGCACGCCATACATGCCGAGATTGGAAATCGCGCTGGCGCCGCCCTGATATTCGTTCGGCCTGAGTTTCTTCTGGCGCGCGCGACCGGCGAGTTCACGCATCTCGGCCGAAATAGCCGTCAGTGACTTTGTCTCGGCGTTGCGGATCACGGGCGTTATCAGGCCGCCATCGAGCGCCACCGCAACACCGATATCGGAGTTGCGGAAGCGCAGAATGCGATCGCCGGCCCACACGGCATTCGCGGCCGGAATTCGTTGCAGCGCCGCGGCCCAGGCCTTGATGACGAAATCATTGAGCGAGAGCTTGAACGCAGGTTCGCCATCTTTCCCCTTCGGGGCGGCGGCATTCGCTTCCTCGCGCATCGCGATCAAGCGGCCAACGGCAATATCGGACGTCAAATAGAAATGCGGAATGCTCTGCTTGGCCTCGACCAGGCGCGTGGCGATGGTGCGCCGCATGGAATCGAGAGGAACTTCTTCGTAGGCGATCCCCTCGTACAACGCTTTCACTTGCGCAGCGCTGACACCGCCTCCAATTGCCTGACCGGTCGGGCCAGGCATGGCCTGCTCCACATCCCGCGCGACGATGCGCCCGTGCGGGCCTGACCCGGAGACGCGTGACAGATCGATGCCGCGTTCGCCGGCAAGCCGCCGCGCGAGCGGTGTTACTGATGTGCCCCCGGCAAGTCTGCCGGGCCCGAAGTTGCGCTCCGGCGTCCGCACCTCGCGGAAAGGATCCATCGGTGCGGTGCGCGGGGCCGGCGCGGCTTGCGCAACGGCCTGCGCGGGTACAGACGCGGGACGCGCCGTAGCTGCGGGCGCCGATGGGACCTTGGCCGGCGCAGGCGTAGCGGGCGGACTTTGCGCGGCGCCGGGGCCTGAAATCACGGCGATCACGGCGCCGACTTTTGCCACCTCGCCCACTTTGAAATGGATCTCGGTGAGCGTACCGGTCGTGGTCGACGGCACCTCCATCGAGGTCTTGTCGGTCTCGATTTCGAAAAGGTTGTCGCCCGGCTTTACCGCATCGCCGGCCGCCTTGAACCATTTCGTGATCTTGCCCTCGGCAACCGTTTCGCCGAGCTGCGGCATCAGAACGTCCACGCGCTTAATCCTTCCCCTCACCAGCTCACAGACACGTATTGCGTCTCGAGAAATTCCATCATGCCCTCATGCGCACCTTCGCGGCCGAGACCTGACTGTTTCGTGCCGCCGAAAGGAGCTGCGGGATCGGAAACGAGCCCGCGATTGAGGCCGATCATGCCGAAATCGAGCTTCTCGGAGACGCGCATGCCGCGGCCAAGATCCTTTGTGTAGAGGTAGGCGACGAGACCAAATTCGGTATCGTTCGCGCGTTTGATCGCTTCGTCTTCGCTCTTGAATGTCTGGATGGAGGCAACCGGTCCGAAAATTTCCTCGTTCAGCATCTTTGCCGAATCCGGAACATTGGTGAGCACGGTCGCGGGATAGAAGAATCCCGGCCCATCCGGCAATTTTCCGCCAACCAGAATCTTGGCGCCTTTCTTGACCGCGTCGTCGACCAGCTCGATGACCTTGTCGCGGCCATCCTTGTTCACGAGCGGGCCGAGATTGACCCCCTCGTCGAGGCCGTTGCCCATCTTCAGCGAGCTCATCTTGGCCGTGAGCTTCTTGGCAAATTCGTCGTGCACTTTCTCATGCACGTAGAAGCGGTTTGCCGCCGTGCAGGCTTCACCCATGTTGCGCATTTTCGCAATCATGGCGCCATCGATCGCGGCATCGATATCGGCGTCTTCAAACACGATGAACGGCGCGTTGCCGCCGAGCTCCATCGCCGGTTTGACGATGTTGTCGGCCGCTTCGTGCAGTAGCTTGCGCCCGACTTCGGTCGAGCCTGTGAATGAGACAACGCGCACGCGCGAGTCATGCAGCATGGCGCCGACAACCTTCCCGGACGAACGCGAGGGAATGACGTTCACGACACCGGCGGGTACGCCCGCTTCTTCCAGGGCCGGCATCAGCGCCAGCATGGTGAGCGGCGTATCTGAGGCCGGCTTGAGGACAACCGGGCAGCCCGCCGCAAGTGCCGGCCCGATCTTGCGGGTCGCCATTGCCGCCGGAAAATTCCATGGCGTCACCAGCACGGCGATACCGGCCGGCTTGTGGTGCACGAAAATTCGCGCGCCTGACGACGGTGCGCGCGACACCTCGCCGATATTGCGCACGGCTTCTTCCGCATACCAGCGGAAGAACTCGGCCGCATAGGCAACCTCGCCGCGCGAATCCGGCAGTGCCTTGCCATTCTCCAGCGTGATCAATTTCGCGAAACGCTCGGCATCCCGCATGATCAGGTCGTAAGCCTTGCGCAGGATTTCGGCACGCTCACGGGGCTTGCGTCCGGCCCAGCCTTCGAACGCGCCTTCGGCAGCGTCCAGCGCGGCCTTTGCGTCATCGACGGTGGCGCTGGCGACCGAGGCAATCTTCCGTTCGGTCGCGGGATCGATCACATCAAATCGGCCGCCATCCGAAGCCTTGCGCCATTTGCCGCCAATCCAGAGATCCGTCGGGACATTGGCGAGAAGATTTTCGTACATGGAACTTCCCTTTACTCTCGATGTCATGGCCGGGCTCTCCCGGCTACCTCATCTGGGGCGTGATGCCATTCCAGGCGAGGCCGCCGGCAGAAGTCCGGCGGCGACGGCGGCTAACTCTGCAGGCTCCGCCTGACGGTTTCAGCAATCCGGTCCGGCGTCGGCAAGACGATGTCTTCAAGGATATCGGCCGCCGGCAGTGGAATATGTGGTGTCGTAATTCGGACGGGCGGGCCATCAAGATCGTAGAACGCTTCATCCGCCACGATCGAAACGATTTCCGCACCCCAGCCGCACAGTCGTGGATTTTCCTCGACCGTGAACACCCTGTGCGTCCTGGCGACCGAACCAAGTATGGTTTGCGTGTCGAGCGGGACCAAAGACCGCACATCGACAACCTCGCAATCAATGCCGTGTTCCGCCTTGAGCTTCTCGGCGGCTTCAAGCGCGCGCGGGACCATCAAGGCCAGCGCGCAGATCGTTGCGTCCTTGCCTGAGCGGAGAATCTTTGCCGTCCCGAGCGTATCGACGATCTCACCGTCCGGAACCTCGCCCTTCGTCGGGTAGAGCGACTTATGCTCAAGAAAAATCACCGGGTCGGGATCGCGAACGGATGCGGCGAGGAGCCCGATGACATCGCGCGGGCTCGAGGGTGCCACCACCTTGAGCCCCGGGATCATCATGCACCAGTTCTCGACGCTCTGGCTGTGCTGCGCACCGAAACGCGAACCCGCGCCATTACCTGTACGCACCACGAGCGGGCATTTGACCTGCCCGTTCGACATATAGCGGCTCTTGGGAAACTCGTTGGCGATGTAGTCGAAGCAGACGGCAAAGAAGTCCGAGAACATGATCTCAGCAATCGGCTTTAAGCCGGTCATCGCCGCGCCCATCGCCGCACCAAGGATGGCCTGTTCGGAAATCGGCGTGTCGCGCACGCGCAACGGACCGAACTGTTCGTAAAGCCCGACGGTTGCCTTGAACACGCCGCCGGCTTTGGCCACATCCTCGCCTAGGAACACAACATCGGGATCCCGGCTCATTTCCTGCGCGATGCCGCGGATGACCGCGTCGCGATAGGTCAGTTCCGCCATGCCCAACCTCCATCGGCGTAGACGTCGGTGGCGATGATATCGAGCGGCGGCGGCGGCGCGGCCTTGCAGGCTTCCGTCGCGTCGTCGACCATCTTGCGCACCTGCGCATCGATATCGGCGATGACTTTTTCCGCGACACCGAACTGCAGCAAGCGCTCACGATAGATCTTGATGGGATCGCGCAACTTCCAGCGATCGAGTTCGCCCTCGGGGCGGTATTTTGCCGGGTCGGCGCGCGAGTGCCCGCTGTGCCGATACGTGAGACATTCGATCAGCGACGGCCCCTCGCCTGCGCGGGCTTTTTCAAACGCGGTTTGCGCGGCCCGGTAAACGACATCGGCGTCGTTACCGTCGATCAGGATGCGCTCGAGCCCGTATGCGGAAGCACGATCGGCTGCCGGCTGCGGAACCGCAGTCACGTCGCCGATGGGCGTGTATTCCATATAGAGATTGTTTTCGCAGACGAATATCACCGGAAGTTTCCACACCGCGGCGAAATTGAGCGCTTCATGGAACGCACCGATATTCGTCGTGCCGTCGCCGAAGAAGCAGACCGAGACGTCCTTGTCGCCTTTGTACTGCGCGCGCCACGCAGCACCGCACGCGATGGGAAGATGCGCACCGATGATGGCATATGACCCCATCACTCCATGATCGACTGAGGTCAGGTGCATTGAGCCGCCCTTGCCACGCATCAGCCCGTTGTCGCGCTGCATCAGTTCACCCAGCACTTTTTCCACGGGCACGCCGCGAGCCAGCGTATGGGCATGGCCGCGATAGGTGCAGAACGAGAGATCACCCGGCTTCATTGCCTCGGCAAAACCGGCTGCCACCGCTTCCTGGCCGAGAGAAAGATGGCTGGTTCCCTTGACCAGGTTCTGAAGGAACAGGTCGTAGGCGCGCTGTTCCGCCTCTCGAAGCACAACCTGTGTGCGGTACAATTCGAGCCGTTTCTGCTCGCCGATATCGTCATTCAGTCCGGAGCCGGCTTTCGCCTGCGCACGGTCCTTTGCTGTGGCCATGAAAATCCTCGAAAATCCTTGATAAGCGGGGGCAACTTAGCGCCCCGCATGACGCTTAGGCAACCGGTGCCGAAGGCTCCGCTTTGCCCAACTTGCGCTCACGATTGAGCAGGTAAAGGCCGGACGCGACAACGATGAGCCCCCCGACGATCGTCCAGCGGTTGGGCAGGTCGTGGAACACCAAAAAGCCCAGCGTCGTCGTCCAGACGATCTGCGTATAGATGAAAGGCGCCAGCGTCGACGCTGGTGCGAGCCGATGGCCGAGAATCAGCAGATAGTGCCCGCCGCTGCCGAGCGCCCCAATAAGAACCATGAGCGCCACGACCAGGGCGCTGTTCGGCGGCGTCCACACGAACGGGATCACAGGTAACATCGCGACGGCGCCGACCAGATTCGAATAAAACAGCGTCGTTTCGCTGGAATCACTCCGCGCCAGCACGCGCGTCGTGATCACATACAGTGCGTAACAGATCGCGCCGCAGAAGGTCAGCAACGCAGCGGGATGAATCCCGCCGAAACCCGGCCGCACGACCACCAGTACTCCAAAAAAGCCGACCGCGATCGCCGTCCATCGCCGCCAGCCGACCCACTCGCCAAGCAACGGGCCACTCAGCAAGGCGACCAGAAACGGCGTCGAGAAGAGGATCGCCAACGCTTCATCAAGCTGAAGATAGCGCAAGGCGAAAAAGCTCAGCGCGGTCGATCCAAGCAGCAGCGCAGACCGGCCGACCTGCAGAAACGGCCGCGTTGTCGTCATCATTTTTGGCCGGGTGATGGGATTGAGAAAAATAAGCGCCAGCAAAAAGGCGCCGAAGTAACGGGCCCAGACAACCTGCAAGGGATCCATGTACCGCAGCAGATATTTTCCGGTGGCATCGAGACAGGAGAAAGTCGCAACCGCCCCGCACATCAGTGCGATGCCGGTCAGGCGTTGATGTCGCTGCTGTAGTGGATCGCTCAATAGGTCGCCCGCCCACCGGAAATATCGAACACCGCGCCGGTGGTGAAAGAGCAATCGCTCGATGCGCAGAACGCAGCTAGGCTGGCGATTTCATCCACGGTCACGAAACGTCCGCGGGGGATTTTCGACAGCATGAAGTCGATATGTTCTTGCGTCATCTGATCGAAGATCGCGGTCTTCGCTGCGGCCGGCGTAATGCAGTTGACGGAAATGTCGTGTGACGCGAGTTCCTTGCCGAGCGATTTTGTGAGCGCAATCAGTCCGGCCTTCGACGCGGAATAGGCTGGCGCATTGGGGTTGCCCTCCTTGCCGGCGATGGACGCGATGTTGACGATGCGGCCGTAGTTCTGGGCGATCATTGCCGGCGCCAGGGCGCGACAACAATGAAACGGTCCGTCGAGGTTGATGGAAAGAACACTGCGCCAGGCATCCAGCGGATATTCCCAGGTCTTGGTGTTCGGACCGGCGATGCCGGCATTGTTCACAAGGATATCGATGCGGCTCAACGCCTTGATGGTTTCGTCGCGCGCGCGCTCCACGTCGGCGTAGTTCGTGACATCGACCGCAAATGGAGTGACGCGACCTCGCTTTTGCAATTCGGTCGCCGTCTTTTTCGCAAGCGTGATGTCGCGGTCCCAGATTGCAACAGCCGCTCCCGAGTCGATAAAGCGCTCGACAATCGCGCGGCCAATGCCTTGCGCGCCGCCGGTGACGACCGCGTTGCGCCCACCGAGATCGATTTTGTTGGTCATGGTCGCCTCCCGCCCAAGGATTAGCGAAGGCCGCGGCTCATGGCGAGTGGTGAAAATGCGGGTGTGTAATGCGCAAAGCCTTGTGCCTCAAACCCACATGTAATAAACACGACCGCGTGGGGCCCACGGCGGTCGCCCCGCATTTCCAAGGCGCGAGCCCAAGCACCGTCTCCTCCGATCGCGGAGGGGACCTTTGTTGCTTTTGGGCATGCGACTGCGAAATGACCATTCGGCAAAGGCCGGGGATCAAGCCGCCTCCCCGTCAGATGACGTTCATCCAAGCGCTGCGTCCCTTCGGGAGCGACGACTATGGATGGATTGAACCTGGCACTTTTTCTCGCTGCGGCTTTCTTCGGCGGGCTCACGTCCGGTGTTTCCGGCTTTGCCATGGGCTTGGTAGTGTCGGGCGTCTGGCTGCACATCATTTCCCCCGGCCAGAACGCACTTCTTATCGTGCTGTGCGGTCTCGTCACGCAAGGTTCCGGAATCTGGCGCGTGCGCCATGCCGTGAACTGGCGAACAGTGGCACCTTTCATCATTGGCGGAGCGATCGGTGTCCCTATAGGCACCGCGCTCCTGACGTCTGTCGATCAGGGCACGCTTCGCCTCACCATCGGTCTGCTGTTGGTACTCTATAGTCTGTACAACCTCATCAAGCCTGCCGTTAAACCTGTGCAGGGTGGCGTCACGGCCGATCTCGGGGTTGGCGTTGCGAATGGCTTGATCGGCGGATTGACCGGTCTTGGTGGAATTGCGGTCACCATCTGGTGTCAGCTGCGTGGCGGGCCGAAGGACGCGCAGCGTGCGATCTTTCAGCCAGTCATGTTCGCGACCTTTGTCATGAGTGCGATCGCTCTCGCGGTAGCCCACGCGTTCAGCATTGAAACGTTCAAGCTCTATGCGCTCGCGCTGCCTGCGCTCGTTGCCGGCATATGGTGCGGCTTGAAACTATACGGAAAGCTCAATGATGCGGCATTCCGCAAGATGATCCTTCTGCTGTTGCTCTTTTCCGGACTGGCGTTGATCGCACCGATGCGTTGAACTAGAGTTTGACTTGTGGGGCTTGCGACGGTCGCCCCGCCTTCCAAGGCTTAGTGAGCCCAAGCACCGTCTCCTTCGTTCACGGAGGGGACTCATGCTGTCTCCAAGCTATTCAATCTCTCCGAAAGATCTCTGGAACGCGATCGCGACGCAAACTGCGCCGCAGATCATCGACGTTCGAAGGCGTGAAGCCTTCGACCAATCGCCCCATCTGCTCCCAGGCGCGATCTGGCAGGATGCTGGCAGTGTCCAGCAATGGAAGAACGATCTCGATCCGACCCGCCCCCTCATTGTTGCCTGCAAGGCCGGCCACGAAATGAGCCAGACGACCGTCGCGCAGCTTCGTGTCGACGGCATCGACGCACAGGTGCTGGAAGGCGGTTACGAAGGGTGGACAAAGGCAGGGTTGCCCTTTGTCGCAAAAGCCGAACTTGAGAGGATCGCGCCACGGCGGCCGAGCATCTGGGTGACGCGACGCCGACCCAAAATCGACCGCATCGCCTGTCCTTGGTTGATCCGCCGCTTCCTTGATCCACGCGCACGCATTTTGTTCGTCGATCCGGATCAGGTGAACAATGTCGCTCGCGAAAGCGGCGGTGTGCCCTTCGATATCAAGGACGTCGAACTCAGCCATGTCGGCGAGCGCTGCTCGTTCGATACAATGCTCAAGTTGTTCGGGTTGGAGGGCGAGCCCTCTCTCGCGCGACTTGCTTTGATCGTGCGCGGCGCCGACACGGCGCGACCCGATATCGCGGCGGAAGCCGCTGGCTTGCATGCCGTTTCGCTCGGCCTGTCGGCCCTGGCTGGCGATGACGACCATGGACTGCTGCAGCGCGGGTTCATCGTCTACGATGCGCTCTTCGCATGGCTGCGCTTCGCGGCCGAAGAGCGACACAACTGGCCGGCCAAAGCCGCATGACGCATATGTCGAGCACCGAGAAGCCTGCCCGGTCCAGCTTTGGCGAAGCTTTTCTGGTCTGGCTGAAGATCGGTTGCATCAATTTCGGGGGACCGGCTGGGCAGATCGCGTTGATGCATCGCGTTGTCGTCGACGAGAAAAAGTGGGTCGACGAACCGCGGTTCCTGCACGCGTTGAACTTCTGCATGTTGTTACCCGGGCCTGAGGCGCAGAAGTTGGCCACCTACCTGGGCTGGCTGATGCACGGCGTGCGCGGCGGACTTGCCGCCGGAATTCTGTTCGTGCTGCCCGGCGCATTCGTGATGTTGGGCCTGAGCCTGATGTATGCACTCGGGCGGGGAATTTCGGCGGTCGACGGCGCGCTGTTCGGCATCAAGGCGGCGGTTCTGGTGATTGTGATCGAGGCGCTGATCCGCATCGGCAAGCGCGCGCTCAAGACACCGCTTTTGCTCTCGCTGGCGGCGGCTGCCTTCGTCGGCATCTTCTTTCTGGCGCTGCCTTTCCCGTTGATTGTCGCAGCTGCTGCCGTCATCGGCTACTTCGTCGCGCGTAAGGCTCCGAACCAGCTTGGACTTGCGACCAACGCCGACTCGGTCGCACCGCCCGCGGAAGACCGATGGCGACAGTTTTTCACCGCCGCGATTGTCGGGCTCATCGTGTGGTGCGTGCCGATCGCAGTCGCTGCCCTCCTCCTTGGCTCGAAGCACGTGCTCGTCAGTATCGGAATTTTCTTCTCGAAACTCGCCGTCGTCAGTTTCGGCGGCGCCTATGCCTTGCTGGCGTATATGGCGCAGGAAGCCGTGCAGACTTACGGCTGGATGAGCGCGCCGGAAATGGTCGACGGTCTCGGCCTCGCGGAAACGACCCCCGGGCCCCTCATCCTCGTCACGCAATTTGTCGGCTTCCTCGCTGCATTTCGCGACGCGGCTCCCTTTTCCCCGGTCACCGCCGGTGTCCTGGGCGCCGCAATGACAACGTGGGTCACTTTTGTGCCGTCGATGCTCTGGATCTTTGCCGGCGCACCCTTCGTCGAACCATTACGCGCCAATCGCCGGCTCTCCGGCGCACTTGCGGCGATCACCGCAGCGGTGGTCGGGGTTATTTTGAACTTGTCGGTGTGGTTCGCGCTGCACGTCCTGTTCGGCAAGGTCACCGAGATGCATGCAGGTCCTTTGCGCTGGTATGCCTTCGACCCGTTCGCCCTCGACCTCAGAGCGACAGCATTGGCCGCTATAGCGGCCGTGCTGGCATTCGGGCTGCACCGCAGCCTGATCGAGGTGGTGGTCGCGATGGCCGCGCTGGGCGTGCTCGTGCGGCTTGTTCTCGGAGCCTAGCGTTCGCGATCGATCGCACTCTCATGCCAGCGCCGCAATGCAAGATACGAAATTGCCGACAGCGTGAAGAAAATCGCGACGCCTGCGAGCGACAGCAAAAGTAATGCAGCGAACATGCGTGGAATGTTGAGTCGGTATCCGGATTCGGCGATGCGGTAAGCGAGCCCCGAACCCGCACCTGCTGAACCCGCCGCAATCTCGGCCACCACTGCGCCGATGAGTGAAAGCCCGCCGGCTATGCGCAGACCGGTCAGCATTTGCGGCAAAGCGGATGGCAGTTTCAGATTCCACAGCACCTGCCAGCGCGACGCCTTGTAGAGCTCGAACAGCGCGAGAAGATTGTGATCAACCGAATTCAGCCCGAGCGTTGTATTGGCCAGAACCGGAAAGAAGGCGACGATCCAGGCGCAGACGAGGACCGCAAGCGGCTGTGGCAGATAGATCAGCAAAAGCGGCGCGATGGCGACAATCGGGGTGACCTGAAGAATGACGGCATATGGATAGAGCGAATAATCGACCAGTCGCCATTGGTTGAAAGCGATTGCCAGCAAGATGCCGCCGACGGCGGCGAGCAGGAACCCTTCGAAAGTCAGAGTGAGGGTCACCAGCAGCGAGCGCCAAAGGAGACCCGCATCAGCGATTAATGTTGCCAGTACGAGTCCGGGACCCGGCAACACATAGGGTGGAATCGCAAACGCGCGCACCAGCAGATCCCAGCAAAGAACCACGAGAGCCAACACGACGATCGGCAAGCCGAGACGGAGAGCGCGCGCGCTCATGCCACGCCTCCGGCCATCGCGTTGCCTAGCGCCTCGGCGACACGGCGGCAGAACGCGCCATATTCCGGTGACGTCCGGAAATGCTCATCGCGCGGATAGGGTGCGTCGATGGTAATTTGTGTGAAGACACGTCCGGGGCGCGGCGTCATCACGACTATTCGCTGCGACAGGTAAACCGACTCGAACACCGAATGGGTGACGAAGATCACCGTGCGGCCCAGATCCTGCCAGAGCGTCAGGAGATCGTTGTTGAGTTTGAACCGCGTAATCTCGTCGAGTGCCGCAAACGGCTCATCCATCAGGATCAATTGCGGCTCGGTGACCAGCGCGCGCGCAATTGAGGTGCGCATCTTCATGCCGCCCGACAGTTCACGCGGGTAGCTCTGCGCAAAGTTCTTGAGTCCGACGCGGTCCAGCGCCTGTGCCACCGCCGTGGAATCGTCGTCGCCCGCGAGCTTGAGAGGAAGCCGGACGTTGGCCGAAACATCGGCCCAGGGCATCAAGGTCGGTTCCTGGAACACGAAGCCGATCGGGACCGGACCAGTGGGCCATTCGACAGCACCCACGGTGGGCGGACTCAGGCCCGCGATAATGCGTAGCGCGGTCGACTTTCCGCAGCCGGATGGACCCAGCACGGACACGAATTCGCCGGCCTTGACGTCGAGGTCCAGGTGATCGAGCGCGCGCACGCCGTTCGCGAAACCTTTTTCGACGCCGCGCAGTGCGACAATTGTCGAGATATCTCGCGAGACACCAGTCGGCGGTGGGATAGACAATGGCGCGCCTGTCAAATGTCGGGCGGATCAATTCCGTCGTTCGACAGTACAACGTATCGTGCGCACCACAAATTCCACAGCCGCGTCTGCACCCAGTCCACCGTCCTGCGTAAGCGATCGCCAGGTGTGGAAGCTGAGCGCAAGTCCGAGCGCAGCATCGCGTGTTCGCCCGGGCCGGAAACCTTGCCCCAGTACGGCCTGCAAAGCATCAATGCGCGCGCCTATTCGCAAATGGACAATGTCGCGCGTGAGCGGGTCGACCTCGGCGTCGCGCATGACGCTGTTGGCAAGCTGGGCGTTGCGATCGTACCAGGCGTAGAGCTCGGTGAGGCCGCGGCGCAACCTTTGTTCGGGGTTGATGACGGCACGCAGAGCGCTCGCATCCGGGAAAGGATCGCGCTCCATCGCCAGTCCTGAGCACGCAAGGAACAACTCACGATCGGTCGGGAAATGTGCATAGACCGTATGCCGCTGCACGCCCGATCGCTCGGCAATGGCGCTGATGCTCGTGCGTGTCGGCCCCAGTTCGGCATGCAGGTCAACTGTCGCCTCGACGATACGGCGACGCGTTTCCGCCTGATTCTCCGCGCGGCGCTTTAACCTATACGAACGTTTCCGGTTCATTACACACTAGTGTACTCCCATATTGACAGCTGGCAAGAGTTTAATTACACGCCATTGTGCAGTGAAATTGTGGGCCCGCGATGGCGCGGCCCCTTGACCGGAGGTAGCGATGAAAGCTTCGTCAGTGAGTTTCCCGGCTGCCGTTTTGATGGTGATCGCCGGAATGATCTGGGGCCTTGTCATGGCGATAACCCGCGATCACTCGGCAATGCCTGCACATGCCCATCTCAATCTGCTCGGCTGGGTCTCACTCTTTCTGTTTGGTGTTTTCTATCATTTGCATCCAGCGGTCGACCGAAGCCGTCCCGCAATCATCCAGGTGACAGCCTGGATCATCGGCACAGTGGTCATGACAATTGGCATAGGACTCATTCACACCGGTCACGATGTCGGCGAGCCGTTCGCCATCGGCGGATCGCTCACGGTGTTCGCGGCGATGCTTCTGTTCGGTTGGCTGGTCGTGCGGCGCGAACGTGCAGCGCGGTCTTTTCGCGCCTCCGCGGTCCCCGCGGAGTAGTGGACATCGTCAGTTCTTCGGACGCAGATCCGTGCCGACACCTTTGTTGACGAACTGTAGCGTGTAGCCACGCTTGTAGTCGATACCCGCCTTCACCACCCCGGCACGCACCATCTTGTCGAAAAAGCTTTTCCAGTGGGCATCGGTCATGGCCCCGATTCCGAGCTTAACCGAGTCGCCGGAATCAACGATGCCGTGCTCTTTCATCTTGTCCACCGAATAAGCCAGCAGAGCGTCGGTCATTTCCGGATTTTGAATCTTGATGAGGTCGTTGCCCGCACGCCCATCGCCGTAGATGTAGTGATACCAACCGATCGCCGATGCGTCGACGAACCGCTGGACCATGTCCGCTTTCTTTTCCACCAGCTCGCGTCGCGTTTCGATCAGAGTTGAGTATGCGTCGAATCCCTGGTCAGCGAGCAGGAACACGACCGGCTTGAACCCCGCCTGACGCTCGATCGCAAAGGGTTCCGACGTGACATAGCCCTGCATCGCTGAATTTTTGTCGGCAAGGAAGGGCTGCGCGTTGAATGTATAGGGCTTCACCTTCGATTCACTGAAACCGAATTCCGATTTGAGCCACTGGAAATACGTGGTCATGCCCTCCTTCGACACGAACAGCGTACGCGTTTTCAAGTCTTCGAATTTCGTCACGTCCGGGTGGGCAACGAAAACCTGCGGGTCCTTTTGAAAACTTGCCGCCACGACCACTGTCGGAATGTTGTTTGCTACCGCGTCGAATGACTGCAGCGAATTGGCGCTCATGAAGAAGTCGAGCTTGCCCGCCAGGAGCTGGGTCCGATTGTTCACGTTCGGCCCGCCCGGCACGATGATCACCTCAAGCCCGTACTTCTTGTAAGTGCCGTCCGCGAGCGCCTGGTAGAAGCCGCCGTGCTCGGCCTCTGCCACCCAATTGGTCCCGAAAGTGACCCGCTGGAGTGGTTGTGCCTGCGCCGTCCAGGCCATCGCAACGAGCAGAAAAACCACTGCAATTCTTGGCATTTTCGAAGTTTGTCACTGATTTGGGTGGCCACGCAACCATCCGCCACGTGCTCTTTGAACCTTTTTCCGGCGCCGGCGACCAATGGGTATCGCGGCTGTGACGCCGCCCCAATTCAACCGGATGGAGACCACCATGACGAAGTCCAAAATCACCGCCGTCGCTTTGATCGCACTGACGCTCGCAGGCAGCCTCGCCGTCACCAGCGGCAGCGCCCAGGCGCACTCTCACTGGGGCACTGGCGTCGGCATTGGTATTGCGGCCGGCGCGCTACTCGGAGCCGCAGCTGTTTCCAACGCCTACGCCACGCCAGTTTACGTAACGGGCCCGTCTTGCCGTCTGGTCACGCGCTACGACCGCTTCGGAAATGCGCGCATGATTCAGGTCTGCAATTACTACTGATCCGCTGGGTCGGCGCCTGCCCGTCCATCCTCGCGCCGATCTGGAAGACCCGCCCGGCATGTCCCCGTCCGGGCGGGTCACTTCGTTCAGAATTTGACGACTGAGCGAATGCCCGCGACCTGTGCGTCCGGATAACGGATGCCCGTTCCGCTGGGATGCCAGATTGACGTGTAGACCGGTTGAACCGTCCAGCCGGGCACGACCTGAGCGACATAGGTCAGTTCAAGATTGGTCTCATAGTCACGCGGCGGCGTAAAAAGAGTACCGAAGTTGATCTGGTCCTGGTCGAACCCGCGGATGCTGTCGGAGAAGCGAGCGTAGATGACGCTGGCGCCAAAAACATCCTTTGGTCGGCTTGGCACCATGCCGGCAAACACAATTCCGCCGTCAACAAAGAAATTGACAGTGTTCTGGGCCGATGGACTGAACGATGCACGGCTGAAGACCGATATGCCGCTATCACCATCGCCCCCCGCGGGTCGATAGATCTGCTGATCGATCACTCCATAAATTCCGTAGTCACCTCGAAGCATGAGCGGCATGCCATTGCTTGCAGGACTGGCAAGCGGCACCCCGACGTTGTCGTATCGCTTGTCAGCGAATTGTCCGAGATGGTACCAGCCGCCGATTTTCAGCGTCGTCGCAAGGTCGGTATCGTGCTTGCCGCGGTTGCTTCGAAATTGTAGCTCGCTGATCATGAACGCCGGGTCACTCATACGAAAATTGAGACCATAGCGATTGCAGGTGTCGGGATCGCCGGTACAAGGTCCTGCCGGGTCGCCGTTAAAAATTGCAAACAGAAACGATGCGTCTTTGGGAAATTCATATTTTATCCGCGCGCCAACAGCTGAGAGCGGATAAGCCGGTCCCCCGCCTGGCAAATTGACCGCCGTGATTGTCGCCCAGTCGCTCTGCAGAAAAATCTGACTGAGATCGCTGTAGAAGAACTCGGCGTCCGCGGCGAGTTGGCCAAATCTGATGCTGACAGGCCCAACCCATCGCTCCAGCCACAATTCGGACAGCCGCACCGTCGGTGTAGCTTCGATTGCCGCAATTGTGTTCATGCCTCCGACATAGTCACGACGGATGCGGCCATCGTTGTAGATTCCGAACGCGTTGGCGTAGAAGCTCCAGTTCTGCCATCCAGCAAGTTTTTCCAGATCGACCAGAAGTTGGGCCTCAAGCTTGCCCTGATCGATCGTGCCGGTGCGGATGCCGCCGGACATATTGCCCAGCACGTCGTTGGTGTAGATCAGGTTGTAGGTGACGCCACGATCATTGAGCCATTTGCGCGTCCCGTAGGGATCGCCGTATTGCGGCAGACTTGTCGCGATTGACGGGACAGTGATTCCGATCCGCTCAGCCTCGCTTTGCGCCCACGCCGAACCTGCGCCGAAAAAGCACAGCGCAATCAGGGCACAAGGAAGTCCCCCGCGATGCAATCTTATCCGGCCCACGCCGTCTCCTTTTGCATTGCAGCGGCCCCCCTGCGGCACAAATCACAAAACTGACGACGAAAGCTGACAGGCGGATGACCACACCCCATTTAAACTGCGAGTGCGCAGAATAGCCGCGGAAAAGCACGTTCCCACAGGAAAAACAGCGGCCAAATGCGTTGAATCCGCGCATTTATGGCCAACGCCGGTGCAAAGAAATGACGCCAGGTTGCGGCGTCCGCGGGCAGATCCGGCGTCCGATTTACCGAGGTGAAATGTTTATATCGCGGTTATGCTGAAACAGGCCGACAATTCACTATAAGGCTCGCAAAGAGAAAAAAGAGAAAATCCGGGAAACAAGGCCTTGGAGCGATTCGGGACATTTTTGACGCGGCTCAAGCAGCCGCAGGCTACGCGCAATGGCGCCATAGCTGTTGCCGTGCTCATCGTCTGTACGTGGCTGGTTGTCGCCGCGACGACGCGTGCGCCACATGCGAATGGCGAGGAACAGGCGTCGACTCAAGGTCGCCGGGAAAATGGCCTTTTTTACCCGCCCCCGAAGCAGTGGGCGTCTCTGACAACGGTGCCGGTCGGGCCGGTCGTATTTCGCAGCGAACATATGACCGAGGGCAAGATTGCCATTGATGAAGACCGCTCGACGCTCGTGTTCTCTCCCTATTCAGGACGCGTAATCAAACTGCTTGCGAAGCCCGGTGACATGGTGAAAGCCGGCCAACCGCTTTTCACCGTCGAAGCGCCGGACATGGTTCAGGCTCAGAACGATTTCATCGCTGCCATCTCCAATTTGAACAAGACCAAATCGTCGCTCGAGCTCGCAAAAATTGTTGAGCAGCAGAACAAGACGCTCTTTGACTCGCGCGCCGGTCCATTGCGCGACCTGCAGACCGCGCAGGCAACCAGCCGCGCCGCCGAGAATGATGTGCGTTCAGCACAGACTTTGCTGGAGATGACGCGCAACCGCTTGCGCATTCTCGGAATGATGGACGACGAAATCACCAAGTTCAGCGATACCGGCTCCGTCAGTCCGCAGATGACGATCTATTCGCCGATCAGTGGCACCGTCATTCAGCGCAAGGTCGGACCGGGCCAGTACGTGAACACGTCATCGCAGAATACGAGCGCCAGCGACCCGACATTCATCATCGGCGACCTGTCGACAGTGTGGCTGGTCGCCTATGTCCGCGAGTCAGACGCACCCAGCGTCCACGTCGGACAAGCCGTTCACTTTAGTGTTCTCGCATACCCAAACCGCATATTCCCGGCAAATATTGCATATGTTGCCACCTCGCTCGATACCGGAACGCGTCGTTTGTTGGTTCGCGCAACAATCGACAACTCCCAGCGACTGCTTCGCCCGGAAATGTTCGCAAGCGTAAACATTCTAACGGGAGAAGGAGACAGTTCGCTGGCTGTCCCGCGTGACGCGATCATCTACGATGGGAAAACGGCCCATGTCTGGGTCGCACGTGACGACAAGTCGGTCGAGCGCCGCGAAATCAAGACCGGCCTGTCCAATGGACAGATGATCCAGGTCCTGGAAGGCCTCCGCGAAGGCGAGAATGTTGTAAGCAAAGGCAGCTTGTTCGTCGACCGCGCTGCTGCAGGAAGCTGAAGCATCCATGCTGCGCAGTCTGATGTCGTTCTGCCTGTCGCGGCGGCCGCTGGCGATAGTTGGATTCATCTGCTTCGTGGCCGTCGGCTATGCGGCTTTCACGACGCTTAACGTTGAAGCCTATCCCGACCCCGCACCACCAATCATCGAAATCATCGCGCAATATCCCGGTCAGTCACCCGAGGAAGTGGAGCGATATGTCACGATCCCACTCGAGATCGCGGTCGCGAGCACGCCGGGGCTCACCTATATCCGGTCGAACACCGTGTTCGCTCTCGGTTTCATCCGGCTGCAATTCGAATATGGCCGCGACTACAATTTCGTGCGCCAGCAGGTCACCAATCGACTGAAAGACGCGACGCTGCCCGCAACCGTGACGCCAGTCATATCCCCGGCGGGCGGCATCAGCGAAATCTTGCGCTATCAGCTCAAAGGTCCACCCGGAATGGACTTGATCCAGCTCAAGACAATTCAGGATTGGGTGGTCGAGCGTAAACTGCGGATCGTTCCCGGCGTCGCCGATATCTCCCCGCTTGGCGGAAAGACGAAGGAATATCAGGTCGAAATCGATCTCGACCGGATGCGGGCCTACGGCCTCACCTTGCCCCAAGTCATCAACGCGATCTCCACCAGCAACGCAAACGTTGGCGGCCGGACGATCGCCATCGGCGAGCAGTCGGTGAACGTGCGCGGCGTGGGCGTGCTGGGCTCGATCAGCGATATCAATAATATCGTGGTGAGCCAGCAGGGCGGACTGCCCGTCGTGCTGTCCGACATCGCGCGTAACCAGATTGGCTACACGCCGCGGCTGGGGATCGCCGCCCGCGACAATCAGGACGACATTCTCTTCGGCATCGTCCTGATGCAGAAGCTGGAACGGACGATGGACGTTGTAACGCGCGTCCGCGCGGCCATCGAACGCATCAACAATGACGGCAGCCTGCCGCCGGGTGTCAGGATCGAGCCCTACTACGATCGTGGCGATCTTGTAGCCATCACCGTGCGCACGGTGATGCACAATATGTTGTTCGGCATTGCGCTGATCTTCCTCATTCAATGGATCTTCCTGGGAAACCTGCGCTGCGCGCTGATCGTATCCGCGACAATTCCCGTCGCCCTGTTCCTTGCCGTCATCATCACCGTGCTGCGCGGCGACTCCGCCAACCTGCTGTCAGTCGGCGCAATCGACCTCGGTATCATCGTCGACGGCACCGTCATCATGGTGGAAAATATCTTCCGCCATCTCGCTCATCATGCGGCGCGTCACCCGAATGATGCCAGCCGCGGAGACCGGCTGCATCGAATCCTCGCGGCCGCCGTCGAGGTGGACAAGCCGATATTCTTCTCTGTGGTCATCACCATCGCAGCGTTCTTGCCACTTTTCACAATGCAGGGCGTCGAAGGGCAGATCTTCGGACCCATGGCACGCACTTATGCGTACGCCCTGCTCGGCGCGGTGATCGCGACGTTCACGGTGACACCGGTGATGGCCTCTCTTCTGTTGCCTGACAAGGTAACCGAGGTTGAGACCTTTCTGGTGCGCCACATTCGTAGCGTGTATGAACGCGTTCTCGTTCTGGCGGTGAAGAACGCGCGCGTCGCGGCCACGATCGCACTTGCTTTTCTCATTCTTTGCGGCGCGCTCGGCATGCGGCTGGGCACGGAATTCCTGCCCAAGCTGGAGGAAGGGAATCTCTGGATCCGCGCGCTGCTTCCGCCCACGATTACGCTCGATGCGGGCCGGGACACCGTCAACAAGATCCGCGCCGTGATCGCAAGCTACCCGCCGGTGCGCACGGTCGTCTCCGAGCAGGGCCGTGGCGAAGACGCCACCGATCCAGACGGATCGTTCGTTGCTGAATTTTTCGTGCCGCTCAAACCGTTCGACGAATGGCCCGCGGGCCTGACCAAGCCGAAGCTGGTGAAGGAATTGTCGACACGCCTCGAAAGCGAATTCATCGGGATCGACTTCAATTTCTCGCAATACATCCAGGACAATATCGAAGAAGCCGTCTCAGGCGTGAAAGGCGAAAATTCGGTCAAAATCTTCGGACGCGACCTTGGTGAACTCGAACGCCTGTCGAAAGCTGTGAAAGAAGAGCTTTCGAAGGTCCCCGGCGTCACCGACGCAGGCGCGTTCAATCTGCTTGGCCAGCCGAACCTGGTGATCCAGGTGGACCGCGCCAAAGCTGCCCGCTACGGCATCACCGTCGCCGATATGAACACCGTGGTTCAGGCGGCGATCGGCGGGCAGGAAGTCACCCGCATCTACGATGGTGAAATGAATTTCGCGTTGACCGTTCGCCTTGCTCCGAAATACCGCGACAATGTCGATGCCATTCGCTCGGTCCCCGTGGCTTTGCCGAACTCCGACCCAAAATCGCCGACCGCCTACATTGCGCTGGGTGACGTCGCAGAAGTTCGGCTGGAAACGGGCGCGGCCTACATCTATCGGCAGAACACCGAGCGTTTCGTACCGATCAAATACAGTGTTCGCGGTCGAGACCTCGGATCGACCGTTGCCGACGCGCAAGCGCGGATCGCCAAGAACGTGCAACTGAAGGAAGGCTACCGGCTCGAATGGTCGGGTGAATTCGGCGCTCTCGTCGAAGCAAAAAAGAGGCTCGCCATCATTGTCCCTCTCAGCCTCTTGCTGATCATGATGTTGCTCTACAGCCTGTTCAATTCAATACGCGACAGTCTGCTGGCGCTGGCGGGAATTCCGTTTGCAGCATGCGGCGGGATTCTCGGACTGTATGTATTTGGCCTGAACTTCAGTGTCTCGGCGGCCGTCGGATTCATTTCATTGTTCGGTGTATCGGCGATGGATGGCATTTTGCTCGTTTCCTACATACGCCGCCGTCTGGACGAGGGATTCGGCAAGGACGAGGCCATCATCGGGTCCGCCCAGGCGCGCATGCGCCAGATTTTCATGACCGGGTTCTCCGCCTGCATCGGTCTGGTGCCCGCAGCGTTTTCGACCGGCATTGGCTCACAGGTTCAGCAGCCACTGGCCTGCGTTATTGTCGGCGGCATGCTCCTGTCCCCGATTTGCAGCCTTCTGGTCATCCCCACCCTGGCCCGGCTTGTCATGCCGACGGTGCGACGGACCGTGCCTGCGGGCCGCGAGCACGCTGCCGAACCAGGACCGGCCGAATAGATCAGCCTGTCGGCTTGGCGGGTTGTAGGAGTTCGGAAACCCGACCGAACGCTTTGCTGATCACCGGCCAGAACAGAAGGATGAACGCCAGCGTCGTGATCGAGCCGACGAGGCCGTTCGACCAGAAGACGCGCAGGTCGCCGCCCGAGCCGATCATTGCCAGGCGGAATGCATCCTCGGCGCGACTGCCGAGCACCAGCGCAAGCGTGAACGGCGCCAGTGGAATCCCGACCTTTTTGAAGACGTAGCCGACGACACCGAACAACAACATCAGCCAGATGTCGAACATGGCATTCTGGATTGCGTAGGCGCCGATCGCGCATGACACGACAATCATCGGAGCGATCGCAGCGAACGGCACGCGCAGCACCGCGGCAAAAACGGGTACGGTGGTGAGTACCATCACCAGGCCGACAATATTGCCGAGATACATCGACGCGATGAGGCCCCAGACAAAATCCTTGTGCTCCACGAACAGAAGCGGCCCGGGATTGAGTCCCCACACCATCAATCCGCCAAGCAGGATGGCAGCGGTCCCTGAGCCGGGAATTCCGAGGGCCAGCATGGGCAGCAGCGCGGCCGTACCCGAGGCGTGCGCGGCCGTTTCCGGCGCGAACACGCCTTCGATGCGGCCTTTGCCAAAGCTTTCGGGATCCTTCGAGAAACGCTTGGCAAGGTTGTAACCCATGAACGAGGCGGCGATCGCCCCGCCCGGGGTTATGCCGAGCCATGCGCCGATGGCCGACGATCGCAACAATGTGACCCAGTATCGCGGCAGGTCTTTCCACACAGTCCAGAGCACATGCAGGCTGATGCGCGCCGAGTGGCCGCGCAGCGCCAGCCGTTCCTCCATCGTGAGCAGGATCTCGCTGATTCCGAAAAGGCCGATGACCGCGACAAGGAAATTGATGCCACGCAGCAGGTCGCTGAAGCCGAAGGTCATGCGCAGCTGACCGGAGACCGTATCCATGCCGACGCCGGCGAGCAGCAGACCGAGCGCCATGGAAATGATTGTCTTGTGCTTGGCCTCCCGCCCCAGCCCGACGAACGAGCAGAAGGTCAGAAGATAGACGGCGAAGAATTCCGGCGGCCCGAACTGCAGCGCGAATGAAGCGATGCCGGGTGCCAGAAACGTAATGAGCAGCACCGCGAACAGGGAGCCGATAAAGGACGATGTAAAGGCCGCGGTAAGAGCCTCCGCGGCTCGCCCTTGCTGAGCCATCGGATAGCCGTCAAACGTCGTCGCCACCGACCATGCTTCGCCAGGAATGTTGAAAAGGATCGATGTGATTGCGCCGCCGAAGAGCGCGCCCCAGTAGATGCACGATAGCATCACGATGGCGGAGGTTGGATCCATCGTGAATGTCAGCGGCAACAGGATGGCAACGCCGTTTGGTCCACCCAGCCCCGGCAGTACGCCGACGAAAATGCCGAGCACGAGGCCGACCATCATCAAGGACAGTGTTTTCCAGGTCAGAAGGACCGCGAAGCCGTGGACGAGGAGCGAAAAGGCTTCCATGGCTTCTAGTATCCAAACAGGGCTTCAAGCGGCCCCTTCGGCATGATCACGTCGAACGCTATGTCGAAGGTAACGAACATGATCATCGAAAATACGAAGCTGGTGAGCAGCGACTTCCAGAGAGCTATGCGGCCCACCATCCACATGAAGCCCGCGATCAGCAGGAAGCTCGCCACGTAGAGCCCGAGCCATTGCGTGAACAGGCAGAAAAGGAATGTCGGGACGAAAACCTGCATGACCCGGCGCAACTGATCGCGCGTGACGAAAGCTTCGCGTCCCTCCGCCGGATTGAGAATCATGCTGCCGAGACCATAGAGGCTGGCGCCAGCGAGAATGACCGAAAGGTAGAACGGAAAATATCCCGCCTGCGGACCATCCGACGCCCACCCCATGCCGGTGCGCCAGTTGTCGAAGGCAAGCAACAATGCCAGCGCCGCAAGGACTAGATAGACGGCGATTTCAACGACGCGGGTGCTGGTGACAGGCGGCGAATCTTCGGCCGGCGCGGTTGGATCCTCGACGGCGATTTCAGTTTCGGATGACATTGCTACCTGTCTTGAGTCATTGCGAGCGTGCATGGCACGAACCCGGAATCCAGAGCCATGCGCGATGTTGCTGGAGTCCGGGCCCCGAACAGTCACGCTGCCCGGGGCCTAGGCCACGCTTTACTTTGCGACGAAGCCCGCTTCTTCCATAAGATTCGAATTCAGCTTGTCGTCTTCTTCAAGGAATTTGACCATGTCGTTGCCGGTCAGGAAGATCGGCTTGAGCGCCTGCTTTTCCATGTAGTCCTTGTACTCAGGCGTCTCCGACACTTTCTTGAAAAGATCGATGTAGAAGGCTGTCTGGTCGGGGGTGACCTTGCCCGGCAGGAACATGGCGCGCAGCATCAGATACTGCACGTCGAGTCCTTCTTCCTTGCAGGTCGGGATGTCGTTCCATGACTGCGTATCCGTCACTTTGGACTTGTAAGAGATGCGTTCCTTGTCGAACACGCACAGCGCGCGTACCTGGCCGGCACGCCACACTTCAAGATTCTCCGACGGATTGTTGACGTTTGACGCGGTGTGATTGCCGACCAGCTGGGTGGCCGCCTCGCCGCCCGACTTGTACGGCAGGTACGCAAACTTCGCGCCGGTCTTCTTTTCCATGAAGACAGTCAGGATGTGATCTTCGCGTTTGGAGCCGGTGCCGCCCATTTTGAAAGGCTGTGGAGCGGCCTTCGCCGCGTCGACAAATTCTTTCACGTTCTTGTACGGCAGCGTCGTGTTGTCCCACAACACGAACTGATCCATCGCAATCACAGATACTGGTGTCAGCTCGCGCCAATTGAATGGAATCTTTGCGGAGAGCGGCAGCATGTAGATCAGCGAATAGGCGATCAGAACTTTGTTCGGGTCGCCGTCGCTCGATTTCATGTACATCAGCGCTTCGGCGCCGGATGCTCCGCCCTTGAGCGACACCACCATCGGCTGCTTCATCAGATTGTGCTTCTGAATGGCGGCCTGAATCATGCGCGCCATCTGATCGGAAGCGCCGCCTGCGCCTGCGGCCACCACGATTTCAACCGGCTTGGTCGGCTCCCATGCCAATGCCGGCGCACTTGCCAGCGTCATGGCCGCAACGGCCGTGCTGGCAACAACAAAACTCTTCATCGCATCCTCCCATAAGGTGATTTTCCGGCTCCTCGGCAGTGGGAACCGCTGTCTTTGTTATTGGGCCCATTTTGCGGGTATTGGGCCCAAGTTCAAGCCGCCGGCGGTCTAATCCTCGGACTGCTCCAGCCGCACGATCGCCGCACCCCGCACCATGGCTTGCATTTTTCCGAACGCCACGTCGCGCGGCAGGTACTTCATCCCGCAATCGGGCGCAATGACGATTCGTCCGGCCTGAGCATGCGGCAGCGCCCGACGAATGCGCTCGGCAACGATCTCCGGCGTCTCGATGGTCATATCGGACAGGTCGATCACGCCGAGGATGATCGTTTTCGACGGCAGTTTTTCCAGAACGCCAAGATCGAGCTTCGGTTGTGCGGCTTCAATCGAGATCTGTGTGGCCCGCGATCCTTCCAGTTCCGACAGAAACGAGTATCCGGCCGGCTTTTCATGCACGACCGCCGCGTAGCCGAAGCACAAATGCACGGCGACCGTGCCGCTGACGCCCTCGAGTGCGCGATCGAGCGCCTTGAGCCCGTAGGCCCGCGCCTTGTCGGGGTGCTGCTGCATCCACGGTTCATCGATCTGCACGATGTCGGCGCCGGCAGCGAACAGATCCTTGATTTCGTCATTCACGGCGGCGGCATAATCAAGTGCCATCGCCTCGTCCGATTCGTAGAACTCGTTCTGCGCCTGCTTTGACATGGTGAACGGACCTGGCACGGTGATCTTCACGGATCTTTTTGTGTTCGCGCGCAGGAACTGGAGATCGCGCAGTTCGACCGGATGCTTTCGCCTGATCTTGCCGGTGACGCGTGGGACCGGGATCGGCCTGCCGCTGCGATTGAGTGTCGAGCCGGGGTTATTGGTATCGACACCCTCGAGCGCCGTGGCAAAGCGGTTCGAATAGCTTTCGCGCCGCTGCTCGCCGTCGGTGATGATATCGAGGCCTACGCGTTCCTGATCGTTGATTGCAAGGAGTGTCGCCTCATCCTGCTTCGCTTCAAGTTCCTTCGGATCGACCAGCCAGAGATCATCCATCCGTACGCGTGGCACCATCTTCGACAATCGTGCGCGATCGATCAGCCACTCCGGTTGCGGATAGGAACCGACGAGAGACGTAGGAAAAAGTTTAGCGGGCACCAATCGACCTCTCGCGTTTCATTGCGCCGCTTCAAGACTCATTTTGAGAACGCGGGCGACGTGCAAAGCTTCGCGCTGGCTCCCGTCATGGATTTGATGGCGGCACGATGTTCCGTCGGCAACAATGATGGCGTCGGCGTCAGCCCGGCGTACGGCAGGCAGCAATGACAGCTCACCCATCTTGAGCGAGACGTCGATCGTTTCCTCATCATAACCGAACGAGCCGGCCATACCGCAGCAACTGGAATCGATCGGTTCGACGGAGAGCTTGGGGATAAGCCGAAGCGTCGTCTCAACGGCTCCCATCGCGTTGAATGCCTTTTGATGGCAGTGGCCGTGCAGGAGGGCCTTCTTCGCAAGCGACCCTAACGAAAGGTTCAGATTCCCTACCTGGTGCTCGCGCGCAAGAAACTCCTCGAACAAAAAGGCGTTCGCCGCCAGCGACTCGGCAGGCTCACCCTTGAACAAGGCCGGCAATTCATCGCGGAACGTCAAGAGACAACTCGGCTCAAGACCGACGATCGGGATACCGCGCGCGACATAAGGCGCGAGCGCATCCATCGTACGCTGCATTTCGCGACGCGCCTCTTCGACCAGGCCGACCGAAAGAAAAGTACGGCCGCAACACAGAGGTCGGTCGTCCGGTTCGGGCGGCTGCGGTGCGTACACGCGGTAGCCACCGGCAACGAGCACACTCAGCGCATCGTCCAGATTTTCGCGTTCGAAATAGCGATTGAACGTATCGGCAAACAGAACGATTTCCCGCGCCGCCGTGTTCTCCTCTGCCGTGGGGTAACGCCAATCCGAACGGTCTCGATACGTGTCCTTTCGCCATTTCGGCAAACTGCGGCGGGACGCGAAACGCGCAACCGTCTGCGACGCCTTCCGCAGGAACGGGCTTCGGTCTCGCATATTGAAAACGTGGTGCCAGCGCGAGGCATGCGGGGCGTAGTGGGGGAGAAATCCGACGAGTTTGTCGTGCAACGAGAGCTCGAACTTTGCCGCGCGCGCAGCCTGCACCTCGATCTTCATGCGGGCCATGTCGACGCCGGTCGGACACTCACGACGGCACGCCTTGCACGAAACGCAGAGCTTCATGGTCTCCGCCATCTCATCGGCTATGAGCGCAGCTGACCCAAGTTGTCCGGTGATGGCGAGGCGCAATGAGTTGGCGCGACCGCGCGTGACGTCGCGCTCATCGCGCGTCACGCGATAACTCGGACACATGACACCGCCGGTTAGTTTGCGGCAGGCGCCGTTGTTGTTGCACATCTCGACGGCACCCTGGATGCCGCCACCCACGCCGGGATAGGGCGACCAGTCGAACCGCGTTTTCAACGGCTCGCCTTGATAGCCGGGCCCGTAACGGAACAGGTTGCGGTCGTCGAATTTGGGCGGACGTACGACCTTGCCAGGATTGTAAAGCCCGTTCGGGTCGAAGCGATCCTTCACTTCCTCGAATGCACGGGCGAGCCGCGAGCCGAACATCGGCTCGTTGAACTCGGAGCGCACGAGGCCATCGCCATGTTCGCCGGAATGCGAGCCCCTGTATTCCCGCACCATCGCGAACGCCTCTTCGGCGATTTCGCGCATGGTATGGACATCTTTCTCCTGGCGTAGATTCAAGATCGGACGCACATGCAGGCAGCCCGATCCGGCGTGTGCGTACCAGGTGCCGCGCGTGCCGTGCTTTTCGAAAATCGCGGTGAGCCGCGTGGTGTAGTCGGCGAGATGTTCGAGCGGCACGGCGCAATCCTCGACGAAAGAAACCGGTTTGCCCTCATCTTTCATCGACATCATGATGTTGAGGCCGCTCGTGCGGACCTCGGTGATCGCGGCCTGCAGATCGGGGTTGAGCACTTCGACCACGCCACCCCATTTCGCGCCGCTCTTGTCCCAGCCGAAACCGAGATCGCCCATCAGATCCTTGAGCTGCTGCAGCATTCGCAGGTTGATTTCGTGATCATCCTCACCGAACTCCACCAGGAGAATGGCCTCGGGCGTCTCGCGCACGAACTTTTCCAGCGTCGGCTGAAAAATCGGAATCTGGCGAGCGAGTTCGACCATCGTACGGTCAATCAACTCGACCGCGATCGGCTTGAGACGCACAATGTGCTGGGCCGAATTCATTGCCTCGGAGAAGCTGCCGAAATGGCAGGCGCCGACGGCGCGGCGCCCGAGCAACGGCGACAGCTTCAACTCGATGCGCGTGGAAAATGCGAGCGTGCCTTCGCCGCCGATCAGAACGTGCGCAAGATTGATGTCGTTTTTGCCGGGTACAAGTGCGTCAAGATTGTAGCCGCCGACACGGCGCTGAACCTTCGGAAATCTCGCGGCGATTTCGTCGGCTTCGCGCGCGCCAATGGCGAGCAGGTCCTTGGCAAGCGGGCGCAACGGCGTCGGCACGTCTTTCAGGTTTCCGCCGATGCTGCCGAAATGCGCGAGCGTGCCGTCGGCGAGCAAGGCCTCGATCGAGATCACGTTGTCGCGCATCGTGCCGTAACGCATCGAGCGACCGCCGCAGGAATTGTTGCCGGCCATGCCGCCGATCGTCGCGCGTGATGACGTCGAGATGTCGACCGGAAACCACAGGCCGTGCGGCTTGAGCTGACGATTGAGATCGTCGAGCACAATGCCGGGTTCGACGGTGCACCTGGCGCGCTTCACGTCGAGGTCGAGAATTCTGGTGAGATATTTCGAGCAATCCACCACCAGCGACTTGCCGACCGTCTGTCCGGCTTGTGATGTACCCCCGCCGCGCGCGAGAACCGTCGCGCCTTCGCTGCGGGCAATCGCTATCGCCCGATCGGCCTCCTCAATCGTGCGCGGGGCGACTACGCCAATCGGCATGACCTGGTAGTGGGAGGCGTCGGTGGCGTATCGGCCGCGGGAGAAGCGATCGAATTGAACCTCACCAGTCAATTCGGCCCTGAGCCGACGTTCCAGACCGGGCATGACTACGGCCACGTTTTTTATCCTTTTTGGGCTGAACCTAGCCTATGCATTATGACTGGATTGCCTTGCGGAAAACCGCTTGACCACAATGTTGCATTCATAGTTCAACGCCACAAGCGCCGCCCTGGAATCGGGCCGCGCCGTGGCTGAACCACGAAAAACCCTCAAAAGCTGCCGTTCAGGAGCGGACTTTTTATGGCCAAGAATTCCTCGCGTACGGTCGGGCGCCATTTTCTGCACATTCCGGGCCCCTCGCCGCTCCCGGACCGCGTTCTGCGTGCGATGGACACGCCGATTATCGACCATCGCGGTCCTGAGTTCGCACGGCTGGCAAAGAAGTGTCTCGAAGGCATCAAGACCATCTTCAAGACCACCAATCCGGTCATCATTTACACCGCCACCGGCACCGGTGCCTGGGAAGCCGCGCTCGTCAATACGCTCTCGCCCGGCGACAAGGTGCTGATGGTGGAAACCGGCCAGTTCGCCACGCTCTGGAAAAAGATGGCGGAAAAACTCGGCCTCGTTCCGGAGTTCATCACCACGGACTGGCGCATTGGCGCCGATCCCGCCGCGATCGAAGCCCGGTTGCGCGAAGACAAAGGCAAGGAAATCAAGGCCGTCTGTTTCCTGCACAACGAAACCTCAACCGGTTGTCTTTCGCCGGTGGCGGAAATCCGCAAGGCAATCGATAAGGCTGGTCATCCCGCATTGCTGATGGTCGACACCATTTCATCATTGGCCTCGGCCGACTACCGGCACGACGAATGGGGCGTCGACGTATCGGTCGGCGGCGCACAGAAAGGTCTGATGCTACCGCCCGGAATGTCGTTCAACGCGATCAGCGACAAGGCGCTGGCGGCGAACAAGACATCCAAACTCACCAAATCGTTCTGGGCCTGGGACGAGATGCTGACGATGAACAAGCAGGGCTTCTTCCCCTACACGCCCGCGACGCAGATGTTGCACGGCCTCGCGGAAGGCATCGAGATGCTCCACGAAGAGGGACTCGATAACGTATTTGCGCGCCACGATCGGCTTGCGGAGGCAACCCGTCGCGCGATCAAGGCATGGGGCCTCGATATCATCTGTCGCGAGTCGAAATATTATTCGCCGACGATCACTGCCGTGCTCATGCCCGAGGGCCACGATGCCGATGCATTCCGTGCGCTGGCGCTCGATCAATTCAATATCTCATACGGCGCAAGCTTTGGCCGCTTCGCCGGCAAGATGTTCCGCATCGGTCATCTCGGCGACATCAACGACGCGATGCTGCTGGGTGGACTGGCCGCAACCGAAATGGCACTGGCTCTGGCCAATGTCCCGCACAAGAAAGGCGGCGTACAGGCGGCCATGGACTACCTCGTGTCGCAACACGGCAGGGCCGCCAAGCAAGCCGCCGAGTAAGACCACCGTTATCTGCTGCTGGAATGGCCGGCCTCGCGCCGGCCATTTTGTTTGCAGGGGCTACGCCGCCTTCACCCAGTCATTCGCGTGCGAAAGCCTGCGCACGAATTCCGAAATCGCCTTGAGCGTCGGTTCGGCCGCTTCACGCTGTGGCGAATGGCGCGCGTTCGGCAACAGCGCAACCTCGACCGGACAATAGCATTCTTCCTGTGCCACCTCGATTTGTTTGACCGTGCCGTACTGATCATCGGCGCCCTGCACGATCAGCACAGGCACACGGATATAGGCGAGGAACTCCGTGATATCCCACTTGCGGAAGTCGGGATCGAGCCAGGCGCCGTTCCAGCCCCTGAACGCGTTGTCGACATCAGCATGCCAGCGTGACAGGCGCGCGCGCAGGTCACTAGTGTCGTATGCTTTCTTCGCCTCGACGATCGAGGCTATGCCCGGATCTTCGGTGAAGAAATGCGGAGCGATCAGTACAAGTCCGCCGACGCGGTGATCCTGATGACTGCCCGCATAGATGGCTGCAATCGAGGCACCGTCGCTGTGGCCTACGAAAAGGCCGCGCTTGAAGCCGATCGCATCGAGCAGCGACGGCAGCGTCTCCCGTGCCTCATCGTGCATGTATGAAAGCGGCCTCGGCAAAGCGACGGGCGATGATTTGCCATAGCCCGCGCGCGAATAGACGAAAACGCCCGCGCCCGTGGCCGCCTGGAGTCTTTCCGGAAAGTCGCCCCACAGTCCGACGCAGCCGAGACCCTCGTGCAGCAAAACCAGCGTCGGTGCTGAGTCCGGGCCCGGACCGATAAATCGGTATTCCAGCCGTTGCTTGCCGATGTCGAGAAAGCCGGAAAGTTCTGTCATCGCGGCCTGTACTTATTGCTTCCCTTCGGCTCGCAGAACGAACCTCTGGATCTTGCCGGTTGCCGTTTTCGGCAAATCCTTGCGGAACTCGATCCAGCGCGGATACTTGTACGGCGCGAGCTTCGTTTTGACGTGCTCCTGCAGAACGTGAACCAGCGCATCGCTGGCTTTGTCCGGCGACTTGAGCACGACAAACGCCTTCGGCTTGATGAGCTTTTGTTCGTCATTCCAGCCGACCACCGCGGCCTCGAGCACATCCGGATGCGAGGATAGCGCGGCCTCGACCTCGAACGGCGAGACATACATGCCGGAAACCTTCAGCATGTCGTCCTGCCGTCCGCAGCACACGAAGTATCCGTCTTCATCCTCGATGTAATTGTCGCCGGAACGGGTCCACTCGCCCTGAAATGTCGAACGCGATTTTTCGCGGTTGTTCCAGTACATGACCGCACTTGTCGGGCCACGCACGTAGAGTTCGCCCATATCGCCCTTTTTCACCGGCTTGCCGTCGTCGCCGATGAGCTTGATCTCGTAGCCCGGCACCGCCCTGCCGGTCGTACCGTATTTGGTCGCACCGGGCGCATTGGTGAGATAGATGTGCAGCATTTCGGTTGTGCCGAGGCCATCGGAGATCTCGACACCGTAGCGTTCCTTCCATCGCCGCGCGATTTCCTCCGGCAATGCTTCGCCGGCGGAAATGCAGCGGCGCATTTTCACTTCGGATTTCTGCGGAGCGTTGGGGCTGGCGAGAAATGCCGCGTAAAATGTCGGCACGGCGTAGAACACCGTCACTGGGTGCTTGCGCAGCAAGGCTGCGACCCCATCGGGCGTCGGCCGTTCCGGGTTCAGCACGGTCGTCGCGCCGACCGTCATCGGAAAGGTCATGGCGTTGCCAAGACCGTAAGCAAAAAACAACTTCGCCACCGAATAGCAGACGTCACTTTCCTTCAAGCCCACGACAGGCGTGCCGTAGAGATCGGCTGTGAGCTTGAGGCTTGCGTGGACATGCACCGCGCCTTTCGGTTTTCCTGTCGATCCCGAGGTGTACAGCCAGAACGCCATGTCATCAGCGGTTGTCGGCGCCGTGTAGGCCTCCGGCTTAGTGGCGCCGACCAGGCCCTCAAACAGCCGATGGCCGTGTGAATTCGTCCCCGAGAGGATGACGTGTTCGAGGTCGGGACTCTGCTTGATCAGTTTCTCGAATTTCGGAAACAACGCCTCCGATACAACGAGGCATTTCGCGCGACTGTCCGCGAGCATGAAACTGTAATCGTCTTCGGTGAGAAGCGTGTTCACCGGGACCGCAATAATTCCCGCCTTCAGGCAGCCGAGAAACGCCGTCGGCCAATCGACGGTGTCGAGCAGCGCGAGCAGCACGCGCTCTTCGCGCTTGATGCCCAATCCGCGCAAGGCTGCAGCGAATCGAGCAGCGCGATCGGCTAGCTGGCCGTAGGTCAGAGTGCCGCGTGCATCAATGTATGCGGCCTTGTTGGCGCGGCCGGCGGCGAGATTGCTTTGCAGTACATCGGCGGCAAAATTGTATTCGCGTGGGACTGCGCCCACGGGTGCCGACGTGGCCGAGCCTGCCGCGTGCGCTTCCGCGACTGTCATTGTTGATCCTCCCAAGACTTTCTTATTATGCAGACGCTGCCAATACGCCGCAATGCGGCCCCATGCTTGGTCGCGCCGACTTGATGCCGGGCATCCGCATCTTGCTATAAGAAGCCGCGGATGGCCGGAACGAGCGCGGCCACGACTACCCACCTTCGGAGATTTTCATGATTTTCAGCCGGGATCGCATTCTCACCACCCACGTCGGCAGCCTGCCGCGCAACGAAAAACTGTCGGATCTGCTGGTCCGCCAGGAGGCAGGCGAAGCATTCGACGTAAAGGAAATGGCCTCCGAAATGGACAAGGCCGTTCGCCATGTGGTGGAGAAGCAGCTCGCAGCCGGTATCGACATCGGTAATGACGGAGAACAGCAACGCGTCGGCTTCCAGACCTATGTTCCGCAGCGCATGAGCGGCTTTGGAGGCATCTCCAAGAGGCGGCGCGGGCGTGAGTTTGAAGAATTTCCCGAACTGGTGGCGAGCCTGATGCGGCGCTTCCCGCATGTCAGCAAGCAACAGAACGCTCCGGAATGTCAGGCCGAACTGAAGTATCTCGACATGAAGCCGATCGAGAACGAAATCGCGCGCTTCAAGAAAATCGCGGACGGCAAGTTTGCTGAGCGCTTCATGACCGCCCCTTCGCCGGGCATCATATCCTCGACGATGCTCGACGCTTTTTACGGTTCGCAAGACAAGTATCTCACGGCGATCTCGCGTGAGATGAAGAACGAATACCAGGCGATCCACAAAGCCGGTCTGTTGCTGCAGATCGACGCACCCGATCTGGCGATGGATCGCACGATGATGTACCGCGATCTGTCCGATGCCCAGTTCGTCAAGGCGGTGGAGCGTCATGTCCAGGCGATCAATGACGGCATTGACGGAATCCCCCGCGACCGCGTTCGTCTGCACATCTGCTACGGCAACTGGGAAGGCCCGCACATCCACGACGTTCCACTCGCAACAATTCTGCCAGCCTTGTATCAGGCGAAAGTCGGCGCCCTGTCGATCGAGTTCTCCAATCCCCGCCACGCGCACGAATACGACGCGCTCAAAAAACATCCGTTGCCGAAAGACATGCTGCTCATTCCGGGCGTGGTCGAGACAACCAGCAACTTCGTGGAGCATCCGGAAGTCGTCGCGCGCCGCATCGAAGAAGCCGTGCGCGTTGTCGGCGATCGCGAGCGCGTCATCGCTTCAACGGATTGCGGCTTCGGCACCTTCACCAATCGCGAGTGGGTGATCGAACCCGCGGTCTGGCTCAAGCTCGCCGCGATCCGGCAAGGCGCCGACATCGCTTCGGCGAGACTTTGGGGCAAGAAGGTCGCCTGAATCGGGGCGCCCGAGGGCGGCCTTGAATGTCAGTGAGATTTTGCGAAATCGTCGAAAACAAAACGAACGATCGAACAAAAGAAACCCGGATTGGTGCGGTTACAGTCGACCGCGCCCATGACGAAAAATGTGGGAAGCAGGACGAAGAGTGTCACGCCGAGAACAACACCGATAAGGCGGTGACGTTGCATCCAGCGCCCGCGCATGCAGAAACCCCACGATAGTGGGACCTTACAGGACCAAGACCCACTGTGCCTTTGTCCTGAGACGGACGGCATAAGATAGTATCTTTACTATTTTAAGCGGAAAGCTCATACTTCCATTCTCCAAGCGGAGAACGGGCGCATGGCGCGGACGGCGATACGACAGCCGGTGAGAATGAGCGGTGATCTCACCGCCCGTATCATGTTCGCTGGCCGCTCCTCGTCGCTGTCGGCGCAAATCGTGGCTTGGGTCCGCGACGCGCTCTTTGCAAAAAAGCTGAAGCCCGGTGATTTCCTCGGCACGGAAAAAGATCTTGCCGCGCGTTTTGGCGCGAGCCGTATCGTGGCACGCGATGCGTTGCGCACGCTGGAAGCGCTCGGCATCGTCGAGATTCGCATGGGAAAAGGCGGCGGTGCGCGCATCGCCCAAGGCAACCCGCGCCTGTTCGCCGAAGCTCTTGCCGTTCAACTTGACCTTACGGGAGTCAGTGCCGCCGAAATCATGGACGCGCAGCGCGCGATCGAAACGCTCGGTGCCGAACTTGCGGCGGAAAACGCAACGCCAGACGACATCGCCAAATTGCGCAGCCTTCTGCGCGATGCCGACGAGGCAATCCGCGACCTCGACCTGTTCACGCGGCTGTCGCGCGATTTCCATCTGGCCGTCGCCGAGGCCTCGCACAACCGCGTGCTGGTCGTGCAGTTGATCTCGCTCGAACATGTCTCCTGGCCGCGCCGGAACGTTACCGCCACAGCCAAACTGGCCCGGCACATTCTGGAAATTCACACCAAACTCACCGATCTGATCGAAATGCACGACGCCGCCGGCGCGCGTGCGCTTATGGACGACCACGTGAAGATGATCCGCGCGAGGCGCGTTGCCGAACGCGATAAAGGGCAGTCTTGTTGCTGATTTAGGGAGGACAAACATGGCGAAATTCCTCATCGAACCGCATTTCCGCCTGCAGGAATGGGTGGCCGAAGAGAAAGACTACTTCCGCAAGGAAGGACTCGAATACGAATTCCGCGAGCTGATGCGCGCGACCGACGGCAAGATTCACGACAAGGGCGACAAAGTCGGCGCCTATCAGTCGTTTGAGGAAGGCCGCAAGTCGAACGTCAGCTGTGCGTGCCATTGGACCGTCAACGTCGCCGCCTCGAACGGCCACGGAAAAATGTACACCGACGTCTACTCGGTCGCGCCCGCCGGAGTTTTCGTCGCCGCCGATTCAAAAATCAAGGATCCGTCCGATCTCGCCGGAGTTCCGGTGTCGGTCGGATACCAGTCCGGCAGTCACTATTCGACCGTTCAGGCGCTCGAGCAGTACCTCAAGCCGGAACAGATGAATCTTGTCTATTCGGACGGCATGCTGTTCGCCCGCATGGAAAAACTGTTCGAGGGCAACGCACCGGCAGTGCATCTGTTCGGCGGGCCTTACTATTTCGCCGAGCAGCTCGGCTTCCGTAAGGTCATCGACGCCACGTTCATGATTGGCACGATGATCCACGGCGATCCCGATCCGGAAGATCTGCGGAAGTTTTTCCGTGCGCTGCGCAAGGCCCAGCGCGACATCGATCTGCGGCCGGAGCTCTACACGCACTACTACAAGAAGGAATTTCCTGACCGCTTCCACGCCAAGATGGATACGCGGCGCTGGGGTCCGGGCGAACGCCTCGTGTTCGAGCCCTACACCAAGGAGGTCTATGAGGAATCCTTCGAGTGGATTGCCGCCCACGGGATCTTCCCCGAGGGCAAGATGGGCAGCGCAAGATACGAGCGGGCAACCGTCTCACTGACCTGACAATTACTGTTTGCGCACTAATAGTTAGATGTCCAACCAATGCGCCGCGACCTTTTGGTCGCGGCGCTTTTCTTTACCTCTGACCTCAGGCATTCTAACGACAACAATAGAAGCGTCGATTTCAGGGGAGGACCATAATGAAACGCTCGCTATTCGCCGGCGCGGCCTTGTTTGCGGCCGCCATGCTGCCGGCGGGCGCCAATGCCCAGGACACCATCAAAATCGGTGTCATTTCCGCCTATTCAGGCCAGTTCGCCGACACGGCGGCGCAGATCGACAACGGTATCAAGCTGTATATGAAGCAGCACGGCGACACCGTAGCCGGGAAGAAGATCGAAATCATCCGCAAGGACACCGGCGGTCCGAACCCCGACGTTGCGAAGCGGCTCGCTCAGGAGCTGATCGTCCGTGACAAGGCGGACATCCTCGCTGGTTTCACGCTGACGCCCGAGGCCCTCGGCGCTGCCGGCATCTCAGCCGAAGCCAAGAAGCTCATGGTCGACATGAATGCCGCAACGTCGATCGTGACCGAAAAGTCACCGTACATCGTGCGCGTGTCTTTGACGCTGCCGCAGATCGGCGAAACGCTCGGCACCTGGGCGGCCACCAAGGGCAAGATCAAGAAGGCCTACACCATGGTGACCGACTTCGGTCCCGGCATCGATGCCGAAACCGCATTCCAGAAGGCGTTCAAGGCCGCCGGCGGCGAGATCGTCGGTTCAGTGCGCATGCCGATCGCCAATCCCGATTTCTCGGCTTTCGTACAGCGCGCGAAGGACCTGAACCCCGAATCGATCTTCGTATTCGTGCCGGGCGGCGCGCAGCCTGCCGCGATCGGTAAGGCTTTCGCCGAGCGCCAGATCGACCCCAAGAAGATCAAGATCATGTCGACCGGCGAGCCGGTGGACGAGACTGCCATCAAGAGCCTGGGTGACCTCGCGCTCGACCGCATCAGCGCCTGGCACTACGACTACAATCACAAGTCCAAAATGAATGCCGATTTCGTAAAGGCCTTCAACGCCGAGTTCAAGCGCAATCCCGACTTCTTCGCAGTCGGCGGCTATGACGGAATGCACCTCATCTACGAGGCGCTGAAGAAGACCAAAGGCAATGCCGACGGTGACGCGTTGATCGCCGCAGCGAAAGGCATGAAGTGGGAAAGCCCACGCGGACCGATTTCGATCGATCCTGAGACCCGCGACATCGTGCAGAACGTATACATCCGCAAAGTGGAAAAGGTCGGCAACAACATCGTCAATGTCGAGTTCGACAAGGTCGAGAACGTCAAAGACCCGACACACAAGTAAGCGCCCTAAGGTCAGCGATTCCCGGATGGGGCGATCGAAAGGTCGTCCCATCCTTGTTATCAAGTGCGGACTTTAGGTTGTGTCTGACCGCAAAGGGTGAGTGAATCGGGCCTTTAAGGACGAGTCACAGCCGGTCTCGTTGGATCGATCCGCAACGCGCACACTAGACAGCGATAGCCACCATGCTTCCCCCGGTCTTCGGTGTTCTGTTCGATGGCCTCGCCTACGGCATGCTGTTGTTCGTGTTGTCGGTCGGGTTGTCGGTGACGCTTGGGTTGATGAATTTCGTCAACCTTGCGCACTGTGCTTTTGCCATGCTCGGAGGCTACGTCACCGTTACGCTCGTCAACGAATTCGGTTGGCCATTCCTGGCGACATTGCCTGCGGCCTTCATCGCCGCCGCGATCGTCAGTGTCGCGCTTGAACGCACGCTCTACCGCAGGCTTTATCGTTCGAGCGATCTCGATCAGGTGCTGCTCACCATCGGTCTCGCCTTCATTTCGGTTGCCATCGCTGCTTACATTTTCGGTACGACGCAGCAGCCCGTTGAAACACCCGGCCTCCTGCGCGGCTCGATCAACGTGCTTGGCCTTGGCCTGGGCAAGTATCGCCTGTTCCTGGTCGGTGTCGCCCTGGTGGTGACGGTGCTCCTGGTTGCCGGCCTGGAATACACGCGCTTTGGTGCTCAGGTGCGGGCGGCGGTCGACAACCAGCGTATGGCACGCGGTCTTGGCATCGACGTTGATCGCACGTTTGCCTCTACCTTCGCCCTCGGCTCAGGTCTTGCGGGATTGGGCGGGGCACTCGCGATCGAGATCGTGGGGCTCGACCCGAATTTTGCCTTCACTTACCTCGTCTACGTTCTGATCATCGTTTCCGTCGGTGGCCTTGGTTCGATTGCCGGCTCTTTCGCCGCCGCAGTCCTGATCGGTGTCAGCGACGTCGCCGGCAAATATTACGCGCCCGAACTCGGCGCGTTCCTGATCTATCTCGTCATGGTGGTGGTGTTGATGTGGCGGCCGGCCGGCCTGTTCGGGAGGCGCTAGGCCATGGTGCCCGCCGCCACGACCGTCACACCGCAAGCCTATCTGCAGGCGCAGAGCCGATGGCATCCGCTTGAGATTGCGTTCTGGCTCGCGACGCTTTTGCCTTTCGTACTTTTTCCAAACTATCTGTCGTTGGCGAGCCAGATCGCAATCACCGCGTTGTTCGCCCTCTCCCTCGACATCATCCTCGGTTATGCGGGCATCGTCTCGCTCGGTCACGCGGCTTTCTTCGGCATCGGGGCCTATACGGCAGGGTTGCTCTCCAAATTCGGCTGGGGCGAACCGATCAGTGGTCTGATCGTTGCCGCCGTCGTCGCAGGGTTGGTCGGTTTTGCGGTGAGCTTCGTCATCGCGCGGTTTCGCCATTTCACGTTGATCATGATTACGCTCGGTCTGGGCCTGCTCGCCTTCGAGACGGCAAATCGCGCGCACTGGCTCACTGGCGGCAGCGACGGCCTGCAGGGCATTTCGATCTGGCCGGTGCTCGGCCTCTTCAAGTTCGATCTCTACGGCTACACCGCCTACACCTATTCGCTGGCCGTATTGTTCGTGGTGTTCCTTGGCGCCCGCAGGCTGATCAACTCCCCGTTCGGGCTTGCGCTACGGGGCATCCGCGAGAATTGGGTCCGCATGCCGGCGATCGGCGCGGACAGCCGCGCACACATCCGCAAGGCCTATATGATCGCGGCGGC
>Ga0070717_10000162_pt1 | contig 50425 bp, 55 predicted proteins | sample LARL113metaG_FD_71366 | JGI IMG/M metagenome (GOLD analysis project Ga0070717, IMG submission 71366) | Corn, switchgrass and miscanthus rhizosphere microbial communities from Kellogg Biological Station, Michigan, USA - LAR L11-3 metaG | ecosystem: Host-associated > Plants > Roots > Rhizosphere ...
AGCATGCCGCCCATCCAGCGCCGGTTGACGAAGTACATGCCGCAGCGCGCGGCCTCCGTCTGGATGGTCTCCTGCGCCTGCTTCTTGGTGCCGACGAAGAGCACGGGACGGCCGCTGGCGGCGACGTTGCGGGTGAACTCCCACGCGTCGTCGAGCAGGCGGACTGTCTTCTGCAGGTCGATGATGTGAATGCCGTTACGGGCGGTGAAGATGTAAGTCTTCATCTTCGGGTTCCAGCGGCTGGTCTGATGTCCGAAGTGGACGCCGGCCTCCAGCAGCTGCTTCAAGGTCACTTGAGCCACGTGTTTGTCGTTGCCTCCTGTTCTACTTCCCCCCGGTTCAGGCCCTCCACTTGAGAGGGACAGGTGCTTTGCCCCGGGCGTGCTTACTCGATTCGCTTGGCGAACCGGCAACTGGAGTATACCCAGCGCTCGACACGTCTAAGCGGCGGCGGTCTTCTTGCTCTTTGCCGTGCCCTGCGCGCGCCCGGCGGCGCCCTTCGGCCCCGGGCACTTGGGGTAGTCGGAGCACGACTTGAACAGCCCGAACCGGCCGCGCCGCTCGACCAGCGGCTTGCCGCAGATCGGGCAGGGCTCATCCAGAAGCTTTGGACCCTCCCGCGGTTTTCCGTCCTTGCCCATGTTGGCCCGGTACGTGCAGTCGGGGTATCGGGAGCAGGCGACGAACGGCCCATAACGGCCTGTGCGCTCGACCAGCTGGCCCTCTCCGCACTGCGGGCACTTCTCGCCCGTGGGCTTCGCCTCTGTTTGCGCCGGGTCGCGCTTGATGTACTTGCACTCGGGATAGCCGGAGCACCCGATGAATTCGCCGTAGCGACCCGTGCGTATCTGAAGCGGCCGGCCGCACGTGGGGCATGGCTCCTCGAGCAGCTTGGGCTGCGGCGCTTCGCCGTCGGCCGTCAGCGCACGTCGGAACTTGCACTTGGGGTAGCGCGAGCAGCCCATGAAGGGTCCGAACCGGCTGGCCTTGCGGACCAGGTGACCTTCATGACACAGCGGGCACTCCTCGTCAGTGTCGGCGGGCGTCGCCTCCTCTGCTGCGTCGAGCATTCGCTGGAGCGGTCCATAGAAGTCGCGGACCACCGGCACCCACTCCTGGGTCCCGCTTTCGACCTGGTCGAGGCGCTGCTCGAGCTTGGAGGTGTACTCGTCGTCGGAGATCGGCTTGAAGTGATCGACCATCATGGTGTTGACGACCTCACCCACCTTCGTCGGGTGGAGGCGACGGTCCTTGATCTCAACGTAGCCGTGCTCCCTGGTGATCGTCTGCACGGTCGGCGCGTAGGTCGACGGGCGGCCGATGCCCCGCTGCTCGAGCTCCTTGATCAGGGTCGCCTCGGTGTACCTCGGCGGCGGCTGGCTGAAGTGCTGCTCGGGCTTGAGGTCGTGGAAGTCGAGCGGCTCGCCCTGCGCCAGCTGCGGCAGCTCGTTCTCCCCATTCTCATCTCGTCCCCACACCTTGTAAAAGCCGTCGAATGCGAGCACCGAGCCGTTGGCCCGAAAGATGTACTCGCCTCCCTCGATCTCGGCCTGCGTCTGGTCGTAGACCGAAGGCGCCATCCGGCTCGCGACGAAGCGCCGCCAGATGAGGTCGTAGAGCCGGTACTGGTCTGGCGTCAGGTGGTCGCGGATCGAGTCGGGCGTACGGTTGACGTCCGTCGGGCGGATGGCCTCATGTGCGTCCTGCGCTCCGGGCACCGCCTTCACGGCGCGGGACGACCCCAGGTACTTCTCGCCGTGCCGGCCCTTGATCCAGCCCTTGACCTTCGCGTCGGCGTCGGCGGAGATGCGCGTCGAGTCGGTGCGCATGTAGGTGATGAGACCGGTGGCGCCTTCAGCGCCCAGCTCGATTCCTTCGTAGAGCTGCTGGGCGATGCGCATCGCGATGTGCGGGCGCAGGCGCAGCCGGCTGGATGCGTCCTGCTGCAGCGTCGAGGTTATGTACGCAGGGTTGGAGCTCTTGGTCCGGCGCTTCTGCTCGACGCCGACGACCTGGTAAGTCGCGCCTTCCAGCTTGCGCAGGATCTCCTGCGCCTCGGCCTCGGCGTGGACCTCGAGCTTCTCGTCACCACCATCCTTGCGGCGATTCAGGCGCGCAAGGAAGTGCTGGTCCGACCCGGCCTTGGAGAGCTCGGCATCCACTGTCCACGACTCGACGGGGACGAACTTGCGGATCTCATCCTCACGGTCGACGACGAGGCGGAGCGCAACCGAGGACACCCGGCCGGCGCCGATGCCCTTCTGGACCTTGCTCCAGAGGAAGGGGCTCAGGCGGAAGCCGACCAGGCGGTCGACCACGCGCCGCGCCTGCTGGGCGTTGACCAGTCGCATGTCGATCTCGCGCGGCGACTCGAGCGCCTTGCGGACCGCGTCCGACGTGATCTCGTGGAACTCGATTCGCTTGGGGTCGCGGAGCTTCAGCACCTCGGCGAGGTGCCAGGCGATGGCCTCGCCCTCGCGGTCGGGGTCGGACGCCAGGATGACCTCCTGGTCCTTCTTGGCGGCCGAGCGGAGCTCGTTGATGGTCTTGCGGCGGCTTTCCACGACCTCGTAATGAGGCTTGAAGCCGTCGTCGACCTCGACCCCCATCTCCTTTTCGGGGAGGTCGCGGACATGGCCCATCGAGGCCCGAACGTCGAAACGGTCACCCAAAAACCGCTTCAGCGTCTTGGCCTTGGCAGGCGACTCGACGATGATCAATCCTTCTGGCACAGCTTTCTCTTTATTCCCAATCCAGGACCTTTGTTCCCCGCCGGGGCTTCCGAGGCGGGCATCCTACGCCCGTTCTTTGCCGCGGCGCAACGCCCTTACATACCCACCCTGGTGCCGTCTAACCACGCCGTCGAGCTCCAGGGCCGTCAGCCGGCCGAGGACTTCCGCCAGCGGAAGCTGGAGCTTCCGGGCTATCTCCGCCGCGTTCAAAGCCAGTACGTCGGAGAGGTGGGAAAGTATGCCGTCCCGCTGCGCCGGAAGCCTGATTCCGAGGCGGCTGGGCGCCTGCAGAGGGTCGTCCAGCACCTCCCTGTTCAGGTTCAGGACCGCCAGCACGTCCCGCGCGTTCTGGACCAGCCCGGCGCCGTCCCTCAGGAGTCCATGAGTGCCCACGGACTGGGGCGAGAACACGCTGCCGGGGACCGCCATTACCTCTTTATGTAGGTCCAGCGCGGCCTCGGCGGTGATCAGGGCGCCTGAGCCCTCGGCCGCCTCCACGACCACCACGACGTCGGACAGCGCGGCCATCGTGTAGTTGCGGGCCGGGAAGTTGCGGCGCCTGGGTGCGGTGCCGTCGGGAAACTGGCTCACCAGTGCGCCGCCTCCGGCGAGAATCGCCTCCGCCAGGACCGTGTGGGCGGCCGGATACATGACGTCGACGCCGGTGCCCATGACGGCGACGGTGACACCGCCGGCGTTGAGGGCGCCGCGGTGGGCCGCGGCGTCGATGCCGAGCGCCAGACCGCTGACGATGACGACTCCGGCGCGCGCGAGCTCGAGCGCCAGCTCCTCCGCGACGGCCTCGCCGTAGGGCGTCGGCCGCCGCGAACCGACGATGGCCGCCCTCGGTCCTTCGGGTGGCGGCCAACGACCCCGCGTATGGAGGTCAGGCGGCGACATCTTGAAGCCGGAAGCCGAGGGCCTCGAGGACGTGTTGCTCTTCGATCACGACTGATCCATCGAGGTCCGCGGCCGTGCGCGCCACTCGCCACGCGCGGTGAAACCCGCGGGCGGTCAGCCCGCGCTGGGCGCCCCAGCGCTCGAGCGTCAGGCGCGAAGCAGCCACAAGCCCCGCCAGCTGCCTGAGGCGAGCCGGCTTCAGCTGCGCGTTGAGGCAGCCCTGCCTATCCAGCTGTCTCCGTCGCGCGAGCACCACCCTCGCCCGCACGATCTCCGAAGGTTCGCCCCGCGGCTCGTTGGCGAGGCTTTCGAGCGGCACGCGCCGGACCGTCACCTGCAGGTCGATGCGGTCGAGCAGCGGTCCCGACAGCCTTCGCTGGTAGGTGTCGACCGCAGCCGGTGTGCATCGGCACCCGCGCAACCCGTCGCCCGCCCAGCCGCACGGACACGGGTTGGTGGCTGCGATCAGGCTGAACCGGCATGGGTAGGCGACCGAGCCGCCCGCGCGGGTGATGCCCACGCGTCCCGACTCGAGCGGCTGGCGCAGCGCCTGCAGGACCGGGGTCTGAAACTCGGCAAGCTCGTCGAGGAACAGGACACCGTGGTGCGCGCGGCTGATCTCACCCGGCAGCGCGAGGCCAGAGCCTCCGCCGATCAGGCCCGCCATCGACACACCGTGATGCGGCGCGCGAAAGGGCCGCGTCCAGTCCAGCGGACCGTCGCGCGGCAGCTCCCCTAGCAGGCTGCGCACCTGCGCGACCTCCAGCGCCTCATGCAGCTCGAGCTGGGGCAGGATTCCGGGCAGGCAGCGCGCGAGCATCGTCTTGCCCGCGCCCGGCGGACCGCTGAGCAGCAGGTGGTGTCCGCCCGCCGCCGCGACCTCGAGCGCGCGCTTGGCCTCCTCCTGGCCGTGAATCTCGGCGAGGTCGTGCTCCCCTGTTTTCGTGGCGACCGGTGAGTCGCGACCGGCCACGGCCGGCGTGATTGGTTCGACCCCGAGAAGGTGATCGACGACCGCGGCGAGCGACGTGCATGGGATCACCTCCACCGCCTCGACCAGCGCCGCCTCGGCCGCATCGACGGCTGGAACGAAGACGCGCTCGTAGCCCATCTGCCTCAGGCCGAGGGCGGCCACCAGCACGCCGTCGACGTGGCGGACCGACCCATCGAGAGCGAGCTCGCCTACGAATGCGGAGCGAGGTGGAGGAGTCTTGCCGGCTCGCGCGAGCGCGATCGCGACCGCGATCGGCAGATCGAGCGCGGTCCCTTCTTTGCGCATCTCCGCCGGTGCGAGGTTCACCGTCAGCCGCGTCTTGGGGAACTCGAGCCGGCTGTTGCGGATGGCCGACCGCACCCGCTCGCGCGCCTCTTTCACGGTCGTGGTGGCGAGGCCGACCAACACGAATGCGACGGCGCCTCGACCGATGTCGGCCTCGACGTGAACTGGTCGCACCTCGAGGCCCGCGAGCACACATGAATCGACGCTTCCGAGCACGCCGTCGAAGTTATTGGGCGCGGGCCGGGAAATCAGCCCAGGTTGTTAAGGGTTCATCCCCTCACAGGCGCGAGCAGGGAAATGTTCGACGCCCCGAGCGGTAGTTTGGACCCAAACGTCCCATTGCGGTCAGGAAATTCGGGACGTTTGACGTCAAACGCCGCACTCAGGACTCCAGGAAGTCTGCGACCTCGTCATGGAATGCTTGCGGCTGCTCGACGAACAGCTGATGCCCCGCGTCCCCGACGACCACCATCCGCGAGCCTTTCACGCCGGCGCAGATCTCCTCTGCACACACCGGCCCGCAGATGAAGTCCTCGTCCCCCGCGATGACGAGGGTCGGCGCGGTGATCGAAGGCAATCGATCGCGCAGGTCGAACGTGTTGAAGATCTCCTGGTTGAAGAGCTTCAGCGCGTCGGCGTTGATCATCTCGGACTTCAACGTATCGAGGTAGCCCGCCTCGGCCGCGCCGAAATGCGCGAAGTAAAGAGGCAGCTCGCGAAACACGAGAGGGCTGAGCTCGGCATCGGTCGCGAAATGTCCCGCCTGCTCCTCTTCGAGCGCCGCGAAGGCGTCCGCCGCCCACGGCTGCGCCGAGCGTTTCTCCATCCCCCGGTTCATCGCGGCCTCCTGGTCGGGACCGAATCGCGCAAGCGTCGACGCAAGCACAAGACGGCTCACCCGCGCGGGATGCGCCGCGGCGTACGCCATCGCCACGACGCCGCCGTGCGAGTGACCGAGCAGCATCATGCGCTCGAGGCCGAGGTGGCGCCGGAGATCCTCCAGGTCGGAGACGTAGTCATCGATCTGATATGCGCGCCTGTCGCGCGGGCGTTCTGACCCCGCGGTGCCGCGCGGGTTGAGCATGATGAGCGTGAACTGCTCCCACAACGCGGCCAGGTCGCCGAAGTACGTCGCGGAGAATCCCGGGCCGCCAGGGTGGCAGACCAGCACCGGTCCGTGGCCGAGCTTGCGGTAGGTCAGCTTGCGTCCGTCCTTGCTGGTGAAGCTCAAATCAGTCGAGGTTCGGGACGCCACACGCCACCATCTTCCAGGTACCCCGCCGGCTGATCGGGCTCATGCGACAGCACGAGGAGCCAGCGATGTTTCTCCGCCTCCTCGAAGAGCTGGGACTTCTCCTGAAAAACGCGCAGCGGCTCGATGTCAGCCGACATGTTCCATGGAACGCGCAGGTGCGGCGTCTGACACACGAGATCGCCCGTCACCGCGCAGGCGAGCTCGCCGGAGCGGAGTATCAGCACCTGGCTTCCGGGCGTGTGCCCGCCGACGTGTCGAATGTGCACGCCGGGGATGACCTCCGCGTCGCCGTCGAGGAACTCGACCGCCTTGTGGCCGTCGGCGAGCGGAGTGAAATCGTCGATGATGTAGCTCGGCCTGCTGCGCACGTCAGGCTCCAGGGCGAAGTCCCACTCGCTGCGCTGGATGAAATGCCTGGCGTTGGGAAACGTGAGCTCGAGCGCCCCGAGCTGGTTGCGCCGCGTCAGGCCACCTGCGTGGTCCCAGTGCAGGTGCGTCGTCACGACAGCGTCGACCTCTTGTGGTTGGATCCCGAGTCGTCTGAGCGCGTGCAGCATGCCTTCCGGCTCGCGCAGCGAGACCTGCTGAGCTCGTTTCTCGCTCAGCTTGTTGCCGATGCCCGTCTCGCACACGATCACCCGGCCATTGATCCGCGCGACCAGGCAGACGCACGAACAATCGATCATGTTCCTGCCGTCGGCCGGCTTCTGCTTCTCCCACAGGATCTTGGGAACGACGCCGAACATCAGGCCACCGTCGGCCTTCCAGTGGTCGGTCACCAGCAGGTGTAGTTCGAGGTCGCCCAGGCGCACTGCTTATATGCTCCCCGAAATGGCCGTTGCGGCGATCAGGACGTCAGGGCTGACGAAGGACTATGGCGGCGGCCACGGCATTTTCGATCTCGACCTGCAGGTCGCGGCGCAGCAGGTGTTGGGTTATCTAGGGCCGAAGGGCGCGGGCAAGACGACGACCATCCGGCTCCTGATGGGCATGATCCGCCCGACGCGAGGGTCCGCCTACGTCTTTGGCCTCGACTGCCTGCGCGAGGCCGTAGAGGTCAAGCGCCGCGTCGGCTACGTGCCCGACGAGACGCCGGAGTTTGGCGCCATGCGAGGCGGCGAGGTCGTCGCGTACCTGGCGGGCCTGCGTGGCGGCGTGCACAAGGACCGCGTGCGCGAGCTTGCGGAGAGATTCGACCTCGATCTTGGTCGTCCCCATCGTGAGTACGGCCGGGATGATCGGCAGAGGCTTTCCATTGTCCTCGCCTTCATGCACGACCCCAGTCTCCTGATCCTCGACGAGCCGTCCAGAGGTCTCGACGAGGAGCGAGCGCGCGAGCTCCACGCACTGATTGACGAAGCGCGCGAAGCGGGAGCGACGATTCTGCTGGCGTCGCGCAGTGCTGCCGAAATCGAAAGGCACTGCGACGTCGTGGCCCTCATGCGCAGGGGAAAGCTGTCGAGGTTGATGAGGGCCGAAGACCTGCCTGCGGAGCTCGAGGAGCGGAACCGCAAAGCGCTGCCGTCATGAGACCGACGCTCCGCGCGCTGAGGGAGGCGCGGTGGACCATCGTCGCCTTTGCCATCGCGGCATTTGCCATGACCGCCCTCCAATCCGTCGCGTACTTCCGGATGGCCGGCCACACGTTCGCCGAGCACGCCGCGTTCGGCTACTCGCTTTCGCTCGAGGCACTGGCCAATCCGGTCCTTGTCCCACCTCCCCTCCACCCCGAGACGGTCGCCGGGTACGTCGAGCTGCGTGCATTCGGGCCGCTGGCGATTCTGTTCGCGGCGTGGGCGCTGGTGTCAGCGACCGCCTCCACCTCACGCCGCATCGTGTCCCGCGCCGCCGCCTTCGCGATCTCGGTGATCATCGCCGCGGCCGCGGCATGCGTTGGGGTCCTCATCGGAGTGGCGTCAGGTGGCGAATCGGTTGGCGTGCTCCGCGTCGTGGAAGCAGGCCTGCTGCTGGTTGCGCTGGCGACCAGCTGCTACGCGATCTGCCTCGTCGTGGCGCAGGGCACTTCCGCCCCTACGGTCGTTGCGGGGGGACTGCTGCTCGCGCTGTTCTTCCTGAACGGCCTGGGCCGCGTGTTCACGCAGCAGCTGGCCGAGGCGCGTTGGCTGTCACTGTTCCGCTACTACGAGCTGTCAGCGCCACTACCGGCGGGCGGTCGATTCGACGTGGGCGGCTTTGCGGTTCTGCTTGTCATCGCGGCGCTCGGCATCGGCGCCGCCACCGTCCTTTCCACACGTCGCCTCAGCACGGCATCGATGCGGATCGCATCCGTGAAACCACGCCGCCCCACGTTCGAGCCGTCACCCGTTTCGCTGCTCGCCTTTCCAGTCAGCCGCGACCTGTACCCGCAGCGCGTCGCCCTCACGGCCTGGGGTCTGGCTTTCGCAGCTCTAGGCGTCGTGCTGGTGGCCGCGGCTCGAACCTCGATGCAGGATCTGCTGGCGCTGCCGCGCGGACTGCCCGGCCTTCCGCAGTACATCTTCGTGTTCTACGCGCAGGTGCTCGGCCAGACGTGGTTCGAGGTGGCGCTGCTGATGTTCGTCGCGCTTGTCTTCGCGTTCGTGGCCCGCTGGGCGGCCGACGACCGCGAGGGGCGGCTCGAGACGCAGCTCAGCGCTCCCTACTCGCGATCGGCAGTGGTGCTCGAACGCCTCGCCGCGCTTGCCTTCACGTCCGCCGCACTCGCGGCCCTGAGCGGTCTTGCGGTGGCTTTCACCTCAGGTGCCCTCAACCTCGGCCTGGACCCGACACGTCTCGCCGACGCATGCCTGGTCCTGATCCTGTTCAGCGTCGTCCTTGGAGCCGCCGGCTCGTTCCTCACCTCGTCAGTACCCCGAGCGGCGCCGGCGTTGGCCGGTACGCTGGTGCTTGCCGCCTACCTCGACGATCAGATCGGAGGCCCGCTCGGAGTGCCCCGCTGGCTGCAGGACATCTCGCCCTTCAGGCTGGTCGGTGCTCCACTCGCCAGCGGTGTCGACGGCCGCAGCGTCGCGCTGCTCCTTCTGTTCACACTCGCCTTCGCCGGAAGCTCGATACTTGCCATGCAAAGGCGCGACGTCGGCGCCTGACTTACGAAAGATAGCCAACCACGAATCCAGGAGGTAAACTGCGTCGCCATGCCCCGATCGATGTGGAAAGGCGTGGTCTCTTTCGGGATGGTCTCCATCCCGATCCGTCTCTACAACGCGACAGAGTCGACGTCCCGCGTGTCCTTCCGGCAGCTGTGCCCGGATCACCACTCCCCCATCTCCTACAAGCGCTGGTGCGCGGAAGGCGACCACGAGGTCCAGTACAGCGAGATCCTTCGCGGCTACGAGGTCGGGAAAGACCGCTACGTGATCATCGACGACAAGGATCTCGATAACCTGCCGCTTCCGACCGCGCACGCGATCGACATCTCGGAGTTCGTGCCGTTCGACGAGATCGAGCCGGGCCTCTACTTCGACAACTCCTACTACGTCGAGCCCGAGGAGCTGGGCAAGAAGCCGTACCAACTGCTCCGGCAGGCGCTGCAGGCGACCGGCAAGATGGCCATTGCGAAGATCGCGCTGCGCGACAAGGAGCACCTGGCGGCGCTGCACCCGAACGGCAATGGCCTGCTCATGAACACCCTGCACTGGCCGGACGAGATCCGCTCCGTGGAGGGGCTCAAGGGCCTCGAGGGCGAGGTGAAGATCAACCCCAAGGAGCTCGAGATGGCCAAGGCGCTGATCGAGAGCCTGGCCGACAGCTTCGACCCCAGCCGCTACAAGGACGAGTACCGCGAGGCGGTCTTGAAGGTCGTCAAGGCCAAGATGGAGGGCGAGGTCATCGAGGCGCCCGAGGCGCCCCAGCCGGCCAAGGTCATGGACCTGATGGAGGCCCTGCGGCAGTCGGTCGAGCAGGCCAAGAAGCAGCGCGCCTCGAAGGAAAAGCCCGCCGCCGAGCCGAGGAGACGCCGCAAAGCCTCGTAAAGGGCCGTCCGTCTAAGCTGGGCGCCAGGTTGCAGGAGCCGCAAGAAGGTCAACTCCAGATCGAGCTGGAGAACTTCCCTGGCGAGGTCCGCCCCATGCAGGCCGCATCGGCGGAGGCGCCTTTCAGCTCTCCCGAGTACCTCTTCGAGGTCAAGTGGGACGGTCTTCGCTGCGTCTTGTTCCGCGACGCCGACGGCACCGTCCGGCTGCAGGATCGCGGGCTGAGCGATCTGACCGCCGACGTGCCCGAGGTGGTCGCGGCGGCCAAACGGGTGCCACCTGGCAGCGTCATCGACGGCGAGCTCGTGGCCACCGACGTGGAGGGCCGGCCCGACTACCACCGCCTTCGTCAACGCCTGGCGAAGGGCGCTGCTCTGCGCAACGAGGTCCCGACCGCGTACCTGGCCTTCGATGCGCTCTACCTCGAGGGCCGGCCGCTTATGCGCCAGCCGGTCGTGCGCCGGCGCGCGCGGCTGGCCAAATCAGTCGAGGCAGGCGGCCACATCTTCGTGCCCGACCACATAGAAGAGGATGGGGTCGAGCTGTTCGAGGCGTGCCTCGAGCGCGGACTCGAAGGCGTGGTTGCAAAGCACAGGCAGAGCCCATACGTGCCAGGGCAGCGGAGCCCGTTCTGGCTCAAGGTCAAAGCCGTGAAGTCGGACGACTTCGTCGTCATCGGATGGACGGGAGACCACCCATTCGACGCCCTGGTCGTCGGCTACCACGAGGACGGCCGTTTGCTTCCATGCGGAACCGTCGGCGGCGGTTATGACGACGACGCGGTGCGCCACCTCCAGGCAAAGCTCGTGGAGCTGTCCACCGCTGAATCGCCGCTCGACCCCCCACCGATAATGCTCCGGCCCGTGCACTGGGTGAAGCCCCAGCTGGTCGTTTCGATCCGCTACTCCGAGTGGTCGCCGGACGGCACGCTGCGCTTCCCGATCTTCAACGGTCTGCGTCCCGAGGTGCACCCGGCGGAGGCGGTGCGGCACCGCCCGCGGGTTGTGATCGCGGGCCACGTGCAGCCTGGGTCCGCAGCCTACGACCTCACGCGATTTCCGTTTTGAGCTTCGACGTCGTCACCGGCGCCTACAGCTTCACGGGCCGGTTCATCGCCCGGCGCCTCATGGCCCAGGACCACGGCATCAAGACGCTGACGAACCATCCGCGGCGCGAGGGCGCGGAGGACATCAAGGCCGAGGTCGCGCCCCTGCAGTTCGCCGACCGCGACGCGCTCGTGGACAGCATGCGTGGAGCCGACGTTCTCTACAACACGTACTGGGTCCGCTTTCACCATGGGCGCGTGCGATTCGGCGAGGCTGTGGCCAACACTCGCGTCTTGATGGGCGCGGCGCGCGACGCGGGAGTTCGGCGCGTGGTCCACATTTCGGTGAGCAATCCGTCTGAGGACTCGCCGCTCGACTACTACGCGGGCAAAGCCCGCGCCGAGCGCGCGGTCCGCGAGTCGGGTATGTCGTGGGCGATCGTGCGGCCGACGCTCATCTTCGGCCAGGGCGACATCCTCATCAACAACATCGCCTGGATGCTGCGCAGGTTTCCGATCTTCGGCATCCCCGGTCGCGGTGATTACCGCTTGCAGCCGGTCGCGGGCGAGGACGTCGCGGAGATAGCGACGTGGGCGGCGGAGCAGGTCGACAACCTCACGGTCGACGCCGCCGGGCCTGACATCATCTACTACAGCGAGATGGTGGAGTCGATCGCCATCGCGGTTGGGCGACACCCACGTTTCGTGTACCTGACGCCGCGCAACGCGCTGCGTGCGGTTCGTTTGCTGGGACGGATGGTCAACGACATCGTGCTCAACGAGCCTGAGCTCGAGGGGCTGATGTCGGAGCTGCTCGTGTCTTCCGAAAGGCCGCGGGGGACGTTGCGCCTCGACAACTGGCTGCTGACGCACGCCGAGTCGATCGGGCGGACTTACGCGTCGGAGCTCGCGCGGCACTGGCGCTAGCGGAAGTGTGCGAAATGTGTGTTGATTTCGCTCCTGTCGCTGCGTTTTAGCCCGTTTTCAGCACACATTTGAGTTGCGTAGGCGGGGCTCCTAGCCGAAGGGGTCTTCGATCAGGTCGGCGTCGAACGCTCCGTCCGGTCGCAGAGTCAGGGCCACGACCGCGTAGCGAATCGGCCCTCGCCACTCCGTCAGGGCTCTGTACTCCGCGGCGGCCGACATCAGGGCCTGACGCTTGCGCGGGCCGACCGCCTCGAGCGGGCGCCGAACGCGTCGCTCGTTCGCGTCTTGACCTCGACGACGTAGAGGGTGCGGCCGCGCACGCAGACGAGGTCGAGCTCGCCCCGCCGCGCGCGGAAGCCCGCGCCGACGACCTCGAAACCGCGCGAGCGCATCAGCTCGGCGGCCGCGTGCTCGCCGGCCCTGCCTAGCTCCTGAGGCCTGCCCAAGAAAGGCCTCGGCGGAGCTGCGGCGCCCAGGCGGCCCATCTTCGGGCTCATCTCCTGCGCTGCTCGCTTGCGCATGCACGATGCGTGCGCTCCGCTGCTCGTCGATTCGCCCGAATCTGGGCCACCTGGATCACCGGATCTCTCGCCGAGGCTTTCTCGGTCAGGCCTCCAGACCGGCCAGCTCGGAGACGCGAAACGGCGCCCAACTCGTCCTGTGAATCGGGCTTGGGCCGAGTCGTCGAATCGCGGCGCGATGAGACGGGGTGGCGTAACCCTTGTGGTCGGCGAACCCCCAGCCGGGGTAGAGGCGGTCGTACTCGATCATCGTCCGGTCGCGGGCGACCTTGGCGACGATGCTGGCCGCCATGATCGACGCGCAGATCTTGTCGCCCCGCACCACCGCCATCTGCGGGAGCGGAGCGTCTGGAATGTCGAACGCGTCGATGAGCAGGTACTCCGCCTTGACGCTCAATCCGGCGACCGCACCCGCGCTCGCCAGGATGCGCGCCTTGTAGAGGCCGATGCGGTCGACCTGCGTGTGGTCGACGGCGCACACCGCCACCGCGACCGCGCGACGCCGGATGATTGCGTCCACGCGCTCGCGATCGTCGGCCGTCATCAGCTTCGAATCGTTGAGACCCGGGATCCGGTCGCCGATCCGCAGCACGACCGCACCTGCCACGACCGGTCCGGCGAGTGGCCCCATCCCCACCTCGTCGACGCCGGCGACGACCTGGTACCCCATCGCCGCGGCCTGACGCTCGAACTTCCAGAGCTTCGGACGCATCTTCTCGAGGTTAGTCAGCAGGGTTGCGAATCGCTAGAGCCTTAACAGCCCGTGGCTGGGTCGGCCTACGACTCGTCCGACTCCTCAGTCGTCTCGGACGCCTCTCCCTCTTCAGGCTCTTCGGCCTCGCCTTCCTCGGCGATCAGCCGTCGCCGCTCGCGGATGCGAGCCTCGCGGCCGACCTTGCCGCGCAGGTAGTAGAGCCGGCCCTGACGCACGTCGCCGTGGCGCAACACGTCGATCTTGTCGATGCGCGGCGAGTGAACCATGAACGTCCGCTCCACGCCGACGCCATGGGTCACCCGCCGCACGGTGAAGTTCTGGCGCAGCCCTCCACCGGTGACGCGAATGACCGTGCCCTCGAACACCTGGATGCGCTCTCGCGTGCCCTCCACGACCTTGGCGTGCACACGCACGGTGTCGCCGGCGCGCAGCGCCGGCACCTTTTGCTTCTGCTGCTCCTTCTCGAGCTGCTGGATCACATTCATCTCTTGACTCCTTGTGGTACGCGTCTGCGGGCTGCCTGCTCGCGACGCCACTGCCTGATCCGCGCGTGGTCGCCGGAGAGGAGCACGTCGGGGACTTTCATGCCTCGATACTCGGCGGGCCGTGTGAACTGCGGCCAGCCAGTCGCTTCATCCTGGGCGCCGGCAAAGCTGTCCTGCGCCAGCGAGTCGGGGTCGCCGACCACGCCGGGCACGAGCCTCGCCACCGCGTCGATGAGAACCATCGCCGGGATCTCACCGCCACTCAACACGTAATCGCCGATCGAAACCTCCCGCGCGCCGAGGGCGGTGCGAACGCGGTCGTCGACGCCCTCGTACCGACCGCACACGATGATCAAACCAGGCTCGGTCGCCAGCTCTGACGCGAGCTTCTGGTCGAGGCGCTCACCCCAGGGCTCGGTGATGAGGACGGGGCCGAGGTTGTCGCGCCGGATCGACTCCACGGCTTCGATGACAGGTTCCGGCTTCATCACCATCCCGGGGCCGCCGCCGAAGGGCACGTCGTCGACCTGCCGGTGGCGGTCGTGCGTGAAGTCACGCAGGTCGTGCGCGTGCAGCGCGATCACGCCTCTTTCCCGTGCGCGTCCAATCACGCCCTGCTTGAACGCAGGGTCGAACATGGCCGGGAAGATGGTGACGACGTCGAATCTCATCAATCCTCTTTTCTCATCAGACGTCTTGGGCGTCCTCGACGTTCATGAGCCAGTCGGCCACCACGACCTGGCCGGCCGGCAGATCCACAGTCAGGATCGCGTCCCTCGTCGCCGGGATGAGGTGCTCGATGGATCCTTCGCGGCAGACCCACACGTCGTTGGCAGGTCGTTCCAGCACCTCTTCGATCACGCCCAGGCGCCGGCCCGAGCTCGTGATGGCGGCGAGCCCGACCACCTGCCGGTGGTAGAACTTGCCCGCCTCGAGCGGACGCATCTCACCGTCCGGCACTTCGAGGTAGCGGCCTCGAAACAGCTCGGCCATCGTCCTGTTGTCGATGCCCTCGAGCTTGACGACAAGGCCCGGCTGGCCTTCGCGGCTCCACTCGACGCTGCGGGCGCTGCCGTCGAGCAGCATGCTCGCGCCGGGGTCGAACCGATCTCGGAAGTCTGTCAAGGGCATCACCTTGACAGCCCCATCGAGTCCGTATGCTCCCATCACCTGCCCCACCCGGATCATCCGGTGACCCCGCCGCCGTTCCGCCGGCCGCGTGGTGGCCCCGAGGTCGTGATCGGCCCATTGGCAAGGTCGACGAAAACGCGCTTGCGGTCGCGTGACGACGCAACTCGGACGAGGGTCCGGAGCGCCTCGATGTTGCGGCCCGCCTTGCCGATGAAACGCCCGATGTCCTCATCGGCAAGCTTCACCTTTATCGCCACCGTCCCGCCGCCGCGCTCAAAGGCCTCGACCGAGACGTCTTCCGGCTTTTCGGCCAGCGACTTGGCCACGTACTCGACGAGCGCGCGGTAGTCGATGCCCGGTCCGGACGGCATCGGCCGGTCGCGGCGGAATCCGCCGCCACGATTGAAACCGCCGCGCCGAAAGTCACGCCGTGGGGGTCGGCTTCTCTGCACGTCGCTCAAGGATTCCCTCCCGCTTCAGAAGGCTGCGCGCGGCTTCGCTCGGCTGGGCGCCCTGCTGCAGCCACTTCTTCACTTTGTCCACGTCGATCTTGACCTGGACCGGCTCCGTCATCGGGTCGTAGTACCCAAGGTGCTCGATAAAGCGGCCGTCACGCGGCGAGCGCGCGTCCGCCACCACAAGGCGGTAGAAGGGATGCTTTTTCGCCCCCATCCGCCTCAGCCTGATCTTTACCAACCTGCGCCTCCTTGTCCATAGGTTTGTGGAAGTCCGGGCAGCCGGCTTTTGCGGCTGAGCGGACTGAATTGCTTCGCGAGCGTCTGCATCGTCTCTCTCGCCTTGAGCACACGGTTGACATCGGCGGGCTGCACGCCGCTGCCCCGGGCGATCCTGCGCTTTCGCCTGCCGTCGATCAGGTCGGGTCGCGCCCGTTCCTGCGGCGTCATGGAAAGGATGATCGCCTCCATCCTCCGCATCTCTTTCTCAGGGTCTATTAGTGGTGCGCCCTGCGCGCGCCCGGCGGCGAGCCGGCCTTTCAGCGCTCCGCCGCCCGGCACCATGTCGAGCATCCCCTCGAGCGAGCCCATGCCGCGCAGCTGGCGGATCTGGCCCAGGAAGTCGTCGAAGCTGAGCTGGCCGGCCCGGAGGTGCTTCTCGACCTGCTTCGCCTGGTCCTGGTCCATGGTCCGCTCCGCCTTCTCGATGAGCGTGAGCACGTCGCCCATGCCCAGGATCCGGGATGCCATGCGGTCGGCCAGAAAGACCTCGAGGTCTTGCGGCTTCTCGCCGGTGCCCGCGAAGCGGATCCTTTGGCCGGTCGCCACTCGGAGGGAAAGGGCCGCGCCGCCCCGCGCGTCGCCGTCGAGCTTGGTCAGGATCACTCCATCGAGGCCGACCTCCTTGCCGAAGGCCTCCCCGACCCTCACGGCCTCCTGGCCGGTCATCGAGTCGGCGACCAGGAGCGTTTCGGTGACCTTGATCCGAGACTTGAGCTCCCTCAGCTCCCCCATCAGCTCGGAGTCGACGTGGAGCATCCCCGCGGTGTCGAGGATGACGACGTCGCAGCTCAGCCTCTCTGCCTCCGCGATCGCCTGCTCGCCGCGAGCGAATGCGACGTTCTCCCGCTCGGCGAGCGTCCTCAGCTGTTCGACGGCGGCCGGCCGCCGAAAATCGAGCCCGGCCACCAGGGGCCGGTGACCGTCGCGCCGGGCCAGCAGCGCGAGCTTGACCGCCGAGGTGGTCTTGCCCGAGCCCTGCAGTCCGACCAGCATGATCACCGTCGGCGGCTGCGACGCGTAGCGCAGGCCTTCCTGGTTCCCGCCGAGCAGCTCGACGAGCTCGTCGCTGACGGCCTTGACCACCATCTGTGGAGCCGTTAGGCCGGATGAGATCTCCGCCCCGACAAGCCTCGCGCGGACGCGCTCGACGAACTCCTTGACCACCTTGAAGTTCACGTCGGCCTCCAAGAAGGCCAGGCGCACCTCACGCAGCGCTGCGTCTACGTCCTCGGGGCGCAGGACGCCCCGACTGGTGATCTTCTTCAGCGCGGCCGCGAGCCGGTCGCTGAGGGCTTCGAACACCTAGACCGTCCCCTCCAGTCGGGCCAGCTGCCGCTTCAGCGACGCGATCTCCCGCCGCCTGCGCGCGGACTCGGCCAGGAGTCCCAGCCGCTTCTCGTACTCCTGCAGCCCGTTGGTCGAGCGGCGGACGATGTCGTGCACGGCCGCGCGGGAGGTGCCTTCGTGCTGGGCGATCTCCGCGAGCGACCAGTCGCTCCGCAGGTAGAGGTCCATGACCTCGCGCTGGTGCTCCGTGAGCAGCGCCGCGTAGCGCTCGTAAAGCGCCAGAGTCTTGCCGCGAGCCTGCAGGGTGTCAAGTGCCATGCCTTGACAGTTTATCAGGGCTTAAGCTAACCCAGATGAGCGACTTCCTCGTCCAGGCCCTGCGCTACAACAGATGGGCGAATCTCCAGCTGCTGGACGTTTGCTCGAAGCTCAGCGATGAGCAGCTGCAGCTGTCGTCTCCCGGCACGTACGGGACGATCGCGGCGACCTGGGTGCATCTGCTGGCCGCCGAGCAGCGCTATTTGAGGCGGTTGGTTGGGTTTGAGCCCGTGATTTCGGAATCCGCCGCGTTTCCGGGCATGAGCACGCTGACGGAGCAGGCGGCTGCGAGCGGCGCTCGTCTGATTGACAGCGCCGGCGAAGCCGCGCCCGATGGAACAAGCCCGGATAACGATGGAGGCGGAGTCAGGAATTGGGTGGTCATGGCCCAGGCAGTCCATCATGGCAACGATCACCGGACGCACATCTGCACGATCCTCGGCCAGAACGGCATCTCGTACGGCGACCTCGACGTGTGGGCGTTTGGCGTGACGAACGACGGTTACACGAAGTGCTGACGGCGTTCATCCTCGTCAAGTCGTCGCGGGAAGGCCTCACCCACCTCGGGGCCGAGCTCGCAGACGTCGACGGCGTGGCCGAGGTCTACACGGTCACCGGTGATTGGGACTTCGTCGCGATCGTCCGGGTGCGTGAGCACGACGATCTGGCGAAGGTCGTGACGCAGCATCTGACGCGGCTCAAGGACATCGAGCGCACGCAGACGATGGTCGCGTTCCAGCAGTTCTCGGCCCACGACCTCGAGGCGATGTTCGGCCTCGGGCTGGAAGACAAGCCAGCCTGAGCGACTACTCCCAGGTCGCCCTTCGCGCGGCCCGTGCCGGCGCGGCGGTCCTCGGCGCAAACGGCCTGCCCAAACCTGGAGGCGCTGCCGAGCTCAAGGGCCGGGGTGACTACGTGACGGCGACGGACCGCAACTCCGAGGCGGCCATCCTCGAGGTACTCGCGCGAGAGGCGCCGGGATTGCCGGTGCTGGCCGAGGAGCGCGGCGGATTGGGTGGTCAGACAATGTGGGCGGTCGATCCCCTCGACGGGACGACGAACTTCACGCGAGGTTTCCCCGTCGTCGGAATCTCGGTTGCGCTCCTCGACCACGGACTCCCGGTGGCCGGCGCGGTGCTCGCGCCATTTCTCTCTCTCGAGTTCACGATGGCGAGGGGCCGTGGCGCGTTTCTGAACGGCGAGCGGCTGCCCCAGCACCGTGTCGTCGATCCGTCCAGCGCGGTGATCGCGACGGGCTTTCCGTTTCGCAACAAGGGGCTGCTCGCGCGCTATCTCTCGATGTTCGGACGTGCGCTCGGCCGCTTTGAGGACCTGCGCCGTGTGGGAGCGGCGGCGCTGGACCTCGCGTGGACCTCGTCGAGCACCTTCGACGGATTCTTTGAGCTCGGCCTGAACACGTGGGACGTTGCGGCCGGCGCTGGGCTCGTGCTCGAGGTGGGCGGCGTCGTCACGGACTGGGCCGGCGGCGACACCTGGATCGAGACCGGCAACATCCTGGCCGCCTCTCCGGCGGTGCACGCGGCGCTGCTAGAGCTCGCCGCGGAGACGCCGGTAGGGTAGCTCGACAAGCGAGCGCCACTGCTGGCGCATCGCGAGCGCCGCCGGCACCGAGCGGCGTGTGCTCATGCGTCGCGGGGTGGTCATGCCGTTGAGGACGGCGGTCCTGAAGTCGCCCTCGTACTCGGTCACCGCCTGGGCGATGTCGTGGATGCCGAAGTGGCAGTCGCTCGCACCGATCGCTGCACCCAAGCGCTCCTTGTTGGCCGCGTAGAACTCGTCGAGCTCCCGGCGACGGCGCTTGCCAATCGGAACGGTGGCCTTCATCTCGATGCCGTCGACCTTGCGGCGCTCGATCAGGCGGCGAAGCATGCCCGGCTGGATCGAGCCGAAGTACACGGGCATGAATGGATGGGGCACTATCGCGAGGCCGCCCTGAGCGTGGATCGCATCCACCGTGTCCTCGATCGACAGCCCGCGCTTGATGGGTCTTTCGAGATACCAGCCGAGGATGTGCGTCTGCGCGGGCGGTCGCGTGGTGATCTCCTGGCCTGCGACCACGATCATTCCGGCCTGGGCGCCGCGCGCCTGCGTCTCCTTCACGGAATCCATCGTGTCGTGATCCGTGACGGCGATCAGGTCCAGCTTTGCGGTCTTCGCCGCTTCCACGAGCAGCGCGGGCGTGACCATGCCGTCCGAAGCGAGCGTGTGGCAGTGGGGATCGGCGCGCATCTGGCCTAGTCGAAGATCGCACGGACGAAGGCGGCGGGGTCGAAGGGCGCGAGGTCGTCGATCGCCTCGCCGACCCCGGCGAGCTTGACAGGCACGTCGAGCTCCGCCTCGATGGCGATCACCGATCCACCCTTGGCGCTGCCGTCGAGCTTGGCCAGGACGAGCCCCGTCATGGGGATCGCTTTGTTGAATTCGCGCGCCTGGACGAGATTGGTGAGCCCGAGGACCGCGTCCACGACGAGCAGTGATTCATAGGGCGCTCCGTCCAAAGCCTTGTCCGCCACGCGACCGACTTTCGCTAGCTCCGCGAGAAGATTGCGCTGCGTCTGGAGCCTGCCCGCGGTGTCGGCGATGACAACGTCGTTGCCGCGGCTGCGCGCGGCGTGGATGCCGTCGAACACGACGGACGCCGGGTCGGCCCCGCTCGACCCGTCGAAGTGCGGCACCCCGGCGCGGTCGGCCCACACGACCATCTGCTCGATGCCGGCCGCGCGGTAGGTGTCGGCGGCGATCACGAGCGGCCTTCGCCCCTCCTTCTTCAACCGATGCGCGAGCTTGCCCGCGGTCGTCGTCTTGCCCGCGCCATTGACTCCATAGAAGAGCACGCAAGCGGGATTGCCCGAGAGAAACAGCTCACGCGGGCCTCTCGACATGAGGTCCAGCGCTGCGGCGACGAGGGCGTCGAGTGCCTCCTCCTCGCGTCGAGGCGATCGCGCACGCACCGCCGCTATCAGTCTCTCGGCCATCGCAGGGCCGACGTCCGCGGCGATCAGCGCCTCTTCGACCCTCTCGTAGTAGCCGGTCCCCAGCGGCGGACCGAGCGCACGCAGTGCTTGCTTCGTGCGCGCACCGACGCGCTCCCAGAAGCTCTGCGTCTAACCCGCCTGGAGCGTCGTCGCCGAGCGTGCCGCGGGTCTCCGCACGTCCTCGAGCCGAACCGACACCAGGTGCGACGAGCCGCTCTCGTCGAGGTGGATTCCGTAGAGGGTCGACGCGTACGACATCGTCACGTGGTTGTGCGTGATGACCAGGAACTGGCGCTGCGCTCCGAGGCGGGCGACCATCTTGCCGAACCGGTCCACGTTGGCGTCGTCGAGAGCGGCGTCGACCTCGTCGAGGATCGTGAACGGGCTCGGGTTGACCTCATCGAGGGCGAGCACAAGCGCGAGGGCAGCGAGCGACCTCTCGCCGGACGAGAGAAGCGTCACGTTCTGCAAGCGCTTGCGAGGAGGCTGAACGAGGATCTCGACGCCGGTGCGCGGGCCGTCATCACCGTCAGCGTGACGCAGGGTCGCGCGGCCTCCTGGGTTCAGCTCTGAGAAGTACTCGTGGAAGTTGGCGGCAACAGCGCCGAAGACGGCCTCGTAACGAGACTCCTCTTCCTCGCGGAGCTTGTTGATCAGGTCTTCGAGGTCGGCGCGCGCGTCGGTGATGTCCTCGAGCTGCTCCGCGAGGTTCCGGTAGCGCTCCTCGAGCTCCCTGCACTCCGATTCGGCGAGCGCATTCGTCGGGCCGATCTCTTCGAGGAGGCGCTCCAGAGCGCGCATCTCTCGCTCGCGCGCCTTGCCGCCCGGCACCTCCTCCGGCGCGACGCCGTCGGGCATGCGCGAGCGGATGTCGTCCATGCGCGCCTGCAGCAGCTCCGTCTCTCGCGCGATCAGCTCGAGGTTGCCCTGGAGGTTGCCCTCCCTCAATCGTGCGTCGATGCGCGCCTCTTCGAGCGCGACGAGCTTGCGGGCGGACTCGGCCATCTCGGCTTCGTCCTCGGGGGCATCACGCTCGGCCGCTCCGAGAGCCGCGCGGGCGCCATCGGCGCCCTGACGGAGATCAGGAACCGCGGCTTTGGCGGACTCAGCCGCCAGCTCCACGTGCTGCAGCTGCTCCCTGCGCTCTTCGATGGTGTTCTGCAGGCGCTGAAGGTCCTCGTCCACAGTGGCGAGCTGGCGGCGGAGCGAATCGACGCGCTCACGCCACAGCTCCCGCTGCTGGAAGGCGGCGCGGTGCTCGGCCAGCTCGCGGATCCGATCCTCGAGGTCCCGGTTGAGCGCTGCGGCGCGCTCCTCGGCGGCGGCTGCGGCATCCTCGAGCTCGGCGAGCTTCGCGGCATGCGCGCTTTCTGCGTCCCGCGCCGCGGTCATGAGCCGTTCGGTTTCGCCTTTGCGCGAGGCGGTGGCGGCAGTCACACGCAGATCCTCGAGTCGGGCGCGAGCTTCCGCGAGGCCCGCCACACTGGTTCTCAGATCGGCGCGTCGTGCCTCAAGCGAGTGTGATCCGGCTGCGTCCAGGACGACGGCGCCGAGCAGCCGACGGGCAAGCGCGTCGTATCCCTCGCGGACGCGGACGTGTTCGTATAGCGACCCGGGCAGGGGTTCGAACGACTCGATGGGAATGGCCGCGCCCGCATCCAGGAGCGGGCCGAGCGTCGCCTCGAGGATTGCCTCGTAGCCCGGCTCGGGGACGATGACGTCGCGCAGCTTCATGCCCTCGTGCTTGCGCAAGGCATCGATGGCCTCGAGTTCGGCCGCGAGCTGTCTCAGGGCTGTGAGGTCTGCTTCGGCTGCGGGAATCGCGGCCGCGGCACCGACCGCGGCCTCGTCACGCGCCAGCTGCTCCTCCAGAAACTCTCTCCGGGTTCGCATGGCGGCAAGCGACGACGCCGCGGCGGCGGCGGCACGCCGGGAGTGCTCCGAAGCGCGCCTCGCCTCGTGGGCGGTCGCGGTGTCGGGCTCGGGGGAGGTGGCCGGCGCCGTGATGGAGGCGGCCGTGCCTTCGGCGGTGCGGAGCTCTGCCTGGAGCTGGCGCTTGAGTGCCAGCGCGGCCTCGTGCTGCCCTTTGCTCTCGGCGAGCGAGCGTCTCGCGGCCGCGGACTGCTCCTCGCGGTTGTTCGCCCGCTCTTCGGCGAGCTGGAGGCGGTGGTCGGCCTCGGAGAGCTGCAGCCGCAGCTGTCCCAGAGTCCTCTGCCGTGCGAGGCGGCGATCCTGCGCAGCCTGCATCGCGGTTCGCCCTGCCTGGAACTCGTCCTCGGTGATGCGAGCCTGCTCCCGGGCCTCGATCAGCCTTCGCTCCAGCGACTGAGCCTGCGAGCTCGCCTTGCGGTGCGCGTCGCGGACCTCGCGCCACTCCTCCCAGACGATGCTGCCGCGAAGGAGCTCGAGCCGCTTGGTCGCCTCGGCCGCCTCGCGCGCCGCCGCGGCCTGCACCGTAAGGGCCTCGAGTCGCGGTGCCAGCTCGGCTTTCAGGTCTTCGAGCCGCAAGAGGTTCGCCGCGAGGTCCTGCAGCTTCTGCCCGGCCTCCTGCCGTCGCTGCTTCACCCCTCGCACCTGCGCGGCTTCCTCAAGGAGCTGGCGGCGCTCGGCGGGAGAGCACACGACGATGTGCTCGATGTCGTGCTGGTCGATGATGGCGTAGGAGTCGACGGTGAGTCCGGTGCTCGACAGCAGATGGAGCAGGTCCCGCTTTCGGACTCGCGTGCCGTTGAGGAAGTAGTCGCTCTCGCTGTCGCGTTCGATCCTTCTCCGGATCGCGACCTCGTGGTAGTCGATGGGCAGCCTGCCTGCCGTGTTGTCGAAGACCAGCGTGACCTCGGCGTAGGAGGCTCTCGATCTGCGCTCGCCGCCGGCGTAGATGACCTCTTCCATCTTCTTGCCGCGGAGGTCTTTCGCCTGGCCGGACCCGAGGACCCACTTGACCGAGTCGACGATGTTCGTCTTGCCCGAGCCGTTCGGGCCGACGATGGCGGTCACTCCGCCGTCAAATTGGATCTCGGTCTGCCGGGCAAAGGTTTTGAAGCCCAGCAATTGCAGGGACTTGAGGAACAAGAGTGTGCGGGGAGGGTACCAGATTGGCCCCGTTGGAAAAAGTGTGCTGACGCACCCTGTTTTGCGCGGATATTGAGCCGGATTCCGCACACATTTCGTTAACAGGCCGGGCTGACGCCGGCGCGCGTGGCGCCGACGATGGTGTCGTGCAAGGAGAGTTCCCCATCGCGCGGCTTCATCGGATTCGGCTCCCGCGCGCGGCGGTGTTTTCTGGTCCAACTGCAGCCTGGCTGCACGGCTTGAATGTGACGCCATGCGCTCCGATTGAGGTCACGCTGCCACGTCTGAGCCGGACATCTCGTGTGGCGGGCGTGTCGTTGAGGCGGTCGGACATGCATCCGAGCGAGGTCGCTTCGATCGATGGGCTACCTGTCACGTCGCGTGTCCGAACTCTTGCCGACCTCGGGCGCCGGCTCCCGGTGACTGATGCGGTTGCCGTTCTCGACATGGCGTTGCACACCCGCCTTGTCGCCGTTGAGCAGTTGAGGCTTTGGGCCCAGGAGAACCATCACTACTGGGGCGTGGCGCGGCTGCTGAGTGCGCTTGAGCTGGCGGACGCGGCGGCGGAGAGTCCGATGGAAACGCGGCTTCGACTCTTATTGATTTCGAAGGGGCTGCCGAGACCGCGATTGCAAGTTCCGCTCTACGACCAAAGCGGCATGTTTGTCGCGCGCGCGGATCTCTACTACGCGGAGGCGCGACTCGCAATCGAGTACGACGGCGGCACCCATCGCCACTCGCTCGCAGCGGACAATCGGCGCCAGAACCGGCTGCTGGAAGCCGGCTACCAGTTGCTGCGTTTCACGGCCGGCGACATCCTGCAAACACCTGCGGGCGTGGCGTCCCAGGTGCGCCGGTTACTCGATAGGTTCGCCGAACTGCCGGCTGCGCGGTTCGGGTAGGGGGACCACCTCGGCCGGCTGCGGCGCGACCAACGCGACCGATGGCGGTGGCTGCGCCTTCTTGCGCGGTGCGCGGCGCGACCGCGCCGGTTTCTCCGGCTTGGTCGCTGATCCCGTCAGGCTCTCGAGCGCGGCTCGCGCGGCGTCCTGCTCCGCCTCCTGCTTGGTAGCCCCATGCCCCGTGCCCATGGGTTCAGCCCCGGCGAACACCACCGATGTGTACTCGCGACGATTACCAACCCGCGCCCCCTCGCTGTCGTAGACCGGTGTCGCGCCGAATCTCTCCTGCGCGACCTGCTGCAGGCGTCCCTTGAAGTTTTCGTCCCGCACCGGTGAGGGGAGCGCGCGATACCGGTCGAGGTAGTAGTGATAGGCCGCGTCGTATCCCGCGTCGAGAAACACCGCGCCGAGCACCGCTTCGAACGCGTTCGCGAGCAGCGACTTGAGGCTCCGTCCGCCGCCCTTCGCGATCCCTTTGCCAAGGTAGAGATACCCGCCGAGTCCGAGCTGTTCGGCGAGCTGCGCGAGGGTGTTGGTGTTCACCATCGCAGAGCGCGTCTGCGTCAACTCGCCCTCCGTTGCGCCGGGGTGGTGCTTGTAGAGGTATTCGGCGGCGATCAGCTGGAGAACCGCGTCGCCGAGGTATTCGAGTCTCTCGTTGTCGCGCGGTGACACCGAAGGGTTCTCATTGGCGAACGAGCTGTGGGTGACGGCTTCGAGCAGCAGTCCCGGGTCGCGAAAATGAATCCCGATCTTTTGCTGGAGCTGCTGCAGCGACTGAGATAGCGGCGCAGCCTGCGGTTGAGCTATGAGCCGGCCTTCTCCTGGATGTACTCCCAGGCCTGCCCGACGGTCGTGATCTTCTCAGCGTCCTCGTCAGGAATCTCGAGTCCCGTGTTTTCCTCGAAGGCGTAGATGAGCTCGACGAGGTCGAGGGAGTCGGCGTTCAGGTCTTCCTGGAAGGAGGCATCCATAGTCACCTGCTCGGGTTCGCACCCGAGGCGCTCGACGATGATGTTCTTGAAGTCCTCGAAGCTCAGCTTTTGAGTTTCCATACGCGGACTACTGTACACGAGGCCCGAATTTGCAAGCGCGCCCGGCGGTGGGGCGGGGCTCCACGCGGCCCCGTCCCACCTCGACCGTCTATCTGCTGGCTTTGACCGCCTGCGGAGGCGCGGGCGCCATGCCCAGCTGGGTCATCAGCTGGACCTGGTCGAACATCAGGTGGGCGCTCTTGGTCAATCCGCGGTCGATCTCGAACAGCTGCACGAAATCGCCTCTGACCTTCTTGCCCGTCGCCGGCACGTCACCTATCGGCGTCTTGAGCGTGCCGTTGTGCGTGCCGACGAATTGCGCCTTTGCCGCGACCTTGTTGCCCTGGGCGAAGATTTCCTGTGTCTCGATCTTCGCGTCGGGAAACGCGGTGATCCAGTTCTTGTTGAACTCCTTGATCGCCTGCGGACCTTTGGCCGTGACGCCGCCGGGCGCGGTCAGCACGGAGTCGGGAGCGGTGAGTCGCGCCGCCTCCTCCAGGTCGTGATCGCTTATCGCTTTGAACAGGCGCTCGACGATCGCCCTGGACTCCTGCTGTGTGGTTGCGGCGACCTCGAACAGCTCACGCTTCGGTTCGTCTGAAGTGCGGAGCTGCTTGAACGAGTCGATCAGCTGCTGCGACTTGGGCGCAAAGGCCGCGGCCGAGGCCGCGTCCTCATACATCGCGATCGAGATCGCGGTACCGGTCTGGCGGTCGACGAGAAAGATCGCCGACTTCCCACCTTGATGCGCCGCGATCGCAGGCAAGACCTTCTCTTTGTACTGATTGACCACCTGGTCCAGGTCAGTCTGCTTGTACGTCGATCGGACAACCGCTGCGTTCATATCTCACCTCCCGTGAGAAAGAGACGGCCTACGGCTCCCTCCACCTCGATTGTCCACCCTGTCCGAGAAGCAGCGTCAAGGCGGATATGGCCGCCAGGCAACAAATCGTCGCCTTCCCTAGAAGGCGAGCTCCTGGATCGCTCGTGGCGTAGCCACTGCAGACGCTGGGCGACCCGGCGCGAGCTCGCGCATCATCCCGGTCAGGGCGCGCTTGGGCCCCACCTCGATGAAGGCGTCGCAGCCCAGCTCGACCAGCGATCCGATGCACCCTGACCAGCGCACCGGAGAGCGCAGCTGCATCTCCATGACGTGCGGGATGCGGTCACCGCCCTGGTGCTGGCGACCGGTCAGGTTCGCCATCACGGGGATGCGCGGCGCCCGCCACTCCACGCGGTCGAGCGCGGCGCGCAGGCGCTCCGCTGCCGGAGCCATGAGGGGCGTGTGGAACGCGGCGCTCACGTTCAGCGGGATCACGCGCTTGGCGCCGGCCACCTGGAGTCGTTGGGTCGCAACCTCGAGGCCGGTGATGGTGCCCGCGATCACCGTCTGGGTCGGCGTGTTGTAGTTGGCGGGCCACGCGTCGTTCATGCCGGCGAGGGCGACCTCGACCGCCTGCGCGTCGAGGCCGAGGACGGCCGACATCGAGCCGGTTCCCGCCGGCGCGGCCTCGGCCATCGCCTTGCCCCGTTCGACGACCGCCTTGATGACGTGCGGTGGGTCGATCGCACCACCCGCGGCAAGGGCCGCGTACTCGCCGACCGAGTGCCCGGCCGCGGCCCAGGGCTCGATCCCGCGACGGCGCAGCAGCACCGTCAGCGCGATGCCGACGAAGCACAGCGCGGGCTGCGCGTTCTGCGTAAGGCGGAGCTCGTCGTCGTCGGCTGACGTGAGCAAGCGGCGCAGCGGGACGTCCGCAAACGACTCGCACCGATCGCAGAGCGCGGAGACTTCTTCGTCCTCGAGGAGCTCGGTTCCCATGCCGGGCTGCTGCGAGCCCTGGCCGGGAAAGAGGAACGCGACCCTAGACGTTTATTCCTTTGCCTTGATGACTTCGCGCCCCGCGTAGTAGCCGCAGTTGCCACACACCGCGTGCGGCCGCTTGGGGCGCTTGCAGTTCGGGCAGGGCTGGATCTGGATCAGCGCGAGCGCGAGGTGAGAGCGGCGGCGGCCCTTCTTCGACTTGGATAGCTTGACCTTCGGGAGAGCCATGGCTCGGGGAAGTTTACGGGAATCTAGGAGCCGACTGTCTGGTCCGCGGTCTCCTGCTCCGCGGGCTGGCTCGCCTGCAGCGCCTCGACCCCGCGCCGCACCGTCGCGAGCGTGCGTCCAAGGTGCGCCTCGAGCTGCTTCAGCTGCTCGAGCGCGTACCCCTCGGCGTCGCGGATGATCTGGTCGGACTTCGCCTGCGCGTCCTTGACCATCTGCGACGCGTGTCGCTCGGCGCGGCGCAGGACCTCGTGCTCGGACGCGGCCTCCTCGGCGCGCTCGTTGGCACGGGACATCGTGCGCGCGGCCTCCGCATGCGCCTCGGTCATGATGCGGTTCTGCTCCGAGACGGTCCAGTTCGCCTGCTTCATCTCGTCGGGAAGGTTGAAGCGAATCTGGTCGATGAGCTCCATGAGCTCGTCTTCGTTGAGCATGATCTGGGTCGACAGCGGAACGTGACGTGCGTTCTGGATCAGATACTCGAAACGGTCAAGCAGCTCGTCGACCTTTATCGGAACTTCTCCTTCAACGCCTTCGCCACCGGCGGTGGGACCAGGTCAGAGACCTTGCCGCCATAGCTCGCGATGTCCTTCAAGATACTTGACGAGACGAAGATGTGCGCGAAGCCCGACATCAAGAAGACCGTGTGGATGTCGGGCGCGAGCTTGCGGTTCATCAACGCTTGCTGCAGCTCGGCGTCGAAGTCCGAGTAAGCGCGCAGACCTTTCACCAGCGTGCTCGCCCCGCGTGAGCGCGCGAACTCGACGGTCAGGCCGGTGAAGCTCGCGACCTCGGCGCGGTCCCTTCCATTCAACGAGGCGCGGATGAGCTGCAGCCGCTCCTCAACCGTGAACAGGGGCTGACGCTTCTCCGGGTTCGCAGCGACAGCCACGATGAGCTTGTCGAAGATGTGGAGCGCGCGATCGACAACGTCGAGGTGGCCGTTGGTGAACGGATCGAAGCTGCCCGGATAGACCGCGATCTTCGAGTTCGGTGAGTTGTTGCGGGCCATCAGACGGTCAGGACCGTGACCACCGTATCGCCGTAGCGCCGCTCCCGATCGACGCGAAGGCGTTGGAGGACCGGCACTTGCTGGCGCCGCGAATGCTCGGCCAGGACCGTCGCGTCGGTGAGCTCACGATCGAGCACCTTCAGCGCGCGGTCGAGCACCACATCTTCGTAGGGCGGATCGAGGAAGACGAAATCTGCCGACTTGATCACGTTCGGCGAAGCCTCGAGCCAGCGCACGACGTCGCCGCGTACCACGTGCGCCCTTTCCTTGAAGCCGAGGGCATCCAAGTTCTGGCGCAGGATAGCAAGACCGCGCGGCTGCTGGTCTACGAACCACACGGTGGCGGCGCCCCGCGAGAGGGCCTCGATACCGAGAGCGCCTGAGCCGGCGAACAGGTCGAGGACGACCGCCCCGTCGATGTCCGGTCCGACCATGTTGAACACCGCTTGCTTGACGATGCCCTGCGTGGGTCGAATGTTCTTCGGCGCCTTGAGGCGCCGGCCCCGCGCCTCGCCGCCGCTGACCCGCAGCCTGCTCACGCGCGGATCCGGATCCTTCCGTCGTCGCGCACGACACCGATCCTTTCCCCGACCTTGAAACGCTTTGCCTTGCCGGGTGGAATCGCGACGAGCAGCCCGCCGCTTGTCTGCGCATCGCAGAGCATCAGCTGTTCGGTCTCGCCAAGTCCTCCCCACTCGACCTGGTCTTTGTAGACCGCGTAGTTGCGCCTGCTCCCGTCCGGGAACAGGTCGCGGTCGGCGAGGTTGCCGACGCCCTTCATGAACGGGACGGAGTCGAAGTCGATGTCCGCGCCGCCGCGCAGGTTGGCGAGGTGGCCGATGAGGCCGTAGCCCGTGACGTCGGTCGCGGCCGTTGCGCCCAGCTTGACCATCTGCTCGGACGCCTCGCGGTTCAGCTTCGTCATGACGGTGATCGCCTCGGCTTCGAGGTCGGGCGGACAGACGCCTCGCTTGATCGCGGTGGTGACCAGGCCCGAGCCGAGCGGCTTGGTGAGGAACAGCACGTCGCCCGCGTCCGCACCCTCGTGACCGATGGCCTTTCGCGGATTGACCTCGCCGATGACCGTGTAGCCGAACTTCGGCTCGTCGTCGTCGACCGAGTGACCGCCCACCACTGCGACGTCCGCCTCGCCCATCTTCGCGGCGCCGCCGGCGACGATCTTCTCGAGCATCCCGGTCGGGAGCTTGCTTCGGGGAAACGCGGTGATGCTGAGCGCGAAGAGGGGTTTGCCGCCGACGGCGTACACGTCGCTCAGGGAGTTGGCCGCGGCGATCGCGCCGTAGGAGTAGGGGTCGTCGACGATCGGAGTGAAGAAGTCGACCGTCGCCACCAGCGCGCGGTTGGGCGCGATGCGATACAGCGCCGCGTCGTCGCGGGACGCGGCGCTGGTCAGCACGTTGGGGTCGACGATCGGGGGCAGCGCCCCCAGAACCTGCCCTAGCTCCGCCGGGCTGAGCTTGCAGGCTCAACCCGCCCCGTGGCTGTACTCCGTCAAACGCATGGGCGAAACCTCGGTCATGTGCTCGTTAGTATCGGCGGGTGCCGCTTGTCTTCGCCGCGATCGCGCCGCACGGGGGCATCGCCATCGCCGAGGCGTGCGAGCCCGACGAGCGGGACCTGGCGCTGAAGACGCGGGCCGGGATGGAGGAGCTTGGGCGCCGCTTCGCCGCCGCTTCGCCCGACATAACCGTGGTCGCCACGCCGCACAACGTGCACATCGCCAACGCTCTCGCTGTGGTGGTGGCCGGGCGGTTGAAGGGCCGGCTGAACGGGGTCGTGCCGCCGATCGAGCTCGACGTGGCGTCTGACGTCGACCTGGCGTGGCGTCTGCTCCAGTCCCTTGCGGAGGCGGGCCTGCCAACCGCCGCGGTCAGCTTCGGGTCGAACGACACCGTGACCGCGGTCGCGCCGATGGACTGGGGCGTGCTGATCCCGCTCTGGTTCATGGGCGGGCGGAGTGAGCCGCCGGTGGCGGCCGTCGTCGTGGCGCCGGCACGCGAGCTGACGGCTTCTGATCACATCACCGCTGGGGCCGCAATCGCCTCAGCCGCCGCGGCGTCGCCGCTTCGAGTCGCCTTCATCGCGAGCGCGGACCACGGGCATGCGCATCAGGTCGATGGGCCTTATGGCTTTCATCCAGATGCCGCTAAGTACGACGCCTTGATCACTGACCTGGTGCGCACGAACCGGCTCGAGGAACTCGCCGGCATCGACCGAGACTTCGTCGAGCGGGCCAAGGCGGACAGCTGGTGGCAGCTGCTGATGCTCCACGGCGCCACGGCCGGGTGGCGCAGTGAGCTGATCTCCTACGAGGCGCCGACGTATTTCGGGATGCTGACGGCCGCCTACTCCCCCGCTTAGTCCGGCAAATCAGGCTATGACACGTCCCAAAACCCCGGATAGTCCGGACTATCCGAAGTTGAAGGCCTAGCTGAGCGACGTCAGCTCGAGGCGGCGGGTGGCCGCGGCTTTGAGCACGGGGTGGGCGTCGAGCGTTGGGTCTGAATCGAGGACCTGCTCCGCCTCCTGGCGCACCTCGCTCAGCAGCTCCGGCTGGCGGAGCGAGTCCATGGCGGCGTCGGTCATGCCGTGCTGGCGCGCACCGAGCAGCTCGCCCATGCCGCGGATGTTCATGTCCTCCTCGGCCAGCTTGAAGCCATCGTGGATCTGCGCGACCAGCGCCAGGCGGACGTTGATCGACTCCGAGTCTTCGTCGGTCAAAAGGAGGCAGTGGCTGCGCGCCGCGCCGCGTCCGACTCGACCGCGGAACTGGTGGAGCTGCGCAAGCCCGAAGCGCTCGGCGCCCTCGATCATCATGACCGTCGCGTTCGGCACGTCGACTCCGACCTCGACGACGGCCGTTGCAACCAGGACCTGGATCTCGCCGGCGACGAAGCGCTGCATCACCTCGTCCTTGTCCCTGAGGCGACCGTGGATCAGCCCGAGGCGCAGGTCGGGAAAGACCTCCTTCTGCAGGCGCTCGAACTCTGCGGTGGCCGAGCGTACCTGCAGCGTCTCCGACTCCTCGATGAGCGGGCAGATGATGAAGGCCTGCCGGCCCGAGCTCACCTCGTGCCGCACCAGCTCGTAGGCGTCTGTGCGTTTTTCCGGCGGCACGACCCTGGTCTCGACCGGCGTCCGGCCCGGCGGCATCTCGTCGATGACCGAAAGCGTCATCTCGCCGTAGAGCGCCAGAGCGAGCGAGCGAGGGATCGGCGTCGCGGTCATCGCAAGAAAGTGCGGGCGGCCGGAGCCCTTGGCTCGCAGCTGCTCGCGCTGCCGCGTACCGAAGCGGTGCTGCTCATCCACTACCGCAAGCCCGAGGTTGGAAAACTCGACTTCCTCCTCGATGAGGGCGTGCGTGCCCACCACCAGCGCGCAGTGCCCCGACGCCGCCGACGTGCGGACCCGGCGCCGCTCGGGGGCGCTCTGGCCGCTGATGAGAAGCTCGACCTTGAGGTCGGGGAAGCTGTCCTCGAGGTAGGCGCGGAAGCGGCGCAGGTGCTGGCGCGCGAGGATCTCCGTCGGCGCCATCACGACCGACTGCATCCCCGCGGCATGCGCCATCGCCACGCAAGCGGCCGCGACCGCGGTCTTGCCCGAGCCCACGTCGCCGTTGAGGAGGCGGTTCATCGGCACTTCGCGCTCCATGTCCTTGAAGGCCTCCCACGTCGCCTTGCGCTGGGCATTGGTCAGCTCGAATCCAAGACCTTTCTTGAACGCGTCGATGACGTCCTGCCGGTAGGGAATCGAAGTCGCGGGCTCGGCGGCGATGCGCGAGCGCATGAGCGCGAAGGCGGTCTGCAGCTCGAACAGCTCGGCGAACGTCATGCGCCGCCGGGCGCGCGTGTAGTCGTCCTCGTTCTCCGGCCGGTGACCCATCCGCACCGCGTCGGCGACGGCGACCAGGTTGTGACGCTCACGCACGTCGGCGGGGATCACGTCCTCCAGCTGATCGGCGAGCGGTAGCGCTGATTCGATCCACCGCGCGACCCTCGTCGACCTGAGACCGTCGACGAGGTGATACTTCGGCATGAGGCCGCCGACCCGAGAAGGCTGCGCCTCCTCCCCATCGCCGAGCTTCTCGTAATGCGGGTTCTGCATCTCGGGCACCCCACCCCAGCCACGCTTCAACGCGCCGGCGAACGCGACGCGGTCGCCCTTGTGGAGATTCCTGATCACGTAAGGGTTGTTGAACCACGCGATGCGCATCGCGTGGCCGCCGTCATCGTGAACAGTGGCCTCTGTGAGGCGGACCTTCTTGTACTTCGTGGTCCTCGCCCCGATGCTCTTGACGGTGCCGACGATGGTCGCGTGCGCGTTGGGCGGCACCGACGCGATCTCTGTCGGGCCGCCGTAGGTCTCCCAACCGAACGGGAGCGTGAGGAGCAGATCGCGAATCGTCTCGATGCCGAGCTTCGCCAGTCGTTTCGCGTTCACGGCACCGATGTCCGGAAGCTTGTCGACCGACGCATCGAGCGTGCGCGGTAGGACCAGGATCGCCATTTAGATTAATTGGGTGGGTCGAAGACAGATCGAGTTCGCCGTGCTTGGCGTTTTGATCATAGGGGTCATCCTCTACGCGGGCACAGGCATCGCTTATGCGGCCGCGCTCAGCTCGAGCGCCGAGCGCACCCTGAATTCCGTCGTGTCACATCAGAACTCGCTCAACACTTCTTTCAACGAGATCGACAGCGAGGCCAGCGCGCTGGGCGGAAGCGGGACGTTCAATCCGCAACAGGCGGCGACGCTCGTCGACAGGTCTGTGACCAACTCGCAGGTCGCGGCCCTGACGATCACCCAGGACGATTCGTCGCTCGCCTCGGTCCAGCGCCAGCTCGATGCGAGCCGGTGGCTGACGCTCGTCGGGCACAGCACGGTGGACAGGGAGTCGGCGCGGGTGGGACACGCGCGCAATGCGCTCACGGCGGCGCGGATGATCGCCGCGGACCAGGTGCTGGACGGTCGCTTCTGGCGTTCGCTGTACACCGCGCTCGCTGAGCTGGACACGCTCAACAACCAGGCCGGCTCGGGGGATTACGCGTCGGCGAAGTCGACGCTGGCCAGGATGCAGACCGACGTCGTCCAGGCGGTGCAGCAATCGACGGCGCCCGGCCTGCCGCCCGACCTTCATTCACTGATGGTCGACCTGCAGACGTTCGCAAGCGATTTCGGTAAGCAGCTCGACGCGCAGATCGCCGGGGACGACGCGGCCGTAGCTCAGTATCAGTCGAGCCTGGACAGCGACCGCAACAAGCTCGGCACGTACAACGTCGACAAGATCGGAAGCGACATCGACGCGTTCTACCGGCCTCTGATCGAGCGCTTCAACTCGGAGATTGGCGCCGCGACCTCCTGACTCCCTCCGCTCGGGCAAACCAGACAAGCTGAGCCGCGACGAGAAGGACGAAGACCACCACCGCGGGCGTTCCGAGCCTCGAGACCGCGAGCCAGCCTGCAGCGATGATCGCGATCACCACGCCTGCCTGGACCCAGTCGGAGACAAACAGGCCGACGACCTGGCGGACGGCGGCGCGAAGGAAGCTCAAGCGAGCGCCGGCCTGCGTATGAGCTCGACGGCCAGCCTCGAGGCGCCGAAGTAGACCGCGACGAGCACGAAGATGCTGAGAAAGTCACCAGGCCAGCTGGCGCCCATCCCCTCGGCTGCCCAGAAGGTGCCGAGGCTGGTGAGGATCACGCCCACGCCGTACTTCAACGTGTTCTCGGGCACGCGGGCGAGCGGCCTTCGCACGAAAAAGCCCGTGGCCGCGACGACGGCAGCCGCGATGACGCCTCCGGCGATCGCCGTCGGCAGACCGTGTCCGGTCCCGCCGACGCCGATGACGATGAACACGACCTCCAGACCCTCGAGAAACACACCTTTCAAGGCGAGCACGAAACCGACCCAGTCGGTCCGGGTCTGGGTCTCCTGCAGCTGCGAGACCGTCTGCTCGTAGGCGCGCGCCTCGTCGCGCATCTCCACCACGCCGGCCGAGCGCAGCACCGCCTTGTGCAGCCAGTTCAGCCCGAACAGGAGGAGCAGGGTCCCGACCAGAAGCTTCAGGGCGGAGTCGGGGATGCGGGTGACGATGAGCTGGCCGAACAGGATCACCAGCACCGCCAGAGCCACGATCGCCACGACGGTCCCGAGCAGCGGGGCACGCCAACCGCGGGTGAGCCCGACCGCGAGCACGATCGTCAGCGCCTCCGTCGCTTCGACCGCCGAACCCAGGAAGGACGCGCCGAAGATGAAGACCTGCTGCCCCACAGCCCCCTGAGATTAAATGAGTTCCGTGCGTCCCGGCCTCTACGCCGACGATTCGATCATCCGCCGCGTCAACCGCGAAAACGTGCTGCTCCTGGGTGGCGGCCGCGCGCTGCTGATGCAGCTGGCGCATCCGAAGGTCGCTGCGGGCGTCGACGAGCATTCCGACTTCCGCCACCGGCCGCTCTATCGATTGCGGCGGACGGTGCGGCTGACGATGGCGATCGTTTTCGGCGACAGGGAGACCGCCCTCACGGCCGCGCGAAACGTGAACAGGGCGCACGCGCGGGTCAAGGGTCGCGACTACAGCGCGCTGGATCCAGACCTGCTGCTGTGGGTGCACGCGACGCTGGTCGACTCGGCGCTGGTGACGTACGAGACGTTCGTGCGCAGGCTGTCGGCGGCGCAGCGCGAAGAGTTCTACCAGCAGATGAATGTCGCGGCCGAGATGCTGGGCGTGCCGCGCTCGAAGTTCCCGCCGACGTTTGCCGATTTCCGCGAGTACGTCAACGACATGGTCGCGACCGAGCTCGAGGTCGGCGAGACGGCGATGGAGCTCTCGCGGCTCGTCGTACGGCCTCGCGTTCTTCGCCTGCCGGGCGCGGTGTTCGTGCCGCTGGAGCTGGTCACGACGGGACTGCTGCCGCCCTCGCTGCGCGAGCAGTACAGGCTGCCGTGGGGCCACGGACACCGGCGGGTCTTTGGCTTTCTGACACGCGCGCTGCCGAGGCTCGTCGCGGTGACGCCGCCGGTGCTGCGCGTATGGCCGTTGCCCGGCCACAACGTCCAGCTCGCGGCGGACTTCTCGCTTACTGGGGACCCCTCCGGCGCCACCTCCCCATAAATGGGGAGGACTAATGCCTACTTCTTGAGGTACACGATGCCCAGCGCTTTCGGGCCGGTGTGGGTGCCGAGAACGCTGCCGATCTGACCCACGGTTACCTCGCCGTCCGGAAATTCCTTGCGCAGGACGCCGGCGATCTGCTCGGCCTCGTCCGCCGCCTGGGCGTGCATGACGGCCATGTGCTCGACAGGCATGTCGCCCTTGAAGTACTCGACCATGCGCTGGATCGCGCGTGCGCGCGTGCGCACCCGATCTACGGGCTTGATCTCGGCGTTGGCGACGAGGAGCAGCGGCTTGAGGTCCAGCATCGTGCCGATCATGGCCTGGGCGCGGCTGAGCCGGCCGCCCATCTCGAGATAGCGCAGGGTGTCGAGCAGTGCCAGCACGCGCGTCTTCGGCACTCGCTTGGCGACCGCGGCGGTCGCGGCTTCGAGGCTTTCGGACTCGGCTGCGACGCGGCACAGAAACGCGACCGGCATGGACACGGTCTGGCTGTCGATCACGTCGACCTTGAAGCCGTCGACGGCCTGCGCTCCGAGGCGGGCCGCCTCGACCGTGGCCGACAGCTGCGCGCCGATGTGGATCGAGATGCAGCCGTCGTGGTCCTTCGCCAGGCGCCGGTAGACCTCGGCAAACTCTCCCGGCGACGGGGCCGAGGTCGTCGGCAGCGCCGTCGAGGCGGCGAGTCGCTGGAAGAACTGCTCGTTGGTCATGTCGACGCCGTCGCGGAACGTGTCCTTGCCGAACAGCACCTTCAGAGGCACGACCTCGATGCCATATCGCTCGTGCCACTCCTGCGGCAGGTCGGCAGTCGAGTCGGTGACGACCGCGAACGTACGCGTCATTCGGGAGTGAGCGCTACTCGACCGAGAGGATGAACGGGTAGTGGTGCTGTCCGCCCTGCTGGACCTCGACCTCGAGGCTCGGGTAGCTCGTGCGGATCGCGGACTCGAGCTTGGCCAGCTCCGCGTCGCTGGCCTGCTCACCGCGGTAGACGGTGACGAGCTCGTACGAATCCGGGCCGAGCCTGCTCAGCGCCTTGTGCACGACCTCCGCGTAGTCGCCGCCGGCGAACTCGAGGCGGTCGTTGATGAGACCGATGACGTCGCCCTTCCTGACGCGCAGACCGTTGCTTCTCGTGTCGCGTACGGCGTGAGTGACCTCGATGGTCTGCACACGCTCCGCCTCGGCGCGCATGGCTTTCAGGTTTTCCAGGGCTGGACGCTCTGGCCGGAACGCGACGACGGCCGACACTCCCTGGGGCACGCTGTGCGTCTCGACCACATGCACCTTCTTCCTGGTGAGGCCGATCACCTGCTTCGCCGCCGCGATCACGTTGCCGTTGTTGGGCAGCAGGATCACCTCGTCGTAGGGCACCGATTCGATCGCGGTCAGCATGTCCTGCGTGCTGGGGTTCATCGTCTGGCCGCCCTCGATGATCGCGTCGACCCCAAGGCCGCGGAAGATGTCCACGAGCCCGCTGCCCGCGACGACGGCCACCATGCCGACGCCGTTTGCCCGGGACGCTCTGGCCGCGACCGCGCCGCCCTCGCTGTCGAGGATTCTGCGGTGCTGCGTCGACATGTCGCCCACGTTGAGCTTCATGAGCTTGCCGTAGCCACCGGCCAGGTTGATGACCCTGGTCGGGTCGTCGGTGTGGACGTGGACCTTCACGAGCTCGGGCTCGCCGACGACCAGCACCGAGTTGCCGAGCGACTCGATCTGGCTGCGGATGAGCTCGGTGTCCAGGTTGTTGCCCTCGATGAGGAACTCGGTGCAGTAGCCCCAGCCGCCCTCGGGGAGGTCAAGCGCAACCTGCGCGGCCACGATCGCCGGCTTCTTCGTTTCGGAGAGCGTGGCCAGCGTGGAGTCGGATTCCTCGACCGTCTTGAGCATGCCCTCGAGGATCAGCTCGAGCCCGAAGCCACCGGCGTCGACGACGCCCGCGTCGCGCAGGATCTGGAGCTGGCTCGGCGTCTTCAGGACGGCAGAGCGCGCTCCCGCGGCTGCTGCTGCGATGACGCGCGGCACGGTGGCGTCAGGACCGCTCGCGGCCGTCGCCGCCGCGCGGCCGGCCTCCCGCGCAACCGTGAGGATGGTGCCCTCGGTCGGCTTGTTCACAGCGCGGTAGGCGGCGTTGGCCGCCTCCTCCAACGCGGCCGCAAGCTCGGCCGGCGTGAGCGAGGTCTTGCCCTCCACCGCGCGAGCGAAACCGCGAAAGATCTGCGAGAGGATGACACCGGAGTTGCCGCGCGCGCCCATGAGGCTGCCGTGCGACGCGAGCTTGGCGATCTTGCTGACCTCGGCGGCGTTCGACTCTCTAACGTCCTCAACCGCGGACTGCAGCGTGAGCAGCATGTTCGTTCCGGTATCGCCGTCGGGGACCGGGAAGACGTTCAGGCGGTTCACCTCTTCGTGGTTGGCGGCAAGCCAGCTGAGGCTGCCCAGAAGCGCTCGCTTGAAAAGCGGTCCGTCCACGCCAGTAGCCCTTGCTGCCGACACCATCACGGGCGCTCTTCGCGAACGCCCTGGACGTTGACGTTGACCTTGAGCACGGGCACGTTGACAGAGCGCTCGACCTCGAACTTGACCGTTTCCTGGAGGTTGTGAGCGACCTCGGTGATCCGGATGCCGTACTGGACAATGACGTAGATGTCGATGACCAGGCCTTCCTCGGCCTGGAGAACGTCGACGCCCTTGTCGACGTTCTCGCGCCGGAGGAGCTCGGCGAAGCCGTCGCGAAGCCCGCGGGCGGCCGTGCCGCTGATGCCGTAGCAGCGCATGGCCGCGTGGCCTGCGATGGCGGCGACCGCGGAGGGGAAGACCTCGATGCGGCCCCACTGCTTCGACTGGATGAGCGCGCTGGAGGTGGTGGTCTTGGAGGCCATTCGAAACCCCATGGTACAATTCGGCTTCGCGTCGAGCACCCGTTCGGTGCTGGCGCGTCTACTCCAAGCAGGAAGGTGCCTCGTGGCCAAGCAGTGCGAAATCTGTGGCAAGTCGCCGCAGTTCGGACATCACGTCAGTCACGCGAAGAACCGGGTCAACCGGAGGTTCGAACCCAACCTTCAGATGGGGCGCGTGACGGTCGCCGGGCGCACATTTCGGGCCAAGGTTTGCACCCGCTGCCTGAGGACTTACTCCGCTTAAAGCTCGTTCGGTGCCTTGACTGCCACTAAATTAGCCGCGTGGTGGCCCTGTTGTTCCTCAAGGGAAACAACTACCCCAATGAGCCGGTCGGGTCTTATCCGTGGTGGGAGTGGGCGGCGGTTGTCGTGTTTTTGCTGGTTCTGGTCCTCTGGTCCCTCGTCCGGAAGCGGCGCTGACTAGAGCTCGAATCCGTGGACGTCGCCAAGGCGGCGTAGGTCTTTCTGCAACGCGTTCCAGACCCGTTCCTGCGCCTCGGGCTCCGGCACGACCGCCGTCTGGTCGTTGATGTCCTCGGCCAGCTCCGGGTGCTCGACCATCTCGGCGAAGAGCAGCGTCCACGCGCGCGGCACGACCTCGCGGATCGCGTAGCCGCCTCCGCCAAGCGCCAGCCACCGTCCCTCGCACAGCTCGTGGGCGAGGTCGTGGAAGGTCGCGCCGATCTTTGGCCAGATCCGCGTCGTCGCGGCAAGGTGCGCGAGGGGGTCGAGGTGGTGGGTGTCGCAACCGTCCTGGGTTACGAGCACCGTCGGCTTGAAGCGCTTCAGAAGTGGCGGGACGACCCTGTCAAAAGCGGCCAGCCAGGGCTCGTCCCACGTGTACGGAACGAATGGCATGTTCGCCTTGAAGCCCTTGCCGGGGCCGGTGCCGCTGTCCTCCGGGAATCCTGTTCCCGGAAACAGCCAGTGGCCGGACTCGTGAAGGCTGATGGTCAGGACGTCGGGGTCGCTCTGGAAGATGTCCTCCACCCCATCTCCGTGGTGGACATCGACATCGACGTACGCGACGCGATGGCCGCGCTCTTTGAACCACTGGCAGACGATCGCGGCGTCGTTGTACGTGCAGAAACCGGAGGCGCGGTCGCGATGCGCGTGGTGCAGGCCGCCGGACGGGCTGAAGGCGTGGAGAAATCCTCCGCCCTGGATTGCCTCCGCCGCGACAAGGCTGGCGCCGGCGACGAGCGCGGTGCCCTCGTGCAGCGCGTCGGAGATCGGGTTGTCGGCGGACGCGTAACCGGCGGCGTCGATGACCTCGAAAGGGACCTTGCGGCGCTGCACCGGGTCGCTCAGCTCGCGAACCAGCCGGACGTATTCCTGGGAGTGGACCAGCTCGAGCTCTGCGTCGGTCGCGATGCGCGGAGGCAGCAGGTGCGCGTGCTCGATGAGTCCGGTGGACTTGATCAGGTCGACCGCAAGCTGGACCCGGATGGGCTGCAGCGGATGCCCATCGGACAGGTGGTGCTTCATCAGCGCGTCGCCGTAGACGAGCGCGACCTGTCCCGACACGGGACCTTACGCTAGCTGGTTCAGTGGACCTGTTCGAGTCGGTGCCGAACTTCTCGGAAGGCCGGCGGGCTGATGTCATCGACGCGATCAGCGCCGCCGCGTCGAAGGCGTTCGTGCTCGACACCGACCCCGATCCCGACCACCACCGCGTGGTGGTGTCAATGGCGGGCGCGCGCCAAAGCGTGGTCGACGGATTGATGGGCGCCATCAGCGCCGCGGTCGCGCAGATCGACCTGGGGACGCATCAGGGCGTCCACCCACGGGTAGGCGCGGCCGACGTCGTGCCCATCGTGCCGCTGGGCGAGACATCCCTCGAGCTGTGCCGGGCGCTGGCGCATGAGGTCGGGCAGCGCGTGTGGTCCGAGCTCGGCGTCCCCGTCTACTTCTATGGGCACGGTGAGCACAAGACCCTCGCCGACATCCGGGCCGGTCGTGCGCAGCTCGACCTTGGGCGCGACCTCCACCCCGCCGCCGGCGCCATATCCATCGGCGCGCGCAGGGCGCTGGTTGCCTTCAACGTGATCCTTTATGACCTCGACCTGGTCGCCGCGCGGGCGCTGGCGCGGTCGATCCGCGAGTCCGGCGCCGGACTCCGCGGTGTGCAGGCGCTGGCGTTCGAGCTTCCCGGCAAGCGCATCCAGCTGTCGATGAACCTGTTCCGCGTCGACGAGACCACGCCGGCGGACGTCGTCGCCGATCTAGAGCGCAGAGGCATCGGGGTTGGAGCTCAGCAGGTCGTGGGGTTGTGTCCCGCGGCCGCGGCGGATCCGGCGGCCGACGGGAGACTGCTGGAAGGGAGGCTCGCGAGCGTGTCGGCAGACGCTGGTGCGCGGCGGTGCGAAGAGCGCGGCGGTGAGGAGATGACCGCTCTTGCATCGCGTCTTCGTCGCGAGGCTCGAGAGCTGGCCCTGCTTCGCGCCGACCAGGACGACTTCCTCTCCGGCTCCGAACGCGCGGCGGCGCTGGTCCATGTCCTGCGCGCGGCGCACGTGGACGACCCAGAGGTTGAAGGGCTGCTCGGGGTCGCAGCCGCAGGGCTGCGTCGCGCCCTGTCGCCGGCGACCGAGTCGCTCTACCGCGCGCGGGTCGACGCGCTCGACGCGCGGCTAGCCTGACTGTTTGGCCGCGTCGACCGTCACGGTGCACGCGCCGCCGTTGACGGTGACCCGGTAGCCGTCCGACGCGCCGCTAAATCCGCTCGAGTCGTACGTGAGGTCGCCGATCCCATGCTGGCCATGGCCGTCGACGGTAAGGCTGTCCGCGCCACCCGACACCCGCGCCGAAACTTCGGTGCCGCCGGGCCTGTGAATGTGAACCGTCAACGCACCGCCATTGATCTCGACCGGCACGATGCCGTTCGGCTGCCCAAGCGTCATCTCCTCTGAGCTCGCCCCGGTGTTGACGGCGATTGCCGAAACCTTCACGTGCGGCAGGTTGATCCTGTCTCTCGAGGCGCCGGTGTTCTCGCTGACGTTCCAGGAAACGTCCTGGTTGAGCTGGACGCTGAGGCTGAAGCGGCCGGTCGAGATGCCGAACGGAAAGTTCGTGTTCTGCGAGATCCTCAACGCGCCGGTCGACCCGTCGAACGTGATGTCGGGTTTCGGACCCGGATACTCGATGTGGGCTCGATAAAGAAGCGCGCCGAGGTCGGAGCCAGAGACATCGATCGTCGCCGACCCCGCATCGACCTCGAGTGACGCCTGGTGCAGCGCGCCGACCGGCGCCGAAACGTCCAGCTTGTTGGTTGCCGTCGGGGCGGGATTGAGCGCGAGGTATCCCGCAGCACCGACCACCGCGAGGATCACCACCAAGGCCGCGGCGATGTCCGCGGCCGTCCCGTGCAAGCCGCGCCGCACGATGATCTCGAGGCCGACCACGATCAGGATGAGCGGCCAGAGGTTGATCAGAAGGATGAGGCGGTCGACCGGAAATGCGCCGACGTTGACGAGAAGCGCCACGAGCCCGGCCAGGATGAGCACGGCGGGCCAGAAGAAGCTGCGGTACCGCGGCTGCATCTTGCTCAGGGACGGGCGCGGCGGAGTATGAGCCAGACTCCGATCGCGATCAGCACCAGCGGCCAGAAGACGTCGCCGCGAAGCCACCACAGCACGCCCAGGTTGTAGAGCAGGAAGTAGACCCCGACGACGATCAGGACGCCGGGCCAGAAGTACGGATGGCGCCAGATGTTGTTCATCTGGCCGCCAGTCTAAAGCGGGGCGACGACCTCGAAAAGGCCGGGCCTTTCCTTGCGGGCGGCCTCGACAAGCTCCGGTCCGGCGACGGTCGTCTGCACCGCGAGCACGTCCATCAGGTAGGTCCTGGTCACGCGGCGCAGGTCGTCGGCGCTGACGCGGAGCAGTCGCTGCTTGAAACGCTCGCGGGCCTCACGGGTCAGGCCGGCGGCGCGGTTGGTCGCCTCACGCCGGCCTTTGATGTCCGGCGATTCCAGCGGGTCGACGTCGCCGCACGCGCCGAGGATCGCCTCCTTGAGCGACTCGGCCTCGATCTCGTGCTCCGTGACCCATGTGACGGCCTGATCGAAAGCGTCATAGGTGCGAATGATGTTCGGGTCGCGGTACGAGCCCAGGTAGAAGGTGCCGCTGAGGATGCCGGCGGACGCGAACCCGCCGTAAGCACCGCCCTTCTCGCGGAGCTCGCGGTGCAGGAACGTGTCGCGCAAGTAGTTCGCCAGCACCAGGAGCGCCGGCGCGTCAGCGTGCGTGTACCGCACCGTCTTGAAGAAGCGGACGTTGAACGCGACCGGTACCGGCGCGGTGCGCGCCTCAGGCGCCTTCGGTTCAGCCTGCGGCCGCGGGCCTTCCTGGACGGCCCCGTCCTGAGGCAGCGCGGCGACGAGGCCCGTGATGAGCTCCTCGAGCCGGCCGATCATCGATTCCTCGCAGGTCACGACGATGCGCAGCGCCCCGGTGCGGAAAAGGTCGTGGCGGATTTCATCCAGCGCGTTGATCACATCACCCAGCTGGGTTTCGTCGAATTCGGCCAGACGCCGCATCGTGTGCAGCATCCCGATGCCCTGGAGGCGGTCGTTGAGCGCCCCCTCGGAGCTGATCTTGGCGTGCGCCCGAAGCAGAGCGAACGTGAATCCGAGGCCCGCCAACGAGCTCTCGAGGCGCGTCGCGATCTCGGCGATGATCTCTCTCAATCTCTTGGGCTCGATCTCCAGGCGCGCTGTCAGGTCGGTGAGCAGCTCGAGGAACGGCTGCGCGTTGCGGTCGAGGGCTTTGCCGCTCAGAACGAACGACTCGATGTAGTCGTCCTGGGTCGCGAGCGACTGGATCTGCGGGGCCGCGCCGACGCCGCCGGTATGGGACGCGATGCGTGACGCGATCTGCGCGTAGTCCTGGCCCGCGGCGCCGCTCTGCGTGAGGGCGCGGCTGAAGAGGGGCAACAGGTCTTTCTGCTCCTGCGTCAGGTCGCGGAAGTCGGCGCGCAGGTCGAGGTAGGTGATGCCGTTGGTGGGCTGGGGATAGAACTCGACCAACGCCCGCTTCGTGACGACGTCACGACTCGGCACGTCCTCGAACTTCATCGGGATGTCTTCGAGATCGAGCGTCGGCAGGACGGAGATGTCCTGCCTGGCGTCCTGCTCCTGCTTCAGTCGCAGCGCGTCCTCGACGATGCGGTTTCGGTCCTCGTCGGTGAGCTGTCTTTCGATGTTCGCCAGCCGCTCGAGCTCTTGCCTGCGCTGGCGCTCCTCCATGTCCTTGTCGGGAACCACGGTGATGAGCGCGCGGTGCCGGTTGTCGAGCAGCTCGGCGCGGATGAGGTTCTCGAAGAAGCGCCCCTCCCGGCGCGCGGTCTGCAAGTGCTCGAGGTCGTTGTCGAAGTCGAGCGCCTTGAGCGGATCGCCGTCGTAGAGGTACGCCGGATGCAGCGTGAACAGCACACGCAGCGCGTAGGGAAACCCGGCGTTGGACCTCTCTCGCTTCTCGAACTCGAGGTGGTGGATCGCGGCGTCGACCTGGGACTCGTCGAGACCCTGGTCGGCGATTTGCTCGAGCGTCCGGAGGACGACATGCTCCACCTTTTCGGAGTCTTCTGCGGCGATGCCCTTCAGGCCCGCGCCGAAGACCGACTCCTTGTAGTCGTCGTGGAACCCGCTGCCGTCGGCCAGCGCGCTGCCCAGGCCCGAGTCGATGAGCGCCTTTCTCAGGGGTGACCCGGCGTTGCCCAGCAGCACCTCGGCCAGCACCTTCATCGCCAGGAGGCTGAAGGAGCTCGCGGTCGGGATCGTGACCCAGGCGGTGAGGGCTTCCGCAAGCTTTGGATTGCCTTCGCCGGGAGGTGCGGGAAACGCTTCGACTGATTTTGTCGGTGTGACGAAGCGTTTGATTTCCGGAATCTGTCTGGCAGCCGCTATGCGGTCGAATTTGCTGAGGGCGTTTTCCTCGATGGTCTTCAGCGTTTCCTCGAGGGACTGGTTGCCGTACGTGTAGAAGTGCGCGTTGCTGGGGTGGTAGTGGCGCGCGTGAAACTTCTTGAGGTTCTCCCACGTCAAATTCGGAATGTCCTGCGGATCGCCGCCCGAGACGTGCGCGTAAGGCAGGCCGGGGAAGAGCGTCTTGCCGATTGCTCGCGCCACCGCCGCGCCGGGCGTGGCCAGGGCCCCCTTCATCTCGTTGAAGACGACACCCTTGTACCTCAGCCCGCTGTTGGGGTCATTCGGGTCCTCGAACTCGAAGCGAATGCCTTCCTGCTTGAATGAGTCCTCTGCGAGCTTGGGAAAGAAGGTGGCGTCGAGGTAGACGTCGAGGAGGTTGCGGTAGTCCTTGGCATTGCGCGTGCTGAAGAGGTACATGGTCCAGTCGGAACCGGTCAACGCGTTCATGAAGGTGGCGAGCGACCTGCGGGTCATGCTGAAGAAGGGGTCGTGCACGGGGTAGCGCTGCGATCCCGCCAGCACGACGTGCTCGAGGATGTGGGCGACGCCGGTGGAGTCGGTCGGCGCGGTGGGAAAGAAGACGGCAAAGCCATTGTTGTCGTCGGGGCTCTCGAAGTGGATGTGTCTTGCGCCTGTGCGCTCGTGGGTCAGCTCGAGGTACGAGCCTCCGAGGTGCTCGATGCGCTCACGACGGGTGATCGTGTAGCCGGCGATCGACTTCCCTGCAGCCGTGCCCTCGGCCGTTGTTGCCATGTGAATCGACCAGTCTAGGATGTGATTCGTGTTCTCCGCCGCGGAGCTCGAGTTCCTGCGTTCGCAGCGCATCGCACGACTCGCCTCGGTCGGGCCGTCGGGATGGCCGCATGTGGTACCGGTGATGTACACGATGAACGACGATGGGTCGCTCGACTTCGACGTCGACGGTGTCAAGCTGCGCAACCTTGCGCACGAGTCGCGCGGCGCGATGGTCGTGGACGCGATGGGTCCGCGGCGGGGCGTCGCGATGCAGGGTTTCGTCGAGCTGATCGCGCCTGAACGCGCACGGCTTCGTCCATCGCGCAAGTTCGCCTGGGGACTCTGAGACTCCCAGCCCTCGTCCTTGCCCTTTTCGTTCTCGTGGCCGCGTGCTCTTCCGGCGGCGGCCGGTCGTCGTCGTCGTCACGCCTCTCCGTGACGCCCACGCCGTCGCCGCCGATCTCGACGGAGTGGACCGGATACCACCGCGACGCGGGCCGCTCCGGCCTTGGGCCTGCCGAGCCCGGGCTGGGTACGCCCACGGTGGCGTGGCGCGTTGGGTTTGACGGCGACGTGTATGCGTCTCCGTTGATCGTCAATGGGCACGTCATCGTGGCGACCGAGAACAACACGGTGTACTCGCTCGACCTTTTCACGGGTGAGCAGGTGTGGAAGACGCATCTCGGCGACCCTGTCTCTTCTTCTTCGCTGCCGTGCGGGGACATCGGGCCGGTGACGGGGATCACGGGGACGCCCGTGGCGGATGAGTCTTTGAACCGCCTGTACGTGGTTGGGTTCGTGAGCGGTCTTCATCACATGCTGTTTGCGCTGAGCCTCACCGATGGCTCGTTGTCGTGGCAGCGGCCAGTCGACCCGGTCGGGTCCGTCGCGTCGGTCCAGCAGCAGAGGGGCGCGTTGGCGATCGGCTCGGGGTATGTGTACGTTCCGCTCGGCGGGCTTTATGGCGACTGCGGCGCGTACCGGGGGTACGTGGTCGGGATCTCTCTCGACGGCGCTGCTGCAGTTGCATACGTGGTGCCCACGGCGCGGGGGGCGGGGATCTGGTCTTCCGCGGGCGTCTCTGTCGGCTCCGAAGGGAGCGTATACGTCGTGAGCGGCAACGCCACCTCGTCGGCTTCGACGTTTGGTTACAGCGACTCGGTGTTGCAGCTGTCTCCCGACCTCTCTTCTCTGCGCTCGTATTTCGCGCCTTCGAACTGGGCTGCCCTGAACGCCTCGGATACGGACCTTGGGTCGGTCGGCGCGACGCTGCTTTCCTCGGGTCTCGTGGTGTCGATCGGCAAGGAAGGAGTCGCCTACGTGCTTCGAGCCGGCGCCCTGGGAGGAGTCGGTGGGTCACTGGCGAGCCGCCACGTGTGTGCGGGCGCGTGGGGTGGCACGTCCTGGATGGATTCGGTGGTGTTCGTGCCGTGCATCGATGGTCTGTACGCATTGAATGTCTCTTCGACGTCGGTCTCTGTTCTGTGGCGGGCGCCCCATCCCTCCCTCGGGTCACCCATCGTCTCGGCGGGTGCGGTGTGGGCGATCGAACCGTCGTCGGGAACGCTGTATGCGCTGGACATGGCCTCGGGCGCGGTTCGTTTTTCGACGTCTGTTGGTGCCGCCGAACACTTTTCCACGCCTGCGGCGACGGACGGGTTTGTGGTCGCGCCGGCGGGCCGCAACGTCGTGGCGCTGTCGGTGGTGAGCTAGCTTCTAGCCCTGGATTTCCCTGAGCAGGTTCGCCATCTCGATGGCGGCTTCGGCGGCCTCCGCGCCCTTGTTGTTCTTGGGGCCGCTTCGTGCTAGGGCCTGATCCTTGTCCTCGGTCGTGAGCACGCCGAACGCGATGGGCACGCCCGTGTCGAGCTGCACCTGCATGAGTCCCTGCGCGGCCTGCATGGCGACGACCTCGAAGTGGAACGTCTCGCCGCGGATGACCGCGCCAAGGCAGACGATGGCGTCGTGGCCTCCCTTCTCGGCGAGGGCGAGCGCAGTGACGGGAAGCTCGAGCGAGCCGGGGACCCAGTAGATATCGGGCTCGCCGGCGCCGTGCGTTTCGAGCGCCTGTTGCGCGCCCCTCAGCAGCCTCTTCGTCACGTCCTCGTTGAACCTCGCGACGACGATGGCGATGTTGAGATCGGCGGCGTCCAGGTCGGGAGCGGCGCCCTTCTCACCCACCTTGTTAGAGCAGGTGGCCGAGCTTGTCTTTCTTGGTGTTCAGGTAGCGCTCGTTGTGGGGGTTCGATTCGATCCTGATCGGGACCCTTTCGACCACCTCGAGGCCGAACCCTTCGAGTCCGTAGATCTTCTTCGGGTTGTTGGTGAGCAGCCTCATCTTCCTCACGCCCAGGTCGTACAGGATCTGGCTGCCGATGCCGTAGTCGCGCTTGTCGGGCGCATGGCCGAGGGCCTCGTTGGCCTCGACGGTGTCCATGCCTTCGTCCTGGAGGTTGTAGGCGTGCAGCTTGTCGAGCAGCCCGATGCCTCGTCCCTCCTGGTGGCGGATGTAGAGGATCACGCCGCGGCCCTCGTCGGCGATCATCTGCTGGGCCGCCTTCAGCTGGGCGCCGCAGTCGCAGCGGAGGCTGCCGAAGATGTCGCCCGTGAGGCACTCGGAGTGCGCCCTTAACAGGATGGGTTGTTCTTTTTCGATCTCCCCAAGCACGATGGCCAGGTGGTTTTCCTTTCTGAGGATGTCTTCGTACACGTACAACCGCCATAGCTTTTCGGGTTGGCCGATCGGGATCACGGCCTCGACGCGTTTGGCGACGAGCTTCTCGTTCCTCCGCCGGTAGGCGATGAGCTGCTCGACCGTGAGGATCTTGATGTCGTGCTGGGCGGCGAAATCCTCGATGTCGGGCATGCGGGCCATGGTGCCGTCTGGCTTCATGAGCTCGGTGATCACCCCTGCGGGATAAAGGCCCGCGAGTGTCGCCAGGTCGACCGCGGCCTCGGTCTGGCCGGCCCGCGTGAGGGTGCCGCCTTCGGCTGCCCTTAGTGGGAAGGTGTGGCCGGGCATGGAGAAGTCTCTGGCTGTCGCTTGCGGGTCGAGAACCTTCTTGATCGTCGCGGCGCGGTCGTAGGCCGATGCGCCGGTGGTGGTGATGTCTTTGGCGTCGATGCTCACGCTGAACGCCGTGCCAAGGCGGCTGGTGTTTCGTTCCACCATGGGCGCGATGTTCAGCTCGTCGAGCCGCCTGGCCCTTATGGGCATGCAGACGAGGCCGGAGCCGTGGCGGGTCATGAAGCTGATGTGGTCGGCGGTGATCTTCTCCGCGGCGACGACGAGGTCGCCCTCGTTCTCGCGGTCTTCGTCATCGACGACGATGACGAATTTCCCCGCCTTGAAGTCTTCGACTGCTGCCGGAACTGTTGCGAGCATGTTTTTTGTATCCGTCGAAGTCTACCGGCGCAGGTTTCGGGCGACGTAGCGGGCGATGACGTCGACCTCGAGGTTCACCTCCGAGCCCTTTCTGTAGTGCTTGGCGATCGTCGCGTCGAGGGTGTGCGGGATAAGCGCCACTGTGAAGCTGGCTTTGTTCACGCCTGCAACCGTCAGGCTGACCCCGTCGACCGCGATCGAGCCCTTTTCGGCGACGAACCTGGAGATTTCGGCCGGCAGCTCGATGGTTACTTCTTTGCCGGCCCTGGTCTGGTGAACGGACCTGACTTCAGCGGTGGCGTCGACGTGGCCCTGGACGAGATGGCCGTCGAGCGCTGCCGTCGCGGTGAGCGGCAGCTCGAGGTTGACCTCATCCCCCTTCTTCAAAGCGCCGAGATTCGTGCGCTTGCGAGTTTCCGGCACCACGTCGGCGTAGAAGATGGGGCCTTGTTTCTTGACGACCGTCAGGCAGGCTCCGTTGACCGCGACGCTGCCGCCTCGTTTGAGGTGCCTTGCGATCGACGCGTGGTCGATGCCGATGCGGACGTCGCCGGCCTCGAAAACCCTGGCGACGGCGCTAACGATCCCGCTGAACATATCCACTAATCAATACATCGTCGCCGAGCCTGGTCACGTCCATATCCGTGAGGCCCATGGCTTCGCTCAGATGCGCGATTCCTTCTCCGCCAAGCGGTCCGGGAGCCTCACGGCCACCGATCAGCTTCGGCGCGATGTACGCGTAGACCTTGTCCACGAGGCTTTCGCTGAAGAACGCGGCGTGCACCTCGCCGCCGCCCTCGACCAGCAGGCTGAGGATGTTCCGCCTGCCGAGCTCGTCGAGGAGGTCGGGAAGCGACACGCGGCCCGCGGATGTTGCCGGAAGCTTGAGTGATTCGGCCAGGCCGACGCGGCCGGGCTTGGTGGTTGCGATCAGGGTGTTGGCTCCCACGACTCGGGCCGATTGGCGGATTCGCAGATTCGAGTCGAGCACGATTCGGAGCGGCTGCCGCGGGTCCTGTCCATCGAGCCGGGCGGTCAGCTCCGGATCGTCAGCGACGATCGTGTTGATTCCGACGAGGATCGCGTCGTGCTGGTGCCTGAGGCGATGGCTGTGCCGGCGGGATTCCTCGCCGCTGATCCATCTGGATTCGCCCGTGCGCGTGGCGATCTTGCCGTCGAGGCTCGTGGCGAACTTCACGGTGACGAATGGGCGCCCGGTAAGGCGGTGTTTCGAGTAGAACTCGTTGAGCCTGTCCGCCCGTTGCTGATGGACGCCGACGGTCGTGCGCACTCCGGCGTTGTCCAGGGCTTTGACGCCCGCACCACGCATGCGCTCGTCCGGATCGGCCATTGAGATCACGACGCGGTAAATGCCCGACTCAATGACGGCGTCGGCGCAGCAGGGTTCCCGGTGCGCGTGCGTGCAGGGCTCGAGGTTGACGTAGAGGGTTCCGCCCCTGGCCCGGTCGCCGGCCTGTTTGAGCGCCTCCTCTTCAGCGTGAGGCTGTCCTTTGGCTTTGTGATATCCCTCGCCTGCGACGCGACCTTCCTTGTCGAGGACGACGGCGCCGACCATCGGGTTCGGGCTCGTCCGAAAATCGGCCTTCGCCGCCAGCTCGAGGGCGCGAGCCGACCAATGAAGGTCGGCACTGCTCCCCAAGGAATGCATGTCAGCCATCAATTGCGCAACCGAATCAGGTCTACGAGAATCTCCAATCTGCTTTCTTGCATCTGGATCTCTATTGGTTTTGGCCACATCTTCAGTGAGCTGAAGAGTGAGTTATAGGTGAACAAGCCCTCGGGCTATTAGTACCGGTCAGCTCAAAGGATTGCTCCTCTTACACCTCCGGCCTATCAACCTGGTTGTCTACCAGGGCCCTTACCCGGTTAACCCGGTGGGAGACCTTATCTTGGAGTTGGCTTCGCACTTAGATGCTTTCAGCGCTTATCCAAACCGGCCATGGCTACCCG